>Ga0070671_100000363_pt1 | contig 31295 bp, 32 predicted proteins | sample KBSS73metaG_FD_65341 | JGI IMG/M metagenome (GOLD analysis project Ga0070671, IMG submission 65341) | Switchgrass rhizosphere microbial communities from Kellogg Biological Station, Michigan, USA - KBS S7-3 metaG | ecosystem: Host-associated > Plants > Roots > Rhizosphere > Soil ...
CCCCTGCAGCATCAGGTAGCCGATCACGGTCCGGTGTGACAGCACGGCTGCCTTCGGGCGCCCGGTCGTCCCGCTCGTGAAGATGAGCATGAACGGGTCGTCCTCGGCGATCGGTGTGTCGGGGAGGACGGCGTCCTCGTCCTCGAGGAGCGACGCGAAGTCGCGCTCGATGACGAGCACGGGCACGCCCGGGTCGCCGTCGAGTCGCGCCAGGCGCTTCTCGTCCATCAGGAGGAGGGCCGGTTCCGCCAGCTCGAGCGCGTTGCGCATCTCGCCACCGGTCCACCACCCGTTCATGGCGACGAGGACCGCGTCCAGGCTGGCGACGGCCCAGAAGAGCTGGATCCACTCGGGCGAGTTGGCGGCGCAGATGGCGATGCGGTCACCCGGACCGATGCCGTGACGATCCCGCAGGGCGGCGGCGACGGCGGCAGCCTGGCGCTCGATCTCCACGAAGCTGATCCGGCGCCCGTCGTCGAAGACGTAGGCGTCGCGGTCGCCGTGCTCGGTGGCGTCGACGAGGATGTCGCGCAACGAGCGGGGCCGGTTCACGAAGACGGGCAGCCGCTGGCCGAGGACCTCGTCGTCCACCACCTCGTAGTGCTGACCGGGCGCCACGAGCGCGGCGGTCGCCTGCTTGAACTCACTGACGCGGGGGTCACCGAACAAGGCCGTCACCATGAGGCTCTTTCTACTTGGAAGGGGCGGCGCGCGGGTCCTGCGGAGTGGTAGGAACGCAGTGTCGACCGACATCCAGGGGGAAACATGGAGTTCGGCATCTTCATCCAGGGCTACGACCCGGCCTTCCGCCGCGGTGACGATCCCGTCGAGGCGGAGCACCGGGCGTTGATGAACGAGCTCCAGGCCGTCGTCGCCGCCGACAAGGCCGGCTTCAAGTACGTGTGGGTGACCGAGCACCACTTCCTCGACGAGTACTCGCACCTGTCGGCGAACGACGTCATCTGCGGTTGGCTGGCGCACGCCACCGAGCGCATCCACGTCGGGTCGGGCATCTTCAACCCGCTGCCACAGGTGAACCACCCGGCGAAGCTCGCCGAGCGCGTCGCCATGCTCGACCACCTCACCGAGGGCCGGTTCGAGTTCGGCACCGGGCGGGGCGCCGGCAGCCACGAGATCCTCGGCTTCCTGCACCGCGAGGGCATCACCGACACGTCGAAGACCCGCGAGATCTGGGAAGACGTGATCGCCGAGTTCCCGAAGATGTGGCTCAACGAGGAGTACCCGGGCTACGAGGGCAAGTACTGGGCGCTGCCGCCGCGGAAGATCCTGCCGAAGCCGTACAAGAAGCCGCATCCGCCCATGTGGTACGCCGCCGGCAACACGTCGAGCTGGGAGATGTGCGCCCTGAAGGGCCTCGGCGTCCTCGGGTTCTCGGTGCAGGACTTCGAGGGCCTGAAGCCCGTGTTGGAGTCGTACAAGAACGCCATCACGAAGGCCGAGCCGATCGGCGCGTACGTGAACGACAACGTGATGATCACCACGTCGGCCTACGTCGCGGAGACGGAGGAGGCCGCGATCACGTCGTTCGTGAAGAGCCGCCCGATGTACCTCGTGAGCAACGTCTTCCGCTACCACGACACGTTCCCGCACCCGGCCGAGATCCCGAACTGGCCCGAGCTCATCCCCGACATCGACGCGGCGGCGGCGCGAGCGATGATGGATGCCGGAGGTTCGATGTTCGGTACGCCCGATCAGGTGCTCGATGCCTGCCAGCGGTGGGCGGACGCCGGCGTCGACCAGCTCGTGTTCGGCATCGGACCGGCGCCGCAGGAGGAGACGCTCGAGACCATCCGCCTCATCGGCGAGCACATCATCCCGAAGCTCGACAAGGACCCCGTGCACCGCACGACCCGGTTCCGCGATGCGGCGGCGAGATAGATACGCGGTGAATACAAACCGTTGACCGTCGGCGTTCGTCTCTCTAACGTCGCCGGGCAACCTGACATTGCAGATCGAATCATTCGGAGGGGGGACGCAGGCAACTGCGTCCGAAAACAAGGAGTACTGCATGGGTAGGAAATGGCTTCGCGGCGCAGCGCTCTGCGCGCTCGTCGCGCTGGTTGCGGTGGGCTGCGGGTCGAGTCGCAAGGGGAGCGACACCGGTAGCGGCACCACCACGACGACCGCAGGGGGATCGGCGTCCAAGACCTTCGGGTCGTTGCCCTCGCCGTGCGGCAAGGGCACGCCGGCGCCATCCACCGAGGTCGGCGTGACCGCCACCGACATCACCATCGGCTACGGCGACGACGCCGGCTACGCCGCCGCGCCCGGTCTCAACAAGGAGATGTCGGACGCCATGAAGGCGATGATCAAGTGGTGCAACGACCAGGGCGGCATCAACGGCCGGCAGATCAAGGGCAACTACTACGACGCCAAGATCACCGAGGTCAACAACGCCATCACCCAGGCGTGCGCCGACAAGATCTTCATGCTCGTGGGCGAGGGCTTCGCGCTCGACGCCGCGCAGGAGCAGGCTCGCCTCGGCTGCAAGCTTCCGGCGTTCCCGACCTACGGCGTGAGCCCTGAGCTGGCCAACGGCCCGCTCGCGTACTTCGCGCTGCCCAACCCGGTCGACTACCAGTCCGTCACCGAGGCGCGGTTCTACGCGTCGAAGTTCCCGGACAAGGCCAAGAAGATGGGCTCGCTGGTGGCCAACTTCTCGGCGACGCTCGACACCCTCTCGAAGCAGCACTCGGCCTGGACCAAGGTCGGCGTGACGTTCCTCCCGAGCTGCGAGCAGCAGTACAGCATCGCCGGTGAGTCGGACTGGAAGCCGTTCGCCCAGAAGTTGAAGGAGTGCGGCGCCCAGGCCGTGTCGTTCATCGGCTCGCCCTACCCGAACTTCGAGAACCTGCTCGAGGCGGCGTCGCAGCTCGACTACCACCCGGACTGGCTGCTCGAGGGCAACTTCTACGACAACGACCTGGCGAAGTGGAACACGAGCGGCCTGGCCGACCACATCTACGTCCGCAACCAGAACATCCCGTTCGAGGCGGCGGACAAGAACCCGGCCACGAAGCAGTACGTCGACCTGGTCACGGCGAGCAGCGGCAAGGTGGCGGCCCTCGGGCTCAACGCCACGTCGGCCTTCCTGCTGTGGGCCACGCAGGTGAAGGCGTGCGGCGCCACCCTCACGCGTCAGTGCGTCGAGGACAAGGCGGCGGCCGTGCACGACTGGAACGGCGGCGGGCTGCAGGGCACGCCGGGTGCCGACGTCGGCAACAACAAGCCGTCGATCTGCGAGGTCGTGATGAGCTTGCAGGGCACCAAGTGGGTCCAGTCCGATCCCGCCGAGCTCGGCAAGATGGATTGCAACGCGGCGAACACGCAGCAGGTCACCGGCCCGGTGGTCGACCGCGTCAACCTCGGCTCGGACCGCAAGAGCCACAAGTACGGCATCTAGCTGAACCGTCCGTTCCGGGTCCCGGATCGCGTCGTTCGTGACGCGATCCGGGACCAAGGACCACGTGCGTGACGCGTCAGCGGTCGGGCATGTCGGCGTCGTCCGGGAACAGGTTCGTGTAGCGCCGGGCATCGAGGACCCGCAGCACCGGGAGGTGCCGGGTCTCGAGCACGAGCAGGGCCAGGAGCCCCACGATCACGGCGAGGAGCACGTGTCCCGCGCCGGCGACGACGCCGATCCCGGCGACGGTGAAGATCGTCGCCGCCGTGGTGACGCCGACGACGCTGCCGCCGTCGCCCTGCAGGATCAGGCCGGCGCCGACGAAGCCCACGCCGGTGAGGATCCCTCCGATGGCCTGCGGCGCGACGTTGATGGTGACGGCCGTGGCCGCGGCGGCGCCCCCGCCGATGAGGGAGAACGTGCGGTCGCCGGCCTTGGCGCCGCGGATCTCCCGTTCGAAGCCGAGCACGTAGGCCACCGCCGCACCGACCAGCACCCGCGCGGCGAGGTGCAGGTCATCGAGGTTCACGCGTCGATTGCACCAGGCGCCGGTGCCGCGGCGGTGGATGCCGCGCTACAGCGCGCCGAAGGCCCAGAGCACGAGCAGCAGCGTGACCACCACGGCGGCGGCGACGATGGCGTAGTCGGCGGGCGACGTGCGATGCGGCCGGAACGGGTTGAAGCCCACCCTAGTGAGCACACTCCTCGGCCTCGATGGCCCGGAGCAGGTCGAGCCGGGCCACGTGGCGGCCGCCTTCGAACGCGCCGGCGAGGAACTCGTCGACGATGGCGAGCGCCAGCGTCTCGCCGAGGAGGCGCCCGCCGAGCGACAGGACGTTGGCGTCGTTGTGGGCGCGCGCAAGCTTGGCCGTGGTGAGGTCGTGGCACAGCGCGGCGCGGGCGCCGTGGACCTTGTTGGCGGCGATCTGCTCGCCCTGCCCGCTGCCGCCGATGACGATGCCGAAGTCGGCCTCGCCGGCCACCACGGCGCGGGCGGCCGCCGCGCAGAAGGGCGGGTAGTCGACGGGCGCCTCGCTGTCGGTGCCCAGGTCGGCGACGTCGTGGCCGGCCGTGACCAGGTGCTCGGCGACCAGGGCCTTCAGGCGGAACCCGGCGTGGTCGGAGGCGATGGCGATGCGCACGACCGGACGGTAGTGGCATCGGCTAACCTGCGGATGCGTCACAACTGCGACACTGTGGGGAGATCGTGCAGCGACCGGAACCGACCATCGACGAGCGATCGGCCGCGTTCTGGACCGGCGGCGCCGACGGTGAGCTGCGCATCGCCCGCTGCCGCGCGTGCGGTCGCTGGCTGCACCCGCCCAAGCCGGTGTGCCCGTCGTGCCGCGGCCAGGACATCGGGCGGGAGGCGGTGTCGGGCGTCGGCACCGTGTGGTCGTTCACCGTCAACCGGTACGCGTGGGCTCCCGGCATGACCCCGCCGTATGTGATCGCCCAGATCGAGCTCGCCGAGCAGCCCGGCCTGCACCTCATCAGCTCGGTGGTCGGCACCGACGACGTCCGCATCGGCATGCCGGTCCACGTCGAGTTCGAGCGCGCCGGCGACGCCTGGATCCCGGTGTTCGCGCCATGAACGCCGTGAAGGTCGAGGAGCACGCGGTCATCAGCGGCATCGGAAGCTCGCGGATCGGGCGCCGGCTGCACGTCGACCCGCTGGTGCTCACCGCCGACGCGTGCCTCGCCGCCATCGCCGACGCCGGGCTCACCCCGGAGGACATCGACGGCGTGTCGACCTACCCGGGCGCGCACGGGTCCACCCCCGGCATCAGCGGCGCCGGCATCGACGACGTGCGCAGCCTGCTCGGGCTCGAGCTCCGGTGGCACGCGGGGGGACCCGAGGTGAACGGCCAGCTCGGCTCGGTCGTCAACGCCGTGCTCGCGGTGGCCGGTGGACTCGCCGAGCACGTCCTGTGCTTCCGCACCGTGTGGGAGTCGACGGTGCAGGACCTGATCGCGGGTGGTCGCTCGACGATGGTCGCGGCCTCGCCGCGGGAGACGTTGCAGTGGGCGAAGCCCTACGGCATCGGTTACCCGACGTATGGCGCGCTCAGCATGCAGCGCTACATGCACGAGAGCGGCGCGACCCGTGAGCAGCTCGCGCAGCTCGCCGTGGTCGCTCGCGCGAACGCGGCGGGCAACCCCGATGCCGTCTACCGCGATCCGATGACGGTCGACGACTACCTCGACGCTCGCATGATCAGCGATCCGCTGTGCATCTACGACTGCGACGTGCCCGTCGACGGGTCGGTGGCGGTGATCGTGTCGCGCGCCGACATCGCCACCGGCGTGCACCTCGAGGCGATCGGCTCGGCGTCGGGCTGGAATGCGTGCGCCGACATGCTCTGGTCGCGAACGGATCTGAAGCCGTCCGACGTCGACGTCGCCCAGGTCTACGACGGCTTCACCATCTACGCCGTCCGGTGGCTCGAAGCGCTCGGCCTCGTTCCGCGCAACGAGACCGGACCGTTCATCGAAGGTGGCGCCCGCATCGCGCTCGACGGTGAGCTGCCGCTCAGCACGGGCGGCGGCCAGCTGTCGGCCGGCCGGCTCCACGGCTACGGCGTGCTGCTCGAAGCGTGCCTGCAGCTGCGCGGCGAGGGCGGCGCCCGCCAGGTCCCCAACGATCCCGAGGTCGCCATCGTCAGCAGTGGCGCCGAGCTCTTCACGTCCTGCCTGCTGCTCACCCGATAGGAGCACGATGCTGCCTCCCGACACCAAGTTGATGTCCGCCGACGACCACCTGATCGAGCCCGCGCACCTGTGGGTCGACCGCGTGCCCGCGAAGTACCGAGACACCTGTCCGCGCATCGTCGAGGTCGATGGCCGGCAGGCATGGCTCTACGAAGGCGAGCTCACCTACATCCCGATGGGTTCGTGCCGTCCGCTCGAGGGTCACGACGAGAAGGGCTACCCACCGGCGCCCGGCACCGCGCGCTTCGACGAGATCCGACCCGGTTGCTACGACCCGGTCGAGCGCCTGAAGGACATGGACATCGACGGCGTGTGGGGCCAGCTGTGCTTCCCCAACTTCGCGCGCTTCGCCGGTCATCGCTTCTACTGGAACGTGAAGGACCACGAGCTCGGGTTGGCGTGCCTGCGCACCTACAACGACTACCTGATCGACGAGTGGTGCGCGACCGATCCGTCCCGTCTGTACCCGTCGGTCATCCTGCCGCTGCACGACATCGATCTCGCGGTGGCCGAGCTGACGCGGGTGCTCGACAAGGGCGCGAAGGCGCTGGCGTTCTCCGAGAACCCGACGGTGATCGGCCTGCCGTCCGTGCACACCGACCACTGGGACCGGTTGTGGTCGGTCGTGAGCGACGCCGGCCTCCCCGTGTGCATGCACATCGGCAGCTCGTCGCGCCTCGTGACCACGTCGCCCGACGCGCCGCCGTCGGTGATGGTCACGCTCAACGGCGTCAACGCCCTGCTGGCCGGCGTCGACTGGCTCTTCAGCGGCATCTTCGACCGCTTCCCGGGCATCAACGTGATCCTCTCCGAAGGCGGCGCCGGTTGGGTGCCGTACATCCTCGAGCGGGCCGACAAGGTGTTCCACGACAAGCGCATCCAGACCGATGCATCGATCGGGCAGGCGGGCATGCGCGGCACCATGCCGCCGACGCAGCTCTTCGCCGAGCACATGTACGTGTGCCTGGTCGACGAGCACTTCGCGTTGCGCTCGCTCGGCGACATCCCGGTCGACAACCTCCTGTGGGAGGGCGACTTCCCGCACGGTGACGGGCTCTGGCCGAACAACCGCGACTACCTCGACAAGGCGCTCGCCGACGTGCCCGACGCCGACGCCGTCAAGATCGCCGAGACCAACCTGCGGAAGTTGCTGAAGGTATGACGTACGACCTGCTCGACGGGGTGCGCGTGATCGAGGCGTCGATGTACGCGTTCGCGCCGTCGTCGGCCGCCGTGCTCGCCGACTGGGGGGCCGACGTCATCAAGGTCGTGCCCCCCGACCTCGCCGACCCGATGAAGGGCACGCCCATCGCCGGCCTGCCCGACAAGGACGTCGGCGTGGCGTTCATGTGGGAGATCATGAACCGGGGCAAGCGGTGCGTCGGGCTCGACGTCTCGACCGACGACGGTCACGCGATCCTGCTCGACCTCGTACGCGATGCCGACGTGTTCATCACCAACCTGCTGCCCGGCGCGCGCCAGCGCTTCCACCTCGACACCGACGACCTCTTCGCCGTCAACGCCGGCTTGATCTACGGGCGGGCCAGCGGACACGGCGACCGCGGCCCCGAGCGCGAGGCCGGCGGCTTCGACCACACCGACTTCTGGGCGCGCACCGGCATCGGCCACGCCGCGAGCATGGTGGCGGGGGAGTTCGTGCCCCAGGCCGGCCCGGCGCTCGGTGACCTGTCGTCGGGGGCGTTCCTCGCCGGCGGCATCGCCGCCGCGCTGTTCCGACGCGAGCGCACCGGACGCGGCGCGGTGGTCGACGTGTCGTTGCTGTCGTCGGGCATGTGGGCGTTCGCTCCGGGTGTCGTGGCGAGCCAGCTGTACGGCGTCGAGACGATCCCGCGGCTGCGTCACTCGGATCTCCCGAACCCACTGGTCGCCGGCTACGTCACGCGCGACGGTCGCATCATCTACTTCGCCGGGGTGCAGACCGAGCGTCACTTCGAGAACTTCTGCGAGATCATCGGTCGTCCCGACCTGCCGCGGGACGAGCGCTTCGCCACGGCTTCGGCGCGCGCGGCCAACGCTGCCGACTGCATCAAGGTGCTCGACGAGATCTTCGCGACCCGCGACCTCGCCGAGTGGACCGAGGTGCTACGCGGCCTGTCCACGCCGTGGACGGTGGTGCAGACAGCCGCCGAGGCGGCCGTCGACCCGCAGGTCCGCGCCAACGCCTACGTCGTCGACACTGGCGCCAGTCCGGTGGTGGCGAGCCCCGCGCAGTTCGACGAGGTGCCGCCGACGTTGGGTCCGGCGCCCGACCACGGCGAGCACACCGAAGAGGTGCTGCTCGCCCTCGGCCGGGACTGGGACGAGATCCTGCGCCTGAAGGAGTCGCGTGTCGTCAACTGAGCTGACGATCGGGTTCGTGGCGCCCGGCGATCGTGGTGCGGTGCACGCCCTCGAGGACGCCGGCGTGGCGTCGCTGTGGGTGGGCGGCCACCTCGCCTCGCCGAACGGGTCGCCCGAGGCCATGGTGTGGCTGGCCCGCCTCGTCGAGCAGACCACGCGTGTGCGCGTCGGCACGGCGACCCTGCTCCTGCCCCTGTATCCGCCCGGGATCGTGGCCAAGCAGCTCGCCGATCTCGATCGCGCGTCCGGCGGTCGACTGGCCATCGGCATCGGCGTCGGGGGTGAGTACCCGGCCGACTTCGAAGCGGCCGGAGTGCCCATCGCCGAGCGCGGCTCGCGCACGAGCGAGGCCATGGAGGTGCTGCGGGCGTTCTGGACCGGTGAGCCGGTCACGCATCAGGGCAAGCACTTCCACTACGACGACGTGCGGATCTTCCCGCCGCCCACGCAGCCGGGCGGCCCTCCGTTCATCGTGACGGGGCGCCAGCCGGTGGCCATGCGTCGCGCCGCGCTCCTGGGCGACGGATGGATGCCGTACCTGTACTCGGCGCGTCGCTACGGCGAGTCGGTCGCGCAGGTCCGCGCGTTCGCCGAGGAGTCCGGACGTGATCTCGCCGGCTTCGAGTGGTGCGCGTACGTGTTCGTGAGCCTCGACGACGATCCGGCCAAGGCGCGCGAGGGTGCCGGCGCGTTCCTCGGGGGCGTGTATCGCCAGGACTTCGACGCCATGCTCGATCGCGTCGCCGTGCACGGCAACGTCGAGCAGGTCACCGAGAAGGTGCAGGCGTACGTCGACGCCGGCGCGCGCCACGTGATCTTCGCCCCGGGAGGTGCGAGCCCGGAGATCGCGCACCGCATCCTCAGCGAGGTGGTTCCGGGGCTCGTCCTCCCCGCTTCCGTGTGATCTCCTGCGTCGCCGCGACCACGAGCTCGGCGACGTCGGTGATGGCGTGGCCCGCGAGGTAGGGCGTCACGAAGCTCACGCCCACCACCAGCTCGACGGTGCCGTCGGGGCCGAAGACGGGCGCGCCCACGTGGAGCACGTGGCCGACGTCGATGGCGTCGATGCCCGCGCCGGTGAGGACGTAGGCGTGGCGGCCGATCTCGTGGGCCAGGTCGGTGAGCTGCTGCTCGTAGCCCTCGCGTGACGCCTCGGCGAGGATGCGGTTGGCGGTGTCGACGAGCGCCCGTTGCGGGGGTGACTCGAGGTTGACCGCGTAGCCACGGCCGCGGAGCGCCTCGATCGCGTCGCGGTAGCGCGCCAGCTGCGCCGCGCCGAGGTCGTCGGCGGCGCTCGCGAGGTAGGCCTCGATGTCCTCCTCGGACGACCAGGCGAGGTACGAGAGCCCGAGCGGCGGCGTGAGGGGGAAGCGCTCCCCGACGGTGACGCCGTAGCCCTCCGGTTGCTGGGGTCCGACCCGAGCCACGACGAGGATCTCGTCACCGGCGCGCATCCCGGCGCGGCACTCGGTGTCGAGCTCGGCCGCGAGCGACTCCATGAACGGCATGGCCGTCTCGACCGCCGGATAGGTGGCGCGAGCGGCGGCGCCGATGCCGATCAGCGCCGGGCCGAGGAAGTACGCCTTCGTGGTCGCGTCGCGACGGACGTGGCCAGCCGCCTCCATCGTGGCGAGGATCGCGTGCAGGTTCCCGTGGCTGAAGCGCAGCTCGCGGCGCAGCTCGGTGAGGGTGAGGCCGCGCGAAGGGTCGGCCGCGAGCGTCTCCAGGATGCGCAGGGCGCGGGCGGCCGCCGGCGAGAGGCGGCGCTCGGTGGACGGCACAGGCTCATTGTCACACCCCCGTCGTAAGGTCATCGTCACCGCTTCCCCGGCTCACTTCCCCCGACTCAGAGCGTCGTTGGTTCCGAGGAGGCGTCGTGCTCGCCACCGTCCCGTCCGCCGTGCTCCACGGCGTCGATGGCCGTCCTGTCCGTGTCGAGGTCCACGTCTCGAACGGGCTGCCTGGTTTCACCGTGGTCGGCCTGCCCGACACCGCGTGCCGTGAGTCGCGCGATCGCGTGCGGGCGGCGTTGCTCTCGTCGTCGTTGCCGTGGCCGATGCGCAAGGTCACCGTCAACCTCGCACCGTCGGGCGTGCGCAAGCAGGGCGCTGGTCTCGATCTGGCCATCGCCGTCGGCGTGCTGGCCGCCAACGGCGACGTGCCGGCCGATGCGGTGGCGCGGTGCGGGTTCATCGGCGAGCTCGGGCTCGACGGCACGGTGCGGGCCGTGGGCGGCACCGTCCCGCTCGTCGATGCCCTCGGCGCGCCGGCCGTCGTCGTGGCGGCGGACGCCGCGGTCGAGGCCGGTCTGGTCGGGCGCCACCGCGTCCACGCGGTGCGCACCCTCGCCGAGGCGGTGCTGGCGCTCCGGGGCGACGAGCCGTGGCCCGATCCGCCGCCGGCGCCGCCGATCCTCCCGCTGCCACCCGGTCCCGACCTGGCCGACGTGCGGGGCCAACGGGTGGCCCGGCTCGCGCTCGAGCTGTCCGCGGCCGGCGGCCACCACCTGCTGCTCGTGGGCCCTCCAGGAGCGGGCAAGACGATGCTGGCCTCGCGCTTGCCGGGTCTGCTGCCCGATCTCGGCGACGTCGAGGCGCTCGAGTCCACCCGGGTGCACTCGGCCGCCGGCCTGGCCCTGCCCCCGGGCGGTCTCGTCCGCCGGCCGCCCTACCGGGCGCCGCACCACGGTGCGTCCGCGGTGTCGCTGGTCGGCGGCGGGTCGTCGTGGTTGCGGCCGGGCGAGATCTCCCTCGCCACCAATGGTGTGCTCTTCCTCGACGAGCTCGGCGAGTTCCCCGGGTCCGTGCTCGACGCGCTCCGCCAGCCGCTCGAGGAGGGGGTGATCCGCGTGTGCCGGGCGCGCGGCGCGGCCGTGTTCCCGGCGCGGGTGCTGCTCGTGGCGGCCACCAACCCGTGTCCGTGCGGGCAGGGTGGACCGCCGGGGTCATGCCGGTGCAGCGACGACGCGCGGGCGCGCTACGCCCGCCGGTTGACGGGCCCGCTCGTCGACCGCTTCGACCTGCGCGTCGACGTCGCCCGTCCCGACCCGGGCGAGCTCCTGGCCGGCCCGCCGGGCGAGAGCAGCGCGGAGGTCGCCGCCCGCGTGGCCAGGGCACGCGAGATCGCCGGCACCCGAGGCGTCCGGTGCAACGCCGACCTGCCGTCGCCGCTGCTCGACGAGCTGGCCCCCCTCGCACCGGGCGCCGTGCGGCTGCTCGACGTCGCGCTGCGCACCGGCTCGCTCAGCGGGCGGGGCCTGCACCGCTGCCGCCGGGTGGCGCGCACGATCGCCGATCTCGCCGGGCGTGAGGGACTGGTTTCGGAGGAGGACGTCGCGCTGGCGCTGCAGCTGCGTGCCGAGCCCTCGACGATGGGAGCGGCCGCATGAACGAGCGAAGCGAGCGACCGTGGTTGGTGGCGTTGGCATCGCTGCCAGGAATGGGTCCAGCGCGACTGGCGATCGTGCTCGACGGTCGTTCGCCCGAGGAGGCGTGGGCCCACGTGCGCGACGGGGCCGAGCGGGTGCCCGAGCACGTGGCGGCGCGGTGGCGGGAACGCTCGGCGGTGGTCGACGTCGGGTCGTTGTGGCAGGCGCACGTCGATGCCGGCGTGCGCGTGCTCCGCCCCGGCGACGAGGGGTGGCCCGCCGCGCTCGACGACGACCCGGAGCCGCCGGCGCTCCTCTTCGCGCGGGGCGAGCCGGCGGTGGCGGTCGAGGGAGTGCGGGTGGCGATCATCGGCACGCGCCGGTGTTCGTACAGCGGCCGCCAGGTGGCGCGCGACCTCGGTCACGAGCTCTCGGCGGCCGGCATCTCCGTCGTGTCGGGCTTGGCGCTCGGCATCGACGGCGCCGCCCACGTGGGAGCCCTCACCGGCGGCACCGCGCCGGTGGGCGTGGTCGCCACCGGCCTCGACGTCGTCTACCCGCGCCGACATCGCGAGCTGTGGGACGCCATCGGTGCCAAGGGTCTGCTGCTCTCCGAGTATCCCCTCGGCGTGTGGCCCGAACGCTGGCGCTTCCCGGCGCGCAACCGCATCATCGCCGCGCTGTCCGATGTCGTCGTCGTGGTCGAGAGCCACGCCGTCGGCGGTTCGATGCACACGGTCGAGTCCGCGCTCGAGCGGGGACGGCTCGTGATGGCGGTTCCTGGTTCGGTGCGCAGCCCCTCGTCCGCCGGCACCAACGCGCTGCTCGCCGCCGGCAGCCCGCCCGCCCGTGACGCCACCGACGTGCTCGTGGCGCTCGGCCTCGACCCCGAGGTGCAGCACCGGATCGCCCCGCCGGCCCCCGACGGCGAAGCCGGCTCGGTGCTGGAGGCCGTGGGGTGGGAGCCGGCCACCCTCGAGCAGATCGCCGACCGGATCGGGGCCCCGCTCGGTCCGGTTGCCGTCCACCTCGCCGACCTCGAGGGAACGGGCTGGGTCCGTCAGCAGGCCGGCTGGTACGAGCGGGTGCGATGACGACGATCACCACGCGGGCGGCGCCGGCGGCGGACGTCGGCGGCGGTGCCGGCCAGCACCGCCACGAGCGCGAGCGGCAGCTGCGGCGCGACGAGCAGCATCGATCCGGTGGTCCCGCGGAGCGGTGGGAGCGGGTAGGTGCTGCGGGCGAGCTGCAACGTCATGAAGCCGTAGTCCTGGCAGGCCACCCAGAGCTGGCTGCCGACGAACCGAGGCGGCGACGAGCACCAGTCCGCCGTGAGCTGGTTGTTGGCGCCGGTGCCGGCGGCGTGCTCCGAGCCGTCGAGCTGCGCGTTGTGGCCGAGCTGGGCCGGTGGGTGGAAGTACGCGATCTCACGGGGGTGGGCGGGGTCGCGGATGTCGAACACGCGGATGCCCGACTCGAAGTAGCCGCACGCCGCGGCCGTCGGGTCGGTGGGCCGGTCGACCGCGCAGTAGTGGGCGTTGTAGCCGAAGATCCCGCTCGCCTGCGTGTCCGCGGCGCGGGCGTCGGCGTAGGCAGGCAGCTGGATGGCGAGCTTGAGCTTCGAGACGATGCGGGGGTGGTGCTCGTCGCCGAGATCGATGATGCGGCCACCGCCGTACAGGAGCTCGTCGGTGAACACGACGTAGGGGTGGCCGAGGTAGGTGACGGGGACGGCCATCTGGGCGGTGCCGCCGTCGGCCCAGAACAGCGACGACACGCGTCGCAGTTGGGGGTTGGGGCGCCGCTGCTGGATGTCGCTCGCGTCGAGCACGATGAGGCCGTTGGGGTTCTGGCCGGTCGGGTCGGCCGCCCCGGCGAGCGACTGCGTGAGGTTGCCCGACTGGGCGAGGTACAGGCGATCCCCGTCGGCGCTGATGCCGAAGCCGTGCCCGCTCGGGCTCGGCGAGCCGACGTAGAGCACGTGGGGCGCCGTCGGGTCGGTCACGTCGATGGCGGTCATGGCGCCGATGCCATCCGACCAGTAGGTGTTGCCGTCGGCCGACCAGTTGCCCTCGTGGCCGGCGGCGTTGCTGGGGATCGACAGCTGCTGGCCGGACACCGAGTCGAGCAGGCGGGGATGGCGGCAGTCCGTCGCGATGTCGTAGACGTCGAAGAAGACCGCGCCGTTGCCGGCCGGGCCGAGCGCCGTCACCGCGGCGAGGAGCCCGCGGCGCTCGTTGACCTTGAGCGATTCCCACGCCGCGAGCATCGCCGGCGTGCGCAACGTCGACGCGAGCACCGGGTGCCGGACGTCGGACACGTCGACCACCTGGACGCCCGGCGATGCCGTGTCCCCGGCCCGGGTGGCGAGGTACGCGCAGCTCCCGTACGACTGGTTCACGTACGAGGTTCCCTGGCCCCGGAAGTGGCCGAGCTCCTCCACGTTGCACGTGTAGGCCTGGAGGACGCGGCCGCTCTGGCGGTCGGCCCGCGGCACCTCGCCCTGCACGCCGGTCTCGGGGTGCGATCCCGGGCCGCATCGAGCGCTGGGCACCGCCTCGTCGCCGGCCGCGGCGGCGTTGGCGGCCGCCGTGGTGTTGGCGTCCGGCCCGCGGAGGGTGGCGCCCGGCTCACACGCGCCCGCGGTCGACGCCGTGGCGACCAACGCCACGCACGCGGCGACGAACGCCGGCGCCCGCCATCCCCAGCTGCGCCCCATGTGATCCCCCAGGTCGGCCGGCGCGCGACGACGCCGGCGGTCGGGGGACGCTTCGACGCCGGCGCGGGCGCCTCCTGCCGGAGGGATGGTGGGCGCGGAGAGACTCGAACTCTCATGCCGAAGCAACAGCACCTAAAGCTGCCGTGTCTGCCAATTCCACCACGCGCCCGTGGGTTCGCCCGCAGCGTAGGTCGGTGTGCGCACGCCTGGCCGGTAGCCTGCTGCGCCATGGAGATCGCGCCGTTCTCGTCCAAGGAGTCGGGCTGGAACAGCCCTCAGTCGGAGGTGTTCAACCGCCTGCTGCAGGATCGCATCGTGGTCCTCGGCAGCGAGGTGGAGGACAACGTCGCCAACCTCATCACCGCCCAGCTGCTCTACCTCGAGGCGCAGGACGACAGCAAGGACATCTGGCTGTACATCAACAGCCCTGGCGGGGTCATCACCTCCGGCATGGCCATCTACGACACGATGCAGTTCATCAAGCCCGACGTGGCCACCGTGTGCATGGGCCTCGCCGCCTCGATGGGCCAGTTCCTGCTGTGCGCCGGGGCGGCCGGGAAGCGCTACAGCCTCCCGCACGCCCGGATCATGATGCACCAGCCCTCCGGCGGCGTCCGCGGGCAAGCGGCCGACATCGCCATCCAGGCCGAGCAGATGGCGTTCGTCAAGAAGATCATGGCCGAGCGCATCGCGTTCCACTCCGGCCAGTCGGTCGACCAGATCGAGGCCGATTCCGACCGCGACCGGTGGTTCACGGCCGACGAGGCCAAGACCTACGGCCTCATCGACCACGTGATCACGAAGCGGGGCGACTCCGGCACCTGATGTCCTGCTAAAACGAACGTTCGACCGAGTCGGAGGGGGACTGCCTTGGTCGGACTGCTCGAAGGACGAGTCGCGCTCGTGTCGGGGGTCGGCCCCGGTCTCGGTCGGTCGCTCGCGCTCGCGTGCGCCCGCGAGGGCGCCGACGTGGTGCTCTCGGCGCGCTCCACCGACGCCTTGGCCGAGGTCGCCCACGAGATCGAGAAGCAGGGGCGGCGGGCCATGGCGGTGCCGGCGGACATCACCGCGCCCGGCGACGCGGAACGCGTCGTCGACGAGGTGCGGGCCGAGCTCGGTCGGCTCGACGTCCTCGTCAACAACGCGTTCACCACCGGCCCGTTCGCACCCGTCGCCGATCTCGACCCCGACGAGTGGCGCACCGCGTTCGAGGTGAACGTCATCGGCTCGGTGGCGATGACGGTGGCCGCGGTGCCGCTCCTCGCCGAGTCGGACGCCGCGTCCGTCGTGATGATCGGCAGCCAGGCGGCGCGGCGCAGCCAGCCCCGCCGGGGCCCCTACTCCGCGTCGAAGGCGGCCCTGCTCAGCGCCGCCCGCACCCTCGCCGGCGAGCTCGGAGCACAGGGCATCCGCGTCAACACCGTCGTTCCCGGCCACATCTGGGGCGCGTCGCTCGCCGGCTTCTTCGCCCAGACGGCCGAGCGGCGCGGCACCACGTCCGAGGAGGTGTACGAGTCGGTGGCCCGGGAGACGGCGCTGCGACGCATCCCGGACGCGGAGGAGATCGCCGACGTCGCGGTGCTCCTCGCGTCGCCGTTGGCACGCGCGGTCACCGGACAGAGCCTCGACGTCAACGCCGGGAACTGGTTCGAATGAGCGCGGCCACCCACTCGGGTTCTGGACACGTGCGACGGAATGCCAACCGCAACCGTCCAGAACCGAGCCGCTGACCGTCACACCCGTTCGTCATACTCGGGGTCGTGCAGTTGCTCGGCGACACCCTGGTCCTCTCCCCGTCGGACCTCACGGCCTTCCTGGCGTGCGAGCAGCGCACGGCCCTCGATCGCCTCGTCGCCTTCGGCCTCCTCGACCGGCCTGCCCAGGACGATCCCGAGCTCGACATCCTCCGCCGGCGGGGGGACGAGCACGAGCACCGGGAGCTCGAGCGGTTGCGGGCCGAGGGCCGCCACGTCGTCGAGATCAGCGGTCGCGGGTCGACCGCCGAGGAGCTCCGCGCGGCCGAGGCCGAGACCGTGGCCGCCATGCGCGCCGGCGCCGAGGTGATCTTCCAGGCCACCTTCTTCGACGGGCGCTGGCGCGGCCACGCCGACTTCCTGCTGCGGGTCGACGCACCGAGCGACCTGGGCCCGTGGTCCTACGAGGTGGCCGACACCAAGCTCGCCCGCCGGGCCAAGCCGGCCGCGGTCATCCAGCTGTGCAACTACAGCGAGCACGTGGCGCGGATCCAAGGGCGCTGGCCCGACGAGGTCGAGGTCGTCACCGGCGACGGCGAGCGGCATCGCCATCGCCTGGCCGACGCCATCGCCTACTACCGCGCCGCCAAGGCGCGGCTCGAGGCGTTCACGGGCGAGCCGATCGTGGCGCCCGACCCCGTCGAGCACTGCTCGGTCTGCCCCTGGCTCGAGCGCTGCGAGGCCGAGCGCCGCCGCGCCGACCACCTGTCACTCGTCGCCGGCCTGCGGCGCGACATGGCCGTGAAGCTGCGCCGCACCGGCGTGCACACGGTCACCGCGCTGGCCACGTCGATCGTCGGCGATTCCGTGCCGGGGATGGGCCAGCCCACGGCCGATCGGCTCCGGCACCAGGCCCGGCTGCAGGTCGCCGCCCGCACCGACGGCCGCGTTCGGTACGAGCTGCTCGAGCCTGACGAGGGCCGCGGCCTGCTCACGCTGCCCGAACCGTCGCGCGGCGACCTGTTCTTCGACCTCGAGGGCGACCCGTGGGCGGCCGACGGCGGGCTCGAGTACCTGTTCGGCGTCGTCGATGCCGACGGCCACTACCGCGACTTCTGGGCGCACACGCCCGCCGAGGAGAAGCAGTCGTTCGAGGCGTTCGTCGACCTCGTGATCGAGCGCCTCGACGCCCACCCCGACATGCACGTGTACCACTTCGCGCCGTACGAGGTGTCGGCGCTCAAGCGCCTGATGGGTCGCTACGGCACACGTGAGGCAGAGATCGACCGCCTCCTGCGCGCCGACGTGCTCGTCGACCTCTACCGCGTGGTGCGCCAGGGCGTGCGCGTCTCGCAGGAGGGCTACGGCCTCAAGCGATTGGAACCGCTGTACCTGCCGGCGCGCGAAGGCGACCTCAAGGACGGCGCGTCGTCGATCGTCTGGTACGAGGACTGGCTCGAGTCCGGCGATCCCGCGCTGCTCGACGGCATCCGCGCCTACAACGAGATCGACTGCGTCTCGACCTGGCGGCTGCGCGACTGGCTCGAAGCGCGCCGCGCCGAGCTGGGCGACGTCGCCCGTCCGGCGCCGGTCGACGGAGCGCCCTCGGAGCAGGTCGCCGAAGCCGACGCCATCGAGGAGGAGCTGGCGACGCGCCTGCGGGAACGAGGCGACGAGCTGCTCGCCGCCTTGCTCGGTTGGCACCGGCGCGAGATGAAGCCCGAGTGGTGGCAGTGGTTCGACCGCCTCGAGCGCTCCGACGAGGAGCTGGTCAACGACCACGAGTGCCTCGCCGAGCTGCACTACGAGGGCGTCGTCGAGGATCTCGGGTCGTCGCTCGTGCATCGCTACTCGTTCGACGTCACCCAGGAGCACAAGCTCTCGGTGGGCGACACGCCGGTCGATCCCCGCACGCGCAAGCGGGCCGGCGAGGTGGTGGCGCTCGACCTCGGCGCCGGCACCATCGACCTGAAGCGCGGCAAGCGCAGCGACGCGCCGCAGCCCACCGCCCTCATCCCGGCCGCGCCGTTCGACAACAAGGTGCAGCGCGAGGCGATGGCGCGCCTGGCACGGCGGGTCGTCGATCACCCCGACGGCGAGCCGCCCACCGACCGGGCGATCCTCGACCTCGTGCGCGGCCGTCCGCCCCGCATCCTCGACGTCGTCGCCGGCGGGCCGCTGGCGCGGGCGGGTGAACCCGGCAGCGACGCGGCGCGCCGCCTGGTGCCTCGTCTCCTCGGCGGGTGCCTGGCCGTGCAGGGCCCGCCCGGCTCCGGCAAGACGTGGACGGGTGCCGCCGTGGTGGTCGATGCCGTGCGGGCCGGTCACCGCGTGGGCATCACCGCGCAGAGCCACAAGGCGATCGGCAACCTGCTCGAGGCCGTGATGCGCCGGGCCGACGAGGTGGGCGTCCCCGTGCGGGCCATGCAGCGCGCCAGCGAGGCCGACGCCTGCGACGCGGTCGGGGTGCAGTGCGCCACCAACAACGCCGAGGTCGACGAAGCGCTCGCGCTGCAGACCGTCGACGTGGTGGCGGGCACCTCGTTCCTCTTCTCCCGGCGCGAGCTGGCGGAGCAGCTCCACCTGCTCGTCGTGGACGAGGCGGGGCAGCTGTCGCTCGCCAACGTGGCCGCCGTCGCCGGCGCCGCCACCGACCTTCTTCTCCTGGGCGACCCGCAGCAGCTCGCGCAAGTGTCGAAGGGGTCCCACCCGCCGGGCGCGGGGGTGTCGGCGCTCGAGCACGTGCTCGGCGACGACGCGACGATCGCCCCCGACCGGGGCCTGTTCCTCGAGGCCAGCCACCGGATGCACCCCGACATCTGCCGGTTCGTGTCGGCCGTCGCCTACGACGACCGGTTGCAGTCCGATCCCGCGTGCGCCGTGCAGGAGGTGACGGGCCTGGGCGCCGGGCTCCGCTGGATTCCCGTCCACCACGAAGGCAACCGCACCCGGTCCGAGGAGGAGGCGCAGGCGGTGGCGCGCCTCGTCGACGACGTGCGCGGTCGCTCCTGGACCGACAAGGACGGCCAACAGGCGTGGCTCGACATCCCCGACATCCTCGTGATCGCGCCCTACAACGCCCAGGTGGCCGTGCTGGCGGAGGCCTTGCCGGCGGGCGCCCGCATCGGCACCGTCGACCGCTTCCAAGGGCAGGAAGCACCCGTGGTGATCTACTCGCTGGCCGCCTCGTCGGCCGACGACGTGCCGCGCGGTCTCGACTTCCTGCTCAGCACCAACCGTCTGAACGTCGCCGTCTCCCGGGCCCGCGCCCTGGCCGTCATCGTCGGGAGCGCGGCGCTGCTCCGCGCGCCGTGTCACACCACCAAGCAGCTCCGCTTGGTCAACGCCCTGTGCCGATTCGTGGAGGACGCGGCACCGCTCGACTGACGAGCCGACCGTCAGGACTGTGCGGCTTCGGCCCGCTTGCGGAGGTCGGCCACCGCGTGGGCGAGGCCGTCGGGGTCGCGGAACAGCGAGCTGCCGGCCACGAGGACGTTGGCCCCGGCGTGCACAGCGCCGGCGACCGTGTCCGGCCCGATGCCGCCGTCGACCTCCACGTCGACGTCGAGGTCGGCGACCAGGGCGCGGACCTCGGCGATCTTCGGCTCCATCGTGGCGAGGTACTTCTGACCGCCGAAGCCGGGGTTCACCGTCATCACGAGGATCAGGTCGCACAGGTCGACGACGTGGCGCACGGCATCGACGGGCGTCGAGGGGTTGAGGGCCACACCGGCGCGGGCGCCCATGCTCTTGATCGCCCCCAGCGTGCGGTGCAGGTGGCGGTCGGCCTCGGCGTGGACGATGAGCAGCCCGCATCCGGCCTCGACGTAGCGCTCGGCGAGCAGCACCGGCTCCTCGACCATCAGGTGGGCCTCGAACAGCACGGAGGCATGTGGTCGGCAGGCGGCGATGAGGTCGGGCCCGAACGTGAGGTTGGGCACGAAGCGCCCGTCCATCACGTCCCACTGGATCCGGTCGACGCCCGCCTCTTCGAGGGCCGCGACCTCCTCCCCGAGCTTGGCGAAGTCCGCCGGCAGGACGGACGGGGCGATCTCGATCGGGCGCATCACCACTTGACGATAGGCCGCACGTACCCTCGGTCCGTGACCTCCGTCGAGCTGCGCACCACGTCCGTCGCAGCCGGCGGGGAAGCGGTGGCCCGGGGCGACGACGGGCGGGTCGTCTTCGTGGCCGGCGCCCTCCCCGGGGAGCGGGTGCGGGTCGAGCTCACCGAGGAGAAGCCGCGCTGGGCCCGGGGGCGCACGATCGAGGTGCTCGACGCCTCCACCGACCGGGTGGCCCCGCCGTGCCCCCACGTCGGCCGGGGCTGCGGGGGGTGCACGTGGCAGCACGTCGCCCTCGACGCCCAGGAGGCGCTCAAGGTCACCATCATCGCCGACGCCCTCCAGCGCCTCGGCGGCATCGAGAAGCCGCTCGTCCAGCCCGGCCCCGTGCTCCTGGCCACCGGCTTCCGCACGACGGTCCGCGCCGCCGTGCTCGGCGACCGGGCCGCGTTCCGCCGCCACCACAGCCACGACCTCATCGATGTCGACTCGTGTCTCGTCGCCCACCCGCTCATCGAGGAGCTGCTCGTCGACGGGCGCTTCGACGGGGCCGACGAGGTGACCCTCCGCTGCGGCGCCCGCACCGGTGAGCGGCTCGTGCTGCCCGACCCGTCCGACGCGCCGGTGGAGGTGCCCGACGACGTGCGGCGCGACGCCCTTCACGAGGTGGTCGCCGGCCATCGGTTCCGCGTCTCGGCCCGCTCGTTCTTCCAAGCCCGGCCCGACGGCGCCGACGCCCTCGTCGAGGCGGTGCGCGAGGCGGCGGCCGACGCGCCTCCGGGCCCGATGATCGACGCCTTCGGCGGCGTCGGCCTGTTCGCCGCCACCGTGGCCGCCGACCGGCCGGTCACGATCATCGAGTGGTCGGCCTCGTCGATCGCCGACGCCAAGGTCAACGTGCCCGATGCCGACGTGCTCAAGCTCGACCTGGCGCGGTGGCGACCGTCGCCGGCGTCACTCGTCGTCGCCGACCCGGCCCGGACGGGGCTCGGGGCCAAGATCGTCGCCAACCTCGCCGGCACGGGAGCGACGCACCTCGTGCTGGTGAGCTGCGATCCTGCGTCGCTCGGGCGCGACGCCGCCCTGCTCCGTGACCAGGGCTTCGAGCACGACGGCACGACGCTCGTCGACCTCTTCCCGCACACCCCGCACGTCGAGGTGGTCAGCCGCTTCATCCGCCCGACCGCCGGGCGCCGAACACCTCCTTGATGGAGGACCTCGCCCACGCGAGCGACGCCGCCCTCGTCGTGGCGATCGGGCGGTGGCGCCAGGATGCGCTCGCCGAGGCGTACCGCCGCCATGGTGGTGCCGTGTTCGGTCTCGCCACCCGGGTCGTCGGTGATCGCACGCTCGCCGAGGAAGTCGTCCAAGAGGTGTTCCTGCGGCTGTGGGACACGCCCGACCGCTTCGATCCGGAGCGCGGCTCGTTGCGGTCGTACCTCCTCGCCCAGTGCCACGGTCGCTCGGTCGACCTCATCCGGTCGGAGACGTCGCGGCGCAACCGGGAGGAGCGCGAGCACCGTCAGCGGGCCGAGGCGGGCTACGACCTCGAGCACGAGGTGTGGGACCTCGCCGTGGGCGACCACGTGCGCGACGCGATGGCGACGCTCCCGGTCGAGGAGCGCCGGGCCATCGAGCTCGCCTACTTCGGCGGTCACAGCTACCGAGAGGTGGCGGCCTTGCTCGGCGAGCCGGAAGGCACGGTGAAGAGCCGCATCCGATCCGGGTTGCAGCGCCTGCGTGGCGGGCTCACCAAGGCGGGCATCGGAGCTCCGACATGACGCACGAGCAGCTGATCGAACTGTTGGGCGCGTATGCCCTCGATGCGGTCGACGACGACGAGCGCGTCGCGATCGAGGAGCACCTGCGCACCTGCCCGCGCTGTCGTGCCGAGGTCCAGGAGCACCGCGAGGTGGCGACCTTGCTGGCGCATTCGGGTGCCGACGCCCCGGTCGGGTTGTGGGACCGCATCGTCGGCTCGCTCGACGCCGCGCCGCCGCCCCTCGAGCTGGCGCCCGTCCTACCGATCGCGCCCGTTCGGCGGCGGTGGGTGCCGGCCGCCGCGGTGGCGGTCGCCGCCGCGCTGATCGTCGCCGTGCTCGGTGTCGACCTCCACCACCAGACGCGGCGCATCGACCGGTTGCAGGCGGCGGTCGCCGATCCGATGGCGACGGCGTTCGACCGTGCGCTCGACGACCCGTCGTCGCGGGTCGTGACGCTGTCGGGCGCCCGCGACGTGCGCGCCGTGATCACGGCGAAGGGCATCGGCTACCTGCGGGCCACCGGACTGCCCCGATTGGGCGCCGACCGCACCTACCAGCTGTGGGGCAAGGTCGGCGATCAGCTGGTGTCGCTCGGCGTGCTCGGCAACGAGCCGACCGTGGTGGCGTTCGGCGCGCAATCGGTGACGTTGCTCGCCATCACCACCGAGCTGGCCGGCGGCGTGGTGAGCACGCAGCAGCAACCGCTCGTGTCGGGCACGTTGAGCTGACGACTGGGCGCTCTCGCCGGGCCCGGCTCCGGCATCACGGCCGCGGTTAGGGTCGAGGTGATGGGGGACTTCACGCAGTGGCGCGGTCCGATCTCGGCCCCGAGCGCCGACGAGCTGGCCGACCGCTACGCGGTGAGCCAACTGGTGAAGGTGTACGCGCTCGGCATCGACATGCGTGATCTCGACACGGTGACGAGCGTGTTCACACCGGACGCGGTCGTCGACGGGATCGTCGGCACCATGCCCGCGAGCGAGTACCTCCCGACGGTGTACGCGGGAGCCGCGGTGTACGCGGCGACGCAGCACAACATCACGAACCAGCACGTGACGATCGACGGCGACGAGGCCCTCGTGTGGAGCTACGCCGTCTGCTACCACATGGAGGAGCCGGGCAGCGGACGTGACGACCTCATCGTCGCGACGCAGTATCGCGATCGCTGTCATCGCTTCGCCGACGGTTGGTTGATCACCGCGCGAAAGTCTGCGCTGCAGTGGATGCGCGGTCCGTACCCACGAGGAGAGTCATGACGGACAGCAAGGTCGCCTTCATCACCGGCGCGAGCCGTGGCATCGGCAAGGCGTGCGCCCTCGAGCTGGCCGCGGCCGGCTTCCGCGTCGCGATCACGGCGCGCACCGTGCAAGAGGGAGAGCAGCGCGAGCACTCGTCCACGCTCAAGGACAGCGACCTGTCGCCGTTGCCGGGCAGCCTCATGGGCACGGTCGAGCTCATCCAGAAGGAGGGCGGCACCGCCATGGCCGTGCCCGCCGACCTCCTCGATTCGCCGTCGCTCGGCGCCGCGGTGGCCACGGTCCTCGAGCGGTGGGGCCGCATCGACGTTGTCGTGCACAACGGGCGCTACATCGGCCCCGGTCACATGGACCTGTTCATGGACACGCCGATCGAGCTGCTGCGCAAGCAGGTCGAGGGCAACCTCTTCGCGCCGCTCATCATCAACAAGCTCGTGCTGCCCCAGATGATCGAGCGCGGCGACGGCATCATCGTCAACATCACGTCGGGCTCCGGCTACGGCGATCCCACCGAGCCGGCGGGCAAGGGCGGCTGGGGGATGGGCTACGGCATCTCGAAGGGGGCGTTCCACCGGGTCGCCGGCTTCATCTCCGCCGAGCTCGGCGACAAGGGCATCCGCTGCTTCAACGTGCAGCCCGGCCTCGTCGCCACCGAGCGCATCGGCCAGGACATGGCCAAGTTCGGCATCGAGAACAACGGCGCGCCGATGGAGGTCATGGGCAAGGTCGTGCGCTGGCTCTGCACCGACCCGGAGGCCGAGCAGTTCAACGGCCGCAACATCGAGTCCCAGTTCTTCTGCCACGAGCGCGGCCTGCTGCCCGGCTGGGAAGGCCCCCGCCCGCTCAACAACAAGATCCGCCTCGACACCTCCGGCGCCGACCTGCAGAAGCTCGAGGACGACCTCCTCGCCCGATGGGGCCGCGGCTGAACATCCCCCGCTTCGAACTCGAGGAGGACGGGTCGGCGGCGCATCGAAGCCGAAGCCCTGCTGACCGGACGTACCCTTGACCCGTGGCCAAGGCGAGGCGGGAGCGAAAGCGGGCGAACCGCGAGGCGAAGCGCGAAGCCGCGCAACCGATCCCGACCTTGACCGACGAGGACTTCGATCGGCTGCTGGTGGAGATCACGGTGCGGGCTGATTGCGAGCACGCGTCGACGCGCAGCACGCCCGACGGTCTCGTGCTGACTCGGTGCGCCCGGGACGCGGCGGTCGGCGGTGGCTGCCCGGTGGACTGCGCGGCCTTCGAGGCGCGCCGCATCGGTGGGCTCGGCACGGGCACGTAGCGCGACCCGGAGGTCCTCCATGCCAGTTCATCGAGTCGAGCTGTCGCTGCCGGCGACCGACATCCAGAGCTCCGATGTCGTCGTGTCGGTGTGGAGCGACAACGAGCTCCTCGGTGAGCTGCGCGTGAGCAGGGGCACCATCGACTGGCGCCCGGGCCACCACCAAGCGGCGTGGACCATGGAGTGGGAGCGCTTCGACGAGGTCATGCGCACCCACGGACGGCGAGGGTGACGCCACCGTCGACGGCGGGCCTCGAGATCGTCTTCCTCACGGATGGCGGCCAGGCGGCGGAAGCGACCGCGGTCCGGTTGCTCGACTTCATCGCCGGCGCCCGCACCACCCTCGACATCGCGGTCTACGACGCCCACTTCGACGACGGCCTGGCCGACCGGCTGATCGCGGCGCTCGACGACGCCGAGCGCCGGGGTGTCCGCGTCCGCGCCATCTACAACGACCTCCATCGCCACCACGTCGTCCCGCCGCCACCGCCCGAGGGTCCGTCGCTGCTGCAGCGGCTCGCGGCCGCCGTGCCCTCCGAGGCGATCCCGGGCATCCCCGACCTCATGCACCACGAGTACGTGGTCCGCGACGGTGACACGGTGTGGACCGGGTCGACGAACTGGACGACCGACGCGTGGACGCGCATGGAGAACGTCATCGTCGTGGTCGATTCGGCCGACCTCGCCGCCGCCTACCAGGCCGACTTCGACCAGCTCTGGTCGAAGCGCCACGTCGAGCACACCGGCAACCTCGACGACGCGCCCGCGACGCTCGCCGACGGCGTCAGCGTCCGCGCGCTCTTCTCACCGGGCCGGGGTCGGAAGATGAGCCAGCTCGTCGCCACCCGCATCGGCCAAGCACGCGAGCGCATCCGCATCTGCTCGCCCGTCCTGACGTCCTCCCCGATCCTCGCCACGCTCGCCGAGGTGCTGGACGACGGCGGCTGCGACGCGGTGATCACAGTCGACGGGCCGCAGATGCAGCAGGCGCTCGCCCAGTGGCAGGCCGACGGGCGCGCCGCGTGGAAGGGTCCGTTGTACGAGCGAGTCGTTGCGTCGGGCAAGGTGGCCGCCAAGCCGTCGACGCCGTACTCGCCCGGAGCGCTGCACGACTACATGCACGCCAAGCTCGTCGTGTGCGACGACTGGGTGCTCACCGGCTCCTACAACTGCTCGCACTCCGGCGAGATGAACGCCGAGAACCTGCTCGACATCCACGATGCCGCGCTGGCCGACCGCTGCGCGGTGTTCTGCGAGGCCGTGCACGCCCGGTACGCCGCGCCACGCCACCCGTGAGCCAGCGCGCTCAACCCTCGTCGGTCGTCGGGTTCGGCAGCAGGTCGTTGGTGCCGTACCAGAGCGGGAAGCGGGGGAGCTGCACGGGCACCTCTTCGGCGCCGCGCTCGGCGAGGAACTGCTTCCAGTGGTCGCGGTCGATGTAGGCGTTGGCCGGGCCGGCGACGACGCCGTACATCGTGCAGCCCTCGGTGCCTGCCTCCCAGGGGCCGAACGTGTCGCCCCACTCCAGCATGATGTGCGTCCCCGCCGGGCAGCGCTGCTCGTCGTTGAAGATCTCGCCGCGCAGGATGTAGATCGAGTGGTCGCCGGTGTGCCCGTGGATCGGGCTCAGCGCACCGGGGTCCCACTCGCTGTAGAACGCGACGAAGCGCGGGCCGTGCTCGATCCACTTCTCGCGCACGCTCGCGATGCGGCCGTCCGAGTAGCGGAACCGGGCCACGTCGACCCACGGCAGGTCCTCGAGTCGCTTGATCCTCGGGCCACCTTGCATCGTCAGCTGTCCTGCTTCGTCATCATCGTGGAGGTGTTGCGGATGTGCGGGAACGCGGCCTGTTGGCCGCCGTCGACGACGAGCGTCTGACCTGTCATGAAGCTGGCGAGATCCGACACGAGGAAGACGAGAGGCCCGGCGATCTCCTCGGGGGTACCGAAGCGACCGAGCGGCGCGCCGTCGTCGCGCGCCGTTTCGTCGAGGTGGTCCCTCTCGATGGCGGCGACGACGCGCGGCGTGGCGATCATGTCGGGCGCCACCGCGTTGACGCGGATGCCATGCGGTCCCCACTCCTGCGCCATCGTCCGGACGAGGTCCATGACGCCGGCCTTGGCCGCGCCGTAGGCACCGTGGTTCGGCGCGCCGTAGAGCCCGCTGACCGAGGCCACGACCGAGATCCGCCCGCCCGTGCCCTGGGCGATCATGCGCTTGGCGGCGGCCCGACCGACGTAGAGGTGCTGGGTCAGGTTGCGCGTGAGGTCGAGCTGCCACGTGTCGTCGTCGACATCGAGCAACGTCGCCCACGCGGCCAAGCCGACCATGTTCACGAGCACGTCGAGCGAACCGAGGGCATCGGCGGCGTCGTTGACGATCCGCTCCGCCTGCCCCCGGTCGGTGACATCACCGGAGAACGGCATCGAGCGCACCCCCAGACCGACGAGCTCCTTCGCCGCCGCCTCGGCGCGCGCCAGGTCGATGTCGGCGACGGCCACGTCGGCCCCCGCCTGCGCCAGCAGCCGGGCGGTCGCCAGTCCGATGCCCCCGCCGCCGCCGATGACGAGCGCGCCCTTGCCTTGCAGCCCCAGCTGGTCCATGAAGACCCTTTCCACCGATCGGAAGACGGGTGGGTCAGCTGATGCGGTCGGAGGCCGGGTCCCAGAAGACCATGGGGCCGACGGCGATCACGTCGCTCACGGGGAGCTCGCCGGCGAGGTGCTTCTCGAGGAAGTTCTTCGGCACGTCGGCCAGTGCGGCGAGCTCGATCTCGTAGACCGCCATGTAGTTGGCGGGCACGCCGGGCTCGCCCATCTGCGTGTCGGACAGCTTGTACCGCGTGCACGACACGATCCCGGGGATCTTGAGCACGTCGATCGCGTGCACGGTGTCGTACCACTGGTTGTACTCGTCCTCGCGGCTCGGGTCGGACGGGCTGGAGTACACGGTCAGCATGGCGTTCGGCATGAGTTCCCCTTGGAGGTCAGCGGGTGACGCGGACGGGCATCCGCTTGAAGCCGTTGTTGAGGTTGGACCGTACCTTGGCCGGCTCGCCGGTGAGCTCGATCGTGCGGAACGTCGACAGCAGCTCCTCGAAGAAGATCTTCGCCTCGAGGCGGGCCAGGTGGGCACCGAGGCAGAAGTGGGCGCCGATGCCGAACGACAGGTGCGGGTTCGGCGTGCGACGGATGTCGAAGCGCTGCGGGTCGGCGAACACGTCCTCGTCGCGGTTGGCCGAGGTGTAGTACATCGCCACCTTGTCGCCGGCCTTGATCTGCGTGCCCCCCAGCTCGGTGTCGCGCGTCGCCGTGCGGCGGAAGTAGTGCAGCGGGTTGCAGAACCGCAGCATCTCCTCGACCGCGTTCGGGATGAGCGAGTGGTCGGCGCGCAAGGCGGCCATCTGGTCGGGATGCAGGATCAGCTGGTGGGTGCCCATCGACATCATCGTCTTGGTGGTGTCGTTGCCGGCGGTGACGAGCTGCACGAAGAACGAGCCGAAGTCGAGGTCGGTCATCTGCTGGCCGTCCTCGAACGTCGACTCGAGCAGCAGCGACGTGATGTCCTCGCGCGTCGGCTCGGCGCGCCGCTTGGCCGCCCAGGCCATGCCGTACATCGCCATCTCGACCGACGCGTTGTCGCCCTGGTACCCGCTCGTGATCTCCTCGTCCTGACCGCTGGTCTGGACCTCGGCCCACAGCTGGATGGTGGCCGTGTCCTCCTGCGGCAGGCCCATGATCTCGGCGATGATCTGGGCGGGCAGCGGCCCGGCGACGTCGTGGCAGAAGTCGACCTCGCCCTGCTCGGCGGCGGCTTCGAGGATGGCGCGGCAGCGGGCGCGGATCTGCTGCTCCATGCGCCCGATCACCCGGGCGCCGAAGTGCGGCGCCAGCGGCTGGCGGTAGGCCGTGTGCTGCGGCGGGTCCATCACGAGCAGCATGTGGCGCATCATCTCGAGGCGCTCCGGCTCGAGGTCCTCGAGCACGACGCTCCTGAGCCACGCCGAGTACACGTCGGGGTGCCGGGCCACCTCGACGACGTCGGCATGGCGGAGCACCGCCCAGTACCCGCCGCCCGGCATGTCCTGCCAGTGCACGGGATCGGTGTGGCGCAGCTCGGCGAACGCGGCGTGCACGTCGGCGGTCAGGTACCAGTCCGGGTCGTAGATGTCGACCCGGTGCGACGTCGTCGTCATGTGCGCAGCCCCCTCATCTGATGACCCGTCAGGTTAGGCGAGCACGTACCCTGGGTGCGTTCGTCTCGACAAGGGGGAAATCCCGTGACTGCCATCCAGACCGCACCGGAAGCCGTCCATCGCGGAGCCGACGAGCTCCCCTGGGTCGAGATCGGAAACGGCAACAAGCTCAAGGTCCTCCAGGTCGACGAGAACCAGGGCCTCTGGATCGTGGAGAACATCTTCCAAGCCGGCTTCGCCGTGCAGACCCACAAGCACACCGGTCCCGTGTACGGCTACACCACCCGCGGCGCTTGGAAGTACAAGGAGTACGACTACGTGAACCGGGCGGGGTCGTTCCTGTTCGAGCCGGCCGGGTCGGTCCACACGCTCACGTGCATCGAGGACGACACCCAGGTGTGGTTCCAGATGTACGGCGCCAACCTCAACCTCGACGACGACGGCGAGATCGACAGCGTCACCGACGGCGCCTCCACCCTCGCCGGCTACTACGCGCTGTGCGAGGCCCAGGGCTTCCCTCGACCGAACGTGGTCGTCGCCTGATCGAGACCCTTCCGGAGCTGTACCGCGGGGGTCGGCCCGCAGACCCGGACACGCTCTTCCTCTCCACCCCGGACGGAACCCGGCTGACGTACGGCGGCCTCGATGCGCGCACGGCGCAGCTCGCCCACGCGTTGCACGTGCGCGTCGGCGATCGCGTCGCCGTGCAACTGGAGAAGTCGGTCGACGCGCTGCTCGTCATGCTCGCGGTGGTGCGGGCCGGCGCGGTCCTGCTGCCGATGAACACCGCCTACACGCCCGAGGACGTGTCGTTCCTCGTGCGCGATGCGGAGCCGTCGGTGGTGGTCGATGCGGCGCGCCTGGTCGAGCTGGTGGCGTTGGCCGACGCCATGCCGAGCACGTTCGACGAGCCCGACGTCGGGCCCGATGACCTCGCCGCGCTGCTCTACACGAGCGGCACGACGGGGCAGCCGAAGGGCGCGATGCTCACCCAGCGGAACCTCGCCACCAACGCCGACGTCCTGCGGGAGTGGTGGGGGTTCACGGCGGGCGACGTGCTGCTGCACGCCCTGCCGATCTTCCACACCCACGGCTTGTGGGTGGCGGTGAACTGCGTGTTGGCGACCGGCGCGTCGATGGCGTTCCTGCCGCGCTTCGACGTCGACGCCGTCCTCGCCGCGCTGCCGTCGTGCACGGTGATGATGGGCGTCCCCACCTACTACACGCGCCTGCTCGACGAGCCCCGCTTCGACGGCGGCCGCCTGCGCCTGTTCATCTCCGGTTCGGCGCCGATGCTGGCGTCGACGCACGAGGCGTTCCGGGCTCGTACCGGTCAGGTCATCCTCGAGCGCTACGGCATGACCGAGACCGGGATGATCACGTCGAACCCGTTGCACGGTGAGCGCCGTCCCGGATCGGTCGGCTTCCCGTTGCCAGGAACCGAGGTGCGCATCGCCGCCGACGGGGTGGTCGAGGTGCGCGGGCCCAACGTGTTCGTCGGGTACTGGGGCCGGCCCGAGCTGGCCGAGACGGAGCTCACCGCCGACGGGTGGTTCCGCACCGGCGACCTCGGCCGCTTCGACGACGACGGCTACCTCCACCTCGTCGGCCGCGCCAAGGACCTCGTGATCACCGGCGGGCTGAACGTCTACCCCGTGGAGGTCGAAGGGGTGATCGACGCCATCGACGGCGTGCGGGAGAGCGCGGTGATCGGCGTGCCCGACGACGACCTCGGCGAAGCGGTCGTCGCCGTGGTGGTGGCCGAGCCGGGCATCGCCCTCGACGCCGAGTCGGTGCGCGCCGCGGCGCGCGACCGCCTCGCCGGCTTCAAGGCCCCCAAGCGCGTCGAGCTCGTCGACGCCCTCCCGCGCAACGCCATGGGCAAGGTCGAGAAGGCGAGGCTACGAGAGCGCTTCTCGTGACGAGAACGGCTCAGGCGCCGACCGAGGGGCTGCCGTTGAGGGCGATGTTCTTGGACTCGAGGTAGCCGTTGAGGCCCTCGGGGCCGAGCTCGCGGCCGATGCCCGAGGACTTGAAGCCGCCGAACGGACCGCCGAAGTCCATGCCCATGCCGTTGATGCCGAACGTGCCGGTGCGGACCCGCCGGGCGACGTCGAGACCGGCGGCCGCGTCCTTCGTCCACACCGAGCCGGCGAGGCCGTAGGGCGAGTCGTTGGCGATCCGCACCGCGTCGTTCACGTCGTCGAAGGGGATCACCACGACGACCGGCCCGAAGATCTCCTCCTGGGCGATGGTCATCTGGTTGTCGACGTTCACGAACACCGTCGGCTCGATGAACCAGCCCTTCGGTTGATCGGCCGGGACGCCGCCACCGATGGCGACCTTGGCGCCCTCTTCCTGACCCTTGTTGATGTAGCCCAGCACGCGGTCCTGCTGGCGCTTGGCGACGAGCGGGCCGATCTCGGTGTCCTGCTCCATCGGGTTGCCGACCTT
>Ga0070671_100000365_pt1 | contig 31264 bp, 31 predicted proteins | sample KBSS73metaG_FD_65341 | JGI IMG/M metagenome (GOLD analysis project Ga0070671, IMG submission 65341) | Switchgrass rhizosphere microbial communities from Kellogg Biological Station, Michigan, USA - KBS S7-3 metaG | ecosystem: Host-associated > Plants > Roots > Rhizosphere > Soil ...
GCTACGGCTTCATCGGCTACGCCGAAGGCTCCCTGCCGGCCGGCGCGGGCCTGAGCGCGGTCCTGACGCTCGGGCTGGGCTTCGTCAGCTATCGGATGTTCGCCGTCGGCTACAGGATCAAGAGCTGAGGCGGCGGGGCGGCGCGATCCCCGCAAGACATTGACATTGCGGCGCTTGAAGCGGAAAACGCCGGGCCTTCCAGTCCCCGTCGCCGCGCGCCGGGGACATGTCCGTTCTGGAGGGTCCTCCGTGACCGAAAAGACCGCGAGCCAAGCCGCCGCGTCCGTTCCCAGCGATCACCTCATGGGCGTCTATTCGCGCACCCCGCTGGCGTTCGAGCGAGGCGAAGGTTCGCGCCTGTTCACGGCCGACGGTGAAGACTACCTGGATTGCCTGGCGGGCATCGCCGTGAACGCGCTGGGCCACGGCCATCCCGCCTTGGTCGAGGCGCTGACGACGCAGGCGGCCAAGCTGTGGCACGTCTCCAACATCTTCACCATTCCGGGACAGGCGGCGTTGGCCGGCCGGCTGACGGACGAGAGCTTCGCCGAGGTGGTGTTCTTCACCAACTCGGGAACAGAAGCGATCGAGTGCGCGATCAAGACCGCGCGCAAGCACCACTGGGCCAACGGCCAGCCGGAACGGATCGACATCATCGGCTTCGAAGGCTCATTCCACGGCCGAACCATCGCGGCGGTCAACGCCTCGGGCAATCCCAGTTACCTGGAGGGCTTCGGCCCTCCGATGCCCGGTTTCAGGCACCTGCCGTTCGGCGACTTCGAGGCGATCCGCCAGGCCATCGGGCCGACGACGGCGGCGATCCTGCTGGAGCCCGTGCAGGGCGAAGGCGGGGCCAGGGCGTGGCCGGAGGCGATGGTCCGCGACATCCGCAGACTGTGCGACGAGACCGGCGTCCTGCTGATCTACGACGAGATCCAATGCGGCCTTGGCCGGACCGGCAAGCTCTTCGCCTATGAATGGGCGGGCGAAGCGCATCCCGACATCATGACCCTCGCCAAGGCGCTGGGCGGCGGCTTTCCGGTCGGCGCCTGCCTGGCGACGGCGGATGCGGCGAAGGGCATGACCTCAGGCTCGCACGGCTCCACCTACGGCGGCAATCCGCTGGCGATGGCGGTGGGCCTGGCGGCGGTCAACGAGCTGCTGAAGCCCGAGCTGATGACCCACGTCAACGCGGTCGCGGGCTATCTCGCCCAGCAGCTCTCGGGCCTGAAGGCGCGCTTCCCCGACGTGGTGGAGGACGTCCGCGGCAAGGGCCTGCTGATCGGTCTCAAGCTCGCCACCCCCAACCGCGAGTTCATGCAGCACGCCCGCGACGAGCGGCTGCTGCTGGCGGGCGGCGGAGACAATTGCGTCCGCCTGTTGCCGCCGCTGGTGCTGACCGTCGACGAGGCGCGGGAGGCGATCGAAAAGCTGGAGCGGGCCTGCGAGCGGGCGCGGTCGAAGGCCAAGGCGGCGGCCTGAGCCGATGACCCCCTCGCCCCGGCATTTCGTCGACCTCTGGAAGGTCGAAGCCTCCGACCTTCGCGCCATCCTGGATGACGCCAAGGCGCGCAAGGCCGCGCGCCTCGGCTGGCCGAAGGGCCGGCCGGACGCGGATCAGCCCGGCCAGGGGCGGACGCTGGCGATGATCTTCGAGAAGAACTCGACCCGCACCCGCTTCTCGTTCGACGCGGCCATGCGCCAGCTCGGCGGCGCGGTGATCATCTCCAACGCGCATGAGATGCAGCTTGGCCGGGGCGAGCCCATCGAAGACACCGCGCGCGTGCTCTCGCGCATGGTCGATGCGGTGATGATCCGCGCCAACGTGCACGAGGACGTGGAGCGCCTGGCGCTGGCCTCGAGCGTGCCTGTGATCAACGGCCTTTCGGACAGGGGCCACCCCTGCCAGATCATGGCCGACATCCTGACTATCGAGGAGCATCGCGGCCCCATCGCCGGCAAGACGCTCGCCTGGGTGGGAGACGGCAACAACGTCTGCGCCAGCTTCATCCACGCCGCTCCCAAGCTGGGCTTCAAGCTGCGCATCGCCTGCCCGGCGGTCTATCACCCGGACCTGGTCGACCTCGCCCGGGCCGCCGAGCAGCGCGGCCAGGTCGAGACCACCGAGGACCCCCGCGAGGCGGTGCGGGGCGCCGAGGTGGTGATCACCGACACCTGGGTCTCCATGGGCGACACCGACCACGACGAGCGGCTCGACGCCTTGGAGCCCTATCAGGTGGACGCGACGCTGATGGCCGAGGCCGCCCCCGACGCCGCCTTCCTCCACTGCTTGCCGGCACACCGCGGCGAGGAGGTGACGGACGAGGTCATCGACGGGCCGCAGAGCCTGATCTGGGACGAGGCGGAGAACCGCATCCACGCCCAGAAATCGGTCCTCGCCTGGTGCTTCGGCCGCATCTAGCCGGCCGGCCAATCTCGAAAACGCTGCGCGATGTCCTATATGGCCGCCGATGACCTCCATTCCTGACGACCTGGTGGGCGCCTTCCAGATCGAGGGCGAGCCGGTGCGCGGCCGCATCGTGCGGCTGGGGACGGCCGTGGACGAGATCCTGCGGGCCCACACCTATCCAGATCCCGTAGCCAACCTGCTGGGGGAAGCCTGCGCGCTCGCCGCCGCCGTGGGCTCCAATCTCAAGTTCGACGGTCGGCTCATCGTCCAGGCCCAGGGCTCGGGGCCGGTGCGCTATGTGGTGGCCGACTACGACACCGACGGCGGCTTGCGCGGCTATTGCCGCTTCGACGAGGCCGAGGTGGCCAAGGTCTCCCAGGGTTTCCAGCGGCCTGGCGCCCGCACCCTGCTGGGCGAAGGCGTGTTCATCATGACGGTCGACCAGGGGCCCGAGATGGACCGCTACCAGGGCGTGACCGCCATCGAAGGCGAGACGCTTGCGCTGTGCGCCGAGCAGTACTTCGCCCAGTCCGAGCAAACGCCGACCCGCGTGCTGCTGGCCGTCGGTCAGGCTGACGTGGGGGAGGGGCCGTGCTGGCGGGCTGGCGGCGTGCTGATCCAGAACATCGCCGAGGACGAAGCGCGCGGCTCCACCGAAGAAGCCTGGACGCGCACCCAGGCCCTGTTCGAGACGCTTGGCGAGGACGAGCTCATCGATCCGGAGCTTTCGTCGGACAAGCTGCTATGGCGGCTGTTCCACGAAGATGGCGTGCGAGTGTTCGGCTACAAACCGTTGCGCAGCTTCTGCCGCTGCAGCCAGGAGCGGATCGAAACGGTGCTGCGGTCCTTTGGCTCGGACGAGCGGGCGGACATGGTCGAGACCGACGGCAAGATCCGCGTCACCTGCGAATACTGCAGCCGCGTCTATGCGGTGGAGCCGACCAAGCTGGATGCGGCCGCCTGACGCCCGCTAGTCATCGTTGGTAGGGGTCTCCACGCTCCGGACCATGGCCTCGATGGCCAGGCTTTCGCGGGCCAGCATGAGCCAAAGCGAGCGTTCCTCTTCGAGCAGGGTGCGGAGGGCGTGATCCCGCGCCTGACGCGCCTGGCGACGGCAACGCGCCGCCTGCGTCAGATAATGTGCGGCGATCATGCGAACTCTCTGGCCGCCCCGGCGTAATCCACGCGCAATCGGCCCGCCAAGCGGCCGTTGCGATCGCTGATCTGCAGCTCGACCGAAGCGCCGGTGTCGGCGAGGGCTTGGGCTAGGCGTCGGGCGGCGCACTCGGCCCGGCCGCCGGAGTGGAAGAACTGCGCCTCGCCACAGCCCACGACGGACCAGCCGACGGCCTGCGGCACGACCCGAACCAGAAGCATACGTCCTCCTCGGCGGGGGGCGGCGCATTGCATGGGCGAGTTCAAACTGGGAAGCGGAAGCCTCAGACCGAGCGGCCGGCTGTATTCGTTGCTTCAGTCACGACGTCCCTCCGTGGTTGCGGACACAGGATCGCCACTCGCGGAACGTAGGTCTGTCCAGCATCGCACAGAGCGGCGTTTTTTCCGCTCAGGCCGCGGAGCCGGCGCTGCGGATGGGCCCGTCGCCGCTGCCGTCGTGGCCGAAGGGCGCCCACAGCTCATTCGCCGCGGCCTGGCCTGCGGCGTAGCATTCGCAGGCCCGCGTCCTCAGGCTGCGGGAGTCCATCACCGTTAGCCGCGAGCGGCCCAGGTCGATCAGGCCGTCGCTGCGCAGATGCTGCAGGATCGGGTTCACGGAGGTCCTCTGCACGCCCAGCATCTTGGCGAAGACATCCTGAGGCAGCCGGATCTCGCGCGTGTCCAGCAGGTCGCAACAGGTCAGCAGCCAACGGCACAGCCTGGGCTCCACGGCGTGGCGGGCGTTGCACGCGCCATTGCGAATGCCGCAACTCAGCATCCAGGCGGCGTAGCGGTCGATCACCTGACGCATGTGCGGGGCGGCGCGGACGATCGACGTCATCCGGCCGGCTTCGATGACGTAGGCGCGCACCGGCATATGGCACACGTTCCGCGTCAGCGCCCGACGGACGCCGAGGATCGAGGTCAGACCCACGGCGCCTTCACGACCGACGATCAGGCACTCGATCTCCGTGCCGTCCTCGAAGACGGTCATCTTCGAAACCGCCCCGTGCAAAAGGAAGTAGACGCAGTCGATGGGTTCGCCTGGCTCGGTCAGCACCTGCCCGGGGGCGAGGTGGATGGCGCGCAGGTGGGGTCGGAGGAATTCAATATCCGGCCCGAACGCCGCGAGCATGAGATTGCCCGGCGGACGCATCTGTAATCCCTCTCCATCGTCTTCTTCCGAAAAGAATTCGCACGAAGCGATTTTGATCCCCCAGGAGCAGCGCAGGAGAGGGGGGTCGCGAAAACTTGTTCTGGATTTACCTGGGTTTATCAGACTGAACCGGTGGTTGTGGTTCGGACAAGATGCCATGCAAGATAGTAAGGTCGCCATCGCTCAGCTTTGAGCCGGGGCGCGCGGGCCTTTATCCTATGAGGGACTTGTGCTGCCGCGGAATCAAAGAAGTCGATGCAGCGCGTCGGCTTCCTCTTCAATCACGACCAGGTCCACCAGGTTGCTCACAGCCTTCCTATAGCCCTGTCCCTTGCCCAGCAGGCGCCGGAGCTGAAGGTGGTGCTGGCGACGACCAACAGTCAGTTGCGGGCCGAGGTCCTTCGACTCGCAGGCGGCAGCTTGCCGTCGCAGGTCGAGATGTTGTCCCTGCGGCTTCGGCCTCGGGTTTCGACTCGGGCGATGGGGATCCTTGAGCCGATCCTGCCGATCAACAAGCTCGCGATCTATGGCGACAACCTGGACTTCTTCCGCAGGCTGGACACCTTGGTCGTCGCGGAAAAGACCTCGTTGCTGCTGAAAACCCATTACGGACTGGACAAGCTCCGCATCATCCACACCCGCCATGGCGCCGGAGACCGGGCCATCGGCTTCAACAGATCGAGCGCTCGTTTCGACCATGTGCTGGCGTCCGGGCGCAAGGTGGCCGACCGGCTGATCGGGGACGCCGGCGTCGATCCGGAAATGATCTCGGTGGTGGGCTATCCGAAATTCGACATCGTTCCGCCGCCCCGCCGCCTGCCGTTCCCGGACGATGGCAAGCCGATCGTGCTCTACAATCCGCACGTCTCTCCGCACCTGTCGTCATGGTACGCCTGCGGCCGGGCGGTGCTGGACTATTTCCGGCGCAACCCGGACTTCAACCTGATCTTCGCCCCGCACGTGATGTTGTTCGCCCGGCCGGTGACGGTGACCATCGACCGCTTCCGGGTGGCGGCGCCCGGGTGCATCGGGGCGGCGGTGCGCAGGGCGCCCAACATCCACATTGATCTGGGCGGAACGGCCTGTACGGACATGACCTACACCAACGCCGCGGATATCTACCTGGGCGACGTGTCGAGTCAGGTCTACGAGTTCCTCTATCGGCCGCGCCCGTGCATCTTCCTCGATCCGCACAGGACGCCGCACCAGGACGATCCCAACTACGCGCACTGGAGGGCGGGGCCCGTGATCAGCGACATCGCCGACCTGGACCGGACGCTGCGGAACGCGATGCACAGCCATGAGGATTACCTGCCGGTGCAGCAGGAGCTTTTCGCCTACAGCTTCGATCTCACGGCGGAGCGGTCGTGCGATCGGGCGGCGCGGGCGGTGCGGCGGTTCGTTCGCCGCGATGTCGAATCCCTGCTGGCGGCCTGAGGCCGGGGTGAGCGCGGCCGGACCGATCCGCGTCGCCTATGTCATCAACTCGCTCGAAGGCGGCGGCGCGGCCGGACCTGTTCCGGCGATCGTGCGGGTGCTGCAAGGCGAAAGGTGCGAGGTTCGCGTCTTCGCGCTTTCGCGTCGCAACGGGCTCGCCGCGGAGGCCTTCGATGCGGCCGGCGTCGACTGGCGGGTTTGCGGCGCCGGGGCTCGCGCCCATCTGCGGGCCGCAGCTTGGCTGATGGGAGAGCTCAAGGCGTTCCGGCCCGACCTGATCTGGACGTCCCTGACCCAGGCCACGGTGATCGGCCTCCTCGCGGGCAAGGCGCTGGAGCGGCCGGTGGTCTGCTGGCAGCACAACGCCTTCCTCAAACCCGTCAATCTCCTGCTCCTGAAGGCGCTGCGCCGGCTCGCGACCCTGTGGGTGGCCGACTCCGAGGCGGTGGCGGAGCTGACCCGCCGGCGGCTGGGCCTGCCGGCGGAGGCCGTGATGGTCTGGCCGCTGTTCCAGGCCCGCCCCTGCGCGGCGGCGCGGCCCTGGCGGCCGGGCGAGACGTTCCGCATCGGCTCGCTGGGGCGGCTTCACCGCAACAAGGGCTACGATGTGCTGATCGAGGCGGCGGCCCGGCTCCAAACCGCCCTCCCGCAGGGCGCGCCCGACTTCCGCATCGAGATCGCCGGCGAAGGGGCCGAGCGGAGCCGGCTGGAAGCGCAGGCCAGGCGTCGCGGCGTTCGCACCGTCCACCTCACCGGTTTCCAGAGCCGCCCGCAGGCTTTCCTTGCGGGCCTGCACGCCTATGTGCAGCCCTCGCGCGCCGAGGGCCTGTGCATCGCCGCCCACGAGGCCATGCTGGCCGGCCTGCCGGTGATCGGCGCGCGGGTGGGGGAGATGTCGCGGACCATCGAAGCCGCCGAGGCCGGTGCGGTGATCGAGCCCGGCGACGCCGTCGGCCTGGCGGCGGCGCTGGCGCAGATGATGGCCGATCCGGCCGCGGCCGGGGCGGCCGGTCGGCGCGGCGCCGCCGAGGTCCAGCGCCGCTATGCGCCCGAGCGTTTCGAGGCCTGCGGCGCGGCGGTGGTGGCGCGCATTCGCTGGGACGCCGGCGTCCCGATCCCTTAGAAACCGGGACCGCTGTGTCGATCCGAAAGGACATCTGGCGCGTGGGCGTGCTGCACGCCCCGCAAAGCGCCCTTCTCGAGCCACAGGCCGTCGGCGCGGCCGAAGTCTCGTGGTTGCCGGACGAGGGCTCGCTGCGCTTCCTCGCCGATCCGTTTCCGCTGGCTCGCGAGGGCCGCCTGCACCTCTTCGTCGAAGCCTACGACTATCGCGACCGCGTCGGCCGCATCGACGTACTGACGCTGGACGCGGAATTCCGACCCATCGCCCGGCGAACGGCGCTGCGCGAACCTTGGCACCTGTCCTATCCGTTCGTCTTCGAGGCCGAGGGCGAGACCTGGATGGCGCCTGAGGCGCACCGTTCGGGCCGGCTCACCCTCTATAAATGCGAGGCGTTTCCGGCGACGTGGCGGCCCGAGGTGACGATCGACCTCGACGCCGCTCCGATCGACGCCACGCCGGTGTTCCACGAGGGCCTCTGGTGGCTGTTCTACACGCCCGCCACGACAAGGCAGGCCAAGGTCTCCGACCTGCATCTGGCCTTCGCCGAGCGGTTGCAAGGCCCGTGGCGGACGCACCCGGCCAATCCGGTGCGCCGGGACGCAGGCTCGGCGCGGCCCGGCGGCGCGCCGTTTCTCCACGCAGGAAGGCTGGTGCTGCCGGTGCAGGACTGCCGCCGCACCTACGGCGGCGCCATACGCCCATTGGTGATCGAGGAGCTGTCGCCCACGCGCTTCATCGCCCAGGCCGGACCGGCGATCTCGCCGCCGGGCGCCTTCGCGCCATACCTGCACGGGCTGCACACCTGGTCGGGCGCCGGCGCGGTAACCTTCATCGACGCCAAGCGTCAGGTGACGACGCCCCGTTCGCTGGCCCTCGATCTGAGGCGCGAAGCCGGAAAGCTCAGCAGCCGGCTTCGGCGATGAGGCGGTCGAACAGGGCGAGATAGTCCCGGGCGACGGCCCCCAGACGGAAGGCTTCCACCCGCCGCGAGAGCGCCTGGGGATGGGCGGGCGGCGCGGCGAGGACCGCCGCCAGGGCTCGCGACAGGGCCGAGGCGTCGCCGATGGGCGCCACTCGTCCGGCCTCGGGGTCTCCGAGAAGCTCGCGGGCGGCGGGGGTGCAGTTGGTGGCGACCACCGGGCGCCCGGCGCCCAGCGCCTCCACGATCACCGCGGCGTAGCCTTCGAAGCGCGACGTCACGAGCAGCACCCGCGCCCGTCGCAGCCACGAGCCGACGTCTTCGGAATAGCCGGCGAAATCGACCCGGTCGCGCACTCCCAACCGCCCGGCCAAGGCCTCAAGCCGAGCGCGCTCCGGTCCCTCGCCGACGATCGCCAGTCGCGCGGACCGATCGGCGAGCTGGGCGAAGGCGCTGAGGGCCACGTCGAAGCCCTTCTCCGGCACCAGCCGGCCGACGCAGAGCACCAGGGGCTCGCTCGCCGGGGGCAGGGGGCCGTCGTCGTCCTCCAGGGCGGGCAGGGGGATGACGCTGACGATCCGGCGGCGGAGGATCGCCTCGGCTTGCGGCGCGGTCTCCGGCGAGAGGGTCACGACCGCCTGCGCCGTCGCCAGGCATCGGCGCATCCGGGCTTCGAAAAGCATCTGGCGAAGCGGCCCGCGGTCAGGACGCCGTAGCGGGGCGCTGACCTGGGCCGCCACGGCGGGCCGGCGCGCCGACGGCAGCCGCTTCAGCGCCGGCAGGGTCGCCCAATGGGTGTTGCCAGGCACAAAAAGGACGTCGAAGTCGCGCGCCCGCAGCAGTTCCGCCAAGGCCCGGCCAAGCCGTCGGCGCGAACCCGGCCCGCGGCGTATGGCGGGCGTGGCCGCGATGAGCTCGACACCGGAATCCAGCAGCGGCGAAAGCGCGCCCTCCGGCGCGCCGCAGAAGATCGAAACGCGACGCCCGGCCCGCGTCCAGGCGCGCGCCAGCCGTAGCGCCGTCCGCTCGGTGCCCCCGAGCGCGAAATCGTGCATCACGATCAGCAGGCGGTCCGCGCGGCCGGCCATAGAGCTTCCCCCAGCGGGCCGCCTTCGGCCCCAGGCGGTGGTCCTGTCAAGCCGCAGCCTGCGTGCGTGCGCTGCCGCGGGAAGCGGGCTATGCGTCGCGGGCGACATGAAGATCACCCCCCAAGAAAGTCCCGGCGTGTTGGGCCGCGTGCTGCGCAACGCCGGCATCCTGCTGGGCGGGCGCGGGCTGAACGGCCTGCTCGGCATCGGCTACATGGCGCTGACCGCGCGCGCGCTCGGCGTCACCGACATGGGCGCCTTGGTGCTCATCAACGCCTTCGCCATGCTGGTGGGCGACCTGGTGAAGTTCCAGTCGTGGCAGACGGTGCTGCACTATGGCGCGCCAGCCCTGCAGCATGGCGACAAGAGCCGGCTCCACCAGGTGATCCGCTTCAGCCTGCTTCTGGACGTGGTCAGCACCCTGGCCGGCCTGGCCGTGGCGCTGGCGGGCGTCGCCTTCTTCTCAGACCGGCTGGGCTGGGGTCAGGCGCACATGGCGGCGGCGGCCGGCTATATGCTCACCGTGACCATGATGGTTTCGGCCACGCCTACCGGGCTGATGCGGCTGTTCGACAACTTCATCGTGCTCGCGCGGCAAACGGCGCTGGTGGCCTTCGTGCGCCTGGTCGGCTGCGCGCTGGGCTTTTTCCTGCACTGGGGCCTGGGCGGCTTCCTGATCGCCTGGGCCGCGGGACAGGCGGCCGGCTTCGCCTATCTCGCGGGGGTGACGGTGCTGGCGCTTCGCCGCCATGGCGCGCACGAGGGCTTCCGATGGACCGGGCCGCTGGCGCGCGGCCTGCCCGGGGTCTGGCGGTTCGCCTGGAGCACCAACCTGAGCGCCACCCTGGACGTGGCCCTGACCCACTTCGCAACCCTGATGATCGGCGTGCTCGCCGGTCCCGCGCCGGCGGCCTTCTGGCGGATCGGCCGGCAGGTCGCCGACGCCATCGCCAAGCCCGCTCACCTGATCGTCCAGGCGCTCTATCCCGAGCTGGCGCGGATGCGGGCGGCGGGGAACGAGGCCGGCATGTGGCGGCTGGCGCGGCGCATCGGCGGCCTGGGCGGCGCCCTGGGCGCGCTGTTGCTGGTGGTGAGCGCGCTGTTCGGGCCGTTCCTGCTGGGCGAGGTGATGGGCGCCGCGTTCGAGCCCGCGGCGGGCGTGATGACCTGGCAGGTGGCCGCCGTGGTGATCGGCATCTTCGCCCTGCCGTTCGAACCGATGCTGATCTCTTTCGGCCGCGCGGGCCTGGCGGCCGCCGTCAAGGTGGTCGTCAGCGTGATCTTCCTGTGCGGCCTGCCGCTGCTGGTGCGGAGCTTCGGCCTGACGGGCGCGGGCGCTGGCCTGTTGGCCGCCGAGGCTGGGCTGGCGATCGGCTTCATCACCATGTTGATGCGTCACAGCCGCCAGCGCATCCGGCCGGCGCCGGTTGTGGATGACACGCTGGTGCGCGACGCCCGGGAGTAGCGGCTGCCGCGATTATCCGCGCGCGCCCTCTGAGGTCGGCGAAGCTACTCTCGGTGAATTCACACAACTCGCCGCTGTCTAGGTTCATCCCCGAGAGAGGTATATTCTGAACGCATGAGCGCTTCCCCACCCCCGCCATCTGAAGCTGAGCCGCTCAAACTGGCCGAGTTCGCGGCGGGGCCGTTCGTGCCCATAGCCGAAGCGCTGCCGATCATGCTGTGGATCGGGGACACAGAGGGAAAGTGCGTCTACCTGAATAAGCAGTTGCGCGAGTTCTGGGGCGTGCAGGCATCGGACATCCCGCGTTTCAGCTGGGCTTCCACCCTTCTGGAAGAAGACGCCCCCTCCCTCTTCGAAGTCTTCTCCAAAGCCATGGCTGAGCAGGCCCCCTTCGAAGTTCATGCGCGATACCGGCGCGCCGATGGAGCCATCCGGGTCCTGAAGACGCGAGCCGAGCCGAGGTTCGCCCCGAACGGTCAGTTCATAGGCATGGTGGGTGTAAACACGGACCTGGGCGGCGCCTGACGGCGGGACCGGACGCGGCGTCGGGTTTCCACCCTCGTCGAGACGTCCCTTCTGACCGCCGCCAGGGTCGGGCCCTAGGCCGCGTCCAATGCACGGCCCACATCGCGGGAGAGGTCGCGGACGCTTTCCAGTCCGACGCTCACGCGCACCCATCCCTGCGTCAGTCCGATGGCAAGGCGCTCTTCTTCCGGCATGGACCGGTGGGTGGTGGTGGAGGGGTGGGTGGCCAAGGACTTGGCGTCGCCCAGGTTGTTGGAGATGTCGACGATCTCCAGGGCGTCGAGGAAGCGCCAGGCCGCCTCGCGGCTGCCCAGGTCGAAGGCGATGACGTTGCCGCCGCCGGTCATCTGCTCGGCGACGATCTTCGCCTGCGGGTGGTCGGAGCGCCCGCAATAGACCACGCGCCGGACCTTGGAATGGGCGGCGACCAGGTCGGCCAGCTTGCCGGCGTTCTCCGTCTGGCGGCGCACGCGCAGCTCCAGCGTCTCCATGCCCTTCAGCAACACCCAGCTGTTGAACGGCGAAAGCGCCGGGCCGGTGTGGCGCAACAGGTCCTTGTAGGTCTCGACGATGAACTGCTCGTCGCCGAGGATCGCGCCTCCCAGCACCCGGCCCTGGCCGTCGATATGCTTGGTGGCGGAGTAGACGACGACGTCGGCGCCGAGCGTCAATGGCTTCTGGAAGATCGGCGTCGCGAAGACGTTGTCGACCACCAGGCGGGCGCCGGCCGCGTGCGCGATCTCGGCCACGGCGCGGAGCGGCGTCACCTCAAGCAGCGGGTTGGCCGGGCTTTCGACGAAGAAGGCCTTGGTGTTGTCGCGCACCGCCGAGCGCCAGGCCGCGGGGTCCGGGCCGTCCACATAGGTGGTCTCGACGCCGTAGCGGGGCAGCAGCTCGGAGATGATCCAGCGGCAGGAGCCGAACAGCGCGCGACCTGCCACCAGGTGGTCGCCGGCGCGCAGCAGGCCCAGCAGCGCGGCGTTCACCGCCGCCATGCCCGACGCCGTGGCGCGGCACGCCTGGGCGCCTTCCAGCAAGGCCAGCCGATCCTCGAAGATCTGCGTCGTGGGGTTGCCGAAGCGCTGGTAGATGAAGCCGGGGTCGTCGCCGGAGAAACGCCGATCGGCCGCCTCGGCGCTTTCATAGGCGAAGCTCTGGTTGAGGAAGAGCGCCTCGGAGATCTCGCCGTAGGGCGTGCGCGCCATGCCGCCCCGCACCAGGCGCGTCTCGACGTCCCAGTGGTTCGGATCTTCGGTCATGGCGATGTCCTGCGGCTGCAAGGGTCGGAGGGCCGCTTGAACGGCAGCGGGCCGGCTGCGTCAAGTGCCGTCCCCGGAGGCGCCTTGCGCGACTCGGCCCGGGCCTTAAGGCTACGCCGCCCATGACCGAGCCTACGGGCATCCTGCCCTGCCAATCCATCGAAGCCCTGATCGCGGAAGGCGCCATCCTTGCGGCGAGCCCGTTCGACCACGACCAGGTGCAGCCGGCGAGCATCGACCTTCGGCTGGGGTCCCGCTGCTGGCGCGTGCGCGCCTCCTTCCTGCCGGGCCGCGGCCGCACCGTGGCCGAGCGGATCGAGCAGGTGGCCATGCACGAGCTGGACCTCGACCGTGGCGCGGTGCTGGAACGCGGCTGCGTCTACATCGCCGAACTGCAGGAGCGTCTGGCCTTGCCGGCGGGCGTCTCGGCGCGCGCCAACCCCAAGAGCTCCACCGGGCGGGTGGACGTCTTCGTGCGGCTGCTGTCGGACGCCGGCGCCTTCGACGACGTGGCCGAGGGCTATCATGGGCCGGCCTATATCGAGATCGCCCCGCAGACCTTCTCGGTGCTGGCGCGGCGGGGCACCCGGCTGAACCAGCTTCGCCTGAAGCGGGGCGCGACGCGGCGCCTGCGCACCGAAAACGTGGGCGTCGACCTGTCGAACGGCGTCGCCGGCTTCCGCGCTCGGCGGCACGCCCCCGTGGTCGACCTGGACCGGGAGGACGGCCACGACCCCCGCCTCTACTGGGAGCCCCTGGTCCCCCGGGATGGCCAACTGCTGCTGGACCCCGGCGAGTTCTACATCCTGGCCTCGAAGGAAGCGGTGGAAATCCCAATCCTGGAGGCGGCCGAGATGACGCCCATCGATCCCTCGGTAGGCGAGTTCCGGGTGCACTACGCCGGCTTTTTCGACCCGGGCTTCGGCACCGACGAGGCGCACGGCAAGGGCTCGCGCGGGGTGCTGGAGGTGCGGAGCCACGAGACGCCCTTCATCCTCGAGGACGGCCAGACCGTGGCCCGGCTGGTTTACGAGCCGCTGACCGAGCGCCCGACGCGGCTCTATGGCGACCTCGGGTCGCATTACCAACGCCAGGGTCTCAAGCTATCGAAACACTTCAAGATTTGGGGCGAGTAGCGGCGTCGAGCTGACTGGGGCCGGAGCGCCGTATCGGAGGCGCAGGTGGGCCGGGTCCGGAAGGCTGCAGCAGCGCTGGGGGCGCTGCTCTTGGGGTGGCTGGCCATGGCCGGGGCGGCGGGGGCCGCTCCGGCCCTCTGGCTGGTGCAGAACGACACGACCCAGATCTATCTCTTCGGCACGCTGCACGCGCTTCCGCCGGACCTGAACTGGCGCACGCCGCTCTACGACGAGGCCTATGGGCGGGCGAAGACCGTCTGGTTCGAGGCGGACATTGACGACGCCGACCCGCGGGCCATCAACGACATCGTCACGCGCTATGGCGTCGATCCCAAACGGCCGCTCAGCGAGAAACTGGCGCCCCAAGCTCTCGCCCAGCTTCGGCGCGAAGTGGACGTCTCCCGCATCGACCATCTGCGGCCCTGGGCGGCGGCCCTGATGCTGTCCACGCAGCCGGCGTTGAGCGCAGGCGCCAGCGTGGACTCCGGCGCCGACCTGACCATGACGCGGGCGGCGCGCAGCCAGGCCAAGGCGGTGCGCACCTTCGAGACCCTGGAAGACCAGGCGCGCCTGTTCGCCGGGCTGTCGGAGCCTGCGGAGGTGCGCTACCTCACCGAGGTGATCCGCGAGCGCCAGCCCCGTTCGCGCCTATCCTCAAGAGGCGATCCCGAAACCCTGCAGCGGGCCTGGCTGGACGGCGACCTGGCGACGCTGGGCGCGCGGCTGACCGCGGAGCTGAAGGCGCAGAACCCGGCCTTCTACGAAACCCTGCTCAAGGGCCGGACCCTCGCCTGGGCCGAGGCGCTCTCGCGCGAAATGGCGGGGGGCGCCGGCGTGGAGCTCGTCAACGTGGGCGCCCTGCACATGATGGGCGAGGACGGCCTGCCCGCCCTGATGGCCGCGCGCGGCTTCCGCGTCATGCGCGTGCAGTAGCGCGCCGCGCCTCAGGCGTGGACCGCGCCGTCGACGAAGAAGACGTGCCGCATCAGCCGCGCCCACTGGTCGGCGGGGTCAAGCGGGCCGCGGCGGCTGCCATCCTGGGCGCTTGAGAGTATGATCCGCCAGCCCAGCCAACGACGGAGATCCGACATGGCCCTCGCACTTGGAGACACCGCTCCCAACTTCCAGGCCGAGACCACCGAAGGCCACATCGATTTCCACCAGTGGCTCGGCGACAGCTGGGCCGTGCTGTTCAGCCATCCCAAGGACTTCACACCCGTCTGCACGACCGAGCTGGGCGCGGTGGCGCGTCTGAAGCCGGAGTTCGACAGGCGAGGGGTCAAGGTCATCGGACTGTCCGTCGATCCGGTGGACGACCATGCCCGCTGGGCCGACGACATCGCCGAGACGCAGGGCGCGCGGCCGAACTATCCGATCATCGGCGACACCGACCTTTCCATCTCTAAGGCCTGGGGCCTGCTCCCGGCGGTGACGGAAGGCGGCTCGCAGGGGCGCACGGCGGCGGACAACCAGACCGTCCGCAACGTGTTCGTCATCGGGCCGGACAAGAAGATCAAGCTGATCCTCGTCTATCCGATGACCACCGGGCGCAACTTCGAGGAGATCCTGCGGGTGATCGACAGCCTGCAGCTCACCGCGACGCACCGCGTGGCCACCCCGGCCGACTGGAAGCAGGGCGAGGACGTGATCATCGCCGGCTCGGTCTCAAACGAAGAGGCGAAGAGCCTCTATCCCGATGGCTGGAAGGCGCCCCGGCCCTATCTGCGCATCGTGCCTCAGCCGCAGGGCTGAGGCCAGGCATCTGCGGAACGTCGGCGCCGCTTGGCGGTTTAAGCCGCCATGCCGGCCGCCGAGAGCATCTTCCCGACCTTCTTCCTTTCGGGGTTCGAATGCTCGACCTTCGAGTGGATGGACGTGGGCCGGCGCAACCTGGTCGCCGAGACGCGCCACCTGGAGCACGCCCAGGAGGACTACGCCTTCCTGCGCCACCTCGGCATCGGGGTCGCCCGCGAAGGGGCGCCGTGGCCGTTCGTCGACCGGGGCGGCGGCCGATACGACTTCAGCAGCATCGATCCTCTGATCGAGGCCATGCACGCGCAGCACGTGCTGCCGATCTGGGACCTCTGTCACTATGGCTACCCCGATGGGCTCGACCCGTTCGGCCCGGACTTCGTCCCCAGGTTCGCGGCCTACGCCCGTGCGGTGGCCGAGCACGTCACGCCGAGGCTTCCCGCACCGCACTTCTTCACCCCCATCAATGAGATCACCTTCTTCGCCTTCTGCGGCGGCGAGTGGGGATGGACCGCGCCGTGGGGGAAGACCCGCGAACGCCGCTTCGATTTCCGCCGGCGGCTGTGCGAGGCCGACATCGCGGCGGTCAAGGCGATCCGCGAGATCTGTCCCGACGCCCGGATGGTGCACATCGACCCGTTGGTGAACGTGGTCGCGCCCCGGGACCGGCCCGACCAGCGCGAGGCGGCCTGGAAAGAAACCTGGGACGACACCTTCGTCGCCTGGGACATGCTGGCGGGCAAGCGCAACCCGGAGCTGGGCGGCTCGCCCGAGATTCTCGATATCGTCGGGGTCAATTGCTACTCGTTCGGCCAAATGGAGTACCGCGAGCACGGGCCCCACGCCGCCCTGCCGCGCGACGACGACCGCATCCTGCCGCTCTGCACGCTGCTGAAGTTCGCCTACGAGCGCTACCGCCGGCCGATGATCGTCGGCGAGACCAGCGGCCTGGAGGCCGGCCGCCACTGGTGGCTTCGCGACGTGATCCAGGAGGCCCTGGCGGCGGTCGACATGGGCATCGACCTGCATGGCGTCTGCCTGTTCCCCGCCGTCGACATGCCCGACTGGCGGACCGGCGTCTGGGTGCATAACGGCCTGGCCGACCTGATCGAGGACAGGGGCGACCTGCGGCGCGTTCCCGTCGAAGCCTACTGCGAGGAGCTGCGGCGGTGGCAGAAGCGCCTCAATCGCGTCACCCGCCTGGACAAGGACCCGCTCAGCGACCCCGTCGACCTGGACGACATCGTCCGCGCCGCCAGCGAGCTGAAGATGCGCTCGGACGCCAACTGGAACTGATCACGCCGCGCTACCCGGCTGCCAGCCAGGCGCAGGCTCCCCTTGAAGTTACGCCTCCGGCTCGACCTGCCGCAGGAACCGCCACGGCCGTCCTGGCGCGTGCTCGACCTCGAACCAAGCTTTGTCTCCTTCGAACGGAGGCACTTCCGAAATCGGGAACACCTTGAGCCAGGGCCTGCGCCCCGTCCGCGTCACGAAATGCAGCACCCGTCCGTCCGGGCCGGTCCGACGTTCGATGAGGTGCACGAGGGTGTAGATCACCCTCACATGTTCTTCGTTTGTTCTCATGCGTCAAGGGGGCGTTCCATTCACGCCTGACCGGGCTCAATCTGGGGGCATGTGCAACAAGTACCCCATGCGCAAGCCGCCGGAGGCGCTGTTCGACCCATTCACCCAGCTGAGGGTCCCGTTCCGCTGGGCGGAGGGGCGCACTCCCAATCTGGAGCCGAGGGACGAGATCACCGTGCGCGACAGCGCCCCGGTGGTGCGCCGAGCGCCGGACGGCGTCGGCGTGGAGGCGGTCCTCCTGCCCTGGGCCTGGTCCGCGCCGAACGGCCGCCCGGTGTTCAACTTTCGCGCCGAGGGCCGCAGCTTCGCGCGCAGCCACCGGTGCCTGATCCCCGCCGACGGCTTCTATGAGTTCACCGAGCGCACCGACGGCAAAAAGGGTCCCAAGCACCGGCACCTCTTCACCCTGACCGGCCACGATTGGTTCTGGATCGCCGGCCTCGTGCGCGACGGCGCCTTCGCCATGCTCACCGTCCAGCCCGGGCCGGACATTGCGCCCTTCCATGACCGCCAGATCGTCGTGCTGCCGCCACTGGCCGCCATGGACTGGCTGGCCCTCGAACGCCCGGAGGCGGGCGTCCTGCGCCCCCTGCCGGCGGGAAGCCTGACGCATATGCAGTTGACCTAGGGGCGGGGCGCGAAAACTCGTGTCTCGCGGGAGGGGGCAAGCGGGTGTAGCGTTGTCGCCGGGGGCTCCGAGGGTGCCGGATGCAACATGTAAATTGGGTGATCGGCGCGTTGGAGCCGGAGCTTCGTGCGGACTTCGCCAAAGACCTGGTCGAGGTCGAGCTCGAGCATGGCCAGGTGCTGCAGACCGAAGGCGGCCTGGTCGAGCAGGTCTACTTCCCGACGGGCGCGGTGATCGGCCTGTTCAGCACCCTTCCGACCGGCGAAGTCATCGAGACGGCCATGGTCGGGTGGGACGGGGCTCTGGGCGTCTTCGAGGCGTGCGGGTCCCGGCGATCGACCTGCCGCGCCCAGGTGCAGATCCCCGGGCGAGCCTGGCGGATGCGCGGCGAGGCCTATCGGCGCGCCTTCGAGCGGTCGAACGCGCTGCGGGAGCATGTCCACAAGTATGTGGAGCTGCTGCTCATGGAGGCTCGCCAATACGTCGCCTGCAACGCCCTGCATTCGGTCGAGGCGCGCCTGAGCCGCTCGATCCTGGAAGCGCTGGACCGGGCCGACGAGAGCGCCCAGCTGCCGATGACCCAGGAGGAGTTGGCGCAGATGCTGGGAGTCCAGAGGACGACGGTCACCCTGGCCATCAACCAGTTGCAGGCGGCCGGCGCGCTGCGCTCGCGGCGCGGCGTCATCCAGGTGATCGATCGCAAACAGGTGGAGCGCCGCGCCTGCTGTTGCTGGCGTACGGTGGCCGACGCCCGGAACGAAATCCTGGGCTCCCCGGAGCCGGTCTGCGCCGATGAGGTCCATTGAGAGCCCTCGCCGCTTTCCCGGAGCGCGCCGGTACGGTTACGGTCGGGCATGACTCACGAACCCGCTCTGGAAGCCCACGAGCACCGCGAGCATGCCGAGCATGCGGCGCACACCAAGGACCGGTTCATCCTGACGGTGTCGATCACGGTCGCCGTTCTGGCGGCTCTGGCCGCCTTCACGGGGAGCCTGGAAACCCTTGAGGCGGGCGAAGGCATAACCGCCTCCGGAGAGGCGGTCCTGGAGCAGGAGAAGGCCGCCGACGCCTGGGGCGAGTACCAGGCGGACAGCCTGAAACGGCACCTCCTCAAGATCGCCGCCGACGCCGGCGGCCCGCGCACGGGGGAATATCTGGCGGCGGCCAAGGATCAGGCCGGGCGGCAGGCCAATGTGCGCAAACAGGCGGTCGAGGACGAAGCCGAGCGCGACCGTCAGATGGCGATCAGCCGCCGGCATGAGCACCGCCACCATTGGCTGACCTTGGCGGCCACGCTGCTCGAGATCGCCATCGCCGTCAGCACGGTGGCCATCGTCACCCATCAGCGCGCCTTCTGGCTGGGATCGATCACCCTGGGCGTGGTCGGAGCGGCGATACTGAGCGGGACTTATCTGGGGTGACCTGCACCCCTTGACTCGTCCTCTTGGGACCACGGTGGCACCCGACGGTCTGTTGTGGGCCGTTAGCTAACGGTCAGTGCGGCGAGGGCGTCCTGCAGCGCGCCTCTTGCTGCGATCATGGCGATGTTCGCCTTCACGACCCGGTCAAGGCTGCTATCCGGACTGTAGTTTGCGGGTACGACACAGTGAACCCGGCCGTCCTTCAGGTAACTATCGGCCTTGCTGCGGGCACCTCTTGTTTGCGGTTTGAAAACGGCGATGGACAGCCCACCTTGCTCTCTCACAAGTCGAAAACATGGGACGTCTGTCGAGCCGTCACCGATGAAAATCATATTAGAAAATGGTACTGGCCTATCTTCCTTTTCAATAAACCTATTCACCCTCTCATTGTCACTAAGATCATGAGCATCTTTGTTTATGCGAAATAGATATTGAGTTTTGGTCGTATAGTTGACCGCCAGTGCGGGCCAAACAGCGACTCCATTCGCGTCGAAGCGAAACTTAGAGGCGTAAATTTGGCGAAACCGCTTGGCGATGGACGTGCCGGCAATGATCTCAGCGTTTCCTGATGAAACGATGAAATGTTCGATGCGCACCCCCTGCTCACGGCCAAACCGTGTGATCCGCTCAAACCAGTCTTCTACGCCTGGAAAGAGTTCGATCGTTTGACCGCGTTTCTTAAAATCTTCGCGCCTCACCGGGACGCCAACCTGAGCTGCTCGTTGGAGCATCAAGTTCATATAAATAAGGATCTCATCCGCCTGTTCCTCCTTGGTCTGACGCTTCACTTCAGACCAAAATTTCGACGGCTTCATTCCGACGTCGGGCAGGAACTGGTGCTCCTGCATGTTGCCAGGAGCGAGGGTGCCATCGAAATCATAAGCGATGGCCATCGGAATGTGCTTGCGAGACATCGCGTTATCTTATCCGATTCGAGGGGGACCGGGGCCAGTGGTCCGGGACGCACTTGTGCCCGGAGCGTCTTGCTCGCCTGTTGCTTGGCTGGATTCACCAGCTCGCTTCAAACCACAATCTGGGAGAGCGGCACATCAGAGGACGACGTGTCAATTGGCTGAGGGGCGAAGCGCGAGCATGCTCGTTCCCGCCCGCTATAAGCGAGCTGAGTCTTTCCGATGGTGGCGGTTATTAGCGATGCCTCAAATCGGATGCATAGACAGCAGGGTGGATCCCCACTCGATCATCAGCATGGCGAACACTGAGCGCGATCTCTAGGCGGCGGCAGCAACTTGCGAGCCGTGGGGCCATATGCCAGAAACCCGCTCGACGACCCGGGCGGATGTAGCTCAATGGTAGAGCAGGAGCTTCCCAAGCTCACGACGAGGGTTCGATTCCCTTCATCCGCTCCAATCCTTGTTTCGCGGCGTCCTCTTCCATGTTCCGCGGGGCTCAGAGCGCAGACCAGCCGCCATCGACGCGGATCGTGTGGCCGGTGACGTAGCCCGCCTCGTCAGAGCACAGGTAGGCGACGGCGCCGGCCTGCTCGCTCGGCTGGGAGACGCGGGGCAGGGCTGCGTGGGTGGCGGCGATCTCCGCCATGGTTTCCTCGCCCAGGCCGCGCAGCAGGCGCGTCAGGGTCATGCCTGGCGCCACGCAGTTGACGCGGATGTTGTCGGCCGCCAGCCGGGCGGCGGACAGCTTGGTCAGGTTCACCACACCAGCCTTGGCCACCGCGTAGGCTGGATTGGTGGTGTGGCTGTGGCGGAAGGCCGCCATGGAGGCGATGTTGACGATGACGCCCCCGCCCTGGGCCTTCATCCGGCGCGCCGCCTCCACCGTCATCAGCCATGGGCCCGTCAGGTTGAGCCGCAGGGATCTTTCCCAATCCTCCAAGGTCATCTCGAGCACGTCGAAGACGTTCCCGCCCCCGCCGCCGGCGTTGTTGACCAGAATGTCCAGGCGACCGTGGCGGGCGACCGCGCCGGCGACCAAATCCGCGACGCTTTTCGGATCGGTGACGTCGGCGTAGACGAAGTCGGCCTCGCCGCCCTCCGCCCGCAGCCGGGCGGCGGTCGCCTCGCCGACTGTGCGATCGATGTCGGCCACGACGACCTTGGCGCCCTCGCGCGCGAAAATCTCGCAGCAGGCCTCGCCGATGCCCTGGCCTCCGCCTGTCACGATGGCCACCTTGCCGGTGAATCGAGCCCCTGACGTCATGCCCCCCTCCTTATCGAGCAATGCGGGCGGCCTGATCGCGCCCGCCGACCGGCGATCTGCGCGTCAGTGCCCCGACGCGCCGGTGAAGGGGCCCATGCGGCGGTGGCGGATGCGCCAGCCGGCGGGGGTGCGCACGAGCTCGTCTTGGTAGACGCCCATGCCCGAGCGGCCGTCGCGGAACACCGACAGGCAGCGGGACATGGCGCGCGCGGTCGTGGGCGTCAGGTCGTGGACGTGGATATCCACCGTGTTGTGGCAGAAGGCATGGCCGGGGTCGGAGTCGCGCAGGGCGCCGTCGCGCAGATAGCGCTCGATGGCCGCCAGCCCGACGTGGACCCCCAGCGCCCCGCCGATCTCGTAGACGGCGTCGTCGGTGAAGATCTCGCCCACGCGATGGTACTGGCTCTCGTCGTCCACCACGTGCGGATAGAGGTTCAGGAGGTTGTGGATCTCGACGATGGCGGCGGCCGCGGACGGCGTGTCTTCCGGCATGGCGAAGGTCCTGTCTGCTGGGGCGTTTCGACCCGGGCCATACTAAGGGCCGCGGAGGCGGCCGCAACAGGCCGCGCGCCTGGCGCGAAGGCTTGCGGAGGGGGGCTCGGCGCGTCAGCTTCGCATCGGCGGGCGGCGCAAGGGAGGGCCTATGAGCTTCACACCCCAGACGGCGGAGCAGCGCTTCGTGCTGGAGCAGATGGCCGGCGTGGCCGAGCTGGGCGTGGACGGGGAGACCGTGCAGGCGGTGCTGGAGGCGGCGGGCGACTTCGCCGCCGGCGAATGGGCGCCGCTGAACCGCGCCGGCGACGTGGAGCGGCCGACCTGGACCGAAGCCGGGGTGCGGATGCCGGCGGGCTTCAAGGAGGCCTACCAGGCCTATGTGGCGGGCGGCTGGGCGGGGCTAGGCGCGCCGGAGGCGTTCGGCGGCCAGGGCCTGCCGTTTTCGTTGCAGACGGCGGTGATGGAGACGCTGGGGACGGCCAACCTGGCGCTGACGCTGTGCCCGATCCTGTCGGTGGGGACCATCGAGGCGCTGCTGCACCATGGCTCCGAGGCCCAGCAGCGGACCTACCTGCCCAAGCTGGCCAGCGGGGCGTGGACCGGCACGATGAACCTGACCGAGCCGCAGGCCGGCTCCGACGTGGGCGCGCTGCGGACCCGGGCGGAGCCCAGGGGCGACGGGACCTTTTCCATCACCGGCGGGAAGATCTTCATCTCCTTCGGCGACCACGACCTGGCCGAGAACATCGTCCACATGGTGCTGGCCCGCACGCCCGGCGCGCCGGAGGGCACGCGCGGCATCTCGCTGTTCCTGGTCCCCAAGCTGCGCCTGGACGCAGAAGGCCGGCCGACCATCCCAAACGACGTGCGCACTGTCTCCATCGAGCACAAGATGGGCCTGCACGGCTCGCCCACCTGCGTGCTGTCGTTCGGCGACCGGGGCGATTGCGTGGGCGAGCTGGTGGGGGCTGAGCACGGCGGCATGCGCGCCATGTTCACCATGATGAACAACGCCCGCCTGAACGTCGGCCTTCAGGGCGTGCAAGCGGCGCAGGCGGCGACCTCCAAGGCCGGGGCCTATGCGCTGGAGCGGGTGCAGTCGGCGCGGGCGGGCTCGGAGAGCCGCGAGGCCGTCCCGATCGTCGAGCATCCGGACGTGCGGCGAATGCTGATGCGGATGAAGGCGCAGACCCAGGCGGCGCGGGCGCTGGTCTATTACGCCGCCGGCCTGGTCGACCGCGCCGCGCGGGGCGAGGCGGAGACCAAGGCGCGGCTGGACCTGGTGACGCCGCTGGCCAAGGCGCACGCCACCGACATCGGCTGCGAGGCCGCCTCGCTGGGCATCCAGGTCCACGGCGGCGTGGGCTTCATCGAGGAGACGGGCGCGGCGCAAATCCTGCGGGACGTGCGCGTGACCGCCATCTACGAGGGGACCAACGGCATCCAGGCCGCCGACCTGGTCATGCGCAAGCTGCCGATGGAGAACGGCGGCGTGTTCGCGCGCCTGATGGCCGAGGTGTCGGACGACGCCGAGGCGGAAAGCCTCAAGACCCTGGCGAAGACCTGTGAGGCGGTGGGTCGCGCCCTGCTGGGCCGGGACGCCGACGACCGGCTGGCGGCGAGCTATCCCTTCCTCACCATGCTTTCGACCGCGGTCTGCGGCTGGCTGCTGGAGCGGCAGGCGCGCGCGGCGGCCGACGACGGCTTCGGCCAGGCCAAACGCGCGGTGGCGCGGTTCTATCTCGACCAGGTGGTCCCGGAGGCCATGGGGCTCGCCGCCAGCGCGCAGGCTACGGCGGAGGCGCTTTACGCCCTGGACGCGGAGATGCTCGCCGGCTGACGACGGCGCCCATTTTCGCGGCTTTCGCGGAACAAGGATCGGGCAATCGTCGAGAAACAGGCCGCCTACGGCGTCGTGCACCCTCCGCGGCAAGGAAGATTTTACACCTCGGCCCGTCCAGTCCTTTCTCATGCGAAACCTGGGCGACATACCGGCTCGGTCCTGGCCACAGCGGCTGTTGCGCCGGATCGCTTCGCTGGTCCCCGCGTCGCGGGCGGCCGCTGAAGCGCAGGCGCGGGCGAAGCTCGCCGAGGCGCGGCTGCGCGCGGTGCTGCTGGCCATCCCCGAAGGCGTGGTGATTCTCGACCCCGAAGGCCGCTACCGGCTGTGGAACAAGGCCTACGCCGACATCTACCATCGCTCGGCCGACCTGTTCGCGGTGGGCGAGAAGCTGATCGACGTGCTGCGCGAGGGTGTGGCGCGCGGCGACTATCCCGAGGCGATCGGGCGCGAGACGGAATGGCTGATCGAGCGCGAAGAGCAGCTCATGCGCACCCAGTCGCGCTATGAGCAGCGGCTCTCGGACGGCCGCTGGCTGCTGGTGGAGGACCGGCCGCTGCCCGACGGCGGCATCCTGGGCCTCAGGGTCGACGTCACCGAAATGAAGGAGCAGGCGCTGGCGCTTGCCGCCGCGGCGGAGGCCGCGCATGCGGCCAGTCGCGCCAAGTCGGAATTCCTGGCCAACGTCAGCCACGAGATCCGCACGCCGCTGCACGGCATCCTCGGCATGGCCCAGGTGCTCGCCCGCGAGGAGGGCCTGGACGAGCTCCAGCGCAGCCGGGTGGCGGTGATCCGCCAGTCGGGCCAGGCCCTGCTGGAGCTGCTGAACGACCTTTTGGACCTGGCCAAGATCGAGGCCGGCAAGCTGACCCTGCAGGAAGTGGCCTACGAGCCGGCCACGGTGGTGCAGGCCGCCTGCGCCCCCTTCGTGGCGCTGGCCGAGGACAAGGGCCTAACGCTGGAGTTGGACCTCGCCGCCCTCGAAGGAGCCGCTTGGCTGGGCGATCCGCTGCGGCTGCAGCAGGTGGTGGCCAACCTGGTGTCGAACGCCATCAAGTTCACCGCCGAGGGCGGCGTGTCGGTGACGGCCAGGCTGGTCGAGGGCGCCGCGGAGCTTTGCGTGGCCGACACCGGCATCGGCATTCCCGCCGGCCGGCTGGCCGAGGTGTTCGAGAAGTTCGCTCAAGTCGAGAGCGCCAAGGACCGACGCTTCGGCGGTACGGGCCTGGGCCTGGCGGTCTCGCGCGAGCTGGCCGAGCTGCTGGGCGGGATGCTGTCGGCCGAGAGCACGCCCGGCGAGGGCAGCGTTTTCACCCTGCGGCTGCCGGTGAGCGACGCTCAGCGCCCCGCTGTCGAACAGCCCTCGGAGAGCTACGACGCGCCGGGCGAGGGGGTGCGGATCCTGGCGGCGGAGGACAATCCCACCAACCAGCTCATCCTGCGCGCCATACTGGAGCCGTTGGGCGTCGAGGTGACCATCGCCGCCGATGGCCGCGAGGCGGTGGACGCCTTCCGCACGCGGCCGTTCGACCTGATCCTGATGGACGTGCAGATGCCAGTGACCGACGGCATTCGCGCCACCGAGGAGATCCGGCGCATGGAGGCCGAGGAAGGCCGCGCCGGCATACCGATCATCGCACTTTCGGCCAATGTAATGGCGCACCAGACGGCGGAGTATCTCGCGGTGGGCATGAACGCCGTGGTCGGCAAGCCTTTCGAGGCCGAGGCGCTGTACGCCGCCATCGCCGAACAGCTCGCCGGCGGGGAAGCCGACGCGCCGGCGCCGGAACGGCTCGCTTCCTAGGCTTCCCGCGGGGCGTTAAACCGAGGCCATGAGCCTCGATCCGCCGCCGCCCAACGCCGCCCAGCTCGCCTCGCCGTCCTATCGCCTCGCCGCGCTGGACGAGGACTTCCTGCTCGGCCCCTCCATGCGCGGGGTGCGCTTCCTGCTGGAGTTCTCCAAGGCGGACGAGGAGCTAAGAAGCTGGGGCGTGCGATCCACCATCGTCGTCTTCGGCAGCGCGCGGATGCGCGAGGACGGGCCGCCCAGGGCGGCCGCCTGGTACGCCGCGGCGCGGGAGTTCGGCGCCCTGGCCTCGCAGCGCGGCGGCGCCTTCCTGAACAACGGCGGGACGCGGGACAATGTGATCGCCACCGGGGGCGGGCCGGGCCTCATGGAGGCGGCGAACCGCGGCGCGCGCGACGTCGGCGCCCCCTCCATCGGGTTCAACATCAGCCTGCCCCGTGAGCAGAACCCCAATCCCTACACGACGCCGGAGCTGACCTTCCGCTTCCACTATTTCGCCATTCGCAAGATGCACCTGGCGATGCGGGCCAACGCGCTGGTGGTCTTCCCGGGCGGGTTCGGCACCTTCGACGAGCTGTTCGAAATCCTGACCCTTCGCCAGACCGACAAGGCGCCCCGCATCCCGGTGGTGCTGTTCGACGAGGCCTATTGGCGCAGCGTGATCGCCTTCGACCGGCTGGTGGAGGAGGGCATGGTCGCGGCGCCGGAGCTGGAGCTGTTCAGCTTCGCCGACTCCCCCGAGGCGGTGTGGTCCGAGCTTCTCGAGGGCGGGCTGACGGTGGGCGAGCCGACGCCGGGCCATCCGCCCGACATAAGCGAGCCCTGATGGCCGGCGCGGCCAGCGCGGGCGTCCTGGCCTGGCGGCGCGGACCCGACGGGCCGGAGCTGCTGCTGGCGCACCCGGGAGGCCCCTACTGGCGGGGCAAGGAGGACGGCGGCTGGTCGATCCCGAAGGGCATCGCCACGGAGGGCGAGAATCTGCTGGCGGCCGCCCGCCGGGAATTCCAGGAGGAGCTGGGCGTGGCCGTCGCCGGGCCGTTCATCCAGCTCACCCCCTGTCGCCAGCCGGGCGGCAAGACGATCCACGCCTGGCTTGTGGAAGCGAACCTGGACCTCTCGGCCTTGCGCTCCAACCTGTTCGAGATCGAGTGGCCGCCAAGGTCGGGCCAGATCCAGGCCTTTCCGGAGGTGGACCAGGCCGCCTATGCGCCGGCCGAGCTCGCGCTGCGGCGGGTTCACAAGGGCCAGCGCCCGATCCTGACGGAAGCTTTGCGGAAGATCGCCGAGGCTCAGGGCTGATCGGGAAGCAGGCGCTGGTAGTTGCGCTTGATGACCCCGTAACACTCGCAACTCAGCTGCTCGAGGCCGGCGCGGTCGATGATGTCGACCACGCCCCTGCGATAACGGATGACGCCCTTTTCCTGCAGGCTGCGGGCGACCGCGGTGACCGTGGTTCGCTGGACCCCCAGCATGTCGGCCAGGAATTCCTGGGTGAGGGCGATGGTGTCGGCGCTGATGCGGTCATGGCAGGTCAGCAGCCAGCGGCAGAACCGCGCCTCCACCGAATGCAGGGCGTTGCAGCCCACCGATTGAACGGCGTGGCCGAACAGGGCCTCGGAATGCCGCTCCACCAACTCCTTGAGCTTGGGGCTCTTCTTCCAGACTTCGTGGAGCTGGATGGCGCTGATGCGGCTGGCCTTGACCGGCGTCTGGACGATGGCGCGCGACATCGAGACTCGCGCCGCCGCCGCCGCGGGTAGGCCCAAGGCGCCCTCGGGGCCGATGGTGGCGCTCTCGATGGCGGCGCCGTTCTCCATCAGCGTCATCAGCGAGATCACGCCGTCGTGCGGGAAGTAGACGGTGTCGATGCGGTCGCCCGGGTCATAGAGCAGGCGGCCGCGCTCCAGCTCGACCGTCGCCAGATGCGGCGCGAGCAGAGTCTGATCATCGTGAGGGAGAGACCCGAGCAGACGATTTTGCAACGCGGTAAGCAGCCTTTGCATCGGGGAATCGAAACGTCGCCGTTCGGCTTGGGTTTCAAGTTATCGACGCCTGGAGGCAAAAACTGTCGAGGACTCGACATTATAGCCGGTCCGGGCGCGAAAAATCGCGAAAGCAAGAAGGGCTGCAGGTTAGGAGCCGGGCTTCACCCGGAAGGTGAAGTGTCGGATAGACGACTTATCTATAGTCTCGTCTACCTTAGGATGTGATCTTTCGATAAGCCTAGATTTGCTGGGGTCGAGACTCGGTTTGTCAGCCGAGCCATCGCCTCGGGTAACGCCATCCCAGCTCTCGAACCTCGCCGGGCGCCAGGCCCAGCGTCGCCATGCGGGCGCGTCCAAGTTCCCGTAACGCCTCCACGGGTTCGGTCCCGCCCACAGGACTGCCGGCGACCTCGCCCAGGCCCAGCGCGCGATCGACGGCGGTCCATTCGGCGCGGGCGCGATCGGGGCAGCCCACGGCGAAATACCAGCGCTGCATGGGTTCGCCGGCGGCGGCGATCAGCACGCCGACCACCCAGCCGGCGGGCGCCGCTCCATGCGCGGTATCCTGGCTCATGCTCCCTCCGCTCGACGCCCGATGTGCCGGCGGACGGGCGGAAAGGGAAGAGGCGTCAGCCGATCACGATCCAGCCTGTGGTCAGGGTCGACGACTGAACGCCGACGAGGATCAGCTGGGCGCCGCCGCCCAGGTCGAGGAGGGTGTCGGCGCCCGACTGGCTGACGGTGTAGCTCGATCCCGCGTCCAGGTGCACAACGTCGTGCTGAGCCTGGTTGAAGTCGAGCACCCGGTCGACGCCCGCGCCCGCATGGAAGGTGTCGGCGCCGTCGCCGCCCGTCATGGTGTCGTCGCCGAGGTCGCCGGTGAGCCAATCGTTTCCGTCGCTCCCATAGAGTAGATCGTTGCCCTGTCCGCCGCGGACGATGTCGTCGCCACGGCCGCCGTTGACGGTGTCCTCGCCACGGTTGCCGTTTATGTCGTCGTTCCCGTCGTCGCCGTAGACGAGATCGTTCCCCTGGCCGCCCCGCACGAAGTCAGCGCCAGGGCCGCCGTGCACGGTGTCTTCGCCGAGGTTGCCGTTGACGTCGTCGGCGCCGGCTCCGCCGTAGACCTGGTCGTTCCCCTCGAACCCGCGCACCGAGTCGGCGCCGGCGGAGGCCATGATGACGTCGTCCCCGCCAAGGCCGTCGAGGGTGTCTGCGCCGGTCGTGCCCATCAGGCCGTTTGAGCTGTCGTCGCCGGCCTGGGCGCCCGGGAGGGGCTGGCTGAGCAGCACGGTGAGGTGCTCGGTCCCGCCCGGGTCGGCGGTGCGGACCAAGAGGTCGGCCCGCCCGTCGCCGTTGAGGTCGGCGGCGGCGGCGCGGTCCAGTACGCCCTGGTCCGTGAGGCCGGGAAGACGCGCGAAGAGGCCGCCGCCGTCGTTCATCAGGATGACGTTGCGCGCCCCGCCGCTGAGCAGCAGGTCCGGCGCGCCGTCGCCGTCGAAATCGGCGACCTGCACCGAACGGATCCAGGCGCCGGCGTCGCCCACCACGCCGCCGCCCGCGACCAGCGCATTGGTCTCGTCGGTGAACACGCCGTCGCCGTGGTTGAGCAGGATGCGCAGCCCGCCGCGGGTAAAGTTGTCGTAGGCGATGGTCTCGATCACGTCGGCGAGGCCATCGCCGTTGATGTCGGCGGCCACCGCGTCGACCACGTTGTGCTGGCCGCCGATAGGATAGTTCATGCCGAACGGGATGGTGAAATGGCCCGTCCCGTCGTTGAGCAGAATCTTCGAGTCGCCGTCGCCGCCCAGGTAGAGGTCGGCCTTGCCGTCGTTGTTGGCGTCGAACAGCAGGGCGGTCCCGTACTGCCCGTTGGCCGGATTGGCGATCGCGGCCGGCAGGCGGGTGCTGTCGGCCTGGAAGTGTCCCGTCCCGTCATTGATCAGGACATAGGGGCCTTGGGAGCCCAGGGTGGCGACGATGATGTCCGGCTTGCCGTCGCCGTTGATGTCGCCAGCCGACGCGTCGCTGTTGTAGGTGACGATGGACGGCAGGTTCGCCGACGCGTTCACCAGCCCTCCTGCGCTTGAGAGCAACAGGCCGTTGGCCGCCCCGGGATAGGGCGTCTGTTCGAAGCCGGTGTCGGCGAAGAAGAGGTCGAGCTTTCCGTCGCCGTTGAAGTCGGCGGCCGCGTGGGCCTTGGCGTCGACGAACGAGGGAGCGGCGCCGGAGAAGACGCCCGAGGCGTCAGCGGCGAAGCCGCCGTGACCGTCGCCCGTCAGGACGCGGACGGCGATCGGCTGGTTCTGAAGCGGATAGTATTCGTAGGTGACGACCGCATCTTGCCGCCCGTCGCCGTTGACGTCGGCCAGGAACAGGTCCCGCACCACCGCGCCCTGGGCGCCTGCCGGAAAACTGAAGTTGATGTCGGAACGCGAGAAGTAGGTGGACATCGGACGCTCCTTGGGAAAGCGCCGCCGCTAACGCTTAAAGGCGAAGCTTGGTTGCGTCCGACGGAACGCCCGCCACGGCCAAGCATTAAGGCGCGTGTCCAACCAAGGGGTCGCGCACTTGTCTTCGGCGTTTGGGGCGTCCGCGCCGCGTTCACGGCGGCGGCGGATCGGCGACGCAAGCTCGCTGGGCGCGCTGGCCAACACTGGCGCGAGCGCGCTCCGGCTGGGCTGTCAGCTGGCCCTGCTGCCGATCCTCGCGCGCCTGATCGGGCCTTCGGAATACGGGCTGGTGGCCTTGGCCATGCCGGTGGTCCTGATCGCCAACGTGATCGCCGACGGCGGGCTGGTGCAGGCGTTGGGCCGCCTGCCCGAGGCCGACCGGACGGTGGAATCCAGCGCCTTCTGGGTGACCATGACGGTGGGCCTGGTGCTGGCGTTGGGCGCCTGCGCCGCCGCCTTTCCCGTCGGCTGGGCCATGGGCCAGCCGCGGCTTCCCTGGCTGATCCTGGCGCTGAGCCCGATCCTGGTGATGAACAGCGTCACGGCCGTCTCCAACGGCCGCATCATCCGCGAGCGCCGCTTCGGGGTGTTCGCCATGGGCGACGTGCTGGCGACCCTGGCCGGGGCGGCGGCGGCCTTGCTGGCGGCCACCCACGGCTGGGGCGCCTGGAGCCTGATCGCCCAGCAGCTCGCCCTGTGGGTGGCCAAGCTCCTCTGGATCACCCTGCGCGGCGGCGCCCAGGTGGGCTTCGTGTTTCGTTTCGCCGAGGTGCGCGATCTGATCGGCTTCGGCGCCAACAACATCGGCGCGACGATCGCCGACTTCGTCGCCAAGAACATCGACAACATGATCATCGGCGGGGTGCTGGGGGCGACCTCCCTTGGCTACTACGCCATGGCCTACCAAGTGGTCCGGGTCCCCGACATGCTGATCTCCGGGCCGTTCTGGTTCTACGTTTTCACGGCGGTGTCGCGCCTCTCGCACCGAGACGACCGCGCCGGCATCCGCGAGCTGGCGAAGTCGGGCCTGCGGCTGGGCGCGGTGGCGCTCGCGCCGCTGTTCTGCGGCCTGGCGCTAGTGGCCGACCTGGTGGTGGCGGTGGTGTTCGGGCCGAAGTGGACGGGCGCGATCGGGCCGTTGCAGTTGTTGGCCGGGGCCGGATTCGCCTTCTGCCTTTGCTCCCTGATGTCGGCGATGCTGATGGGTCTGGGTCGGGCGGGACTGCAGTTCCGCCTGTCGCTGCTGATGGGCGTCTCGACGGTCGCCACGGTGGGGGCGGCGGCGCGCTTCGGCCTCGAGCCGGCGGCTGGTGCGCTCGCCTGCGGCGTGGCGGCGGTGGGGCTCTATTACCTTCACCAGCTCGGCCGCACCTTGCACGCCAGCCGCCTGGGACTGCTGGGCGCGTTGGCGCCGGCGTTCATAGGCTGCGTCGCGCTCACGGCTGCGGTGG
>Ga0070671_100000367_pt1 | contig 31193 bp, 28 predicted proteins | sample KBSS73metaG_FD_65341 | JGI IMG/M metagenome (GOLD analysis project Ga0070671, IMG submission 65341) | Switchgrass rhizosphere microbial communities from Kellogg Biological Station, Michigan, USA - KBS S7-3 metaG | ecosystem: Host-associated > Plants > Roots > Rhizosphere > Soil ...
GTACGCCGACGCGCTGAAGACGTGGTTCGAGCGCCAGCGCCCAGAGGCGGAAGCCGTCGCGGTCAGCAACATCGACATCCCGGTGAGCACCGGCTTCTCGAACGAGACGGTCTTCTTCGAGGTCGACTGGAAGGAGGGCGGCGCCGCCGACCACGAGCGCTATGTCGCCCGCATCGAGCCGACCGGCGGGGCGCTGTTCCCGGTGCAGACCGAGCACACGGGTGTCGCGGTCGGCTTGCAGCACCGGGTGATGGCCGCGGTCGGCGCGGTGACCGACGTTCCGGTGCCGCCGCTGCTGGGCTACGAGCCCGATCCGGCGGTCCTCGGCAAGCCGTTCTTCGTGATGGAGTTCGTTCCCGGCGTGATCCCGGCTGACACGCCGCGCTACAGCGAGGCCGGCTTCCTGGTCGACGAGGCGACGCCCGAGCAGCGCGGTCGCATGGTGCGCAACGGCCTCACGGCGATGGCCGGCGTGCACGCCATCGACTGGAAGGCGAGCGGGTTCGACTGGCTCGACGCGAGCGGCACCGGTGAGCCGACCCAGCGCGTGCAGATCGACCTCTACCGCCGCTTCACCGACGAGCTGCTCGCCGGCCGGCCCCATCCGGTGCTCGACGCCGCGTACGACTGGCTCATCGCCAACGACCCCCACGACGAGCGCGTCGGGCTCACGTGGGGCGACGCCCGGCTGGGCAACATCATCTGGCAGGACTACGAGGTTGGCGCGGTCGTCGACTGGGAGGCGTGCGCGCTCGGCCCCACCGAGGCCGACCTCGGCTGGTGGCTGATGTTCGACCGCATGTCGTTCGACGAGTTCGGCATCGAGCGGATGGAAGGCTTCCCGACGCGCGAGGAGATGATCTCGATCTACGAGTCGGCGTCGGGCCGGGAGGTGCGCGACGCGCACTACTGGGAGGTGTTCGGCACCATGCGCTTCTGCGCCATCTTCATCCGGCTCGGCGACCGCATGGTCGGCACTGGGCTCGTGCCGGAGGCGCTGAACATGCCGGTCGCCAACCAGGTGACGCAGTCGCTCGCCACGCTCCTCGGCATCGACAACCCGACGCCGCCCGCCTTCTGATGATCGAAGCGATCCTGTTCGACTTCGGCGGCGTGTTCACGCGGTCGCCCTTCGACGCCGTGCGCCGCAACGGCGTGGCGGCCGGCATCGACGGCGAGCTCGTGCTCTCGATCTGCTTCGGTCCCTACGACCGCGACACCGACCACGCGTGGCATCGCATGGAGCGGGGCGAGCTGACGATGGCCGAGTGCCGCACCGAGCTGATGAGGCTGGCGGCGGAGCACGGCCACGACGTCGATCCGTTCTCGTTGTTGAGCGGTGGTTCGCACGACGACCCGCAGCGCGAGGTGATGGTCGAGCGCACGTTGGAGCTCAAGGCGCGCGGCTACCGCACGGCCGTCGTGACGAACAACGTGAAGGAGTACGGCGCCGCGTGGCGGGCGATGGTGCCGATCGACGACCTGTTCGACGTGATCGTCGACTCGTCGGAGGTCGGGGTGCGCAAGCCCGACCCTCGCATCTTCCACCTGGCGCTCGACGCGCTCGGTGGCATCCCGGCCGAGCAGGCCGTCCTCGTCGACGACGCGCTCGGCAACATCACCGCCGCCCAGGCGATCGGCATGCACACGGTGCTGGTCGGCGAGGACCGCCTCGCCGCCATGGACGAACTGGAGTCGATCCTCTCATGACCATGCCCACCGACATCGGGATCGTCGACCTCGGGATCGGCTTCCCGTACCAGAGCGTGGAGGAGAAGGTCCACACCTACGACTTCTTCCGGGCCAACCTCAAGGACAAGCAGAGCCTCGAGGAGATGGAGTTCCCGGCGCAGTACATGTTCAAGAACGTGCCCGACATCGTCGACCCCGACGTCGACCCCATCGAGTGGACCGTCGAGAAGATGCAGGCGTTCGGCATCGTCCACGGGAAGATCGGTCTGTCGGAGCGGGGCATCGAGGCGAAGCGGCGCTACCCCGAGCTGTTCTCGCTCGGCATCGGGGTCAACCCGCACGAAGGTGTCGACGCGTTGCGGAAGATGGAGCGGGCCAAGGCCGAGCACGACATCGTGTCGGCGATGATCTTCCCGTCGGGCCTCGTGCCCCAGGCGGCGGTCAACGACAAGAAGCTCTATCCCGTCTACGCGAAGTGCGTCGAGCTCGACATCCCGATGTGCATCAACGGCGGCATCGTCGGACCCCGCATGCCGAGCTGGCCCCAGCACGTCGAGCACTTCGACGAGGTGCTCTACGACTTCCCCGAGCTCACGATGGTGATGATGCACGGCGGCGAGCCGTGGACGGCGCTGGCCGTCAAGCTCATGCTCAAGTGGCCGGGACTGCACTACATGACGAGCGCGTTCGCGCCCAAGCACTATCCGAAGGACATCATCAACTACGCCAACACCCGCGGCGCCGACAAGATCATGTTCTGCGGCTACTTCCCGGCCGGGCTCACGCTCGAGCGCCAGTTCCGCGACATGCCCGACGTCCCCTTCAAGGACGAGGTCTGGCCCAAGTTCCTCCGAGAGAACGCCATCCGGGTCTTCAAGCTCCCCGTGACCTGACCCCGTGACTCGGCGTTGCGCTGGTTAACCCACGTGGGTTAACGTCCGGGCATCGACACCGCCACCCGGATCATCGAGGTCGCCGAGCGGCTGTTCGCCGAGCGGGGCATCAACGGGGTGTCGCTGCGCGAGATCGGGGCCGAGGCGGGGCAGCGCAACACGGGCGCCGCCCGCTACCACTTCGGGTCGAAGGAAGGGCTCGTCGCCGCGGTGCTCGAGCACCGCATGGTGCCGGTCAACGAGCACCGGCTGACCCTCCTCGCCGACCTGGCCGACGACGACCTCCGCGGGCTGACCGAGGCGTTCGTCTACCCGCTCAGCGAGCAGCTCGGCGATGTCGGCCGGCCGAGCTGGTACCTGCGGTTCGTGCTGCAGGCGGCGTTCGTGCAGGGCTCGCCGGCGAGCGGCACGTTCACGGAGCCGTGGACCCGCGGCATGAAGGAGCTGCGCGACCGCTTCGAGTCCGCGCTCGCAGCCGCCGGCGTCCCGCCCGCGGCTCGGCCCGATCGCTGGACGCTGTTCGCCGGCTTCGTCACGCATGCCCTCGCCGACCGTGAGCAGGCGATCCAGCAGGCACCCGAACGGCCACTCACCCCTCGCGCCGCGTTCCTCGCCCACGTCGTCGACGCCGCGGTCGCCATCGCGGCCGCGCCGGTCACCCACGTCAACCAGCAACGGAGGCTCGCATGACCGTCACCACCGCGCTCGAGGTCCGCCCGCTCGCCGGGTACATCGGCGCCGAGATCCACGGCGTCGACCTCGCGCAGCCGCTCGCACCGGAGGTGGTGGCCGAGATCCGTGCCACGCTCCTGCAGTGGAAGGTCGTGTTCTTCCGCGACCAGGACCTCACCCAGGACCAGCACGTGGCGTTCGGCCGGCAGTTCGGCGAGGTCACGCCCGCGCACCCGACGCTGCCGGCCATGTTCCCCGAACGTCCCGAGATCCTGCTGCTCGACAACGAGATGATCGCCAAGGGCGAGGGCGGCGGCGCCAAGAAGGGCGGCGTGACCGTCGACAGCCGCTGGCACACCGACGTGACGTTCGTGCCCAACCCGCCGATGGGTTCGATCTTGCGCGGGGTGATCGTCCCCGAGTACGGCGGCGACACGCAGTGGACCAACCTCGTCGCCGCCTACAACGACTTGTCGCCGGAGATCCAGCGCCTCTGCGACGAGCTGCACGCCGTGCACCAGAACTTCCTGCCGCTGACCCGCGGCGAGCTGCCGTCGGGCCTCAAGAAGCAGTTCCAGTCGCAGGACCTGCGAGCAGTGCACCCGGTGGTCCGCGTCCACCCGGAGACGGGCGAGAAGGCGATCTTCGTCAACCCCAACTTCACCGACCACATCGTCGAGCTGTCGCGCAAGGAGGGGAACCACATCCTCGAGCTCCTCTACGAGCAGCTCGCCACACCGTCGTACACGTGCCGCTTCCGGTGGCAGCCCGGCAGCATCGCGTTCTGGGACAACCGGGCGACCTGCCACATCGTGCCGACCGACGTGCCGCCCGGTGCGCGCCGCTCGATGCAGCGCATCACGATCGCCGGCGACGTGCCGGTCGGCCCCGACGGTTCGACCTCCTACGCGCTGGCGGGCGACGCCTTCACCTGAGCGCGGGGAGCTGGGCGCGGGCGCGGGCCGCCACCGCGGCGACGTCGAACGCCGGCACGCCGCGCTCGACCTTGATGGCGCCACCCATGGCGACCAGCGACGCCGCGCTCGACAAGCCGGTGAGCACGAGACCGGCGAGGGGGTCGCGGACGCCGACGCGATCGACGGCGTGCAGGTCCCATGCCGCCAGGTCGGCGCGCGCGCCCGGCGCCAGCACCCCGAGATCGGCGCGGCCGAGACAGGCTGCCGAGCCGCGCGTCGCGGCGCGCAGCAGCTCGCGCGCCGAGGGCCAGCGCGACGGGTCGTCGCCGTGGCGGTGGGCGAGGGCGGCGAGGCGCAGGTCGCCGAGGAGGTTGGCGCCGTCGTTCGACGACGAGCCGGTGGTGCCCATGCCCACCGTGATGCCGGCGTCGAGGAACGCGCGGAGCGGCGCCGTGCCCCAGCCCATCTTCAGGTCGGGTGCCGGGAGGTGGGCGAGGGCGACACCGGCCGCCGCGATCTCGCCCAGCTCGGCGCGCGGCACGTCGACGACGTGGGCGAGCCACGTGCGCGGCTGCGCCCAGCCGTGCGCTGCGAGCAGCTCCCACGGCGTCTTCCCGTACCGGCGGAAGGCGGCCTCGGTGTCGACGTGCTCGTACAGGTGCGTGTGCAGGCGCACGCCCTCGTGATCGGCGGCGAGGGCGGCGAGCTCGTCGAACAGCTCGAGCCGGTCGACGTGGACGCCGCACGGCGCCAGCGCCACCTGCACCATCGCGCCGGGTGACGGGTCGTGGTGCTCGGCGATCAGCTGGGCGCAGTGGCGCACGACCTCGTCGATGTCCTGTACGACGTCGGGGGCGATCGTCGCCTCGACATAGGGGTGTGTCGCCCCCGCCGGGTGGAAGTAGTGCTGGTCGGCGACGGTGGTGACACCTCCCAGCAGCGACTCGGTGAGGACCGCGGCGGCGACTGCTTCCACCGCGTCGGGCCCGAATTGCCCGTCGCGCCACCAACCCTTCACCAGCGCCCCGAGCTGCGCCAGCCACGGACCGATGAGCACGCGCTCGAGCTGGGGCACGGCGCGCGCCGCGCCCTGGTAGAGGTGCTGGTGGGCGTTGATCAGACCGGGGAGCACGACGAGGCCGTCGCCGTCGACGACGCGGTCGCAGCCGTCGTCGGGCAACCCGACGCCGACACCGGCGATCACGTCACCGTCCACGAGCACGTCGCCGCCGGGCAGCTCGGTGTCGTCGTCGTCGAACGTGGCGACGAGATCGCAGCCCCGCAGCAGCCAACGCGTCACAACTTGGCGCGCCGCTCGAACAGCTCCTCGGCGGCCGCCTGCGCGGTGGCGCGCACGGTGGCCACGTCGAACGTGAGCGGTTGGCCCGCCGCCACCAGCCGCTCGCCGTCGACCCACACGTCGCGCACGTCGCGCCCGGACGACGAGAAGACCAGGTGGGCCGCCGCGTTGAAGTCGCGCCCATGGAGCACCGGCGTGGTGTGGAGCCCGCCGAGGTCGACGACCACCACGTCGGCCCGCTTGCCCGCTTCGAGCGAACCCGTCACCGCATCGAGGCCGAGCGCCCGTGCCCCGTCGATCGTGCCCATGGCGAGCACGTCCCACGGGTCGCCCGTCGTCGGGTCGAGCGTGGTGAGCTTCTGGAGCAGCGACGCGAACTTCATCTCCTCGATGAGGTCGACGTTGTTGTTCTCCTTCTCGCCGTCGCTGCCGAGCCCGACGGCGACGCCCGCGGCGCGCAGGTCGCCGATGCGGGCCGCGCCCGACGACAGCTTCATGTTCGAGCACGGGCAGTGCGCGACCGACGTGCCGGTCTTGGCGAGCAGCTCGATCTCGATGTCCGACAGCCAGACGCAGTGGGCGACGACGGTGCGGGGGCCGAGGATGCCGCGCTGGTAGAAGACCTCGATCGGCCGGCGGCCCCACCGCTTCAGCGACTCCTCGACCTCCCAGATCGACTCCGACGAGTGGGTGTGCAAGCCGGTGCCGAACTCGTCCATCAGTGCCACCGCTTCGGCGAAGCACTTCTCCGAGCAGTACATCAGGTGCTCGAGGCCCACCCAGGTGCGCACCCGTCCGTCCGACGCGCTGAGGTGGGACGCGAGCAGCCGCCGGTTCGACTCGATCGACTCGAACCAGTCGAACTCGCCGTCGGCCACGTAGGGCACGAGCGTGGCGCGGATCCCGAGCGTGTCGGCGGCGTCGGCCGACCCTTCCATGTAGCGCCACATGTCCATCACCGACGTGGTGCCGGCGAGGATGCCCTCGGCGTAGCACTGCATCGACGCGGCCGCCGCGATCTCGGGCGTGAGCGCCTTGTGGGCCGGGTCGACGTACGCCTTCAACCAGTCCCACAGCGACAGCGACTCGGCCGTGCCGCGCAACAGGCCCGAGTGGAGGTGGCAGTTGTGCAGCCCCGGGATGACCGCGCAGCCGGTGGCGTCGACGATGTCGGCCCCGGCCGCACGCGGATCGGCGTCGAGCGCCTCGACCGGCCCGACGGCGACGATGTCGGTCCCGTCGATGAGCACCGAGCCAGGATCGAAGGCCGTCGTGCCGGTCATGGGCAGGACGATGCCGTTGCGCACCAGCGTGGTCACCCGTCAACACTCCGTTGAACGGCGCCGATGGTCAAGGGACGGCGCAACGGTTCACGCGTCGGAAACGGTGGGGCAACGCCCCGTTTCTACGATTTGTTGATGGACTTCTGCGCGCTGGCGAGCCGGTTCTGGCACCCCGTCGCCCGCTCCATGGACGTGGCGCCCGGCGCCATCGTGGCCGCCGAGCTGCTCGATCACGAGCTCGTGGTGTGGCGCGACGACACCGGGGCCGTGCACGTGGTCGACGACCAGTGCCCGCACCGCGGCGTGCGCCTGTCGGCGGGCGCGGTCACCGACGACGGGTGCCTGCGCTGCCCGTACCACGGCTGGCACTTCGACGGTGGCGGCGCGTGCACGCGCATCCCGCAGCTGCGCGCGGGCGTGCCGATCCCGCGGCAGGCGAGCGTCGGCGCGTATCGCACGTCGGAGCACGCCGGCCTCATCTGGACGTGCCTCGTCGACGAGTCGGAGCAAGCACGCCCGCGTCCCACGTGGACGGTCACCGAGGCCGGCACGCACTGGCTCCACGTGGGCGAGATCTACGACTGGGACGCGCAGGCGTTCCGCCAGGTCGAGAACTTCTGCGACGTGGCCCACTTCTCGGTGCTGCACGACGACACGTTCGGCAACCCCGAGCTGCTCGAGGTGCCGGCGATCGACGTCGACGTGAGCGACGAGGGCTGGTGCCTGTCGTTCGACTTCCCGTACGAGTCCTACGACCCGGCTGACCGCAGCGGCCCGTTCCCGATGGTGTTCGAGTACCGCATCGAGCTGCCGTTCACCGTTGCGCTCGGTGGTGCCAGCGGACCGGGCAGCGTCATGTGCATCGCGCCGGCGCCGCTCTCGGCCGGTCGGACGCGGCTGTTCTGGCTGTGCGCGTTCCCCCACGGCGTCGAGGTCGACCGCGACGAGTACGAGGAGATCGAGTCGCGGATCTGGTTGCCCGACCGCGCCCTCGTCGAAGGGCAGCGGCCCGCGGCCCTGCCGCTCGATCTCTCGGCCGAGCTGCACCTGCCCTTCGACCGCCTGGCGGTGGCCTACCGGCGCGGGCTGGCGGCGATCGGCTTCGATTGACGCGTCGTCGCCGCGCCGATGGTGGCGACCCACGACGTCAGCCGTGGACGACCGCGTCCCAGGCGGCGGGGTCGGTGGCGCCTTCGGTCGACAGCAGCAGCACGGTCGTCTCGGGCGTGAGGGCGAGCGCCTCGGCGGCGTCGTGGTCGAGGTCGGCGAGGAGGGCGCCGGCGCCCGCGGCCCCGGTCTCGCCGGACACGATGCCCTCGGCGGCGAGGGCGCGCATGCCGGCGCGGGCGCAGTCGTCGTCGATGGCGAGGAAGCCGTCGAAGCCGTTCGAGACCCACGGCCACGCGACCGGCGACGGCCGCCCGCAGTTGAGCCCCGCCATGATCGACGGGTGGGGGCCCGGAACCTCGACCGGGTGGCCGGCGGCGACCGAGGCGAGCATGCAGTCGGCGGTCTCGGGCTCGACGCCGACGAGGCGCACGGGGAGCTCGCGGCACCGGTACCACTGCGTGACCGCGGCGGCGAGGGCGCCGACGCCGATCGGCACGATGACGAGGTCGGGCACGACGTCGATCTCCTCGAAGATGGTGGCGTAGCCCTCGATCACCCAGGCCGGGACGGTCTCGTAGCCGGGCCACGAGGTGTCCGACACGACGAGGTCGCCGGTGGCCGCCGCGGTGGCGACGGCGTCCTCGTAGGTGCCGTCGACGATCTCACACGACGCGCCCTCGCCGACGATGGCGTCGATGCGCGCCTGGGCCGTGCCGGCAGGCACGAAGATGCGCGCCGGGATCTGCAGCCACCGGGCCATGAACGCAACGGCTCTCCCGTGGTTGCCGTCGGTGGCGGTCGTGAGCGTGACCGGCGCACCCCGGAGATCGTCGAGCGGCGTGCCCGACGGCAGCGCGAGGTGCTCGAGCAGGGCGCGATACGTCGCCCACGACGCGCCGAGGATCTTGAACGCCGGCAGGCCCATGCGGTCGGCCTCGTCCTTCACGAGCACGCGGGCGACGCCGGACGCCTTGGCGAGCGTCGGCGCGTCGACCAACGGCGTCGGTGCGTAGCCGGGCAGCTGCCGGTGGAACGCCGTCACGCCGCTCGCGTCGAGGCACGGCGGCAGCGGACCGCGCCGCGCGTTGACGAGGCCCCGTGCCCTCACGCGTGGAAGTCCGTGAACGCCTCGATGGTGGCCGGCACGTCGCCGAGGGGGTAGAGGACCGCGCACGTGGCGCCGGCGCGCAGGTACTCGGCCACCTTGCCGCGGCACTCCTCCGCGGTGCCGGCGGCGCACACCAGCTGCACGATCTCGTCGGGCACCAGCTTCGAGGCGGCGACGACCTCGTCGTGGGTGGCCGGCCACGTGAGCACCTTGTGGATCTCCTCGAGCACGTCGGCGCCGACGCCGGAGGCCTTCATGAGGTGTGGCTGCTGGCCGAGGTACTGGGTGACGAGCAGGCGCGCGGCGTCGAGCGCGGCGGCACGGTCCTCGTCGACCGAGCAGACCACCAGCTGCGGGCGGTCGAGGTCGTCGACGGAGCGCCCGGCTCGGGCGCACCCGGTGGCCAGGTGGTCCATCGCCACCGCGTCGTACTCGGGCGACACGAGGTAGTTGAGCAGCACGCCGTCGGCGATCTCGCCGGTGAGTGCCATCATCTGCATGCCGGTGGCGCCGATGTAGATGGGTACGTCCTTCGGGCGGCGCTCCTGGTGCACGTAGTCGAGCTCGATGTCGTCGAGGTGCACGAACTCGCCGTCGTAGGTGACCCGCTCGTCGGCGAGAAGGGCGCGCACGGCTTCGACGGTCTCGCGCATCGCCTTCAACGGCCGCGACCGGTCGATGCCGACGCGCGCCGCCAGCGGGTCCCACCACGAGCCGATGCCGAGGATCACCCGGCCGGGCGCGAGGTCGTCGAGCGTGGCGAACGTCGATGCGAGCAGGGCCGGGTTGCGCGTCCAGTTGTTGACGACGCCGGAGCCGACCTTGATGCGCTCGGTGCACGACAGGAACGCGGCCATCGGCACGGTCGCCTCGCGCACGAGCCGGCTCTCCGCCTGCCACACCGCGGCGAAGCCGGCGGCCTCGCACGCCTGGGCGTAGGCCATGCCGTCACGGATGGGATGGGCGTCCTGCAGGTAGATCGCCACCTGGTCCGTCATCGCGTCACCATCGCTTCGCTAGTGCGGCGCCGTGCTCGGCGGCCTTGGCCCGGATCTCCTCGACGTCGACGCGCGTCGACGTGCCGTCGCGCCACACGACCTCGCCGGCCACGACGACCTCGTCGTCGGTCACGAGGTCGTCGCGCGCTTCGGGGAACAGCAGGTAGTTGTTGGCCAGCCAACGCTCGCCGTCAGGCCCGGCCGCGGCCGCTTCGGCGTGCAGGTCGGCGTCGATGCCGTCGGTGCCCAGCGCGATGAGGTTGTGTCGGAACCGCTCCGGGCGCGCCTCGCCGACGCCGTTGCCGCGGTTCGAACGCGGGTTGTGCACGATCGTGCCGCGCAGGCCGTGGTCGTCGGCCAGGTGCACGCCGTGCACGAGCAGCCAGTCGTCGGTGGCGAGGTGGCGCAGCCGATCGGCGGCGCGCGAGTCGACGACGTCCTCGGCCACGTGGATGTGCACGCCGACGCCGAGCTCGAGCGCGAGGTCGGCGGCCGCCTGCAACGTCTCGTCGGTGCACGTGAACGCCGCGTGGACGCCCACGTAACCCCGCCCGCCGCCCCGCAGGAAGCGCTCGTTCTCCGCCAGCCCCGCCTTCGCCCCGCCGGCGCCGTGGCGGTCGGTGACCCCATAGGCACACGACACGCGCACGCCCACCTCCGCGCAGGCGGCGGCGATCACGTCGAGGCTGCCCTCGATGGCGTTGGGTGACTCGTGGTGATCGATGATCGCCGTGCACCCCTCCTCGAGCGCTTCGACGGCCGCCAGCTTGGTGCCGATGGCGATGTCGTCGAGCGTGACGGCCTGGTCGAGCCGCCACCAGATGAGCTCGAGGATCTCCGGGAAGTCGCGTGGCGGGCGCGCCGGACCCGGGAGGTAGCGGTACAGCGCCGAGTAGAGGTGGTGGTGGGCGCAGACGGTCACGTGCCTCGCCGCATGGGCAGGGTGGCGCGCCACTCGCCGTCGAGGTCGTGCAGGGCGGCGGCCACCGCGCCCGCGGTCGGCACGAGACCGATCTCCCCGACGCCCTTGATGCCGTACGGCGAGTTGGGCTGCGGGCACTCGACGAGCACGATGTCGACGGGCGGCATGTCCTTGGGGCGGATGATGCCGAGCGACTTGAGGGTCATGTTCGTGGGGAAGCCGCGCTCGTCGGCCGGGAAGTCCTCGCTCAGGGCGTAGCCGAGGCCCATGTGCACGGCGCCCTCGATCTGCCCTTCGCACAGCAGCGGGCTCACGGCCTTGCCGACGTCGTGGGCGGCGACGACCTTCTCGATGGCACCGGTCTCGCGGTCGACGATCACGACCTGGGCGGCGTAGCCGAACGTCGAGTGGATGAGCGGGTGCTCGACCGAGCCGAGGGCCTGCGTCCAGTCGACGCGGTACTCGCCTTCGTAGTCGACGCCGACCTTGCAGCCGTCGGCGAGGGCGATCTTGCACGCGGCGGCCACGGAACCGGCGCCCATGACGGTGCCGCGGCTGCCCGTGGTCTGCCCGGTGCCGAGCTCGCGCGTGGTGTCGATGATCACGCGCACGCGCTCGGCGTCGACACCGAGCTCCTGCACGGCGACCTGCAGGGCGACGGTGTTCACGCCCTGGCCCATCTCGGTCCAGCAGTGGCGCACCTCGACGGTGCCGTCGGGCTCGAAGCGCACGACCGCCTTGGCGACCTCGACGGCCCCGTTGCCGAGGCCCGAGTTCTTGAGGCCCAGGCCCACGCCGACGGCCTTCCCCGCGGCGACCGCCTCGTCGATCTGCGGCTTCACCGCGTCGAGGCACACCTCGGCGCCGGCGCACCCGTCGTCCATGATCTGCCCCGGGCCCCACTCGAGCCCGGGCTTGATCACGTTGCGCTTGCGGATCTCCCAACCCGTGATGCCGACCGATTCGGCCAGCCGGTCGAGCACGCCCTCCATGGCGAACTGCGCTTGGTTGGCGCCGAAGCCGCGGAACGCGCCGCACACGGGGTTGTTGGTGCGCACCGCGATGGCCTCCACGTCGATGGTGGGCACGTGGTACGGACCGGACGCGTGGCCGGCCGCCCGCTCGAGCACCTTCATGCCGACCGATGCGTACGCGCCGGAGTCGCCGATCATGCGCACGTGCAGCGCGGTGAGCTTGCCGTCGTCGTCGCACGAGGCGCGGCAGTCCATGCGGATCGGATGCCGCTTGGCATGGATGCGCAGTGACTCCTCGCGGGACAGCGTGCACTTCACCGGCCGTTGCAGCAGCCAGGCGGCGAGCGCGGTCTGGGCCTGGTTGGACAGGTCCTCCTTGCCACCGAACGCACCGCCATTGGTGACGAGCTCGACGGTGACGGTGTCGTTGTCGACGCCGAGCACCGACGCGATCTGGTTGCGGTCGTCCCACACGCCTTGGCCTCCGGAGCACACGTGCAACCCGCCGGCGTCGGTCGGGACGGCCAGCGTCGACTCGGGCTCGAGGAAGGCGTGCTCGACGCGCTGGGTCTCGAACACCTCGTGCACGCGGTGCGGGCTGGCGTCATAGGCGGCAATGGCGTCGCCGCGCGCGTAGCGCGACACCGACAACGTGTTGGTGTCGGTGCCCCAGACGGCGATCTCGGTGTCGTCGAGGGCGGCGACCGGATCGACGACCGGTGGAAGGGGTGCGTAGTCGACCGCCACGAGCGCCGCCGCGGCGCGCGCCTGCTCGCGGGACTCGGCGACGACGACGGCGAGCACGTCACCCGCGTACGAGGTGCGCCCGCCGACCGGGACGAGCACGGGCCAGTCCTTGTGGATCAGGCCGACCTTCAGCTCGCCCGGGACGTCGGCGGCGGTGAACACGGCGACGACGCCCGGTGCCGCGGCGGCGACGGACGTGTCGATGCCGAGCACGTCCGCGCGCGTGTGCTCGGTCAACGTGAGCGCGGCGTGCAGCATGCCGGGGACCCGGAGGTCGTCGATGAACCCCCGGTCGCCGAGCGCGAGCTCCTCGGCCTGGTAGCGCGAGCCGCGGGCCCCCACGCCGCCTTCTTCGAGCGCGGGGCAGGGGCGATGACCGGCGAGCGCCTCGACGGCGTCGAGGATCTTGCCGTAGCCGGTGCAGCGACAGAGGTTGGCGCCGAGGTGGCGCGCCGCCTTGTCGCGGTCGACGTCGCCCTTGTCCAGCAGCGACTTCACGCGCACCAGCACGCCCGGCGTGCAGAAGCCGCACTGCAGCGCCCCGAACGCGCTCATCGTCGCCGCCATGCGATCACGCTCGACCGGGTCGAACCCCTCGAGCGTGGTGACGGTGCGGCCGGTCACCTTGTCGAGCGACACCTGGCACGCGACCGTGGCCTTGCCGTCGAGCAGCACGGTGCAGCACCCGCACTGGCCGGAGGGCGAGCACCCGTCCTTCGGCGAGGTGACCCCGAGCTCGTCGCGCAGGGCGCTGAGCAGGTGCGGATGGCAGTCGTCGACGACGACCTCGTCGCCGTTCAGCACGAAGGTGGTCACGGAGCCTCCGGTGGGGGGATGACGCCGCGCTGCGACGTGATGAGGCCGTACGTCTCCGGCCGCCGGTAGCGGTCGAAGTCGAAGAGCGTGTCGCGGTAGTTGGCGCAGAGATCGAGGTCGCACGCGGCCACGATCACCTCGTCGCCTTCGGTGATGGCGCGCGCCACGACCTCGCCGGAGGGGCCGATGATCTGGCTGTCGCCGAACGAGTGCACGCCCCCCTCGGTGCCGCACTTGGCCACGCCGACCACCCACGCGCCGTTCTGGTACGCGCCGGCGGCCATGACGAGGTTGTTGTGGAACGTGGCGAGGTGGTTCTGGGTCGGGTCGGGCGCGTAGTACGACGGCGTGTTGTAGCCGATCAGGATCAGCTCGGCGCCCTGCAGGGCGAGCATGCGGTAGGTCTCCGGCCACCGCCGGTCGTTGCAGATCGCCATGCCGACCACGCCGCCGAAGGCCCGGTCGGTGCGGAACCCGTCGCCGGGCTCGAAGTAGCGGCGCTCGAGGTGCTGGAACGGGCGCCACGGCTCGTGCTCCTCGTGGCCGGGCAGGTGGACCTTGCGGTACTTGGTGACGACCTCGCCGCGCTCGTCGACGAGGATCGACGTGTTGTAGCGATGGGTGCCGTCGCGCTCGGCGTACCCGAGGACCACGCCGACCCCGAGCCGGCGCGCCTCCTCGAACAGCGGCTTCGTGCCCGGGCCCGGCACCTCGTCCTCGTAGAACTCGTCGAGCTCGTCGTCGCGCAGCCACCACCGCGGGAAGAACGGCGTGAGCGTCAGCTCGGGGAACACCACCACGTCGGCCCCGCGCGCGGCGGCCGTCGTCAGCAACCCGATCAACCGGTCGAGCACCTCCGCCCGCGGCGCCTCCCGCTCGACGGGCCCCACCTGCGCCCCCGCCACCGTCACGATCCGACTCACGACGCACCCCCCTCTCCCGAACTGGCGACGGATTCGACACGTCGTTGTGTCGAATTCGTCGCCAGTTCGAGGACGATGGCGAGCAGGACGTTGGCGCCGGCTTCGAGGTCGTCGGGGGCGGTGCGCTCGGCGGGGTTGTGGCTGATGCCGTCGATGCTCGGCACGAAGATCATCCCGGTGGGACAGACGCGGGCGAGCATCTGGGCGTCGTGGCCGGCACCCGAGGGCAGGCGCTTCACCGTGTGCCCGTGCGCCTTCGCCACCGCTTCGACGAGGTCGATCATCCGCGGGTCGAACGCCACCGGTTCGAACCGCGCCAGCGACCGCGTCGAGAGCGTCACGCCCTCCGCCTCGGCCAGCTCGGCGCACCGGTCGGCGATGCGGTTCTCGGCGGCGGTGAGCACGGCGTCGTCGGTGTCGCGGATGTCGAGCGTGAGCACCGCCCGTCCGGGCACCACGTTCACGAGGTCGGGGTGCAGGTCGAGCCGCCCGACGGTGGCCACGCTCGGCCCGTCCGGCGCAACCGCGAGCTCGCGCATGGCCACCGCGATCTCGGCGGCGACGAGCCCGGCATCGTGGCGGAGGTGCATCGGCGTGGTGCCGGCGTGGTTCGACTGGCCGGTGAGCGTGACCTCCTGCCACGAGATGCCCTGCACGCCCGTGACCGCGCCGATCGTGATGCCCTCGGCTTCGAGCACCGGACCTTGCTCGATGTGCAGCTCGACGTAGGCGACGGGAGGGAGGCGAGGGCACGGCGTGGGCCCGGCGTAGCCGATGCGCTCGAGCTCGTCGCCGACGGTGATGCCGTCGCGGTCGGTGAGCGCCACGGCGTCCTCGATGCCCATGCCGCCGACGAACACGAGGCTGCCGAGCATGTCGGGCGGGAAGCGCGAGCCCTCCTCGTCGGTGAACGCGGTGACCGCGACGGGATGCGCCAGCTCGACGCCCGCGGTGATGAGCGTCTCGATGCACTCCAGGCCGGCGAGCACGCCGAGGTTGCCGTCGAAGCGTCCGCCCGTGCGCACGGTGTCGATGTGCGAACCGACCATCACCGGCGGCTCGGTCGACTCGGGTGGCCACGTGCCGGTGATGTTGCCGATCTCGTCGATCTCCACCCGCAGCCCGAGGTCGCGCATCCACGTCACGACGAGGTCGCGCCCGGCCTTGTCCTCGTCGGTGAGCGCGAGGCGGCACACGCCGCCGTCGCCGGTGTCACCGATCGTCGCCAGCTCGGCGAGGCGCGCGTGCAAGCGGGCGGCGTCGACCTTCATCGGGCGAGCGCGATGTCGGACGGGCGGACGGGGACGTGCGGCAGGTCGAGACCGGTCGCGGCGCGGATGGCGGCCACGACGGCGGCGCCCGACGAGATGGTGGGTGCCTCGCCCACGCCCTTGGCGCCGAACGGGGCACCGAGGTGGTCCTCGGGCTGCTCGATGAGGGCGGCGACGCGCAGCTCGGGCAGGTCGAGCGCGGTCGGGATGAGGTAGTCGGTGAACGACGGGTTCCTGATCACGCCGTCCTCGACGACGATCTCCTCCATCAGCGCCAGGCCGGCGCCTTGCGCGGCGCCGCCTTCCAGCTGCCCCAGCAGCTGCACCGGGTTGAGGATCTTCCCGACCTCCTGGCTCGTGACCAGGTCGACCAACCGGAGCAGGCCGAGCTCGGGGTCGACGTCGACGACCGCTCGGTGGCAGGCGAAGGTGAACGTGACGTGCGGTTCGCCCTGCCCGTTCTCGTCGAGGGGTCCCGTGGGGCCGTGACGGTGCTCGACCGACGCGACGACGCGACCGATGCCGCCCGCGTCGAGCTGCGCCTTGACGTCCTCCGCCGCTGCCTTGACCGCGCCGCCCGACATCCACGTCTGGCGGCTGGCCGAGGTCGATCCGGCCGACCCGACCGTCGCGGTCGTCACCGGCGCGAGCACGACCTCGATGTGGTCACCGAGCACCTCGGCGACGATCTGGTGCACGAGCGTGACGAACCCCTGGCCGACCTCGGCGCACGCCGTGGTCACCGTGGCCACGCCATCCTCGAGCTCGATCGTGGCCGCCGAGGAGTCGTCGAAGCCCTCGGAGAACATGAGGTTCTTGAACCCGACGGCGAGACCGACACCCCGTCGCACGTCGCCGAACGACGTGGTGCGTCCCGGACCGCCCGGCAGCGCCATGGGCTCGGTGGCGGCATCGGGCAGCGGCGCCGCCGCGCACGCCCGGATGAGCTCGGCCACCGGTGCGGCCCCGTCGATGCGCTGCCCGGTGATGATCCGGTCGCCGGGCTCGAGCGCGTTCTGCAACCGCAGCTCGACCGGATCGAGGTCGAGGGCGGCGGCGAGCTTGTCCATCTGGGCCTCGTGGCCGAAGCACACCTGCACCGAGCCGAACCCGCGCATGGCGCCGCACGGCGGGTTGTTCGTGCGCACGGCCCACCCGTCGATCACGGCGCTCGGCACCCGGTACGGCCCGGCGCTGAAGCACACGGCGTTGGCGAGCACCGCCGGCGAGGACGAGCAGTACGCGCCGCCGTCGAAGAGCAGCTTCGCCTCGACCTTCACCAACGTTCCGTCGGCCCTGGCGTGATGCCGGTACCAGAGGCGGGCGGGATGCCGGTGCACGTGACCCAGGAACGACTCTTCGCGCCCGTAGACCATCTTCACCGGTCGGCCGGCGCGGAGCGCGAGCAGGCACAGGTGGACCTGCAAGCTCACGTCCTCGCGAGCGCCGAACGCGCCGCCGACGCCGCCGAGGTGCACGCGCACGAGCTCTTCGGGCAGGTCGAGCGACGCCGCCACCTGGGCCCGGTCGACGTGCAGCCACTGGGTGGCCACCGTCAGCTCGACGCCGCCGTCGGCCAGCGGTCGGGCGAGACCCGCTTCGGTGCCGAGGGGCGCCTGGTCCTGCATCCCGACCTCGTAGGTGCCTTCGACCACCACGTCGCCGACGACATCGGGATCGCCATGACGGATGGCGATGTGGCGGAAGACGTTGCCGTCGGGGTGCAACGGCGCGGCCGCCTCCGACGCCGCCGGGTCGAAGAGCGCGGGGAGGGGCTCGTACTCGACGATCACCGCGGCGGCCGCCCGGCGTGCGATGTCGGGGTGATCGGCGGCCACCGCCGCGATCGGCTCGCCGACGTAGCGCACGACATCGGAGGCGAACACCGGTTGGTCGGCCCGTTCGAGGCCGTACGTCGGCCGGCCGGGCACGTCGGCGGCGGTGACGACGGCGCGCACCCCGGGGATGGCGAGCGCCGGTCCGACGTCGACGCGCGTGATGCGAGCCGCGGCGTGGGTCGAACGCGTCGTGGCGCCCCACAACATGCCGGCGGCCCACAGGTCCGACGAGTAGGCGAACTCGCCGGTGACCTTCGGGATCCCGTCGGGACGGACCGCGCCGGTTCCGATGCCGCGCTGGCGCCGATCGGTGATCGTGCTCATCGCACCCGCTCGGCGGCCAGTCGCACCGCTTCGAGTATCCGCCCGTAGCCGGTGCAGCGACAGAGGTTGCCGGCGAGCTCCTCGCGCACGGTGAGCTCGTCGGGATCGGGGTGGCGCGCCAGCAGGTCCTGCACGGCGACGATCAGGCCGGGCGTGCAGAAGCCGCACTGCACGGCGCCGGCGTCGAGGAACGCCTGCTGCACGGGGGACAACGTGCCGTTGGTGAGCGCCTCGACGGTGCTGACGTTCCGGCCCTGGGCGGCGGCCGCCAGCACCAGGCACGAGCACACGACCTCGCCGTCGAGCAGCACCGAGCACGACCCGCACTCGCCCTGCTCGCACGCGCCCTTCGCGCCCGGGAGCCCGAGGCGCTCACGCAGCACGTAGAGCAGGCTCTCGCCCTCCCACGTCGACTCGACCTGGTGCTCGGTGCCGTTGACGCGCAGGCGGTACGTCATGGGAACGCCCGCTCGAAGGCGCGGCGCGCGATGACCTCGACCGCCCGCCGCCGGTACGCGGCGGTCGAGCGGTGGTCGTCGATCGGGCGGGCGGCGTCCGCCGCGAGCGAACCGAACACGGCCGCGTCGCGCCCGCCCGCGGCGGCGTACGCCTCGGCGTCGGCGCATCGGATCGGTCCGGGGCCGACCGAGCCGAGTGCCAACCGAACGTGGTCGCCGTCGACCACCAGGGCGGCGCTCGCCACCGCGATCACCATCGCGTTGCGCGTGCCGACCTTCAGGAACTCCTGCGGTGCGTCGAGCACGGGCACCCGCACGGACACGATCAGCTCGTCGGGCCGGCGCTCGGTGCGCCGCGGCCCGGTCACGAACGACGCGAGGTCGACCGACCGCTGGCCGCCAGCCGACCGGAGCTGCACGGTTCCCCCGAGCGCCACCAGGGCCACGACGCCGTCACCGGCGGGTGAGGCGGTGCCGAGGTTGCCGCCGAGCGTCCCGGCGTTGCGGATCTGGGGCGACCCCACCGACCGCGCCGCCTGGGCGAGGACCGGCACGAGCGCGGCGAGCGGCGGCTCCAGCAGCTCGCGGTAGGTGACGCCGGCGCCGAGCACGAGGTGGTCGCCGTCGCGGGACCACCCGCGCAGCTCGGGCAGGCGGCCCACCGCCACGACGTCGGCGGGCCGCTCCCGCCCGGCGTTGATGCCGACCATGAGGTCGGTGCCCCCGGCGAGCACGGTCGCGCCGGGGCGCGCGGCGAGCGCCGAGCAGGCGTCGTCGAGCGTCGCGGGGACCAGCACCGTCATCCCTACGATGGTGCCGGTCGTTTCAACAAAGTGTCAACGAATGGCGACGAGTTGCCGCCCAGCGTTCACAGCGGTGAAACACGGGTCCTGCCCTGCCCGGCGAGGCCGGGGCGACAAAGAACGCATGCCGGTCCACTCACTAGGGTCGGAGGCATGGGGGATGACACGAAGGTCGCGTTGGTGACCGGCGCCAGCCGGGGGATCGGGAAGGCCTCGGCGCTGGCGCTCGCCGACGCCGGGTTCGACGTGGCCATCTCGGCCCGCACGGTCCACGAAGGCGAAGGGCGCACCGAGGCGAACTCCGTGCGGGGCGACGATCCGATCGTGCCGATCCCGGGCAGCCTGGAGACCACCGCCAAGGAGATCGAGGCGCGCGGGCAGCGGGCGCTGCCCATCCCGATGGACCTGCTCGACCGCGAGCAGCTGCTGGCTGCGCCGGCCACCGTGCTCGACACGTGGGGGCGCATCGACGTGCTCTTCAACAACGCGGTCTTCGCCGGCGGGGCGACCATGGATCGGGTGATGGACCTCACGCCCGACTCGATGCTGAAGCTGATGCTCGGCAACTACGCGCACCAGGTGCTGCTGATCCAGCAGGTGATCCCGCACATGGTCGAGCGCGGCGGGGGACGGATCATCAACATGGTCTCGGGCTCGGCGCGCCTCGACCCACCGGCGCCCGCCGGCGCCGGCGGCTGGGGCATCGCCTACTCGGCGTCGAAGGCGGCGTTCGCCCGCGTCGCCGGCGGCATCGAGGCCGAGTTCGCGCCGAGCGGCGTGCGCGCCTTCAACGTCGACCCCGGCAACGTCGTCACCGAGAAGCGCCGCGCGCTGCGGCCGACCGACGTGTTCGAGGAGGGCTTCGGCTCCGAGCCGCCGGAGGCGACGGGCGCCGTCGTGGCGTGGCTGGCGAGCACCGACGACGCGCTGCGCATGGTCGGCAAGTGGATCTACGCGCCGAAGCTGTGCGAGGACCTCGGTCTCCTGGCGCCTTGACGGCGCGCGTAGCGTGTCCGCATGGGACACCCGCTGCTCGACGCGTTGCGCCCGGTGGCGGATGCCATCGACGCCACCATCGTGGCGCCCTCCCGCCTCCGCGAAGGCGACATCGAGCTGCGGTGGGAGGGCGAGCTCGTCGGCGGGTTCCGCCTCTCCGAATCGGGCGACCTGGCGCAGCACATCGCCGCGGTCGAGCGAGAGCTCGGCGCGCCGCTGCTCGACCTCGACCGCGAGGGCAAGCAACGGGCCGTGAAGCGCCTGTCCGAGCGCGGTGCGTTCCGCCTGCGCAAGTCGGTGGAAGAGGTGGCCGGGCTCCTCGGGGTGTCCCGCTTCACCGTCTACAACTACTTGAACCGCCCGGAGGAGTGAGCTACTCGACGACCGTGAGCTGCAACGAGATCCGCTCGGCCCCCGCGTCGGTCGCCGCTCGGATCAGGCGGCTCACGGCGTCGACGATCACCTGGGCTTCGCCGGTGGCCGTGGTGCCGAACGGGCCGACCTCGACCTCGGCGCCGACGACGCGCACGGCGTCGATGCCCGCGCTCACGTGGGGCCCGGGCGACCCTTCCACGAACGGTTCGATGGTGAACTCCACCGACAGGCGCATCGGCGGCAGGCTAACCGGGTGCTGATCACCGGCGGAAGGGTGGTCGACGTCGACGGCGACCGCGCCACCGACGTCCGGATCGGCGCCGACGGTCGCGTGCGGGAGCTGGGCGCCCTCGTGGCGGACGCGGGCGAGGAGGTGATCGACGCGCGCGGCTGCCTGGTGGTGCCGGGCGGGGTCGATGCCCACACCCACCTGCACCTTCCCCTCGGCGCCGTCGCGGCGTCCGACGACTTCCACACCGGAACGGCCGCCGCTGCCATCGGCGGCACGACGACCGTCATCGAGTACGTCACGGCCTACCGCGGCGAGCAGCCGCTCGACGCGCTGGCGACGTGGTCGGCCCTCGCCGAGCCGGCCGCCATCGACTACGGCTTCCACATGACGTTCACCGAGGCGGTCGGCGAGCGCGCCGTCGCCGACTGCATCGAGCGCGGCGTCACCTCGTTCAAGCTGTACATGGCCTACCCGGAGACGCTGATGGTCGACGACGACGTGATCGTCGACGTGCTGCGCGCCGCGGTGAAGCACGGGGGCCTCGTCACCGTCCACGCCGAGAGCGGCGCGTCGATCGAGGACCTGCGCCGGCGAGCGCTCGCCGCGGGGCACCGCGGCCCGATCGAGCACGCCAAGACGCGACCGGCCGTGCTCGAGGCCCAGGCGATCCACCACCTCGCCGGCTTGGCCGAGCGCACGAACGCGCCGGTCTACGTGGTGCACCTGTCGTCGGCAACGGGTCTGACCGCGGTGCGCGAGGCGAACGACCGTGGCGTCACGATGCTCGCCGAGACGTGCCCGCAGTACCTGCACCTCGACGTCGACCGCCTCGCCGGTGACGACGGCGACCAGTTCGTCTGCACACCACCGCTGCGCGACAAGTGGCACGCCGAGGAGCTGTGGCACGGACTCGCGTCGGGGTGGATCCACACCGTCGCCACCGACCACTGCCCGTTCACGACCGAGGATCGCCGGCGCGGCACGAAGGGGCGACCCGACGGCTGGGCCGACTTCACCGAGATCCCCGGCGGGTTGCCGGGCATCGAGACGCGCCTTGCGCTGGTGTGGGACGGCGTGCGCGCCGGTCACCTCACCGTCGCCGACTGGGTGCGGCTGTGCTCGGAGGCGCCCGCCCGCACGTTCGGGCTCTTCCCGGCGAAGGGCTCGCTGCGACCTGGCGCCGACGGCGACGTCGTGGTGTGGGACCCGACCCGGCAGCAGTCGCTCGACGCCGCGGCGCTGCACATGCGAACCGACTTCTCGCCGTACGAGGGCAAGGTCGCGACGGGGTGGCCCGAGGTCGTGGTGAGCCGCGGTCGGGTGGTCGCGCGTCAGGGAACGTTCACGGGCGCGCCCGGTTGGGGCAGATTCGTCCACCGCCGTCAGATCTGAGCAAGCCCGACTTCACCCTGCGGATCTCATCTCGCACCCCTGGCGCGCCGAGGAGACCCGTGATGTTCGAGTGTCCGTCGGTGACGGCTGTCTTCCAACCAGTCGTCCGCCTGCGAGACGACGCCGTCATGGGCTACGAGGCGTTGGCGCGCATGCCCACGCCGCCCGGCCACCCTCCCGACCACTGGCTCGCGCTCGCCGCCCGGGCCGGCCGCCGGGCCGAGCTCGAGCGCACGTGCCTGACGGCGGGCACCGCCCACGGGCTGCCTCCAGGCGACCAGCTGCTGTTCCTCAACCTGAGCCCGTCGCTGCTCGGCGACGCCCGCGTCGCGGCCGTGCTCGAACCACTCGCGGCGCGGATCGTCATCGAGCTCAGCGAGCAGGAGCAGATCGACGACTACGACGCGCTGGCGGCCGAGGTGGCGGACTGGCAGGACCGCGGCGTCCGTGTCGCCATCGACGACACCGGCTCGGGCTACGCCAGCCTGCAACACGTGCTGCGACTCTCGCCGGACTTCATCAAGCTCGACAAGGCGCTCGTGCACGGCGTGGAGGACGATCGCAGCCGGCGGGCGCTCGTGGCGTCGTTCGTCGCGTTCGCCCGGGAGTCCGGCGCGCTGGTGATCGCCGAGGGCATCGAGACGCGCGATCAGCTCAGCGTGCTGCAGGACGCGGGCGTGCACCTCGGGCAGGGCTTCCTGCTCGGTCGGCCCGACGGCGGGTGGCGCCACACCGCTCCCCGTCCGCGCGTGCTCCGCCTCGACCGCTGCGGCACCGTCGCCGACGTCGGTGAAGCGGTGTGCGAGCACCTCGCCGCGCGCGGCGTGATGCCCAGCCTCTACATCGAGCGCGACGGCTTGCTGCGCTGCATCGCCCAGCGCGGCCTCTGGCAGGTGCTCGACGGGCTCGCGCCCGGTGCCGGCATCACCGGTCGGGCGTACGAACAGGACGCGCTGATCCGCGTCGACGACGTCACCTGCGTCGACGGCTACCTCGAAGCGATCCCCGGCGTCGTCGCCGAGGCGTGCGTGCCGATCCGCGTCGGCGATCGCGTCGTCGGCGCGCTCAACATCGACAGCCTTCGCCCGCTCGACGACGCCGACGTGCACGTCCTCGAGCGGTGCGGTCGGCTGGTGGGCGAACGTCTCGCCACGATCGACCTGGCGCCGGCCAGCGCGCCGTTGGCGCGGTTGGTGGCGGCGACGCTGCGCCTCGAAGCGGCAGTGACGAAGGGCGATGTCGTCGACGTGGTGCTCGACGCCGCGCTCGACATCACCGGCATGTCGACCGCCGTGTACCTCGCGCCCCAGGACGACGGTCCGCCCAAGGTCGTGGCGCGCGGTCCGCTCAGCGGGATCATCGTCGGCTCCGGCGGCGAAGCCGGGTTGGTCGACGTCGCCGAGCTGTCGTTGCCCGGCCGGTCGTGCTACTCGGCGAGCGACGACGCCGCGGTGGGCATGGTCGGGGCGGACGGTCTCCGCCAAGCCGGCGTGCGCACGCTGGTCGTGGTGCCGATCCGCCCGGCGAACGCGCCGCTGGCGCTCCTGGCGGTGGCGTCGACGCGGCGCAAGCAGCTGCACACCGACGTCATCGAGCTCCTCGAGCTCCTGGCGGCCCACGCGGCCGGTCGCGTCGAGACGATCGAGTACATCGACGCGCTGCGCCGGCGCGCCACCGAGGACGTGCTCACCGGGCTCGGCAACCGCGCCGCGTTCCTCGAAGCGCTGGACGCGTGGGACCGCGACGGCATCGACGGCTCGCTGGTGCTCCTCGACGTCGATCACTTCAAGCGCGTCAACGACACCTACGGCCACCTCGAAGGTGATCGGGTGCTGAGCGGCCTGGCCGAGGTGCTGCAGACGGCCGTGCGGCCCGGTGACGGCGTGTTCCGACTCGGGGGCGATGAGTTCGCCGTGCTGCTCCCGGCGACGACCGGTGACGACGCGCGGCACGTGCGCGACCGGCTCCAACTGGCGGCGGCCGCCGTGCTGGGGGTCATGGGGGCGGGCATCTCCATCGGGGTGGCGGGTACGGCCGAGGGCTCGGTGCTCGACGCCATGCGCATCGCCGATCAGCGCTTGTACGAGGCGAAGCGGCGCCGATCCGACCCGCCAGCGTTCACACTGCCGCAACCCACGCACCGTTGACGTTCTGTTGAATGGACCCGTGGAATGGGTCGACAACGAGACGGCGGGGCTCGCGCGCGCCTGGTTCGCGGTGGCCCTGTCGGCGGAGGTGGGCGACGAGCCGGTGACCGTCCGGGTGCTCGGGCAGGATCACCGCATCGCACGCGGCGACGACCGTGTCGTCGAGCGGTACGGCCTCGTGTGGTTCGCCCCCGAGGCGCCGGTGTGCGACATCCCCGACTTCAATGAGTGGGACGACCCGTCGTTCGACCGGTCGATGAACGCGCCGCGCCGCACGACCGCGAGCGCCATCCAGCTGACCGACAACTTTCTCGACGCGACGCACCTCCCGTTCGTGCACACGGGCACCTTCGGCGTCGACAGCGGCGCGGAGCTGCCGCCCCACGAGGTGCACCGCCACGGCTGGCGGGCGTGGACCACCTACGTGACGCCCTACCGCAACTACGACGACCCGCTCGTCGCCACCGGCGAGCACCCGCTCGTGCAGGAGCACCACCTGTTCAAGGAGCTGACGCCGGCCACGACCGCGCTGATCCGGCTGCAGTTCCCGTTGACCGGGGGCGTGCTGGCGATCCTGTTCGCGTGCCTGCCCGAGGACCGCACCTCGACGCGGATCTTCAAGATGATGGCGCGCAACGACTTCGGCGGCGACGCCGTGAAGCTGGCCGACGCGGTCGACTTCGAGGAGCGGGTGCTCGACGAGGACCTCCGCATCCTCGAGGCGTACCGTGACATGCGGGTGCCGCTCGATCCTCGCGTCGAGGTGCACACGCGCAACGACAAGTTGAGCCTCGCCTACCGGCGGGTGCTCTCCGACCTGGTGGCTGCCGATGCCTGACCTCGTTCCCGTCGTCGACCTCGCCAGCGCGTCGGCGCCCGACCAGGTCGACGCCGCGTGCCGCGAGATCGGCTTCTTCCAGATCACCGGGCACGCGGTGCCGGCCGACGTCGTCGACGCGATGCTCGATGCCGCCGGCCGCTTCTTCGACCTGCCGGCCGAGCAGAAGCGGCCGTGTCGCCCGCCCTCGCCGGCGATCAACCGGGGGTGGTCGCCCGTCGGCGTCGAGTCGCTGGCCTACAGCCTCGGGGTCGAAGCGCCGCCCGACCTGTTCGAGGCCTTCAACACCGGCCACGAGGTCGACTACCGCGACCCGGTCCACGCCGCCCATCGCGACGGCTTCTTCGCCCCGAACCTGTGGCCCGACGTGCCGGGGTTCAAGGACGCGTTCACGACGTACTTCGACACCGTCGCGGCGCTCGCGCATCGGCTCACCGCGGTGGTGGCACGCGCCCTCGAGATGCCCGACGACTTCTTCGCCGACAAGACCGACCACTCGCCGGACGTGTTGCGCGTCAACTGGTACCGGGGCGAGGAGGGCCTGGCGGCGGTGCCCGGCCAGCAGCGCATGGGGGCCCACACCGACTACGGCGTGCTCACGATCCTGTACGCCGATGTCGTGCCCGGATTGGAGATCGTGGCGCCGAGCGGCGAGTGGGTCGGCGTCCAACCGGAACCGGGGTGCTACCTCGTCAACCTCGGCGACCTGCTCGCGCAGTGGACCAACGACCGCTGGCGCTCGACGCTGCACCGCGTGGTGCCGGGCGATCACTTCCGCCGCTCGGCCGCCTTCTTCCACGAGGCCAACGCCGACGCGCTGGTCGAGGTGCTGCCCACGTGCGTCACGGCGGAGGCGCCGGCGCGCTACGCCCCGGTCCGCGCCGGCGACCACCTCCTGGCCAAGCTCCGCGGATCCCGCGAGCTGCAACCGTCCACCGCGGCGTCGACGCTCGGCGAGCGGCGCCTCTGACCCGAGCGTTCTTTGTCGCGTTGTGGTCGCCCAGCGACCACAACGCGACAAAGAACGCTCCGGGGGGCGTCAGCCGTCGATGCGGTGGATGCCGCGGAGGCCGGCCCACGCGAGGTCGGCGACCTGGCGGGCGAGGACGTCGGGGTCGACGTCGAGGTCGTCGGCGATCCAGTGCCGGCTCGTGCCTTCGGCGATGCCCGCGATGGCGAACGCCAAGGTGCGCCGGTGGTCGGGGTCGATGTCGGCCTCGATGAGCAGCGCCACCGACGCGGCGAGGTGCTCCTCGACCTTGCGCACCGCATCCGCGAACTCCGCATCCCGGCGCGAACCACCGCCGAACAGCAACCGGTAGGCGCTGCGGTGCTCGTGGACGAAGCGGAAGTACGCGACGAAGCCCATCTCCACCTGCTCGTGCGGGCTTCCCGCGGTCGCCGTCGCGTCGGCGATGCGCTCGCCGAGCCGCGTCCCCACGTCCTCGAGGAGCTCGAGGTAGAGCTGCCGCTTCGACGCGAAGTGCTGGTAGAGCACCGGCTTCGTGACCCCCGCGGCGTCGGCGACGTCGTTCATCGACGTGGCGTAGAAGCCCTGCGCGGCGAACACCTCGAGCGCGGTGTCGAGCAGCTGGCGTCGGCGTTCGGCGGCGGGCAGACGGACGTTCACTTGCAGGACACGGTACGCCGCCCCGGTTGACCGACAGGAACCGAGGCCGTTCGCCCCGAACTCCTCTACGTGGATCCCCGTCCGAGTGCGCCCCCGCCCCAGACGTCGCGTCCCGCGGAGCCGATCCGTCCCCTTCCCGCCCAGCGCGCCGGTGTGAGCTTGCTGTCCGTGCAGGTCCGGCGCCGGCGCTATCGCAACTCGGCGCTGCGCGGTCGCTAGTCAGCAGCCGGCTAGAGCCCGCGCGCCCGATCGTCGCGCTCGGCGGCGTTGACGGCGTAGCCGAGGATGATGGCGGGCGCGAGCACGATGGCGCCGGCGATGAGGCACGCGGCGGCCGCCACCGCGATCCCACCGGAGAACGTGCCGGCGAGGCCGACCACCACGAGCACGATGGCGGCCAGCAGCAACAGGTAGCCCACCCGCTTGCCGAGCTTCACGTAGCCGGCGACACGGGCGCGGGTGGCGCGGACGGGGTCGATCACCACCCCCAACGGTAGGCGAGGAGGGCGAGGAGCTCGTCGGCGACCCGCCGCAAGGAGAAGTGCTCGCGGGCGAGGGCGCGGTTGCGGTCGAGCAACCCGTCGTCCGGGTGCGCCAGGAACGCGGCGAGCGGGGCGGCGTCGTCGACGGGGAACCACTCGAAGCCGAACGCGGCGATCTCGGCGGCGACCGGGTACGGGCGCACCGCCAGCGGCCGGCGATGGAGCGCGGATTCGACGAGCGGGTTGCCGAAGCCCTCCCACGTGGACGGGAACGCGATGGCGTCGGCGGCGGCGTAGGCATCGGCCACCGTGGTGGGGAACTCGCGGTGCACGACGCGGGTCCGGGCCCCGGCGAGCACGGTCTGGAGCACCGGCGCGTAGTCCTCCTCGGCCGGGCCGCTGAGCCAGTAGGTCGCGCCGAGCGCCTCGGCCAGTCGCACCGCGGCGGGCACGTCCTTGCGCGCGATGGCCCGCACGGGATGGAGGAGCACGACCTCGTCGGCGCCGAAGCCGAGCAGCCGACGCGTGGCGTCGCGGTCGCCGACGGGCTGGTCGACATCGAACCCGTTGCGGATGGTGACGGCGTCGATCCCCCGCTCGGCCAGCTCCCGCCGGCTCACGTCGTTGATCGTGACGTGCTGCCACGCGTCATCGGTCGGGGGCCAACCGGTGACGCCGGCGAACCGCGCCCGCTGCCACGGGAGATCGTGGTGGTGCAGCACCGCCGGTCGGCCCCGCAGGACGTCGGCGACGGCGACGGCGGCGTCCGGGTGCAGCGGCAACGAGCACAGGTTCTCGACGATCACGAGGTCGACGCCGGCGAGGGCGTCGTGCAGCGCGTCGGTCGACGGTGCCGGCGCGACCACCGGCCACGCCAGACCGGGGAGCACGTGGTCGACGGGACCGGCGCCGGCGACGGTGACGACGTCCCAGCCGGCCGCCCCCAGGATGCCGGCCCAGCCCGCCGCCACGACGGCGACGCCGTCGGTGCCGCCGAGGCGGAACGACAGGAGAGCGGCGCGCGGGACGGTTACCCCACCGCGAGCGCTTGCGCGGCCGGCACGCGCTCGCGACGGCGGGGCGCGGCGAGCGGCCGCAGGAGGCGGAACACCACGTCGGCCAGGCCGAGGGCGAGGATCAGGTCGCCGAACGACACGACCTCGTGCACCGGCCGGACGGGCAGCACGTCGCCCAGCACGGTGAGCCGGTCGGTGGGCCGCTCGAGGTGGCGCTTGGCGTCGAACCGGATCTGGGCGATCGCCTCGGGCGTGCGGTCGCGCTCGACGGTGGCGATGGCATCGGCGCGGACGGGCATGCCGCTGTCGAGGGCGATCACCGTGAGGTTGAGGAGCAGGCCCACGAGCACCACCGGCATCCCCACGAGGCGGATGTTGGCGAGGGCGAAGCCGACGAGCAGGACGTAGGACGCGACGATGCAGATGAACCCGATGGTGTCGCTGACGGTCACGAGGTGGGCCGCGGCCTGCAGCACGACTCCCGCGCCGAGTGCCGCCGCGGCACGGATCGGGCGCGCCGAGACGTTCCGCAGCCGTCCGCCGGTGGCGACGGCGACGACGATGGCCGCGACCAGCGGGATGATCATGATCGTCATGTGACCTCGACGGTAGCGTCGCACCCCATGCCAACTGGTGGAATCCGCTTCGAGGCGGCCGACGGGGTCGCTCGGATCACCATCGACCGCGAGGACCGCCGCAACGCGCTCACGTGGGACATGGTCACCGGTCTGGTCGACGCGATGGCGGGCGCCAAGGCCGACGAGAGCGTGCGCGTGGTCGTGCTCACCGGCGCCGGGGACAAGGCGTTCTGCGCCGGCGCCGACCTCGGGGGCATGGCGGGTGAGGGGTTCACCGCGCTGCACCACGCGCGTGGTCGCATCGCCGAGCTGTTCCGCGCGATGTGGTCGCTCGGCAAGCCCACGATCGCCCGCGTCCGCGGCTTCGCCCTCGCCGGCGGGTTCGGTCTCGCGCTGGCGTGCGACTTCGTCATCGCCGGTGACGACGCCCAGTTCGGCGCCCCCGAGATCGACGTCGGCCTGTGGCCGTACCAGATCACGGTGCCGATGGTGCGGTCGATGCCCCCGAAGAAGGCGCTCGAGCTGATGGCCACCGGGCGGCGCGTCGGGGCCGCCGAAGCCGAGCGCATCGGCTTCGTCAACCAGGTGGTGCCGGTCGACGAGCTCGACACCGCCGTCGACGAGCTCGCCGCCACCTTGGCGGCCAAGTCACCGGCCGCGATGCGCCTGGGTCGCGACTCGTTCTACGCGGTGCTCGACCTCGCCGGCGACGACGCCCTGCGCCTCCTGCACCCGATGCTCACCCTCGCCACCGAGACCGACGACGCCGCCGAGGGCATCGCCGCCTTCCAGGAGAAGCGGGCGCCCCGCTGGACCGGTCGCTGATCTTCCGGCCTCAGATGTTGGCGGGCAGCAGCCGCGCCACGTTCTCGTAGAACACGAAGAGGACGACGAGGAAGATCGGGGTGGCGGGCAGGTAGACGAGCCAGTGGAAGCGGCGGGCGAGCAGCCACGACGCCAGGGCGACCAACGCGGCCAGCGCCCCCCACCACACCGTCGGCCACGTGGCCGAACCCTCGCCCGAGAGGCCCTCGATGGCGGGTCGCGCCGGCACCGTCACCGACGGCGACGACCCGGATGCGGTCGCCGGAGGCAGCGTCGTCGGCGGCGCCGGTGCCGGCGTGCCCATCAACGACGCCTGCACCACCAGCCGCTGCGACGCGCTGAAGCGCGGGTTGCACGTGGTCAACGTGAGGACGGCGCCCACCGTCGGATCGAGCACGCTCGTCTCCGACGGCTTCACCACCTCCGAGCGGTCGACGCGGTACGTGAACCGGCCCTCGCGGGTGGTCACGAAGATCTGGTCGCCCGGCTTCAGCTCGTCGAGGTGCCAGAACGGCGCGCCGTAGGTGGTGCGGTGCCCGGCGATGGCGGCGTTGCCGGGTTGGCCGGGCAGCGGCGTGCCCGGGTAGTGCCCCGGGCCCCGCTTCAGGTCGGGCACGCCGACGCCCTCGACGACGGCCTTGTCGACCCCGATCTTGGGGATGCGCAGCAGCGCGACCGCGCTCCCGGGCACCGGGTCCGACGGGGCGGTCGTGCTGGTGGTCGCTCCGGGCACGGTCGGCGCCGTGACCGTGCGCTCGATCGGGTCGAACTGGTGGCGCAGCGCCCGCTGCGCCCGCGCCTCGTGGAGGCTGGTGCCCCACAGCTGGTACGCGACGAACAGCAGCACCAGCAGACCGAAGGCGATCAGCACCCGCCCGATCGCCCCGATGACGCGCGTCTTGGTGGACCTTCGGGGCCGCAAGTACCGTTTTCCGCGATCCTCATGGACCCCGTCGTCCACCTTCGCGCCGCGGTCTGCCTGCTGGGCCGTTTCCCCGCCCTTGCCGGTATCGACCTCGACGTCGAGGCCGGACAGGTCGTGCTCCTCCGGGGACCCAACGGTGCCGGCAAGACCACGCTGCTGCGGGCCGTCGCCGGCCTGGTGCCGGTCGTCCGGGGCGAGGCCACGGTGCTCGGCATCGACCTGCGGCGCGACCGGAAGGCCGTGCGCCGGCACGTCGCCCTGCTCGGCCACGCCACCGGGCTCTACGACGACCTCACCATCGCCGAGAACGTGCGCTTCTGGGCCCAGGCTGCTCGCAGCACCGCCGAACCCGCGGTCGCGATGGACCGCGCCGGCATCGACGCCCGCACCCGCGACCTCGCCGTGGGTCGGCTCTCGGCCGGTCAGCGGCGCCGCGCCTCGCTCGCCGCCCTCCTGGTGCGCGACGCCCGCATCTGGCTGCTCGACGAACCCCACGCCGGGCTCGACGCGGTCGGGCGCGACCTCCTCGACGCCCTCGTCCGGGACGCGGCGGGGGCCGGGGTCACGATCCTCCTCGCCAGCCACGAGCTGGAGCGTGCCACGCCGCTGGTCGATCGCGAGGTCATCGTCGCCGGTGGCCACACGGAGGCGCTCCATGTGGCGTGACGCGGCCCTCGTCGCCGGCAAGGACCTGCGCATCGAGCTGCG
>Ga0070671_100000370_pt1 | contig 31140 bp, 31 predicted proteins | sample KBSS73metaG_FD_65341 | JGI IMG/M metagenome (GOLD analysis project Ga0070671, IMG submission 65341) | Switchgrass rhizosphere microbial communities from Kellogg Biological Station, Michigan, USA - KBS S7-3 metaG | ecosystem: Host-associated > Plants > Roots > Rhizosphere > Soil ...
CTGGGAGCCGCCGCGCTCTTCGGGCCAGGCCCGTGTCGCAGCGACTCCGATAAGTTACGTGAGGGATAACTCGGAGTCAAATGGGCTGATAGGGCGTGTCTTTCGGGTTACGACCTATGGTGCGCACAGGGTGCGTCGACTCCAACAAGTGGTGCAACGCACAACGGCAAGACTTTGTTCCCGAATCCGACAAATCAGCCGACTCGCTCGACCCCGGCGATATTCCGCTTACCGCGACGGAGGACCAACCAGCGGCCGTGGAGGAAGTCCGAAGGCTGCGGCACCCACTCCTCGCTGTCGATCCGCGCGTTGTTGACGTAGGCACCGCCCTCGCCGATGGTTCGTCGCGCGGCGCCCTTGCTGTTGGACAATCCGCTGGCTACCAGCAGGTCAGTGATGGTTTCGGGACCGCCGGGCTTGAGTTCGGCCACGGATGCTTCCCGCAGTGCGGCCGCCAGCGTCGGCTCGTCGAGCTGGGCCAACTCCCCTCGCCCGAACAGCGCTTGGCTGGCGTGTTCCACACCTTCGGTCGCGGCCTCGCCGTGCACCAGGTTGGTCAGCTCGCGGGCCAAACGACGCTGCGCCGCCCGCTCGTGCGGCCGCTCCTGCGTCGCCTGCTCGAGGTCGGCAAGCTCGTCCTGGGAAAGGAAGGTGAACCATCGCAGGTAACGGATGACATCGGCGTCCGAAGTGTTGATGAAGTACTGATACCAGGCGTACGGACTCGTCATGTCCGGGTCGAGCCAGAGGCTGCCGCCGCCGGTCGACTTCCCGAACTTCTTGCCTTCGGAATCCGTCACCAGCGGAGTTGTCAGCGCGTGAACCGTCGCGCCCGCGACCTGGCGCACCAGCCGGACCCCGGCGATGATGTTGCCCCACTGATCAGAGCCGCCGACTTGAAGCGCGCATCCGAACCGCCGGTGCAGCTCCACGTAGTCGTTGGCTTGCAAAAGCATGTAGCTGAACTCCGTGTAGGAGATGCCGTCGCCCTCCAGCCGGCGCCGGACGGTTTCGCGGTCGAGCATTACGTTGACCGAGAAGTGCTTGCCGAGGTCGCGAAGGAACTCGATCGCCGAGAGCTCACTTGTCCACGACAGGTTGTTCTGCACGATCGCGCCGGTCGGCGAGTCATCGAAGTCGACGAACCGCTCCAGTTGCCCGCGTATCCGATCGGCCCACTCGGCCACGGTGTCGGCCGTGTTGAGCGTCCGCTCACCGGTCTCGCGTGGGTCGCCGATCATTCCGGTGGCGCCGCCGGCCAGCACGATCGGGCGATGCCCCGCCTGCTGAAACCGTCGCAGTGTCAACAGCGGGATCAGATGTCCGGCGTGCAGGCTCGGCGCAGTGGGGTCGAAACCCGAGTACACGGTGACTGGTCCGGTTTCCAGCTCGGCGGCCAACGCATCCCGGTCGGTGGACTGTGCAATCAGTCCACGCCATTCCAACTCGTCGAGGATCGACGTACCCATGCGCTTGATCTTCCCCTACCGTCGATGCCGATGTTGTTGCAGATCCAGGGTCATCACCTGCCGGGCCGCGTCTGGCGGTCCCGCGACGAGTATTACGACAACATCCACGTTGGCATTCAAGTCGGCAAGGAGCCGCGCGACCTGGTGCGCGCCGATGCGGAGTCGTCGTGCTGGACGATCCCGATCGACGTCATTTCCCGCGGCGACGGTCTGGACTTCCGCGGGGCCGCCGTTCACGGCAAACCAGGCACACGCTTTGTGTATCTCACTTGGGGTGACGTCGGCGACGACGGCTCCTTTGCGATGTTCCGACGCGCCAAGCTCATGCTCGCCGACCTCGCGCCTGTGGTCGCTGACGCGCAACAGGTGATCGCGCGGGTCGATCTCACCGACGAGTGCGGCGGCCCGCGGTGCGCGCGGCTCACGCCGCCCGCGTTGGCTATCGAGCAGGCCGATTAGTCGCTTTCGCCGGGAGCCGGCGCCCGCGGACTCCTGCGATACAGCGACACCTCCGGGCGACCGGCCAGCCAGAACCGCCACGGTCGGTCGGCCGCCTTACTGACGCCGACGCGCGGACCGTCGACGCCATCATGCTCCTCGTTGAGCGTCACCCGGACCGGGCTCTCGGCATCGAACAGGTCAATCCCGTTGTCGTCCATGGTGATTCCGAGTGCCGAGCACAAATTGCCGGGCCCGCGGGCCAATGCGACCGGCCTGGTCAACTCCCCGCGCCTTGACCGGGCCTCATCGATACCGGCTTCGACCGCCGCGGCCCGCAACAGCACCGCGGCAGCGACGCCGTCCGTCGCGCACACAACGTTCGCGCACACGTGGATGCCGTGGCTTCGGTAGGTGTATAGCCGGCCTGCGGGGCCGAACATCACCTTGTTGCGATCGGTCGGGCCGCGAAACGAGTGCGCTGCGGCGTCCGGCCACGGGCCGTCCGGCGGCCCCCCATACGCCTCCACCTCGACGATCATCGCGCTGACGCCGCGCCCGGTCAGCGCAGCACCGAGCAGCCGCCGCGCCGCGGTCACGGGGTCCACGGACAACAGCTCGGCGCTCACCCGAGCGATTCTGCCTGCGGCCCTTGACACCCCTATCAGCGGGGAGGACTATTCATCACATGATGAGTTCATCGAGCGATGAATTACTTCGCCACGGGGCCGATCCGGCCATCGACATCCAAAACCTGCGGGTCGTCCGCGGTAAGCGGGTCGCGCTGGACAACATCTCGGTACAGATCGCGCGCGGCACGATCACCGGCCTGCTCGGCCCATCGGGGTGCGGTAAGACCACGCTGATGCGGTGCATCGTCGGCACCCAGATCATCGACGAGGGGACGGTCGCGGTGCTGGGCCGCCCAGCAGGGACGGCTGACCTTCGGCACCGCGTCGGCTATGTCACCCAGGACCCCACCATCTACAACGACCTGCGAATCGTCGACAACGTGCGCTACTTCTCGGCGCTGTATGGCACGGACTCTCAGGCTGCCGACGAAGCAATCGCGGCCGTGGGCCTGGACGATCACCGAACTGCCTTGTGCGGCAACCTATCCGGCGGTCAGAGAACGCGGGTCTCCTTGGCCTGCGCGCTGGTGTCCCGTCCCGAGCTGCTGGTACTCGACGAGCCCACCGTCGGCCTCGACCCCGTGCTGCGGGTCGACCTCTGGGATCAGTTCCACCAACTCGCCAAACGTGGAACGACATTGGTGGTGTCGAGCCACGTGATGGACGAGGCCGACCACTGCGGCGACCTGCTCCTGATGCGCGAGGGCCATCTGCTGGCCCACAGCACACCTGAGAAACTACGAGAGGACACGGGATGTCAGTCACTGGAGGAAGCGTTTCTGTCCGTCATCCGGCACAGCACCGCAGCCGCAGCCGGCTGAGCCCGCAGGCCTACTTCGCCACCACCGGGCGGATCCTGCGGCAGATTGCCGGCGACAGGCGCAGCGTAGCGATGATTCTGCTGGTGCCAATACTCGTCATTACGTTGATGTACTTCATGTTCGAGAACGCGCCCCACCGTCCCGGGGCCCCTTCGCCGTTCAACAATGCGTGCCTCATCCTGCTTGGCCTGTTTCCCCTGTTCGTGATGTTCATCATCACGGCCATCACCATGCAGCGCGAACGCGCATCGGGAACCCTGGAGCGGATTCTGACCACCCCTTTGCGCCGACTCGACCTTCTCGCGGCCTATGGCACCGCATTCTCGATCGCAGCAGCGGCGCAGGCCACCTTGGCCTGCATCGTGTCGTTCTGGTTTTTGGGCTTCACCACCGCAGGGAGCCCGGTGTGGGTATTCGTGATCGCCATCGTCAACGCCGTGCTGGGCGTCGGACTCGGCCTGCTGTGTAGTGCCTTCGCCCGCACCGAGTTTCAGGCAGTGCAGTTCATCCCGCTGGTGATGGTGCCGCAACTACTGCTTGCGGGCATCATCGTTCCGCGTGCGCTCATGCCGACGTGGTTGCATTGGGTGAGCAATGTGCTGCCGGCGAGCTACGCATTAGAGGCGCTGCAACAGGTCGGCGCATACTCGGAGCCGACGGCTATCGCCGTGCGTGACATCGCCGTTGTGATCGGCTTCGCGATAGTCGCGCTGTGCCTGGCCGCGGCAACGCTTCGACGAAGGACTCCATAACTTGACAGCGGAACTCGAACGCAAACGTCCAGGGCGCCCGCCCGGGACATCGGACACGCGCGACCGGATCCTGGAAAGCGCGCGTAATCTGTTCGCCCGCAACGGCATTGACAAGACATCGATCCGCGCGATCGCCAAGGACGCGGGCGTCGACCCCGCGTTGGTGCACCACTACTTCGGTACCAAAACCCAACTGTTCGCCGCGGCCATCCACATTCCGGTCGATCCCATGGATGTCATCGGTCCGCTTCGACAAGTACCGGTCGAACAGATCGGCTACGTGCTGCCCCGAATTCTGCTCGCGCTGTGGGATTCCGAAATGGGCAAGGGCTTCATCGCGGAGTTGCGATCCTTACTAGCAGGCAACGACGTCACGCTGATTCGTTCCTTCTTGCAGGAAGTGATCACCGTCGAAGTCGGCAGCCGCGTCGACGACCCCCCTGGCAGCGGACGAATCCGCGTGCAGTTCGTCGCGTCGCAGTTGGTGGGCATCGTGATGGCCCGCTACATCCTGGAATTGGACCCGTTCAAGTCGCTGCCTGTGGAGCAGATCGCCGAAACGATCGGGCCCAACCTGCAGCGTTATCTGACCGGTGACCTACCCGGTCTTACCTGAAGCGCGGTCCAGCAGTCGCTGATGTTCGGCATCGTCGGTCACCGCGACGGCCTCGTCGACAAGAAGCACCGGGATGCCGTCGTCGATGCGATATGCGCGGCGCAGTCGCGGGTTGTACAGAAGCTCGTCATCGACCAACAGCAACGGCCCGCGATCTTGCGGGCAGACGAGAATGCTCAGCAGTTTTTCGTCGACCACGGCCGCTAGCCGACGCCGATGAAGACGCCCTGGTTCTGACCCGGCTCAACCGGGACACCCGGGGGCACAGCCGGTCCCATGCCGGCGGGCGCCTGACCGATGCCGAAGTTGTAGCCGGGCTGCTGCGGGTTGTTCGCGTTCTGCTGGAGCGCCTGCATCTTGTGCTGGTAGGCCAACGTCTCCTTCAGCGCGTCAATGAGAGGCTGCTGGTTCGGCCGGTAATCCAACGCCTTGACGATGGCGTCTTTATTCGCGTTCGAGGGCTTGAAGCCCTGGGCTCGAAGCTTCAACACGTCGTGGATCAGAGTAGACAGCTGACCGCCGCCAGCGCCGGTGTCGTAGTCCTGGTCGATGATGGCGAGCACCTGGTCGGCTGTCATCGCCGGTGGAGTGCCCGTCTGCGCGTTCGGGGTCGCTGGGTCGTTCTTTGCGCACTCCGCCCCTGTACAACTGTCACCGGGCTCGGCGAACGCCGTCGCAACACCGAAACCGGTGAGGAGACTCGCGGCCATAGCGCCCCCAACGACTGCACGCCGCAGATTACTGGTCTGCAATGTCATCTCCTCCTGCCGACAGCGGGAGCCTAACAGTGAACCCCGCTCACTGTTGAGCGCCAGCGATCTCGGTGCGAACTGCAACAGTCAACCGCTTGTACCGATTCTCATCGGGATCCAGGTACCAGGCGTTACGAGACGGCTTGGGAATGCCCTCGGACTTCAGCGGGCCGACAAGCGGCCGATAGGACGCGCTGAGCTTCATCTCCGGCACGACATGCACGATGTCCGGCGGATTGCCGACGGGCAGATCGGCCAGCGCCTCGTTCAGATCCGCCGATGGGATGCTGCCGCCGGGACGCAGCGCCAATGCCGTCACCGCCAGCTGGTGGCCGTTGGCGTCGACCCCGTATGTCACGGCCAGATCCACCGCGCCGAGGCGGCCGACGGCGTCGTTGACGGGCGACGAGTAGACCGTGCCGCGCTCGGTGTGGATCACCGCGCCACGGTTGTCGACGAGCCAGTAGTCACCGTCCTCGTCGCGCCGGAACAGGTACTCCGTCGACACCCAGGTGTCGGCCGGGGCGAACACGCCGCGTTTGACCGACGCCGTCGGATCCACCGGGCCGCGCGGGTGGGCGAGCAACACACCGACTTCGTTCACGTCGGCCCTGCGCACGAATCCTTGCTCGTCCTCCAGGATCAGGTCGTCCTCGGCGTCGTAGGCCGCGAGCTCGACCTCGCCGCCGCCAGGGAGCGCCCTGCCCTTGCTGCCCGGCTTGGCGCCCGAAACGTTGGCCAGCACCGCTTGTCCATCGGTGGTAGCGAAGAACTCCACGATGTGCGCCGGCTCGAAAACCTCGCACACCCGCTTCCATAGACCGGTCGGCATGCCCGATCCGATGAACAGCCGCACGGGGTGGCTGCCGGTCAGCGAGAAGGCGGGGTCGTCGATGACCTCACGCAGCATCGCCCAGGTGTAGGACACCACGGTCACGCCGTATTGGCGGATCTCCTGCAGGAACCGGTCGGGGCGTAACTCGCGCGACAGCGCGATGCGCGATCCGCCGACGACCGCGCCGCCGAGGCTCACCAGGAGCCCGGATTGGTGGTGCAGCGGCGTCAGGCAGTAAACGGTGTCCACGCGGCCGAGGTTGGCTGCCGACGCGGTGCCGAAGGCGGACAGCGCCCAGCGATAGTTGGTGATCTGGCGGGCGACGAGCTCGCCGCCGATGTTGCTGAAGCCGATGAACGCCAGGTCGCGGGCGAGCCCCGGGTTGGGCCGATACCAACCGGGCAGGTCGACGACGTCGGGATTGATCTTCTCCATATCGACGACGTCTGCTTGCTCGGACAGGTGCAGGTCGCGGGATTCGCCGCCGCCGAGCACCAGTACCCGCATGTCGAGGCGGCGGGCGGCCTCGAGGTTGCTCGGGTCGGCGATGATCTCCGAAACCCCGCCGAGCCGGGCCGCGGCGGCCAGGTCGAGGTCGGGAGGCATCAGGACCGCGACGGCGCCAAGCCGTGAGAGTGCGGCGATCGCGACGAGCGCACTGGGCCGGGTCTCCATCAGCACGCCGACGCGGGCGCCCTGGCGCACGCCGACGTCGATCAGGCCGCGGACGACATTGTTGATTCGGCGGTCCACCGCCTCGTAGGTGTGGACGCGGCCGTCGAACAGCAGGCATTCGCCTTGGGGTACGTCGCGGGCTTGCTCGGACATGATGCGGCCGAGCGAGATGCGGGTGTGGTCGTTGATCTGGCCCAGCCGCGCGAGCCGCGGCAGCGTGCGATACGTCTCGACGGCCAGCGTGCGTGCGGACTTGTTGGCCGCCACGAGGGCATCGGCCGCTGTGCGCGCCAGGCTGAACGCCAGCTCGGTCGCGGCGGCGGTGGTGTGGGCGACGCGTGAGCTGAACGAGACACCGCTTTCGGTGTGCTCAGCGGGCTGCAACGCCATCGGGTTGACGCCGTCGGGCTGGTCACCGCTGCCGTCGATCCATTTCACCCACTGCGCGACGGTCGGCCACGTCTGGTTGGCGGCCTTCGAGCCCACTACGAGGCCGAAATGCCCTGCGCGGATGAGGAATTCGTAGATGTCGGCCTTCGGTGCGGCGCGCTTGATGCCACGCACCGATGCGGGCTGACCGATATCGTCGACCTCGCCGATGACTGCGAGCACCGGGCAGTCGATGTCGGACAGCGTGACGAGGTCGCCGTGGATGGAGAAGCCGCCGCTCATCATCCGGTTGTGGGCGATGAACTGTTTGAGAAGCTCAGCGATGGCGGGCCCCGACCACGCGATCCAGCCTTCTGAGGCGAGGAACCGGCGCTGCTGTTCGCGCGGCAGGAGGGCCTCGCGGTCGTGCAGCTGGCGCAGGAATTCCAGTCGCGACTGCGCGGTCTTGATGGGGTCGAGCATTTGGAAGCCGGTGCGTGCCAGCCAGCCGGGAATGTCGATGCGGCTGAACACGTGGTCGGCCATGAAGTCGGCCGCCGCGGGCGCCAGGCTGGCCGGCATGTTCATCGGCAGCGCGGCCAGGGTGTCGACGGGCGACCCGAACGCGACGATGCTGGCCAGATCCTTGGAGCGACGGTAGGCCGCACTCTGGTAGGCGAACATGCCGCCCTGCGAGTAGCCGGCCAGGTGCACGTCGCGGCCGGTGACCTCCTTGACGGTGTCGATCGCTTCGCTGAGTGCCACCACGTGGTCGGCCAGGTTGCGGTCCATGCCGCCCTCGACCTTGTCGGGCGAGCCGAAGTCGATGACCCATGGGTCGATGCCGGCGTTGTGCAGGATGCCGACGGCGCCGTCGTCGCGGGTGACGTCCCACATGTCGGCCGACATCATCATCGGATGCACCATCAAAACCGGAGGTCCCGGCCGTTTTGCGCCTGGTCGCGTGTCGGGGGGGAAATAGCGTCGCAGCCGGTACATCGGAACGCTCTGGATGATCTGGAACGGCGACGGTACGGCGCCGGTTTCGAGGCCGCCGTAGCGCAGCACCTCCAGCCCGTTTTGCGCGGTGGCCACCAGCCGCCCAACAGGCCTGGTAATTGCCGAAAGGTCCACCACGACCCACTCCCCTTATGCCGCTCCAGTCCCCCGACCGTCGACGTCATCATGGCATGTCGTCCGCATATCATCGGCGGCTGATGGCGAATCTGATCAACGTCGAGCGGGCGACCGTCGGCTATGGCACCCGCACACTGTTGGACGCGGTCAGCCTCGGTGTCGAGGAGGGCGATGCGATCGGCGTCGTCGGTCGCAACGGTGACGGCAAAACGACCCTGCTGCAGGTACTGACCGAAACCCGGCCGCCCGATTCGGGCCGGGTCACGCATACCTCGGGCCTCTCGGTCGGCTATCTGCGACAGGGTGACGAGCTCCTCGGCGCTACCGTGCGGGACGTGATCGTCGGCGGCCGGGCCGACCATGTGTGGGCCGCCGAGCCTGAGACCCGCGAGGTCGTCTCGCATCTGTTGTCCGGTGTCGATCTGGACGCTGAAGTCGCCCGGCTCTCCGGAGGTGAGCGTCGCCGGGTGGCGCTTGCGGAGGTGCTGATCGCCGGCCACGACGTACTAGTGCTGGACGAGCCGACCAACCATCTCGACGTCGAGGTGATCGGGTGGCTGGCGGACTATTTGCGCGGGCGACGCACCAAGGCGTTGGTTGTGGTGAGCCACGATCGCTGGTTTCTCGACGAGGTGTGCACGCGGACGTGGGAGGTGCACGGTGGCGCGGTCGACGCGTACGACGGTGGGTATGCGGCCTACGTCCTTGCGCGTGCGGAGCGGATGCGACTGGCCGCGGGGACCGAGGCGCGCCGACGCAATCTGATGCGTAAGGAACTGGCCTGGCTTCGGCGCGGGCCGCCGGCCCGCACGTCGAAACCCAAGTTCCGGATCCAGGCCGCCAACGATCTGATTGCCAACGAGCCCCCGCCACGCGATTCGCTTGTGCTGCAACGCTTTGCGACGACTCGACTGGGTAAGGACGTCTTCGATCTGCACAGGGTCGTTTTGGAAGTGGCCGACCGGGTGATCTTGGATCGGGTGGACTGGTCCATCGGGCCGGGCGCCCGCATCGGGTTGGTCGGGGTGAACGGCACAGGAAAGACGTCGGTGTTGCGGCTGCTGACGGGCGAGCTGCAGCCTTCGGCGGGCAGGATCAAGCGCGGCACCACGCTTCGGATCGGGCATCTGAGCCAGGCGCTGGTGGAGCTGGACAGTGCCTCACGGGTGTTGGATGCCGTCGAGAACCGGCGCCGGGTAACCGAATTGGCGGGCGGCCGGGAGATCACGGCCGACACCTTGCTGAAGGACTTCGGCTTCACCGGCGACAAGCTGACTGCGCGGATTGCGGACCTGTCCGGCGGCGAGCGGCGCCGGCTGCAGTTCCTGAGACTGCTGCTCGACGAGCCGAACGTGTTGCTACTCGACGAGCCGACCAATGATCTGGATATCGACACGCTGACGGTGATCGAGGACTACCTCGACGGCTGGCCGGGAACGCTGATCGTCGTCACGCACGACCGGTACTTCCTCGAGCGGGTTTCCGACGTCACGTACGCGCTGACCGGTGGCGGCCGATGCGACATGCTGCCCGGCGGAATCGAGCAGTACCTCGCGGACCGAACGGCCGCCGCTTCCGGTGAGGGTGCCCCCCGTGAGCCTTCGCGTAACTCTGAGTCGGCGTCGGCGCGGGAAAGGCGGGCTGGCAAGGAGATGGCGCGGATCGAAGGGCAGCTGGAGAAGCTCGACGGTCAGATCGCGGCGTTGCATGACTCGATGGCGGAGGCGGCCGCCGATCACGTGCGGGTCGGCGAGCTCAACGTCCAGCTTCAGGAGCTGTTGGAGCGCAAGGATTCGCTGGAAGAGGCGTGGTTGGCGGCCGCGGAGGAATAGTGCGAAATTGCCTAACTCTGGGCACAATTGGTCTGTGCGCGTGGGCATTGCCGATCACCTCGGTTGGGCGGTTGCCGTTACGGCGTCAGCCGGCCACGTTGTCGTCGATCGTCGACGCATCGAACTCGTCGAGCCCGGGGTGACCGCCGCTCCGATTCACTACGACGGTCGCCGTTTTGACGTCGCTGGGATGACTGCACTCGTCGCCGAGGTGCGGGCGTCGGTGACTCGCGCGACGGCAGTCGAACTCGATGACCTCGCCGCTGCGCTGCCGGAGCCGGTCGAGTCGATCTCGCTGCGAGCATGGCCACCGGACTTTCCCGACGACGTCGCCGTCCAGATGCGCGCGCCGTACGAGGCCCGCGCCGACGCCATCATGTATCGCCAGATACTTGCCGACCTCGCGAGTGTACGGGGTTGGAAGGTTCACCTTTACGACGCCAAACACGTTGAGGCGCAAGCAATCACAGTTCTGGCCGATGGAGCGGATGATGTCCTCCACGGACCGCGGGTGGCACTGGGGCCACCTTGGACGAAGGACCACCGGGTCGCGCTCGCCGCAACCGTCGTCAGCGCCTGAGCTGCATCCGCAGCCGGTCAGCGGTGTCGCGGACGACGCCGAGCTGCTTGGCGACCTGGATCGGGGCCGTGCCACCGCGGGCGTCGCGCGAGTTGACGGACCCGTCGACCGTGAGCACCTCGCGCACTTCTCCCGTCAGCTCGGGATGGATGTCGGCGAGCTCCGCGTCTTCGAGCTCCTCGAGACCAACGCCGCGTGCCTCGGCCGCCCGCACGGCCGCGCCCGCGGCCTCATGCGCGACACGGAACGGAACTCCCCTTCGCACAAGCCATTCCGCCACATCGGTAGCCAGCGTGAAGCCCAGCGGCGCCAGCTCCGCCATCCGATCGACATCGAAGCGCAATGTCCCGACCAGGCCGGCCATCGCGGGCAGCAGCAGTTCGAGCTGGGCCACCGAGTCGAATACCGGCTCCTTGTCCTCTTGCAGATCGCGGTTGTAGGCCAGCGGCTGCGCCTTGAGCGTCGCCAGCAGGCCGGTGAGGTTGCCGATCAGCCTGCCCGCCTTACCGCGCGCCAGCTCCGCGATGTCGGGGTTCTTCTTCTGCGGCATGATCGAGCTGCCCGTCGACCATGAGTCGTGCAGCGTCACATAGCCGAATTCTGTTGTGCTCCAAAGGATGATGTCCTCGGCCAGCCTGGACAGGTCCACACCGATCATCGATAGCACGAAGGCTGCCTCGGCGGCGAAGTCGCGGGACGCGGTGGCGTCGATGGAGTTGTCGGCCGCCGCTTCGAAGCCGAGATCCTCGGCGATCGCGTCGGGGTCAAGGCCCAGCGAGGACCCTGCCAGCGCTCCAGACCCGTACGGTGACACCGCCGCCCGCTTGTCGAAATCGATCAGGCGGTCGACGTCGCGCAGCAGCGGATGGGCGTGCGCTAGTAAGTGATGCGCCAACAGCACCGGTTGCGCTGATTGCAGATGCGTCTTGCCGGGCATGATCGCCGTCGGGTGCGCCGCGGCCTGGGTCGCCAGCGCGCCGACGACCTCGAGGGCGCCGTCGGCGACTCGACGCACGGCATCGCGCAGCCACATTCGAAACAAGGTGGCCACCTGATCATTTCGCGAGCGCCCGGCCCGCAGCCGGCCGCCCAGCTCCTCGCCGACCCGGTCGATCAGGCCCCGCTCCAGCGCGCCGTGCACGTCCTCGTCGGTGACCAGCGGCCCGAAGCTGCCGTCGGCGACGTCTTCGGCCAGGCTGTCCAGTCCGGCCAGCAGGCCGTCGCGCTGCTCTTCGGTCAGCAGCCCGGCGCGAAACAACACCAGTGTGTGCGCCTTGGATGCGGTGACGTCATACGGTGCCAGGACCCAGTCGAAGTGTGTCGACTTGCTCAGCGCGGCAAGGGCATCGGACGGCCCGTCGGCGAACCGGCCGCCCCACAGTGAGCCCTCGTTGGTGCTCATATCTGCACACTCGACGCCCCGCGAGCGTGCACAGTTGTACACGAAATGCGGCGTGTCGACGTGCAGACACGCACGCTCGCGGTCATTTAGCGAGGTCCCTGCGGGCTGAAATCTTCGACGACAGACCGTGCACATGCACGAAGCCCTTGGCAGCCGACTGGTCGAACGTGTCGCCCTCGTCGTAGGTGGCAAGGTTGAAGTCGTACAGAGACTCCTGACTCCGGCGGCCGTTGACCGCAATGTGCCCGCCGTGCAACACCATCCGGATCTCCCCCGACACGTGCTCCTGTGTCTTGGCGACGAACGATTCCAGTGCAGACTTCAGCGGCGAGTACCACAGCCCGTCGTACACCAGCTCGCCCCACTTCTGGTCCGTCGTCCGCTTGAACCGGCCGAGTTCACGTTCCAGCGTCACGTGCTCGAGTTCGGTGTGCGCGGTGATGAGCACCATCGCGCCTGGCGCCTCATAGATTTCGCGGCTCTTGATGCCGACGAGCCGGTCCTCGACCACATCGAGCCTGCCGACACCCTGCGAACCCGCGCGCTCGTTGAGCTCCTCGATGGCTTGCAGCACGCTGACCGGCTTGCCGTCGATTGACACCGGCACACCCTTTTCGAATCCGACGATGACCTCGTCGGGTGTGCTCCAGTTGACGGTGGGGTCCTCGGTGTAGTCGTAGACGTCCTTGGTCGGCGCGTTCCACAGGTGCTCGAGGAATCCGGTTTCCACCGCGCGGCCCCACACGTTCTGGTCGATCGAGAACGGTGAACGCTTGGTGACATTGATCGGGATCGCGTTCTCCTCGGCGAACGCGATGGCCTTCTCCCGCGTCCACGCGTAGTCGCGGACGGGGGCAAGCACCTCGAGATCCGGTGCCAGCGAAGCGAATCCGACCTCGAAGCGCACCTGGTCGTTGCCCTTACCGGTGCAGCCGTGCGCGACGATGCCGCCCCCATGCTCGCGGGCCGCGGCCACCAGGTGCTTGACGATCAGCGGCCGGGAGAGCGCCGACACCAACGGATAGCGGTCCATATACAGCGCGTTGGACTTGATCGCGGGCAGGCAGTATTCGTCGGCGAACTCGTCTCTGGCGTCGACGACGACGGCCTCGACCGCGCCGCAGTCGATCGCCCGCTTGCGGACGACCTCCATGTCCTCGCCGCCCTGACCGAGATCGATGGCGACCGCGACGACTTCTTTTCCGGTTTCCTTGCCGATCCAGCTGATCGCCACGGAGGTGTCCAAACCACCGGAATACGCCAGGATGACGCGTTCGGATCCCGATTTTGGCAACCTAATCTCCTCCTTCTTGGATGCTTTCAAGCTTGGCGGCGAGTTCGACCCCGGTCATCGGCTCACGAGCCACCACCAGGATGGTGTCGTCGCCGGCGATGGTCCCGACCACATATTGAAGTGCAGCGCGGTCGATCGCGCTGGCGAGGTAATGGGCCGCGCCCGGCGGTGTGCGCAGCACCGCGAGGTTGCCGCTGGCATCCGTCGACACCAGCAGCTCGCCGAGTAGTCGCGACATGCGTTCGGTGCCACCGGAAACGCCGCGCACCGGGCTGCCGTCCTCTGGCACGACGTACACGCCGACACCGCCGTCTGCGCCCCGCAACTTCACCGCGCCGAGCTCCTCGAGGTCGCGGGACAGCGTGGCCTGCGTGACGTCGATGCCTTCGTCGGCCAGCATCGCGGCCAGTTCGGTCTGGCTGTGCACCGGCTGCGACGACAGCAGCGAGACGATGCGCGCCTGCCGTCCGACCCGCGTCGCCGAAGTCATGATCGGTCCAGTAACCAGACGAGAAGCGCCTTCTGCGCATGCAGCCGGTTCTCGGCCTCGTCCCACACCGCGCTGTGCGGCCCGTCTATCACCTCGTCGGTGATCTCGTATCCGCGGTGCGCCGGAAGGCAATGCAGCACAATCGCATTCCGCTGCGCTCGAGCGAGTAGCGCCATATTGACCTGGAAGGGCCGGAACGGCCTCACCCGATCCAGTCCGTCGTTTTCCTGGCCCATCGACGTCCAAGTGTCGGTGACAAGGACGTCCGCGCCGTCAGCGGCCGCTTGTGGATCCGCGGTCAAAGTCACCGAGGCGCCGGTGTCGGCGGCACGCTTCTCGGCGGCCGCGACGAACTGCGGGTCAGGCTCGAAACCGGCGGGAGCGGCGATGGTCACGTGGATGCCTGCGGTGACGCCGCCGAGCATCAGCGAGTGCGCCATGTTGTTGGCGCCGTCGCCGAAGTAGGCCAATCGCAGGCCGTTCAACGTACCCAGGCGTTCGTCGAGCGTTTGCAGGTCGGCGAGCACCTGGCATGGGTGGAACTCGTCAGACAGTGCGTTGACAACGGGCACTGTGGCGCCAGCTGCCATGGCGCTCAGGCGTTCCTGTGCGAACGTACGCCACACGATCGCGTCGACATACCGCGACAACACCCGTCCCGTGTCTTCGAGGGTCTCCTCACGACCGAGTTGCGTGCTACGACCGTCGACCACCACGGCGTGTCCGCCGAGTTGCGCGATGCCGATCTCAAAGGAGAACCGGGTACGGGTGGAGTTCTTGTCGAAGATGACGGCTACGCCGCGCGGCCCCTCAAGCGGCCGCGCGCTGAACGGATTCGCCTTGAGTTCGCGAGCCAGCGCCAGCACCTCGGCCTGCTCGTCGGGCGTGAGGTCGTCGTCGCGCAAGAAATGACGGGTCATGCCTGGGCCCCCTTGTCCAGCACGCCAGGCAGTGCTTTGAGGAAGTCGTCGATCTGCGCCTCGGTGATCACCAGCGGCGGCGCCAGCCGGATCACATCGGGCGCAGCGGCGTTGACCAGAAAACCGGCGTCGCGGGCCGCGGCCTCTACGGGTTTGGCGGCGTCGGCGGTCAGCACCACACCCTGCAGCAGACCGCGGCCCCGGACGTAGTCGACGAGCGGATGATGCAGCGACTCGATGCCATGTGACAGCGTCTTGCCCAGCACGTCGGCGCGGCCGACCAGTTCGTCGTCGGCCAGCACTTTGAGCACCGCGTTCGCGGCGGCCGTGCAGACGGGGTTACCGCCGAACGTGCTGCCGTGCAAGCCGGGTGTGAGCAGGTCGGCGGTCTTGCCGATGGCGAGGCACGCACCGATCGGCAGCCCGCCGCCCAATCCCTTGGCCAGCGTGACGATGTCGGGTGTGATGCCGTCGTGTTGGTGTGCGAAAAAGGCTCCGGTGCGGCCCATTCCGGTCTGCACCTCGTCGAGCACCAGCAGGGCGCCGTGCTTGGTGGTGATCTCCCGCGCCGCGACCAGGTAACCGGCGGGCGGGACCACCACGCCGCCCTCCCCCATGATCGGCTCGAGAAACACGGCTGCAGTCTCGTCGTCGACAGCGGCTTCCAGCGCCGCAACGTCGCCGTACGGAACATGAGTGACGTCGCCGGGTAACGGCTCGAACGGCTCCTGTTTCGACGGTTGGCCGGTCAGCGCCAGTGAGCCCATCGTGCGGCCGTGGAAAGCACCATGAGCGGCAACGAGTTTCGTGCGGCCGGTCAGCCGGGTGATTTTGAACGCGACCTCGTTGGCCTCGGTCCCGGAATTGCAGAAGAACACCCGCGCTTCGGCGCCGAGCAGTCCGACGAGCGATTCGGCCAGTGCGATACCAGGTTCGGTGGCGTACAGGTTGGACGTGTGCCCCAGCGTGTTGAGCTGACGGGTGACAGCCTCGATGACCGCGGGGTGGCGGTGACCGAGGATGTTGACTGCGATGCCACCGAGCAGATCGACATACGTCTTGCCGTCGACGTCGGTAACCACCGCACCGTCACCGCTGGCCAACGCAAGCGGCGGTGTGCCGTAATTGTTCATCATCACGCCCGACCAGCGCTCCAGGAGAGAACTCATGCGCTCACCACCTTCGTGCCCGTCCCTTCGTCGGTGAACAACTCGACCAGTACGCAATGTTCGACGCGGCCATCGATGACGTGTGCGCTCGGCACCCCACCCGATACTGCGCGCATGCACGCCTCGATCTTGGGCACCATGCCCGACTCCAGTTTCGGAAGCAGTTGCGTGAGCGCCGCGGTGTCTATCTCGCTGACCAGTGAATCTCGGTCGGGCCAGCTGGTGTAGAGGCCTTCGACGTCGGTCAGCACGACGAGCTTCTCGGCGCTGAGCGCCTCGGCCAGCGCGGCCGCTGCGGTGTCGGCGTTGATGTTGTGCACGACGCCTTCGGAGTCGGGCGCGATCGTCGAGACCACCGGAATGCGGCCCGCGGCAATGAGATCCATCAGTGCCGCGGCGTCGACGCGCTCGACGTCGCCGACCAACCCGATGTCGGTCGCGACGCCATCGACCGTGACGCTGCGGCGCACCGCGGTGAACAGATGGGCGTCCTCGCCAGTGATGCCGACCGCGTAGGGGCCGTGCGCGTTGATCAGGCCCACCAGCTCGCGGCCGACCTGCCCGAACAGCACCATGCGTGCCACGTCCAGCACCTCGGGTGTGGTGACGCGGAAGCCGCCCTTGAAATCGCCTGCGATGCCAAGGCGTTTGAGCATCGCACTGATCTGCGGCCCACCACCGTGGACGACGACCGGATGGATGCCACAGTTACGGAGGAACACCATGTCGGCGGCGAACGCGGTCTTGAGTACGTCGTCGGTCATTGCGTTGCCGCCGTACTTGATGACCACGATCTTGCCGTGCATCTGCTTGAGCCACGGCAGCGCCGCGGCGAGCACCTGCGCCTTCAGCGGCGTGGCGAGCGTCATGAGCTGTACGCCGAGTTCTCTTCGACGTAGCCGTGCGACAGATCGGTGGTGCGGATACTTGCTTGTTCCGACCCGACACCGAGATCGATCGTGACGTCGATATCGGCGCCGGACAGGTCGACGTCGCGCGCGCCCGGGGCTCCGGTGCCGTTGACACAGACCGGAGATCCGTTGAACGACACACCGATCCGTTCGGCGTCGAGAGCCACCGGCGCCATGCCGACCGCAGCCAGCACCCTGCCCCAGTTCGGATCCGAGCCGAACAGCGCGGTCTTGACCAGGCTGTCGCGGGCCACCACCCGGGCCGATGTCAGCGCATCGGCTTCGGAGGCTGCGCCGGTGACTGTGATGACGACGCGTTTGGTGACGCCCTCGGCGTCGGCCTGCAACTGCGCGCACAGGTCGTCGCACACGCGCAGCACCGCGTCGTCGAGTTCGCTTTGGCTGGGCGTGATCTCGCTGGCGCCAGATGCCAGCAGCAGCACGGTGTCGTTGGTGGAGCAGCTGCCGTCGACGTCGAGGCGGTCGAAGGTCAAGGCCGCCGCGTTGCGCAGGGCGTGGTCCAGTGCCGCGGCGTCGGCGACCGCGTCGGTGGTGATCACCGTCAGCATCGTCGCCAGCGACGGCGCCAACATGCCCGCCCCCTTGGCCATGCCGCCAACCGTCCAGTTGCCGCTGTGGTGCAGCGCAACCTGTTTCGGCACGGTATCGGTGGTCATGATGGCGCGGGCAGCCTCCTCGCCTCCGGTCAGCCCGCCTGCCAACTCGTGCACGATCTCGGTGACGCCGGCCAACACCTTGTCCATCGGCAGCCGATCACCGATCAGCCCGGTCGAGCAGACCGCCACCTCGATGGCGCCGGTTTCGGTGCCCCAGTCGGACAGCGCCGCGGCGACGGCCTCGGCGGTTGCGTGGGTGTCCTGAAACCCTTGCGGCCCTGTGCAGGCGTTGGCGCCGCCGGAATTGAGGATCACCGCGCGCAACCGGCCGGTGGTCAGCACCTGCTGTGACCACAGCACCGGCGCGGCCTTGACCTTGTTGCTCGTGAAAACGGCCGCCGCCGCGTAATCGGGCCCCTCGTTGAACACCAGGGCCAGGTCGAGTGCGCCGGACGCCTTGATGCCGGCTGCTATTCCGGTGGCGCGGAAACCGGCGGGCGCGGTGACGCCCTGTGTGCGCACCAACCGGGTGGTTTCAGTGGTATCGGTCACGGCGCCACTCCCACGATCGAAAGTCCTTCCGTCTCTGGCCAACCCAGTGCGAGGTTCATTGATTGCACGGCGGCGCCACCGGTCCCCTTGACGAGGTTGTCGATGGCGGCGATGACCACAAGCATCCCCGCATCTTCATCCAGGGCCACCGCCAACTGGGCGGCGTTGCTCCCGATCACCGCGCCGGTCTTCGGCAGCTGGCCTTCTGGTAGTAAATGTACGAAAGGCTCAGCATCGTAAGCTTTTTCGTAGGCGGCGCGCAGCTGCGACAGCGGCGTCGACGTGCGGGCGGTGCAGGTGGCCAGGATGCCGCGGGACGTCGGGATCAGCACCGGCGTGAACGACACTGTGACGTTCTTGTCGGTCAGCGCCGCCAGACCCTGCGCGATCTCGGGAGTGTGGCGATGTTTCCCGCCGATGTTGTAGGCACGGGCCGATCCGATCACCTCGGAGCCGAGCAAGTCGACTTTGGCCGCACGGCCAGCACCGGAAGTCCCGCTGACCGCGACGACGGTGACGGCCGGCTCGATCAGGTCCTCGGCGATCGCAGGCCAGAGCGCCAGCAGCGCCGCGGTGGGATAGCAGCCGGGGACGGCGATCCGCTTGGCGTCCCGCAACTGCTCGCGCGCGCCGGGCAGTTCGGGCAGCCCGTACGGCCAACTGCCCGCGTGGGCGGAGCCGTAGAACCTCTCCCACGCCGCCGCGTCAGTGAGCCGGAAGTCGGCGCCGCAGTCGATGATGACCGTCTCGGGGCCTAGCTGTTCGGCCAGAGCGGCGGAATGCCCGTGTGGCAGCGCGAGGAACACGACGTCGTGACCGGCCAGTATGTCGATATCGGTCGCGTCGAGTACCCGGCCCGCCAGCGGCAGCAGGTGGGGGTGGTGTTCGGCCAGCGTGGTGCCCGCGCTGGCCGCGGCGGTGAGCGCGCCGATGGTCAGCCTGCCGTCCGCGTAGGCCGGATGGCCGAGCAGCAGCCGAAGGATCTCGCCACCGGCATATCCGCTGGCACCGGCGACCGCGACAGACGTCATGCGGCAATTCTGCATGGTTATGCAGCCCGTTGCAAATTGATTTACCAATGCTGCGCCCGCATTCAACCAGTTGGGGCGGCGTGGGGCCCTCATACTGTGCTGGACGGCAACTTCCGGGGGGAATCGTGACTTCGTCTGTACTCACACCTGTCGACTTGACCGGGTCGTTTGCGGCCAATCTGCACGGCATGCTTCGAGACGCAGCGGAGCAAGGGCCGCTGGCCACCGACATCGCCACCGGTGCCATGATCGTCCTGCGCCAGCACGACGTCGAAACGTTGGCCCACGATCCGCGACTCGAGGGCATCGGGCTGATCCTGTTCGACATGATGGGCATCGCCGACGGACCGCTGCGCGACTGGTACGCCAAAATCATGTTCACCACCGAAGGCGACTACCACCGCCGCATCCGATCACTGGTGTCGCGCGCCTTCACGCCTCGCTCTGTCGGTGCACTTCGCGAGGCCGCCGCGAAGATGGCGAACGACGCCGTGGCTGCGGCCCAAGAGACCGGCGACCTGCTCACCACCTCGTCACTGGGCACGCGGATGATCTGCCGGTTGCTCGGCGTCCCGGAAGGCGATGACGCGGTGTTCACGAAATGGGCCGAAGCGTTGAGCCCGGTGTTCTTCGTCATGACGCCCGAACAGATCGCCGCCGCGACGACTGCGATCGTCGAAATGCAGGACTATGTCGACGAATTGACGGCCCGGCGCGCCAAAGACCCGGGCGATGACCTGATCACCTCATTGCTCGCTGCCGAGTCGGACGGGGAGCGCCTGACCCACGCCGAAACGGTGACCATGATCGCCAATCTGCTTGTCGCCGGGCATGATACGGCCGGCAGTCAGATCCCGTGCAGCATCCTGGTCGCGCTGCAACACGGCGACGACCTGGCAGGGGTTCTCGACGACGCAGCCCGATTCACCAGCGCTGTCAGCGAGACGATCCGAATGGAACCGAGCATTCCAGCAATCCCCCGCACCGCTGTGGCGCCAATTGACATGCACGGCACGACGATTCCGGCTGGATCGATGGTGTTTCTGTGTATCGCGTCGGCATGTCGCGATGCATCCGCGTGGCCCGAGCCAGACCAGTTCGACCCCGACCGATTCACCAAGCCGGATACCGCCAAGCTGCTGAATTTCGGTGCGGGCACCCACTATTGCCTGGGCACCGCGTTGGCCAAGATCGCCGTCGAGGAAGCGGTGCGTGCCGTGCTCGCCGCCGATCCCCCGTTGCACCTGACCGAGAACGTCGCCGAGATTCCGTGGCGCCAGGTGCTCGGCCGCAGCCCCGCCCGAGTGATGGTCAGCGCCGAGGCGTGACGACCTAGGCGCGTTGGACGGCGCCGACGCGGTCGGCGGCGGTCCTGACGGCGGCGTCGCGGGCGGCGCTCGCCTCGTCCTCGGTCAACGTCCGATCGGCGGCACGGAATCTCAGCGCAAGCGTCAGTGACTTGCGGCCATCTCCGATCTGCGGGCCCGTGTAGACGTCGAACAACCGAACATCCTCGAGCAATTCGCCGGCACCGTCGCGCACTGCCTCGACGACGTTCTGCGCGGCGACGTCCTCCCCGACGATCAGGCTGACGTCCTGGAAGACAGCGGGGAACGGCGAAACCCGCGGCGCGGGTAGCCGATCAGACAGCGGGATCGCGTCGAGGTTCAGTTCCACCGCGCAGGTGCGCTTTGGCAAACCCATCCGTTCCACGACCGCCGGATGCAACTGTCCGGCGTGTCCGACGACCAACGCTTCTTGGCCGTCACCGATCACTACCTCGGCGCACCGACCCGGATGCCATGGCAGATATTGCGCACCTCGCAGCGTCAGCTCGACGCCTGCGGCACGGCCGATTACCCGGACCGCTTCGAACGCGTCGGCTGCCTCGACCGGCCGCCCGGGTCCCCATGGGCCCGCCGGTTCACGCTGGCCCGCGAGCACAATGCCGACGTGCTGGGGTTGGTGCGGTAGCGAGGCATCGAGCGTGGCGATCTCGTCGTCGGTGGGCCTGCGATTGTTCGGAATGCGTTCGACGGCACGGATTTCCGAGGTGGGCTCGACGACTTGCTGGATCGCGTATAGCGCAACGTCGACGGCACCTCGGGATACGTTGCGCACCAAGGCTTCCAGCAGCCCGGGCAGCAGCGTGGTCGCCAGTTCGGGACGGTCGGATTCGAGCGGATTGAGCACCTTGGTGATCTTGCGTCGTGGATCTTCGGCCGGCAGACCCCACTGATCGAAGACGCCCGCCGGCAGGAACGGCGTCGGCAGAATCTCGACATAGCCGTTGAGCGCCAACGACTTTCCGATCGCCCGGCGACGCTTCTGAACGGGGGTGAGACCGCTGCCCGCCGGGGCCTGCGGCAGCACGGACGGGATGATCTCGAGGCCTTCCAGCCGCAGCACCTCTTCGACGAGGTCTGCCGGCTCGCGCAGGTCAGGGCGCCAACTAGGCGGGGTTGCCGTCACGAGGTCGCCGTCGGTCGCGACGTCGGCGCCGATCTGCGCCAACCTGCGATGTGTGGTGCCCTCGGCGTAGTCGACGCCTGCGGTGCGGTCGGGCAGGTCGGCGGGCATGCTCACCGGCGCCTGCGACCAGTTGTCCCGCGGTGGATCACCGCGCCAGTCGGTCAATGTCGGTTCGATTGTGCCGCCTGCGATATCGGCCAGCAGTGTGGCGGCCCGGTCCAGGGCTGCGACGGACACAGCAGGATCGACAGTGCGCTCGTAACGACGGCCCGACTCGCTGGTCAGGTGCAGCCGGCGCTGGGTCCGCGACACCGCGGCCGGATCCCACACCGCGGCCTCCAACATCAGGTCGGTGGTGGTGTCGCGCACCTCAGTGGTGCCTGCACCCATGATGCCGCCGATCGCCGCGGTCGCGACGTCGTCGACAATCAGCACATCGCGTGGGTCGAGCTTGCGCTCGATGTCGTCGAGCGTGACGACCGTCTCCCCCGGTTCCGCGAAGCGCACCTTGAAGCCGCCCGTGATCAGGCTGCGGTCGTGGGCGTGCATCGGGTGACCGAGTTCGAGCATCACGTAGTTCGTCACGTCGACGGCGGGCGAGATGGCGCGGATCCCGGACAGCAGCAGTCGGCGCTGCATCCACCACGGCGACAACGCTTTCGGGTCGATACCCGTCACCGGCCGCAGCCCGAACCGCAGCACGCCGGTGCCGGGCTGAATCGTGACCGGCAGGGCGTCGCCCTCGGCCGGCAGCGGAGGCACATCGGCGGGGTCGACGTAATCGAGGTCGTACGCGCAGGCGATTTCACGGGCCATGCCGCGCACCGACAGGCAGTAGCCGCGGTCCGGCGTGATGGCCAAGTGGAACACGACGTCGTCGAGTCCGAGGACGTCAGCGGCGGATGTGCCGGGTTCTGCCGTGCCTGGGGGCAGCACAAGAATGCCCGAATGGTCGGTGCCCAAGTTGAGTTCGGAGGTCGAGCAGATCATTCCGTCCGAGGTTCGGCCGTACGTCTTTCGTGTCGCGATGGTGAAGTCGCCGGGCAGCACCGTCCCGGGCAGGGCCACGACTACCAGATCGCCGACTGCGAAGTTGGTTGCACCGCAGACGATGTCGCGAGGTTCGGTCTCACCGACGTCGACCTTGACCGCTCGGATCGGCTTCTTGAACTCGGTGAGTTCCTCGATCTCGGCGACGCGGCCCACGGTCAGCGGGCCGGTGACGGGCCCGACGGGAATGATCTCTTCGACCTCGTGGCCGATCCGGATCAGGGTGTGCTCGAGTTCATCCGGCGACACGTCCCAGCCGGGAGCGCCGGCCTGCACGACCTCGCGCAGCCAGCTGTATGGCAGCCGCATCAGGCCCCTACTCCGAACGGCAACGAGAAGCGCACGTCGCCCTCGACCATGTCGCGCATGTCGGGAATGCCGTTGCGGAACTGCAGAGTGCGCTCCAATCCCATGCCGAACGCGAAGCCAGAGTACACCGAAGGGTCAATGCCGCAGGCGCGCAACACGTTTGGATTGACCATGCCGCAGCCGCCCCATTCCACCCAGCCAGGGCCGCCCTTCTTGTTGGGGAACCAGATGTCCACCTCGGCGGACGGCTCGGTGAACGGGAAGAAGTGCGGGCGGAAGCGGGTGCGGCCCTCAGGCCCGAACTCCGAGCGGGCGAACGCGTCGAGCGTGCCACGCAGGTGCGCCATCGTCAGCCCCTTATCCACTGCCAGCCCCTCGACCTGATGGAAGACCGGGGTGTGAGTGGCGTCGAGCTCGTCGGTGCGAAACGTCCGGCCGATCGAAATGATGTACACCGGCAGGTTGCGCTCCAGCAGCGCACGGATCTGCACCGGCGAGGTGTGCGTGCGCAACACCTGGCGCGAGCCGTCTGGAGCCACGTAGAAGGTGTCCTGCTCGCTGCGCGCCGGGTGATCGGGCGGGAAATTGAGCGCATCGAAGTTGAACTGCTCGGTTTCGACCTCGGGGCCCTCCGCCAGCTCCCAGCCCATCGCGACGAACGTGTCGGCGATGTGCTCGGCCAGGATGGTGATCGGATGCCTGGCGCCGATCGGCTGGCGAGTCGAGGGCAGCGTCACGTCGATGCGCTCGGCGACCAGGACCGCGGCGTCGCGCTCGGCCCGCAGCGCGGCCAGGCGATCGTCGTAGGCGCGCTGCGCCTCGGTACGCGCAACGTTGACCCGCTTGCCTGCGTCGGCACGATCGCCCTTGGGCAGTGACCCAAGGGCCTGGCGCGCCAGCGCGATCGGCGAGCGGTCGCCGAGATGCTCGGTCTTTGCGCGCGCCAGCTCGTCGAGATCGGCGGCCAGATCGAAGGCATGCTGGGCCGCGCTGACGGCTTTGGTCAGCGACTCTTCGGACAGGTCTCCTGCCTGATCAGCCACCCGGCGATCGTACGCGATCGCCTGTTGTGACCTCGCACGCATTACTTGCCGGTGCCCGCGCTATGTGGCGCCTCGTGAGTGCCTCAGCCATCACGGCTCCGGCAAGGCCTGCCGCGGTGGCCATCAGCAGGTCGGTGCTGCCCAGCACCAGGAAGCCGAACGCCGCCGCCACCCGAAGCAGCGCGAACCGCACCCGCGTCCAGTCGTGCGGCCGGCCGAAGCGTGCCGACAACAGCATGCCCAATGCAAGGGCCACCGCGTGTCCGGAGTCGGTGAAGTCTCGGCCGACGGCCACCATGGCGACACCGACCGCCACGAACCAGCCGATCCACGCCGCCCGCCAGCGCCGAGGGATCGCGGTGGTCAGCGAGCCGAGCACCGCCACGGCCCCGTAGCTCATGCCGACGTCCGTCGCGCGGCTGACCGACGCCGGTAACCACGCCAGCTTCACCGCGGCGGTCAGACCTGCGGCGACCAGCAGCGTGGCACCGAGGTGCCCCACCGCGAACGCCACGACCACTCGGACGCTGCCCCACATCAACTCCGCGACAGCGAGCAGGCACACCAGCCCAGGCAGCCATACGTAGATCGGCCCGGCATCGATGACGAACGCGCTGTAGAGCAGCGTGCTCAAATGCCCACGGCTGAGGTTGTGCAGGTTGGTGCTGACATGACGGACCACCCAGTCCTGCACCTGCGGACCGAGGCCGTACAGGGCAACCGTGACACAGGTCACTACGACCGCATACGCCGCGGTTGCGCGGACCCGGGCCAGCTGGGCGAGCAGTCGGAGCAACATCTTCACCAACTATGCGCCCGCGGCGTCATCCTCGTCTTGCTCAGCACCTGGCAACTGCCTGCGAGTTCTCAAGCGGTACATGGCGAGGTCGGCGGGAACACCGTCCTGTTTGGCCGTAAAGACTTGCCTGCGAAGCCGTTTCGCCGTCACGCCCAGAGTGGCGAAGTCCTCGTCGGGAATCCGATCAAGCGTCACCCCGGACACCACCAGTTCGCCCTTGGTGGCCCGCTCCATCACCCGCGCCGCGATGTTGACGTCAACCCCAAGCCAGTCCGAACCGATCCGCTGCGGCCGGCCGGTATGGACGCCGACTCGCATCCGCGGCGTATAACCTTCCACCTCAACAGTTTTCACCGCCTCGCGGGCGGCGATCGCGGCCCGCACGGCGGTGAGGGGCTCGGCGAACACCGCCATGATGCCGTCGCCCATCCGCTTGACGATCTGACCGCCCGCCTCGAGCAGCGGTGGTTCGACCACCTGAGAAACCCGGCGCAACAATTTCAGCGTCGCCTCGTCGCCTGCGCTCAACGACCACGACGAAAAGCCCACCAAGTCCGTAAAGACCAGCGTCACCTCGCGATTCGCCGGCTTTCCCGACACCCGCTCCGTCAGCGCCTGCCACACCTGCAATGCGCCGAGGCTGACTTCGCGCGAGGCGGCCTCTCGCTCGAGCAGACGATCAGCGGCCCGCGCGGCCGCACGTGGGCCCCCAACACCGTCGACTGAGAGCGGATCTCCGAAATCGGGGTCACCGGGCAGCGCCCGCCGCGCCCGGCGCAGCAACGCGATGACAGCCGGGTTGTGATTGGTGCCCTTCAGCCAACCCCTTGGGCCGGATGATTGTGGGACGGGTCGCTCGTCGATCGACTCGACATCATCCACGGCCGCCAGCCTAATGGAGGCAAATTCGATGGCTAAACATCCTGGTCACAGGCGTGTGGCGCGACGATGGAGGGTGAGTAACGCTGCGCCGCCACGCGCGCTCAAATCGTAGACAACGTGTGTTGTCAACATTATCGTTGGACTGTGCGCTCAACGACGACCGCAAACGACGGCAACCCACTCGGCCCCGACTCGCTGACGTGGAAGTATTTCGGCGACCTGCGCACCGGCATGCTCGGCGTGTGGATCGGCGCGATACAGAACATGTATCCCGAACTCGGCGCCGGCGTCGAGGACCACTCGATCCTGTTGCGCGAACCGCTGCAGCGAGTCGCCCGCTCGGTGTACCCGATCATGGGCGTCGTCTATGACGGCGAGCGTGCCGCGCAGACCGGGGAGCAGATCAAGAGCTACCACAAGACGATCAAGGGCATCGACGCCGAAGGCCGTCGCTATCACGCGCTGAACCCCGAGACCTTCTACTGGGCGCACGCCACGTTCTTCATGCTCATCATCAAGACCGCCGAGTACTTCTGCGGCGGACTGACGGAGGCCGAGAAGCGTCAGTTGTTCGACGAGCATGTGCAGTGGTACCGGATGTACGGCATGAGCATGCGACCGGTGCCCACGTCCTGGGAGGAATTCCAGGAGTACTGGGAACGCAAGTGCAGCGAAGAGCTCGAGATCAACAAGGCCACACTCGACATCTTCACGATCCGCATCCCCAAGCCGTGGTTCGTGTTGATGCCGACCGGTCTGTGGGACCAACTGCTGCGGCCGATGGTTGGCGCGCAGCGCTGGATCGCCGCCGGATTGTTCGACGAAGCGGTGCGGGAGAAGGCAGGCATGCGCTGGACACCCGGTGACGAGGTGCTGCTGCGGCTGTTCGGCAAGCTCGTCGAGCTCGCGTTCGTCGCCGTTCCGGACGAGATCCGGTTACATCCGCGGGCGTTGGCGGCCTACCGCCGCGCGGAGGGCCGGCTGCCGGTCGACGCGCCGCTGGTCGAGGCGCCTGCGTTCATGGCCCCACCACGCGACCGTCACGGTCTGCCCATGCACTACCAGCCGCAGCGCAAGACTCTGCTCGATCGAGCCGGGTCGCTGGTGCACACGACGTTCTCGTTGGCGGGCCTGCGTCCCGCGCGTGGGCGCGGTAAGGCGGCCTGAAGGCATGCTCGAATGGTCTGACGTCGATATCGCTGTGCGTGATGCCGTGCGCGAGTTCGTTGATAAAGAGATTCGCCCGCACGTCGACGCGCTGGAAAGCGGCGAGATGGAGCCCTACCCCATCATCCGCAAGCTGTTCGCGACATTCGGCATCGCGGAGATCGCGCGCGATTCGCTGAACAAGCGGCTCGCGAAGCTGCGCGACGGTGGCGCGTCGTCCGTCAAGCCGTCCTCAGGCGGCGGCATGTTCGGTGAGGGCTCCGGCGGAATGGGCTTCGTCGTGGTCAGCGAGTTGTGCCGGGTGTCGATGGGCATCGTCACCGGCATGGGTGTTTCATTGGGCCTGACGGTGCCGACGATCATGGGCCGCGGCACGCGGGCGCAGCAGGAGCGTTGGCTGCCCGATCTCGTCACGTACGACAAGATCGGCGCGTGGGCGATCACCGAACCCGACTCCGGTTCGGATGCCTTCGGCGGCATGAAGTCCTATGTGGTGCGCGACGGTGACGACTACATCCTCAACGGGCAGAAGACATTCATCACCAACGGGCCCGACGCCGACGTGGTCGTCGTGTACGCGAAACTTGACGAGGGTGATGGCGTCCCCAAGCGCGACCGCAAGGTGTTGACATTCGTGCTCGATCGCGGCATGGCGGGCTTCGTCCAGTCAAAACCCTTCCGCAAGATGGGAATTCACAGTTCCCGTACCGGTGAGTTGTTCTTCAACAACGTCCGGCTGGGCAGGGATCGGCTGCTCGGTGAGACCGAGGACGCGGCGGGCGACGGGCGGGCCAGTGCGCGGTCGAACTTCTCGGCCGAACGGATCGGTGTCGCGGCGATGGCGCTTGGCGTCATCGAAGAGTGTCTGCGGCTGTGCGTCGACTACGCGAAGAGCAGGACGCTGTGGGGCCAGGAGATCGGCCAGTTCCAGCTGATCCAGCTCAAACTCGCGAATATGGAAGTCGCGCGAATGAACGTGCGCAACATCCTGTTTCGGGTCATCGAGTCTGCGCAGAAGGGGGTGTCGATTTCGCTGCCCGAGGCGTCGGCGATCAAGTGGTACTGCTCGCAGGCCGCCACCGACGTCGCGATGGACGCGGTGCAACTGTTCGGCGGCAACGGCTACATGACCGAGTACCGGGTCGAGCAGCTGGCGCGCGATGCGAAGTCGTTGATGATCTACGCCGGGAGCAACGAGGTCCAGATCACCCACGTCGCCAAGGGGCTGTTGAGTTAGCGCGGTGCGCGCGTGCGCTCTGGTACAGGCATATCGAAGCAGCCGACGCGACGTTGAGGCTCTCGGCGCTGCCCGGCATCGGAATGTGCACCCGATGCGTCGCCATTGCCGCCAATTCGGTTGGTAGACCATGCGCCTCGGGCCCGAACAACCACGCCGCCGGCTGCGAAAGGTCGGCCTCGTCGAGGCTGAGCTCGCCGTCGACCGTCGTGGCCAACACCTGCAGGCCCGCGCCGAGCAGCGCACCAACGGCGGCGCCGGCGTCGTCGACAGACACCACAGGGATCGAGAAGATGCTGCCCGCCGAGGCCCGCAAGCACTTGCCGTTGTAGGGATCGACGCTGTGCCCGGCCAGCACCACCGCGTCAGCGCCCATCGCGTCGGCGATACGGATCAGCGTGCCCGCATTACCGGGTTCAGAGATCTCCACCGCGACGGTCACCAGCCTCGGCGACTCGCCAAGCACGTCGTCCAGCGTCGTCTCAGGCACCGAACACACCGCCACCAATCCGACCGGAGTCACGGTGTCGGACAACGCTTTTGCGGCACGCTCCGTCACCAGATGCACCGGCGTGTCGGCGAGCATGGCGCCGAACCTGCTCATCGCGGACTCGGTGGCGAACACCTCAGAAACGAGCCCGCGCCGCAACGCTGCCTCGACGAGATTGGGTCCCTCGGCGAGAAAGCGTGCGGCGCGGCGTCGTCCAATGTGGCGGTGCAGCTTGACCGCGGCCGCCACCCGTGCGGAGCGCTCGGTGAGCGTCAGGCGGCCTCGCCAGAGGGCGCATTGACGTCACTGGGCAGCGCGCCCTTGGCGACCTCGACCAGCGCGGTGAACGCGGCGGGGTCGGAAACCGCGATCTCGGCGAGGTTCTTGCGGTCCACCTCGACACCGGCGGCCTTCAGGCCCTGGATCAACCGGTTGTAGGTGATGTCGTTGGCGCGGGCCGCCGCGTTGATCCGGGAGATCCACAGTTTGCGGAACTCGCCCTTGCGGGCACGCCGGTCGCGGTAGGCGTAGGTCAACGAATGCAGCTGCTGCTCTTTGGCTTTGCGATACAGCCGCGACCGCTGACCGCGGTAGCCCTTGGATGCCTTGAGTACTGTGCGCCGCTTCTTCTGAGCGTTCACTGCGCGCTTGACGCGTGCCATGGGAGATTCCTAATCGTCGGGGGTCGTACGGGGCTGGGCTAACTAGCCGTTCAGCAACTTCTTGATGCGCTTGGTGTCGTTGGCCGCCACCTCGGTGCGACCGTCCAGGCGCCGGGTGCGCTTGGTCGGCTTGTGCTCGAGCAGGTGCCGACGGTTGGCCTTCTGGCGCACGACCTTGCCGGTACCGGTCAGCCGGAACCGCTTGGAAGCGCCGCTGTGGGTCTTCGCCTTTGGCATGTGTCCTCTTTCAGTTCTGCGTTACGTCTGGAGCTTCTGGTGGTGCCGCCGCGGGGGCCGGGGTCGGCGCTGCGCGTTGCGCGGGCGGGGCATCTGCGTCGTGCGCCGCCTTGGCGCGAGTCTTCGCGCCGCGGTGCGGAGCCAGCACCATCGTCATGTTGCGGCCGTCCTGCTTGGCCGAGGTCTCGACGAAGCCGTAGTCGGCGACGTCGGCGCCCAGCCGCTGCAACAGCCGGTAGCCCAGCTCGGGCCTCGACTGCTCACGTCCGCGGAACATGATCGTCACCTTGACCTTCGACCCCGCTTGCAGGAAGCGGACCACGTGACCTTTTTTGGTCTCGTAGTCGTGTGGGTCGATCTTGGGTCGCAGCTTCTGTTCCTTGACGACGGTCTGCTGCTGATTCTTGCGAGACTCGCGTGCCTTCTGAGCCGTCTCGTATTTGAACTTGCCGTAGTCCATGATCTTGCAAACCGGCGGTTTGGCATCCGGGGCTACTTCGACAAGGTCGAGATCGGCATCCGCGGCGACGCGGAGGGCGTCTTCGATGCGCACAATGCCTACCTGCTCGCCGCCTGGTCCGATCAGACGGACTTCAGGGACTCGAATGCGCTCGTTGACGCGGGTCTCAGTGCTGATGGGGCCTCCTATGTTGTCCTCGAGGAGCCCACGCCATCAGCCACTCTGCTCAATCGAACAGAAAAGCCCTGCTCAAAGCAGGGCCCAAAGCCGACCAGGACAGGCACGGATGCCTGTGACCGGACCGCTGGGCCGGTATGGTCAGCGGTGGGAGTGGGACTCCACTTGCTGTCCCTGGCGTACGCCGGGGACGGTCGCGCATGCCATCCTAGCAGGCATGACCGAGCTTCCTAACATTCGCGACCTGGCCGACATTCCCGCCGTCGAGGTCATCACGCGCTCGGCAGTCATGCTGATGAGTGCCGCCGCCGAGAAGCTCGGCCTGTCAGCGGAGGACCCGGACGAGAGCCCGCAGCGCGATCTGGACGAGGCGCGCCGGCTGATCACCGCGCTGGCCGGATTGGTCACCGCGTCCGCGGAGTACCTCGGCCCGCACGCCGGGCCGGTGCGCGACGGACTCAAGACACTGCAGTTGGCGTTCCGGGAATCCAGTGCCGCGCCAGACGAACCCGGGCAGGGTCCTGGCGAGAAGTACACCGGCCCGGTCTGGTAGCCCGACGCAGTCACAACATTTTCTGAGTTTGAGCGAATATCCTCGCGGCCTATGACCGCCACGTTGACGCGCCCGGCCTCCCGGTACTCGTGGGTGCCCGCGGCGGCCGGCTGGACGGTCGGCATCATCGCCACGCTGTCGTTGATCGCGAGCGTTTCCCCGGGCATCCGCTGGGTCATCAAGGAGCCCCGCGAGTTCGTCAACGACTACATCTTCAACTTCCCCGACACCAGCTTCGCGTGGGCCTTCGTGCTGGCCCTTCTCGCTGCGGCGTTGGCGGCGCGCAAGCGGATCGCCTGGTGGATCCT
>Ga0070671_100000376_pt1 | contig 30710 bp, 22 predicted proteins | sample KBSS73metaG_FD_65341 | JGI IMG/M metagenome (GOLD analysis project Ga0070671, IMG submission 65341) | Switchgrass rhizosphere microbial communities from Kellogg Biological Station, Michigan, USA - KBS S7-3 metaG | ecosystem: Host-associated > Plants > Roots > Rhizosphere > Soil ...
CGGCGAGATCGGGGGCGGGCCCTTCTCGCTCGCCGCCCTGGCCCGCCGTCCCCGCTGGCTCGCAGGCACCGCGCTGGCCGCGGCCGGGGCCGGGCTGCACGTCGTCGCGCTGGTGCTCGCCCCGGTGAGCGTGGTCCAGCCGGTGGGGGTGCTGGCCGTGCCGCTCGCGGTGGTGCTGGTCGTGGGGCGGCCGCGCGGCCGGGTGCTGGTCGGCACCGGGCTGTGCGTGACGGGGGTCGCCCTCGTCGTCCGGCTGACGTCCGGTCTGACACCGGTCCCGCCCACGGACTCCCGGCAGGCCGTCCTGCTCGCCGCCGCGGCGGCCGCCGCCGCGGTCCTCGCCCTCGCCGGGGTGGCCGCCCGGACCTCCGGACGGCTGCGGTGCCTGGCCTGCGCGACCGGCGCGGCCGTCGCCTTCGGGCTGGTCTCGGCGGTGCTGCGGGCGGTGTCGCTGCAGATCGCGGCGGGCCAGGCGAGCCCGTCGGCCGTGCTCGGGGCAGCCGCGGGGGTGGGCGTCGCGCTCCTGGTCGGCGGCTGGCTCGTGCAGCAGGCCTTCACCTCCGGGCCGCCCGGGGTGGTGGTGGCGGTGCTGACCGTCGCCGACCCGCTCGTCGCCGTCGGGGCCGGGGCGGCCCTGCTCGGCGAGGCCGGGGGGCTCGACGCGCCCACGGCCGTCCTGCTCGCGCTGTTCGGTGCCGTCGCGGCCTGCGGGGTCGCGCTGCTGGCCCGCTTCCACCCGGACGCCCGTCCGGTCCCCGCCACCCGAGAGACCCGAGACACCCGAGAGGTGCTGACATGAGGATCCTGCTGGGCGCCGACACCTTCGCGCCGGACGTCAACGGAGCCGCCCGCTTCACCGAGCGGCTGGCCACCGGGCTCGCCGGGCGGGGGCACGAGGTGCACGTCGCGGCCCCGTCGGCCGCCGGGCCGCCCGGGGTCGAGGCCTTCGGCGCCGTGACCGTGCACCGGGTGCGCTCGCACCGCTACCCGCTGCACGAGAACTTCCGGGTCTGCCTACCCTGGCAGGCCGGGCCCGCCACCGAGGGGATCCTGCGCGAGGTGCGGCCGGACGTCGCGCACGTGCAGGCGCACTTCGTCGTCGGACGCGGGCTGGCGGCGGCCGCGTCCATGACCGGGACTCCGCTGGTCGCGACCAACCACTTCATGCCGGAGAACCTGTTCGCGCACGGCCGGGTGCCGACGTTCCTGCAGGCCGCGGCCGCGCGCTGGGCCTGGCGGGACCTCCGCGGCGTCTTCGGTCGGGCGGGGGCGGTGACCGCCCCGACCCCGCGGGCGGTGGACCTGCTCACCGGCGCCACCGGTCTGGCGGCCACGGCGATCTCCTGCGGGATCGACGCCGCGCGGTACGCGGGTGGGGTCGAGACGGCCGGGACGGTGCTGTTCGTCGGGCGGCTGGACCAGGAGAAGCGGGTCGACGAGCTGCTCCGCGCGGTCGCGGCGGTGCCGGGGGCCCGGCTGGAGATCGTCGGGGACGGCACCGAGCGCGAGGCCTGGCACCGGCTCGCCGCGGACCTCGACCTCGCCGACCGGGTGGTGTGGCACGGGTTCGTGAGCGAAGAGGAGCTGGTCGCGGCCTACCGCCGCTGCGCGGTGTTCTGCATGCCGGGGATCGCGGAGCTGCAGAGCCTGGTGACCCTGGAGGCGATGGCGGCGGGCAAGCCGGTCGTCGCCGCGGACGCGATGGCCCTGCCGCACCTGGTCCGCCCCGGCCGCAACGGCCTGCTCTTCCCGCCCGGGGACGTCGACGCCCTGGCCACGAGCCTGCGCACCCTCCTCGCCGACGAGACCACCCGGCGTCGGATGGGCGCGGCGAGCCGGGAGATCGTCGCGGGGCACTCCCTGGACTCCACCCTCGACGCCTTCGAAGCGGTGTACGCAGGGGTGACGGGCCGCGTGGAGACCGCCCCCATGGCCGCCTGACCCGCCCCGCCCCGCCCCGACACGCCACTTGTGTGGCACAAGCGCCACTCACCGGTGCTTGTGCCACACGAGCGCCACCGGCCTCGACCCGCCACACGAGCGCCGCCGGCCTCGACCCGCCACACGAGCGCCGCCGCCGCGACACGCCCGGGAGCCGCGACACGGGGATCCGGCAGCGCGCCGCGACACGCCCCGGCGCGGTGAGCTGCGACTTCGTCGAACACCCCGCGACCGCGCGCGGAACCGTCGGTGGCCGGCGCTAGTCTGACCGCACCCCCGGACCCGTCGCGCTCTCCCCGGCGTCGGCACGGCCCGGGCGGGCCGTACCGCAGCACCCGCGCGTGAGCGCGTGAAGGGAGTCCAGCAGCCCCATGGCCCCGACCAGCGGGAACAGCAAGGACAGCTTCGTCCACCTGCACACGCACACCGAGTTCTCGATGCTCGACGGTGCCGCGCGTCTCGACGACCTCTTCAAAGAGGCCGCCCGGATGGAGATGCCCGCGCTGGCCATGACCGACCACGGCAACGTGTACGGGGCCTACGAGTTCTGGAAGAAGGCCACCGCGGCCGGGGTCAAGCCGATCATCGGCATGGAGGGCTACCTCGCCCCCGGCTCCCGGCACGAGCGCAAGCGCGTGTCCATCGGCGCCAACGGGGCGGCGAGCGACAACCCCGACCTGATGTACACGCACATGACGATGCTGGCCGAGAACAACGAGGGGATGCACAACCTCTTCCGGCTCTCCAGCCTCGCCAGCCTCGAGGGCTACTACTACAAGCCCCGGATGGACCGCGAGCTGCTGGAGCGCTACCACAAGGGGATCATCGCGACGACCGGCTGCCCGTCCGGCGAGGTCGCCCGCCTGCTCCAGCAGGACGACTTCGACGCCGCCTGCCAGGCCGCGAGCGACTACCGGGACATCTTCGGCAAGGACAACTTCTTCTGCGAGCTCATGGACCATGGGATCGAGATCGAGAAGCGGGTCCAGGAGGACCTCTTCGCGCTGAAGAAGAAGCTCGACCTGCCCGGCCTGGCCACCAACGACCTGCACTACACCTACCCGGACGACACCAAGCCGCACGAGGTGCTGCTCTGCGTGCAGACCGGCAAGACCCTCGCCGACCCCAACCGCTTCAAGTTCGACGCGCAGGACTTCTACCTCAAGTCCGCCGCCGAGATGCGCGCCCAGTGGGACCCGATCCACCCCGAGGCCTGCGACAACACGCTGCTGGTCGCCGAGCGCGTCGGGATCTCGTTCGCCAGCCAGGACCTGATGCCGCGCGCGCCCGTCCCCGAGGGGGAGACGGAGGAGTCCTGGCTGATCAAGGAGGTCGAGCGGGGGCTGCACAAGCGCTTCCCGGGCGGCGTCACCGAGCAGTACCGCCGCCAGGCGGAGTACGAGCTCGGCGTGATCATCCAGATGGGCTTCCCCGGCTACTTCATCGTCACGGCGGACCTCATCCAGCACGCCAAGTCCGTCGGCATCCGCTGTGGCCCCGGCCGTGGCTCCGCGGCGGGCTCGCTGGTCGCGTACGCGCTGGAGATCACCGACCTGGACCCCATCCGGCACAAGCTGATCTTCGAGCGGTTCCTCAACCCCGAGCGCATCTCCATGCCGGACATCGACATGGACTTCGACGAGCGTCGGCGCGGCGAGATGATCCGCTACACCACGGAGAAGTACGGCGAGGACCGGATCGCGCAGATCATCACGTACTCCACGATCAAGGCCAAGGCCGCGATCAAGGACTCCGCGCGCGTGCTGTTCGGCCAGCCCGGCTACTCCGTGGCGGACCGGATCTCCAAGGCCATGCCCCCGGCCGTCATGGGCAAGGACATCCCGCTGTCCGGGGTGTTCGACCCGTCGCACAAGCGGTACTCCGAGGCCACCGAGGTCCGGGCGCTGTACGAGGCGGACGCGCAGGTCCGCGAGATCATCGACACCGCGCGGGGGCTCGAGGGCCTGAAGCGGCAGTGGGGCGTGCACGCCGCGGGCGTGATCATGTCCAGCAAGCCGCTGATCGACGTCATCCCGATCCAGCGCCGCGAGTCGGACGGCGCGATCATCACGCAGTTCGACATGGGCGTCTGCGAGACCCTCGGGCTGCTCAAGATGGACTTCCTCGGCCTGCGCAACCTCACGATCATCGACGACGCCCTGGAGAACATCGAGCTCAACGGCAAGCCGCCGCTCGTCATCGAAGAGGTGGAGCTGGACGACCAGCCGACCTACGACCTGCTCGCCCGCGGGGACACCCTCGGGGTGTTCCAGCTGGACGGCGGGCCGATGCGGGACCTGCTGCGCCGCATGGCCCCCACCGAGTTCGACGACATCTCGGCCGTCGGCGCGCTGTACCGGCCGGGTCCGATGGGCGCCAACGCGCACAACGACTACGCGGACCGCAAGAACGGCAGGCAAGAGGTCACGCCGATCCACCCGGAGCTGGCGGAGCCCCTCAAGGACATCCTCGGCGAGACCTACGGCCTGATCGTCTACCAGGAACAGGTCATGGCGATCGCCCAGAAGCTGGCGGGCTACTCGCTCGGCAAGGCGGACCTGCTCCGCCGCGCGATGGGCAAGAAGAAGAAGGAGATCCTGGACAAGGAGTACGCAGGCTTCGCCCAGGGCATGAACGACAACGGCTACTCGGACGCCGCGGTCAAGACGCTGTGGGACATCCTGCTGCCCTTCTCCGACTACGCCTTCAACCGCGCGCACTCCGCCGCGTACGGCGTGGTCTCCTACTGGACGGCCTACCTCAAGGCGAACTACCAGGCCGAGTACATGGCCGCGGTGCTCACCTCGGTGCGAGACGACAAGGACAAGGCCGCCGTCTACCTCGGCGAGTGCCGCAGGCTGGGGATCAAGGTCCTCGCCCCGGACGTGAACGAGTCGGTCCGCAACTTCGCCCCCGTCGGGGACGACATCCGGTTCGGCCTCGGCGCGATCCGCAACGTCGGGTTCAACGTCGTCGACGCGATCGTGGCCGCGCGCAAGGAGAAGGGGGCGTTCACCGACTTCTCGGACTTCCTGCGCAAGGTCGATGCCGTCGTCTGCAACAAGAAGGTCATCGAGTCGCTGATCAAGGCAGGCGCCTTCGACTCCCTCGGCCACTCCCGCAAGGGGCTGCTGCTCGTCCACGCCGACGCGATCGATGCGATCATGAGCAGCAAGAAGGCCGCCTCGATGGGCCAGTTCGACCTCTTCGGCTCGCTCGACGCGTCGTCGGACGAGGACTCCGGCCTCGGCGGCATCTTCGACGTGAAGGTGCCCGAGGACGAGTGGGACACCAAGCACAAGCTCGCCGTCGAGCGGGAGATGCTGGGCCTCTACGTCTCCGGCCACCCGCTGGACCGCGTGCAGCAGGCCCTCGCGGCCAAGTCGGACACGCCGATCCCCGCCATCCTGGAGGGGCTCGTCGACGAGGGCGCCCAGGTCACCGTCGGCGGCATCCTCACCAACGTCAACCGGCGGGTGAACAAGAACGGTGAGCCCTGGGCGTCGGCCCAGATCGAGGACCTCGCTGGCGGCATCGAGGTGCTGTTCTTCCCGCGGGCCTACCAGGTCGTGGGCGTCGACGTGGCCGAGGACGCGATCGTGCTGGTCAAGGCCAGGGTCAACAAGCGGGACGACCGGGTCTCCCTGATCGCCAACGACCTCGCCGTCCCCGAGCTCCAGGTCGCGGGCGAGGCGGGCCTCCCCGTGCGGGTCAGCATGCGCACGGAACTGGTCACGCCCGAGCGGGTGGCCCAGCTCAAGGAGGTGCTGACGCACCACCCGGGAACCTCCGAGGTGCACCTGCGCCTGCTCTACGGCTCCAAGACCACCATGCTCCGCCTGGACGACACCCTGAAAGTCACCAACACCTCGGCCCTGATGGGCGACCTCAAAGCCCTCCTGGGCCCGGGCTGCCTGGCCTGACCACCGCCTGACCACCGCCCGACCTGCGGCAGGCCCCGGACGGGGCCCGGCCGCGGCCGGGTCAGGGGGTGCGGTGGACCAGGCCCTCCCAGTGCTCCTGGGCCTCGGTGGTCCACCTCGCGTGGAGCTCGGTGAAGCGGGCCGCGGCGCGGGTGCCCGCCCACTCCGCGGGCAGCAGCTCGGCGGGGAGCTCGGGGTCGAGGAAGGGGAAGCGGCGCCAGGCGTGCACCAGCAGGACCTGGTGGGTGAGGACGTCGGCCGGGGTGTGGGGATCGGCGTCGGCGAACTCGGCGAGGAAGTCCTCGTACTCCCGCTCGACGCCCGCGAGGTCCCAGGCCTGCCGCACGACCTCGGTCTCGCTGCCGATCGCGCCGAACGGGCCGACGAAGGAGCTGGTCACGGCGTCGAGCTCGAGATCGGTGACGACCTCGGCGACCTCGGCCTCCTTGCCCGGGTCGGGGCTGAGCCAGACGCCGGGGGCGGGGGAGCCGAGCCCCGCCCACGCCAGGCGGGTGCGCAGTCGGTGGCGGAGCCTGCGTCGGGTCTCCGGGACGGAGACGAGCAGGACCAGCCAGCGGCCGTCCCAGGCCGGTGCGGGCGTGCCGAACCCGTAGATGCGGGCGGCGCCGTCGGAGAGCAGCCTGCGGCCGGCGTCGGTGAGCCGCCAGCGGACCCGACGGCCCGCGCGGTCCGAGGTCACCATGCCCTCGGCGGCGGTGCGGGCGAGCGCCTGGCGGGCCGACTTGTTCTCCACGCCGAGCCCGTTGAGCACGTCGATGAGGACCTGGGTCCAGACCGGCTCGTCCCGCGGGAGGACGAACTCGCCGAGCAGGGTCAGCAGCAGCGACCGGGCGCTGGTCTGGCCGAGCCCACGCCGACGGGAGAGCGCGGGATGCGCCGCGTCCCCGTCGAATCGGAGAGCGTCGGGTCCCGAGAGTTCGGCCGTCATGGTCGGGCCAGGATAGTCCGCGTCCCCGTCGCCGCCGACCCCGAGCACGCGTAACCATGCGTTCACACGGCTCTCACCCGTTCGTGGCGGATGTGGCTCCGACCACCATGATCCACTCGATGGTCGCAACCTTGCGCCGTCCGACCGCCGCCGACTCGGCACGGGTGGTGTCCGCGTCACCCGATCGCAGGGGTGTCGCGTGCCGCCGATGGCGGTCGCCACGATCCTGTCGCCACCCAGGGTGATCGATTCAGTCGAACCGGACGTACTACGCCAAGCGGACGGGAACTCGGGGTCCTTTCGTCCGGTTTGCTGGGTGGGCACCACCCCGCACGGCTGCAGCGCCGCACTCGCCGCCCCCAGCCAGACCAGACCCTGACCGGAGGACCCCGCGTGCTGGACACGACCTCGAGCTCCCCGTCCGAGGGGGCCCGTGACGACCACGGGCCGCCCCGCCGCTTCGACCCCCGCAGCCTGCGCGCCGACCTCGGCGCCTCGCTGGTGGTGTTCCTGGTGGCGGTGCCGCTCTCGCTCGGCATCGCCCTGGCGTCGAACGCGCCGATCATGGCCGGCCTCATCGCCGGCGTCGTCGGCGGGATCGTGGCCGGGTTCCTCGGCGGATCCCCGCTGCAGGTCAGCGGCCCCGCCGCCGGCCTGACGGTGATCGTCGCCGGACTCGTCGACCAGTTCGGGTGGCAGGTCACCTGTCTGATCACGGTGGGCGCGGGGCTGCTGCAGCTGGTCTTCGGGCTGACCCGGCTCTCCCGCTTCACCCAGGCCATCCCGCCCGCGATCGTGCACGGGATGCTCGCGGGCATCGGCATCACGATCGCGCTCGCGCAGCTGCACGTGGTGCTCGGCGGGAGCGCGCAGACCGCCGCGCTCGACAACATCCTCGAGCTGCCCGCCCAGATCATGGACCTGCACGGCCACGCGGTGGTGGTCGGGCTGGTGGCGATCGTGCTGATGCTGGTCTGGCCGCGGATCCCCGGACCGCAGAAGGCCGTCCCGGGCGCGCTCGTCGCCGTCGGCGCGGCGACCGCGCTCGCGGTGCTCTGGCCGGACGTCGCCCGCGTCGACCTGCCCGGCAACCTGATCGAGTCCATCGCGCTGCCCGTGCTCCCGGACTCCGGGCTGTGGACGGGCGTGCTCGGCGGGATGCTGACGGTCGCGCTGGTCGCGAGCGTCGAGAGCCTGCTGTCCGCGGTCGCGACCGACCGGATGGCGCAGGACCGCGACGGCGACAGCGTCCGCACCGACGCCGACCGCGAGCTCCTCGGCCAGGGCGCGGGAAATGCGGTCTCCGGCCTGCTCGGCGGCCTGCCGATCACCGGGGTGATCGTCCGCAGCTCGGCCAACGTCCGGGTCGGTGCGAAGACCCGGCTGTCGACGATCCTGCACGGCTGCTGGATCGCCCTGTTCGGCATCGTGCTGGTGTCCGCGATCGAGATGATCCCGCTCGCAGGGCTGTCCGGACTGCTGGTCGTCGTCGGGTTGCAGCTGGTCAAGCCCACGGACATCCGGAGCGCGCAGCGGCACGGGGAGCTGGCTCTCTACGTCGTCACCGTGCTCGGCGTGCTGTTCCTGAACCTGCTCGAGGGGGTCGCGCTCGGGCTGGTGCTGGCCGCGGTCCAGATGATCTGGCGGGCCGCGCGGGCCCGGGTGCGGGTCGAGGAGCCGGACGCGGGCACGGCGCGCCGCGTCGTCGTCGAGGGGACGCTGAGCTTCCTGTCCGTGCCCTCGCTCTCCCGCGTCCTGCAGTCGGTGCCTGCGGGGGAGCCCGTCCGCGTCGACCTCGTCGTGGACTACCTGGACCACACCGCCTTCGATCACATCGAGACCTGGTCGAAGCGGCACCGGGCGGGCGGCGGGTACGTCGAGGTCGTCGAGCCGGAGCAGGCCAAGGCGCGTCGGGACGCGCCGCACGGCCGGTTCGCGACGTGGTCGCAGTGGCGCGCCGAGGACCTCGCAGGCGGCGCCTCCGCCCCGATGCGCGCGGGGCTGACCGCCTACCACCGCGACACCGCCGAACGGATCCGTCCGACGATGGCGGGGCTCGCCGCCGGGCAGAACCCCTCGGGTCTGCTGCTGACCTGCGCGGACTCCCGGGTGCTGCCGAGCATGATCACCCAGAGCGGCCCCGGGGACCTGTTCACGGTGCAGAACGTGGGCAACTTCGTCTCCGGCACCGGGACGCTCGCCGCGGTCCAGTACGCCGAGGAGGTGCTCCGGGTGCCGCTGATCGCGGTCTGCGGTCACTCCGGCTGCGGCGCGATGAACGCGGTGCTGAACGGGCAGCGCGGCCGCGGCCCGCTCGACGACTGGCTGCGCAACGGCGAGCCCACGATGCAGGCCTGGATCCAGGGGCACCCGGCGGGACGCGCGGCTGCGCGCGACGGGTTCGCCCAGGCCGACTGCCTGGCGATGGTCAACGTCGCGCTGCAGCTGGACCGGCTGCGGGACATGGGCGCCGAGGCTGAGCTGATGGGCCTGTTCTACGACATCAAGTCCGCGGGCGTGCTCGTCTACGACCAGCGGGACCGGGTGTTCCACTCGCACGAGCGGGCGTTCGCGCAGCTCCCGGCGGCGCTGCGCTGAGCGGGAACACCTGGCGTCGGGAAGGGGTTGAAGCACCTATGGCTGAGTCGACAACGGCAACGGTGGAGCTGACCACCGAGAACTTCAACGAGGTCGTGAGCGGCGGTGGGACCGTGCTCGTCGACTTCTGGGCGTCGTGGTGTGGACCCTGCCGCCAGTTCGCGCCCGTGTTCGACGCCGCCGCGGAGACCCACTCCGACATCACGTTCGGCAAGGTGGACACCGAGGCGCAGACGGAGCTCGCCCAGGCGTTCGGGATCTCCTCGATCCCCACGCTGATGGCGGTGCGGGACGGCGTGGTCCTCTACGCCGAGCCGGGCGCACTGCCCGCACCCGCGCTGGAGGAGCTGATCGGCAAGGTGCGCGAGGTCGACATGGACCAGGTGCGCGCCGAGGTGGCGAAGCAGCAGGAGCAGGCCGAGCAGGGCTGACGCAGCTCTCGTGCCGGCCCGGTCGCCCGGTGGGGCGGCCGGGCCTTCTGCGATGCTGACCGGCATGGACTGGGGAAAGCTGCTGTCGCAGGCCGTCGACGTCGGGATGAAGCTGCTCGCGCAGTCCGACGATCAGCCCGCGCGACCCGCGCCCGCGAACCACGGCGGGGTGCGGACCGCGCCCACCGCGGACCGCTCGCGGGAGATCGTCTACGCGCCCGAGCTCGACGGCACCGCGGACCCCGGCGAGATCGTCTGGACGTGGGTGCCGTTCGAGGAGGACCCGTCGCAGGGCAAGGACCGCCCTCTGCTCGTGGTGGGTCGCGGGGGCGGTGACCTGTTGGGGCTCATGCTGTCCTCGCAGCAGAAGCGCGACGGCGACCCGGACTGGGTGGGCATCGGGTCCGGGGAGTGGGACCGGGAGGGACGCGAGTCCTACATCCGGCTGGACCGGGTCCTGGAGGTCGGCGAGCACGACATCCGCCGCGAGGGCGCCGTCCTCGACCAGCGTCGCTTCGACCGCGTGGCCCACGAGCTCCGGAACCGCTTCGGCTGGCGCTGAGCGCTGACGAGCCCCGCGAGTTCACCGCACCAGGTCGGCCGGTCCTCCGCTCCGTGCCCGCGTGTCGGTCCCCACGGTGGAGTCCGCGGCCGGCTGGGCGGTCTCGCACCGGATGAGGACGAGCACGCGTCACGGCGCTCCGGCGAGCCGGGGGAGGGCTCACGAGGGGGCGTCCGGTGGATCTCCAGCCGGCCCGTGGGACTCGGCATAGACCCACCAGGCACCCTAGCGGGCTGCCGCCTGAAGGGCGTCGAGTGCTCCGGAGTGGAACGCGGCGGTGACCCCGCCGTCGACGAGCAGGTCGATGCCGGAGATGAAACCCGCCGCCGGGCTGAGCAGGAACTCGACCGCGGCGGAGATCTCGTTGGGCGTGCCGACCCGGCGGGCGTTGGAGGCGTCCACCATCATGCGCATGAGGGCGCCGTTCTCGCCGTCGAACTCCGCCGCGTTCATCGGGGTGGCGATCGTGCCCGGGCTGATCGAGTTGATCCGCGCACCGCGGGCGCCCCAGGTGACACTGGCCGCCTGCACGCGGACCTGATTCGCGCGCTTGGCGAAGCCATAGGCCTGGGTGCCGCTGGTGAACTGGTCCACGCCTGCCACGGGAAGCGCCAGCAGCTCGCTCGCAGGCGTCGTGGCGAGTTGGCGGGCGACCTCGGGGGCGAACGGCGGGCTGAGCGCGCCCGCCATGCTGGCGATGACCACGCCTGCGCCGGAAGGCGCGATCACCTCGGCGAACTCTTCCAGGACCAGCGCGACCCCCAGCAGGTCGACGGCGAGGATCGCCTGAACCGGAGCCTGGACGGGGGACAGCCCGGCGGTGTGCACCACGGTCCGCACCGGGCCGAGCGACGCGGCCTGTTCGGCGAGCGCGGCCACCTGCTCGGCGGAGGACACGTCGACCACGGCGGGGGTGACCTCGTAACCCTCTCCCTCCAGCTGCGTCGCCACCGCGCCGGCGTGTGCCTGGTCGACGTCGGCGATCAGAAGACGGGTTCCGCTACCGATCCGACGAGCGATCGACTGACCCATCCCGCCGACCCCGATGACCACCGCTACGTCATTCGTCATAGGTTGTTTCTATCAAACGGTCAACCTTCATCACAATGGTTCGGACTGGCGAATCACTGCGATGCGCCGGGCTGCGGATCGACCGGCCGGAAGGTCGAGCATGGTCGAGCGATCCCGGACGGCCGTGGCCGATCGCGACAGCTTGACGATACCGTCATACGGAGCCGCCGGCCAGCCCGGGTCTCGCCGCCGGGAGGATGCGGCGAGACGGTCACCGACGTCGGGCGCACCGGGCGGTTCGGGCCCGAAGCGGATCAGGTGATCGCGATGGGGTTGACGGGGCTGCCGGAGGCGCCGGTGATCAGCAGCGGCGCGGCGACGAAGAGGAACTCGGTGCGTCGGTCGGCGGCGAGGTCCTCGAGGCGCAGGTGCTCGAGGAACGGGATGCCGCCGCCGACGAGCAGGGCCCGGTGCACCGCCATGAAGCGTCCACCGTCGAAGGGGATCGCCTCGACCGCCGAGTTGTCCGCACCGACGGCGGCGACGTCGTGGTCGAGGAGGAAGGCGGCGGCGTCGAGGCCGAGTCCGGGCTGGGCGAAGGTCTCGTCCGTCGCGTCGGAGCGGAAGCCCGCCAGCCAGCCGGTGTGGACCAGCACGATGTCGCCACACTGCACCTGTACCCCGGCGGCGGTCGCGGCGGCCTCGAGATCGGCTCCGGTGACCACGTACCCCGGGTCGAGCCGAGTGACGCCGTGCAGGAGTGCCACGTCCAGCAACAGGCCCCGCCCCACGACACTGCGGACCTTCTCGATCCCGCAGCGGGCCGCGCCGGTGTGGGTGGTGAACGATTCGGCGGGAAAGCCGTTGTACATGCGGCCGTCGAAGAACGCGTGCGACAGCGCGTCCATGTGTGTGCCGCTGTGGGTCGGCACCATCAGCACGTCCTCGTTCGCGCCGTCTCCCGCTTCTGCGTTGTACGCCCGGTACATCTCGGCGTCGGAACTGCTCACCAGGGTGAGGCGCTGAGGCGCTCCCCGGTAGTCGTTGCTCGGCACATCGGCCTGCTGCACGGGGAGGCCGAGGTGGTACACCTGCCCCGTCCGTGGCGTACGGGTCGCAGCGAGCACGGCCTCGTCGTCGATCAGGTTGAGGGCGCCGCGTTCGTCCTCGGCTCCCCAGCGTCCCCAGTGCGTGGTCATGCTGAACGACGTCGACCCCATTGTCGAGGATCCTTTCGGGATACCGAATGAGTTTCCTGGATCTTGAGCCAAACTACCGCCAGTTGGCGTAGTCGTCAAGTTTGACAGGGGCGAAGCGGCGTGGTTCCGTTCCGGCTGGGTGATCGGTTGTGAGGTCGTGCGAATCCGGTATTCCGAAGAATGCACGGCGGCTCGGTCGCCGCTCTTCGTCGACGATTCTCTCGGGAGACAACAATGGAGTTCGGGCTCTTCGTGCAGAACTACGTCCCGCACACCCGATGGGCCGGTGTGCCGGATGCGGAACATCAGGTCATCGGTCAGGACATCGAACTCGCCGTGGCCGCCGACCGGGCCGGGTTCAAGTACCTCTGGGCGAGCGAGCACCATTTCCTGGAGGAGTACTCCCACCTCTCGGCGAACGACGTCTTTCTCGCGTTCGTCGCCGCGAAGACGTCGCGGATCCATCTCGGATCCGGGATCTTCAACCCGCTTCCGCAGGTCAACCACCCGGCCAAGGTCGCCGAGACCGTGGCCTACCTCGATCAGGTCTCGGGGGGTCGGGTCGAGTTCGGCACCGGTCGTGGCGCGGGCAGCCACGAGATCCTCGGGTTCCTCGACTTCGCCGGGGTCACCGAGACGTCGGCGACCAAGGACATCTGGCTCGACGTCATCGGAGAGTTCGCGAAGATGTTCACCCAGGAGGTCTACGAGGGGTACCGGGGGGCGAACTGGTCGCTGCCGCCCCGACAGATCCTGCCGAAGCCGTACGGCGGCTCGCACCCGCCGATGTGGTATGCCGCGGGCAACACGAGCAGCTACGAGATGGCGGCCCGGAAGGGGCTCGGTGTTCTCGGGTTCTCGGTGAGCTCGATCGCCGAGCTCGATCCGGTCCTCGCGGCGTACAAGAAAGCGATCGGTGATGCCGAACCGGTCGGAGCCTTCGTCAATGACACGGTCATGGTCACCATCCCCATCTATGTGGCCGAGGACGCCGCCGAGGCCAGGCGCAAGGTGGTGCGCGGGGGGATGGGCTACATGCAGTCGCAGGTGTTCCGCTACCACGACACGTTCCCGCGACCGGCGGGGATCCCGGAGTGGCCCGCGGTCCTTGCCGAGCCCGATCTCGACGCCGTGGACGCGCTCATCGAGTCCGGGACCATCATCTGCGGTGATCCGGACGAGGCGCTCGGGCAGATCGCCCGCTGGGAGGCGGCGGGCGCGGACCAGCTGTGTCTCGCGGGCACGTGCAGCGACTTCAAGGACCTCCTCGAGACCGTGGAGCTGGTGGGTGCGCACGTGATTCCGACGATCGACACCCGGGCGGAGCACCGGACCACGGCCTTCCGCCGCTCCGCGGCCTGACCGGACGGGGGGCCGGGTCGGCGAGCGCTACATCGCTTCCGAGAGTGTCGTCAGCCATCGGGACATCGACGAAGCGGCGGCCGATGCGGCGGGCGCACCCCGACCACCACGCCATATCGCGCGCCGGCGATTCATGGTGTCGGCATGCCTCAGCGCTGTCCTCGGCCCTCTGAAGGGCGACGATGTCGGTCGTCCTGTGTCCCAGCTCCGTCCCGCGGGGCAGCAGGCGCGCTGCTGAACGATTCGTCGTGTGCGGAATCGGCCGACCTCGACACCCTGCGGGTCGGGTCGGGTCGGGCCGTCAGCCGATGCCGGTCAGCTCGGCGATCCGCTCGAGGTCCCGGCCCGCGTCGGTGACCAGCGCCCGGTCCACCGTCGCCCGCTTGAGGAGCAGGTGCGCCGAGTGCTCCCAGGTCATCCCGATACCGCCGTGGACCTGCACGTTCTCGCCCGCGGCCAGGAGCGCGGCCGACCCGCACACCACGCCCGCGATCGTCGCGACGGTCGGCAGCTCGGCGGGCCTCCGGTCGGCGGTGTAGGCGGCGTAGAGTGCTGCCGCCCGGGCCGCCTCGACCTCCATGAGGACCGACGCCAGCTTGTGCTTGAGGGCTTGGAAGGAACCGATCGGCCTGCCGAACTGGGTGCGTTCACCGGCGTAGCGGGTGGCGTCGTCCAGACAGCGGCCCGCGATCCCCACGAGCTCGGCGGCCATGAGGACGGTGGAGCGGTCGGTGATCTCGTCGACCGGTGCGGTCCCCTCGGTGCCGAGCAGCGTCGCGGGGGCGCCCGCGAGCCCGAGCGTGGACACCCGACGGGTGGGGTCGACGGTCTCGACGGCCTCGGTGACCACGCCCGGGGCCCCCGTCTCGACGGCGAACAGCGACGGGCCCGCCGGGCTCTGCGCGGAGCAGATCGCCACGTCGGCAGCGGCGCCGTGCAGGACCCAGTCCTTGGTGCCGGTGAGCACCCAACCGGTACCGTCCCGCTCGGCGAGGGTTCGGAGTGGAGGGGAGGAGAGTGTGGAGGAGCCGGCGCCCGGCTCCCGCAGCGCGAGCGTGCCGATCCGTTCCCCGGACGCCAGCCCGGCGGTCAGCTCGGCCGGTCCACCGGCGACCAGTACCGCCTGGGTCGCGGCGGCGGAGGCGAGCAACGGGGCGGTCAGCAGGCTGCGGCCCGCCTCCTCGATCACGATCCCCAGCTCCACCAGGCCGAACCCGGAGCCGCCGAACTCCTCGGGCACGGCGAGGCCTGCGATCTCGAGGTCGCCGCACAGCCGACGCCAGGCGGCGGCGGACCAGCCGGCGTCCGCGTCGATGTCGCGGCGCAGGTCGGCGTCGGAGGCGACGTCGGCGAGGAGCCCGCGCACGCTCGCGCGCAGGTCGTCGTGCTCGGGGTCGTAGCGGAAGTGCACGTCGCCCTCCGGGTCGTCGGGTCCGCGGTGGTGGCCACCGGGACAGCTTGACGATATCGTCAAATATCGATGCCGGCGAGCCCAGGTCGGTCTTCGCCGCCGAGGAGGGTGCAATGGATCTCGAACTGCCTGCGGACGTCGAGGAGTTCCGTGGCGAGGTTCGCCGGGTGCTCGCCGAGGAGCTCCCCCCGGACTGGTCCGGTATCGGGGCGATCCCCGACCAGCAGGCGACCCGCGCGTTCGTGGCCTCGTGGCGACGGACCCTGTTCCGGCGCGGACTGCTCGGCGTCGCCTGGCCGACCGAGTACGGCGGGCGCGGCCTCACGACCCTGCACCAGGTCGTCCTGGTCGAGGAGCTCACCAAGGCGGGCCTGCCCTTCGGTGAGCAGCCCGCCGACGCGACGGGCCTGAAGATGCTGGGCAACACCCTGCTCCGCTACGGCACCCCCGAGCAGAAGGCGACCGTGCTGCCTGCCCTGCTGTCCGGTGAGCAGCGCTGGTGTCAGGGCTTCTCCGAGCCCGAGGCGGGCTCGGACCTCGCGGCGGTGCGGACCCGGGCCCGACTCGACGGCGACGAGTGGGTCGTCGACGGCCAGAAGATCTGGACCTCGGCCGCGCACTCGGCCACGGGGATCTTCACGCTGGTCCGGACGGACCCGGACGCCCCCAAGCACCGTGGTCTCTCCTTCCTCCTGGTGCCGCTCGACCAGGAGGGGGTGACCGTGCGCCCGATCCGGCACGCCACCGGCGGAACGGACTTCTGCGAGGTGTTCTTCGACGGTGCCCGCACGCCCGCCGACATGATCGTCGGCGAGCCCGGGCAGGGCTGGAAGGTCGCGTCGACGCTGCTCACCTTCGAGCGCGGCGAGGAGGCGGCCACCAACCCGATCCTGTTCAGCGCCGAGCTGGACCGGCTCGTGGAGCTCGCGCGCAGGCGGGGGCGGTTGGCGGATCCGCGCATCCGGGACCGGCTGGCCTGGGCCCGCGCCAGGGTCGAGGTGATGCGCTACCTGGGTTACCGCGTCCTGTCCGACGTGCTCGCGGGCGGCGAGCTTGGCCACGCCTCGTCGGTGTCCAAGCTGTACTGGAGCGAGTACCACCGCGCGCTGACCGAGCTGGCGCTCGACATCGAGGGGCTCGACGGGCTGGCCCTGGCGGGCAAGCCGCCGTCGCGTCCCATGCGGGCCGACGACCCCGGCGCCGACCCGCAGTCGACCCGCAGCTGGTGGGAGGTCTCGCTCAACGCCCGCGGCGGAACGATCTACGCGGGCACCTCCGAGGTGCAGCGCACCATCCTCGCCGAGCGGGCCCTCGGCCTGCCGCGCGAGCCCACGTCCTGACCATCCCACAGAGAGGACCCCGATGGAGACCTATGGCAGCGTCGCCGAGCTGGAGGCCGCGGTCGGCGTCGAGATCGGCCCCACCGACTGGTTCCCGGTGGAGCAGTCGCGCATCGACGGCTTCGCCGACGACACCGAGGACCACCAGTGGATCCACGTCGACCCCGAGCGGGCGGCGGCGGGACCCTTCGGCGGGACCGTGGCGCACGGGTTCCTGACCCTGTCCCTGCTCCCGCACCTGCTGCACCGGCTCCGGAGGCTGGAGAACGTGCGGATGGGCGTGAACTACGGCCTCGACAAGGTGCGGTTCCCCGCGACCGTTCGGGCGGGCTCGCGGATCCGGGCGCGCGCGGTGCTGCTCGGCGTGCAGCGTCTCGACGGAGACTCCGTGCAGGTGGTCAACCGCGTCACGGTCGAGGTCGAGGGGAGCGCCAAACCGGCCTGTGTGGCCGAGCTGGTCGCGCGCTACCACTTCGCCCCGGCGGAAGAGTCCGCGGGAGCGAAGGCGTTGCTCGAGCGATGAGCAGACCGTCACCCGGGTCCTCGTCCGGCCAGGTTGAGCCGGACGTGGATTGACGCCATCGTCAAGCTCTGCGGGGTCGGGGGCGTCGCCTGTCGCTCGCAAGGCCCGGCCCGGCGGCGACAGTACGGCTGACGTCGCTTTTCTTGACATCGACGCGGGCAGGGGCCAAGCTTTGGTCCGTCCTTCGAAAACTTCCTTTGCAAAATGCGGCGCCGTAGCGGGGCGTGGTCTGACGGTCACGTCGTGTGGCCGGACCTCCCCGCGGCGCGATCCCATCCGCGAGAGGTGACGCAATGACGCTGACCCGTTCGGAGCTCTCGGTCGACCGCCACGGCCTGCTCATCGGCGGCGAGCGAGTGACGCAGACCAGCCAGGGGTTCCATCCCCACATCTACCCGGGCGACGGGGGGGTCAACGCCGAGGTCGCGTTGGCGGGCCCGGCGGACGTCGACCGGGCCGTCGAGTCCGCGACGCGCGCGCAGCGCACCTGGGCCGCCCTTCCGGTCGACACCCGGCGCGACCTGATGCTCACGCTGAGCGATCTGGTCAACGCCGAGTCCGCCGAGCTGACCCGACTGTCCGTCCAGGACAACGGGGTCCCGTTGTCCATCAGCGCGGTGCACCCGTTCCAGCTCGGACGCTGGCTGCGCTACTACGCGGGGTGGATCGACAAGCGCGCCGGGCAGCTGCCCCCGGTGTCGCTCTCCGACGACCTGAACCTGATCCGCGAGGAGCCGTACGGCGTCATCGGGGTCATCCTGCCCTGGAACGGCCCGATGGTCATGACCGGCATGGCGGTGTCCGCCGCGCTCGCGGCGGGCAACGCCGTGGTGATCAAGCCGCCGGAGCTGGCGCCGCTGAGCAGCCTGCGGTTCGGCGAGCTGGCGCTGGCGGCGGGCCTTCCCGAAGGTCTGGTCAACGTGATCCCCGGGGACCACGTCGCCGGCGAGGCACTCGTCCGACACCCGGGGATCTCGAAGATCCATTTCACCGGCAGCGGCGACACCGCCCGCAAGATCCACGCCGCGGCGCTGGACAACCTGACCCCGGTGGCCACCGAGCTCGGGGGCAAGGCGGCCCACATCGTCTTCGACGACGCCGACCTCGACACCGCGATGATCCTCGCCTCCTACTCGGGCCCGCTCGCCCAGAGCGGGCAGAACTGCGCCTGCGGGAGCAGGATCTACGTCCAGCGGGGCGTCTACGACCAGTTCGTCGAGAAGATGGCGGGCTACATCGGCGGCGTGCAGCCCGGTGACCCGATGGCGCCGGACACCGTGCTCGGTCCGGTCATCTCCGAGTCCTCCCTCGACCGGATCCTCGGGATCGTCGACACGGCTCGCTCGGCGGGCGCCGAGGTGGTCACCGGTGGCAAGCGGATCGGCGGGCGGTTCGAGTCGGGGTTCTACCTCGAGCCCACGCTCATCACCGGCGCCGCCCCGGACAGCGCGTTGAACCAGGTGGAGACGTTCGGGCCCGTCGTCTCGGTGACCCCCTTCGCCGACGAGGACGAGGTCCTCGCGTTGGCCAACGGCACCGACTACGGCCTGGTGAGCTACCTGCAGACCCACGACCTGCGGCGGGCGCACCGGGTGGCAGGCGAGCTGCGGTCGGGCTCCGTGTTCGTCAACACCTTCTCGGACCTCGTGCCGACCGCCCCCTACGGAGGCTACAAGCGCAGCGGGGACGGCCGGGTCGGCGGGCTCGAGGGGCTCCGCGAGTTCAGCCAGGTCAAGAACGTGCGGATCGCCCTCACACCGCCTGCGCTGCCCTCGTGACCGGACCCGCCCACACGTGATCGAGGCCCGGGACGGCATCCGTCCCGGGCCTCGGCATCAGACCTCCGGCCGGGCCTCGCGGAACACCCACGAGGTCCGGCCGGATCCGTTCGGCCTACGGGGCCGCCGGGCGGGCCAGCTCGCCGCGAGGGCGCTCGACGAGCTCGACCACCGCGCCGTTGGGGTCCCGCAGGAAGAGCACGGTGAACCCCCCGGTCGGGGTGTCGAGCATCGGGATGAAGGCGGGCTCGGGGACCTCGCCACACCTGCCGTCGGCGCGCAGCGCGGCCGCGGCCTCCCGCACGTCCTCGACGGCCAGCGCCATGCGGTAGAGCCCGCGGGTGACGGCGGTGCGCGCGGTCCCGGGGGACAGCTGCGCCTGGCTGAACTCGAGGGCGAAGGTGGGATCGTCGGGCAGCACGAGGCTCGCCCAGGGCACCCCGGCCTCGGTACCCGAGGACAGCACCGTCCAGCCGAGGGTCGCGTACCAGGCGAGTGTCTCGGCGAGGTCGACCGCGACCATGCGCTCGTGCGCGAGGACCCCGTCCGACTGCGGGTCGCCCGGGCCGGGCCGGCTCTCGATCACCTCGACGACGACGCCGTCGGAATCCACGGTGCGCAGCGCGGGCACCCGCCTGCCGCGGGCGAGCAGCCCACCCGCCACCTCGGTGCAGGGGTGGCCGAGCGCGTCCGCCCTGCTCTGGAAGTGCCGCAGGGACGGCACCCGGAACCCGACCGCCTGGAAGGTGGAGTCGGCCGAGCCGGGCCACGCGGGGGTGGTGGCGGGCACGTCCCAGTCGACGAGCTCCAGTGCGGGCGCGGCCCGCGGGCCGCGCCGGTCGTAGAGGAACGTCGTGGTGCTGGCGATCGCACCCTGCAGACCGAGCGGGGTGGCGTCGCCCTGGCGTTCGATGGAGCGCATGCGCGGCTCCACGCCGAACGCGGCCATGTAGAACGCCACGGCCCGCTCGCCGTCGGTCGTGTTGAGGTTGCAGTGCATCACGGCGTGCGCGTGGAAGGGCGGGTGGTCCACCCGCGCTCCCGTCGCCGTGGGCTGCTCCGTCGTGCTCACGAGAACTCTCCTCCAGGTCGGTCGCAACCGAGTCGGTCGCAGCCGGGTCGGTTGCGGGTGGTCACACTCCGGCGCGGTCCAGCACGCGCCCGAAGTAGCCCGCCGGGCCGCCGAACAGCAGCTGGGAGGACTTGGCGCGGCGGAAGTACAGGTGGGCGGGGTGCTCCCAGGTGAAGCCGATGCCGCCGTGGACCTGGATGTTCTCCGCCGCGGTGAACAGGTAGGACTCCGAGCACACCGCATGGGCGACCGCCGCGGCCTCGGCGAGCGGGGCCCGGCCGGGCAGGCCTGCCGCGGCCTCGGCCGCCTCCTGGGCCGCGGCGTCGGCCAGCTGCACCCGCACCAGCATGTCGGCGCACTTGTGCTTGACGGCCTGGAAGGATCCGATCGGTCGCCCGAACTGGACCCGGTCGCGGGCGTACGCCGCGCTCGTCTCCAGGCAGGCCCGGGCGCCGCCGACCTGCTCCGCGGCCAGCGCGGTCATGGCCAGGTCGAGGACCCGGTCGAGCACCGGGGCGGCCCCGCCGAGGGCGCCCACCGGCGTCCCCACGACCCCGTCGAGGTCCAGACGTGCCTGCCGACGGGTGGGGTCCAGGGTGCGCAGCGCGGTGCGGGTCAGCCCGGCCGCGGTCCCGGACACGGCGAACAGCGACGGTCCGGCGTCGGTCGTGGCCGCGACCAGCAGCAGGTCCGCCGTCGCCCCGTCCAGCACGAACCACGTGGTGCCGCCGAGCCGCCACCCGTCGTCGGCCCGGGTGCCGACGACCGGCAGCGCGGTGGGGTCCCAGGAACCGGACTCCCCGGCCACGGCCAGCGTGGCGATGGTCTTGCCCGACGCGATCCCGGGCAGGTGCGCGGCGGCCGCGGCGGCGTCGTCCGCGGCCAGCAGGGCGGATCCGGCCAGCACCACCGAGGACAGGAACGGGCTCGGCAGCAGCGCTCGGCCCATCTCCTGCAGGACCACGGAGAGCTCGGCGAAGCCGAACCCGTAGCCGCCGTGCTCCTCGGGGAAGACGAGCTGCTGCAGCCCGAGCTGATCGGCCATCTGCGCCCAGACGGCCTCGTCGTAGCCGGTCTCGGACTCCATCACGCGCCGGACCTGTTCCTCGCCGGACTTGGCACTGAGGAAGTCCCGCACCGAGCCGCGCAGGTCGTCGAGCTCGGACTGGCCTGCCGTCTCGCTCACGGCGTACCCCCCTGGTGTGAGCGACGCAGCTCGCGAAACGGCGTCCTGGTGTCGATGCCGGGCTCCTTGGGCAGCCCGAGCACCCGTTCGGCGAGGATGTTCTTCATGATCTCCTCGGTGCCGCCGAGGATGCGCAGCGCAGGCGTGGCGAGCAGCAGCTCGTTCCACGAGTAGGCGCCCCACGCGCCGGTGTCGGCGGCCAGGCGCGGGCCGAGGACCTCTGCGGCGAAGTGCGCGCCGCGGGTCAGGTTCTGCCCGTACATCAGCTTGGACACCGAGGCCTCCGGCCCGGGCTGGACCCCCGCCCGCATCCGCCGGACGGCCTGTCGGTTCAGGTAGGCGGTGGCGGCCTGGTCCGCGTGCAGCTCACCGAGCCTGCGGCGCAGCGCGGCATCGTCGGCCTGTCCGAACTCCCTCATCAGCGCGGCGAGGAAACCGACCGAGACCGCCTTCCCCGCAGGCCCGGCGCCTTCGCCGCCGACGCTCGCCCGCTCGTTCATCAGCGTGGTCAGCGCCACGGTCCACCCGCCGTCGACCTCGCCGAGCCGGTGATCGTCGGGCACCCGGACGTCGTCGAGGAAGACCTCGTTGAACTCCGAGCCGCCGCTCATCTGGCGCAACGGCCGGACGTCCACGCCCGGGGCCGACATGTCGACCAGGAACGCCGTGATCCCGCGGTGCTTGGGCTTGTCCGGGTCGGTGCGCGTGAGCGCCATCCCCAGCTGGGCGTGCCGGGCGACCGAGGTCCAGACCTTCTGGCCGGTGAGCACCCACTCGTCGCCGTCGCGGACGGCCTTGGTCTCCAGGCTCGCCAGGTCGGAGCCCGCAGCGGGTTCGCTGAACAGCTGGCAGGCGATCGACCGTCCACTGTAGAGGGCGGGCAGGTGGCGCCGCTTGATCTCGGGGGTGCCGTGGGTCAGGATCGTCGGCCCGATCATCCCCAGCCCGATCAGGGACAGCACGCCGGTGTCGGGGACGTCGTACTCGGCCTCGAGCCCGTCGTAGACCATGTCGTGGAGGCTGGTCAGGGCTCGGCCGCCGTACTCCGCGGGGCCGGTGATCCAGCCGAACCCGTTGTCGTAGCGGGTCTTCTGCCACTCCCGGGCGGCGGTGACCTTACGCTCGTCGACGTCCGGCGGATCGTCGGGGAAGTAGGCGATCGAGTCCTCGCCCCGGCCCCACTCGACGGCGCCGTCGTCGACGGGGAGGCGGGTGGCGTGCGCCTCCAGGAAGGCCCGGACCTCGGCGACGAAGTCCTCCATGCCGTCCAGTACCTCGGCGGACGGACCGTTGTCGGTGCTCATGCTCCTCGCTCTCAGATCTCGACGACCGGTCGGGCGGCCGCCCCGGTCAGCAGGTCGGCGCCGATCTCCTGCCCGAGGGAGCGATGGTCGCCCAGCAACAGGTCCAGGAGGGCACCGCGGGTGACGAACCGGTGCATGTCGCTCTCGAGGGTCAGCCCCATCGCCCCCAGGACCTGCACCGTGTGGCGGAGCACCTCCGCCTGGGCGCGGCCCGCGCGGTACTTCGCGATCCGCGCCTCCCAGGCGCCTCCGGTGGCGTCGGTGCCGGCGGCCCAGGCCGCCGCGACGGTCCGCCTGGTGGCGGTCACCGCGACGTGGGCCTCCGACATCCGGTGCCGCACGGCCTGGAACGCGCCGATCGGCTTGCTGTACTGGACCCGGGCGGTGACATGGGCGATGGCCTGGGCCAGGGCCGCCTCGCAGACCCCCGCGATCGCCGAGGCCAGCGCCCGGCGCCCGGCGGCCTCCGCCCGCGTCCAGGCCTGTGCGGCGGCCGGACCGGTGCGCCGGGCCGTGGCTGCGGCGGCGGGGATCTCGACGAGGCGCAGGGCCGTGCCCGGGTCGAATCCCGTGAGGTCGGTGCTGCTGCCCGCCGCGGCGGGCAGCACCACGAGCTCGGTCGCGCCGTCCGCGCCGCGCCGCGGGGCCACCAGCTCGGTGTCCTCGCCGACCGCGCCCAGCAGGACGCCCCGGACCGTGCCGGCGTCCTCGGCGGGCACCGGGTGCGGGTACAGGACGGCTCGGGGGCCGTGCGACGCGGGGAGTACCGGGTCGAGCAGGTCGAGCAGCACGTCGTCGAGGATCCGCGGGTCGGCGAGCGCGCGGCCCTGTTCGGTGAACAGGATCGTGGTGGCCGACGAGGGGTCCGCGGCCACGACCTCGGTCCAGCCCAGCTCGGCCAGTGCGGCCGAGACCGCGGACGCGTCGGTCGACTCCGCGAACAGCTCCCGCAGCGAGCCGGTCAGCAGCTCGACGGTGGCCGGGTCCAGGCCGGGGCCGTCGCCGGTCGGTTCGGCGGTGCTCGTCGGGGACGTGATCACTTCGCCTCCTTCGGGAGCCCGAGCACGTGGTCGGCGATGATCGTCCGTTGGACCTCGGAAGACCCGCCGAGGATGGTCGCCGAGCGGCTGTACCACCAGTCGTCGCGCCATCCGCGCAGCTCGGGGCTCGTGCCCAGCACGAACTCGCCGCCGAGCAGGTCGCGTGCCACGTCGTTGATGCCGGTCTCGACGGTGGCGAGCAGGATCTTGTCCACGCTGGCCTCCGGCCCGACGGTCTCGCCCGCCGCGAGCCTGCGCACGGTCTCGGCGCTCTGCGCCCGCAGGGTGATGATGTCGGCGTAGACCGCGCCGAGCCGTGCCGCGCCGTCGACGGGCGCCGGACGGCCCGCCGTGGCCCGCTCCCGCAGCTGGTCGCGCAGCTCGCGGAGGCGGCGCAGCGCCACCGACGCGCTCGCCCAGGCGTACATCGCCCGCTCGTACTGCAGCAGGTACATGGCGACCGACCAGCCCTGACCCTCCGCGCCGACGAGTCGGTCGGCGGGCACGACCACGTCGTCGAAGAAGATCTCGGCCAGCTCGTCGGCGCCGCTCGCGATGGCGATCGGCCGCCGGGTGATCCCGGGCGAGTCCAGATCGATCATGATCATGCTCAGCCCGCGGTGGCGGGACTCCGGCGTGCCGGTGCGCACGAGGGCGACGACCCGGTCCGCGGTGGCCCCGTGGCTGGTCCACAGCTTCTGGCCGGACACGACGTAGTGCCCGTCGACCCGGCGGGCGCGGGTGCTCAGCGACGCCAGGTCGCTGCCCGCCTCGGGCTCGGAGAAGCACTGGCCCCAGTGCTCGGCCCCGGCGAGGAAGAGCGGCAGGTACCGGGCGGCGAGCTCGGGGGCGAAGTGCACGAGCGGCGGGCCGAGGGTCTCCAGCAGGTTCATCTGCTCGGGCACGGGCAGCCCACTCGCGGACAGCTCGTCGTAGAGGACGGCACGGTGCCGGGGGTCACCGCCGAGCCCGCCCGCCTCGGTGGGCCAGCCGTAGCGGTTCCACCGGCCGCGGTGCAGGACCTCCAGCAGCACGGCGTGGTCGGCGGTCCGTTCCTCGATCGACGAGTAGTGCCGTCCGCGCCAGCGGTCGAGGTGGCGTTCCGAGCCCAGATGGCTCCGCAGCGCGGCGCGGTAGGCGTCCAGGTCGGTCGAGAACGACGCCGTGGCCGCCGGCGTGGTCGCCCTCTCCGCCTGCGCGGACCCGGCGCCCGTCACGACGCCGCCCTGGCGAGCGTGGTGGTCATGGTGGGAACTCCTCATCGGGGACAGCCGGCCGCACCGGCGACGTCGGCATGACCGGAGGTCGGCACGAGCCGGCAGAGGGCCTCGCGGTGACCATCACAGCCGCTCTTGACGAAACTGTCAAGTTGAGGGCGCTCCACGCCGACCGTGCTCGGTCGCCCTCCTCGCTTTCACACGGTGGTGTGAGAACGGTTGGGGCCGGTGCCGTCAGCCGAGGTGGGGGCGGTGTGGACACCGCGGACAGTCATTGACAGGCCTGTCAAGTCTGCTAGTTTCGATGCGCTCGCGGGCCGGTGTCGGCCCGCCGACGACCGTCTGGAAGGAAGCCGCATGCCCCTCAAGCCCGGAGCCCGTTTGCGCAGCCAGGTGGACGCGACCGAGGTCATCGTCGTGCGCGCCCCGTCCGTCGACGTCGAGGTCGCCTGCGGGGGACATCCGATGATCGACATCAAGCAGGCCCCGACCGAGGGCCTCACCGCCGTTCCCGGTTCGGGCGGAGTGCAGATCGGCAAGCGCTACACCTGGTCGGAGGACGACGGCCTGGAGCTCCTCGTGACCAAGCCCGGGAGCTCGGCGTTGTCCATCGACGGGGTGGAGCTGGTGGTCAAGGACGCCAAGCCGTTGCCGGCGTCGGACTGAGTCGCCGCGGGCTGGGCGGTGCAGATTCGCTATTTCGAAACTAATGCCAGTATCGAGATAGTGCTTGCGTTCATTCGCACCGGGGACACACGATGGGCGGAGCATCGGCCGTCCACATCGAGGTGATCCCGTGCTCCTCTGCTCCTGTCCTCCCCGCGTCCGCGCTCTGCGTTCGGGGGGTGGCCGATGACCGAGCGAACGGCGCTGGAGAGCTTCTCGTTGGCCGGTCGGGTCGCCGTGGTCACCGGCGCGGCGAGCGGAATCGGTGCCGAGACCGCCGTCGTGTTCGCCGAGGCGGGAGCCGACGTGGTGCTCGCCGACCGGGACGAGTCCGGGCTCGCCGAGACCGACGAGCGGGTGCACGCCCTCGGCAGGCGCAGCCTGGTCCGCGGCGTCGACGTCGGCGAAAGCGGTCAGGTCGAGGCGCTCGCCGACGTCGCCGTCGACCGGTTCGGTGCGGTCGACGTCTGGGCCAACGTGGCCGGCGTGATCGACTACTTCACCCTGGTCGACGCCGACGAGAAGGATGTCCGCCGGATCGTCGACGTCAACCTGCTCGGCGTCTACTGGGGGGTCTCGGCGGCCGGTCGGGTGATGACCGGGCAGGGCCGCGGGTCGATCGTCAACGTCGCCTCCACCGGTGGGGAGGTGGCGGTGCCCCGGCTGTCGGTCTACGGCATGACCAAGGCGGGCGTCATCCACCTCACCAAGACCGCGGCCGCCGAGTTCGGTCCCGACGGGATCCGGGTCAACGCGGTCGCGCCGGGATTCGTCGCGACACCCATGGTCGCGGCGAGCTACACCGGCCCGGACGGCGAGCCGGACCCGGCCGCCCGGGACGAGCTGTTCTCCAACCGCGCCCGGATCGCGGCGTTGGGCACCATCGGCACCACCCGGGACATGGCCTTGGCCATGCTCTATCTGGCCTCCGACGCGTCGTCCTTCATGACCGGCCAGACCCTGCGGCCCAACGGTGGCACCACGATGGCGTGACCGGGTGGGCCCGGGCCCGGGGGAGTTCGGACCGAGCGGCTCCCCGTGGCCCGGGTCCGGTCGGTCCAGGGACCGGGCCCGGGCCACGGGGGACGATCAGCCGCCGATGATCCCTCGGTCGCGCAGATCGGCGATGGACTCGTCGGAATAGCCGAGCTCGCGCAGCACCGCGTCGGTGTGCTCGCCCATCGAGCACCCGCCGTCGGCCTTGGTCGTCGACCGGGAGAACCTGGTCGGCGTGGCGAGCCTGAGATGCTCGTCGAAGATCGGGCTGATCGCGGTCGTGCGGTAGCCCGCGAACGCCTCGTCGCTCTGCAGGAGGACCTCCGGCGCCGTCTCACCCACCGCGACGCAGGGCACCCCCGCGGGCAGGAGCTCCTTCTCCCAGGCCGCCGCGGGCCCGCCGGCGAAGATGTCGGCCAGGACGCCCGCCAGGTCCGCGTCGTGCGCCGCGCGGGACTCGGGCGTGGCGAACCGGTCGTCGCGCAGGCCGGCCTCGCCGGGCAGCGCCGCGACCAGGGCCGCCCACTCCCTCTGCGTGGGGGCGGCCAGGAACACCCAGCCGCCGGAGGCCGGGTACAGCCGGTACAGCGCCGTGAGCCCGTGCAGGCCGGGGTCGACGCGTTCGCCCGCGGGCCGCCCCGGATAGTCGATGGTCTGGTCGGTGGTCAGGTTGGCGGTGGTACCCAGCATCGTGGTCGTGAGGTCGTGCAGGGTGTGGCCGCGGCGCCGGGCGAGCAGACCCATGAGCAGCGTCGAGGCGACACCCATCGCGGAGGCCCCGTCGGCCTGCAGGTTCTGGCTGGCCGACGCACTGAAGAGGCGGTACGAGGTGCGCTTGAGCTCCTCGAGGTCACGGACCTCCCCGACGGCGTCGGGCACATCGGTGAGGGCGAGCCCGGTCGCGGCCCCGATGCTGGATGCGTAGGCGGGCCGCCCGCCGTACGGTCCGCTGACCCCGTACCCCGCCGCACTGAGGTAGACGACGTCCGGGTTCAGCTTCCGGACGGAGGCCTCGTCCAGCCCGAGCCGCGCCGCCACGCCGGCCCGGAAGCTCTGCAGGACGATGTCGCTGCGCCGGGCGAGCTCGAGGACGATCCGCTTGCCCTCCTCGGTGTTGACGGCGACCGCGATGCTCTCCTTGCCCTGCATCACCCGGGCGGCGCTGGCCTCGGGGAACGCGCTCAGCCTGCGGATCTCGTCGCCGTGCAGCGGCTCGATGTGGAACACCCGCGCCCCGAGGTCCGTCAGCAGGGCCGTGCCGTACGGCCCGGCGAACATCTTCGCGAGCTCGAGGACCGTGACCCCCTCGAGGGGCAGCCCCGAAGGGGCGGGGGAGTCCGGTCGGCCCGTCTCCGGTGCCGTGGGGCGGCTGCCGCGCACCTCGGCACCGTGCTGGTCCAGCGCGGGAGCGGCACGGACGGGCGTCAACGGTGCCCCGTTCGCGAACGTCAGCGGGGCGAGCTGGCGCACCGGGCCGATCCCGGGGTTGTCGACGACGAGAACGCGGCCGTCGTGCTGCAGCTGCGGGTGGTCGAGGGCGTCCCGGCCTGCGCGGAACGTCTCGGCGCCCAGGTCCGGCCTGCGCTCGAAGACGGCCTGCCACTCGGCGAAGGTCCGTTCCCCGAACTTCTCCAGCATGAACCCCCAGATCTCGTCGAGCAGCTCGGGTGCGATGTCGGGGAAACCCCGGTAGCGGGGGTCCGCGAGCATCGGCAGCACCTCCAGCTCGTCGAGCAGCGCCTGGAACAGTCGGGGCTCGACCTGGGCGAACTGCAGCCAGTGCCCGTCCTTGGTCCGCGCCACCAGCAGCGGCAGGACCAACCGCCCGGCGGGACGGCGCTGCTCGTCGAAGGGGTGCACCGACTCGTAGGCGCCGGGCCAGCGCAGACCCACCATCTCGACGAACCACGTCCAGGTGTCGAGCCCGGCGATCCCGCGGACCAGGTCCGCCTCGACGCGCTGGCCCCGGCCGCTCGTCTCGCGCTCCAGCAGCGCGGCGAGGATGCCCTGCACGGCGGTGTGGGCCGCCCCCCACGAGGCGTAGGGGACGGTGACGAACGCCGGGCCGTCCCGGAGCACCGTGTTGCCCTTCGCCTGGAGGTAGCCGAGCTTGGCCATCACCACGCCCTCGTAGCCGGGCATGTCCCGCCACGGGCCGTCGGTGCCCCATCCGGTGATGGCCGCGCTGACCAGCCGGGGGTTCAGTGTGCTCAGCCGGTCGGCGGTCAGCCCGAGCCGGTCGAGCGTGCGGGGGGCGAACGTGGTGACCGCGACGTCCGCGGTGCGCAGCAGCGCGTCCAGCTCGGTGCGACCCTCGTCGGTGGCCAGGTCCAGGACGACGCTGCGCTTGCCACGGCCCAGTGCGGGCCAGGCGGGTCGCCGCCGCAGCGGTGAGCCACCCGGCCGCTCGACGAGCAGGACGTCCGCGCCCGCGTCCGCCAGGTACTGGGTCGCGTACGCCCCGGGCAGGGTCGTCGACAGGTCGACGACGGTGAGGCCGGCCAACGGGCCTGCGGTGGGTTCGGGCGCGAGATCCGGGTCGGACATGTGGGGTCTCCTTCGACCGGCGGGCCCGGCGGTGCCCGCGCTTCGCATCACAGGGAACACGTTCCTGGGCAGGGTAGCGGCTTGACGCATCCGTCGGAACGGATTGCGGCGAGATTGCAAGTCATGTTTGCAAAGGGAGATCGACTCCGCCGGAACAGTCGAGATCTCGGAGTCGTCGGGAGGGTTCGCACGGGGTCGGGTCAGCGCTGCGCAGTGGCATCGTTCCGGACGAGCCCCACGAGGATCCCGGTCAGCTCGGCCAGAACGGCCTCCTGCCCGGGATCGGTGGTGCCGTGCCGGAACCGCTGCCAGCTCTCTTCCAGCATCGAGACCAGGACCAGCCCTAGCACCGCGGGCCCCGCCGTGTCCGCCGCCCCGCGGTCGACCAGGGACCGGCCCATCGCCGCCGCGACCTTCATCGACGTGTGCCGTGCGTCCGCGCGGAAGCCTTCGTCCGTGGGCCCCGAGACCGTGGCTGCCCGGATGAAGGCGCCGTGGGTGTCCAGATGGACCAGATAGCGGTGCAGCCAGCCGGAGACGTCCGCGGCCGACCACGGGGTGGGGAGATCCTGGAAGTCCCGGGCCAGCTCGAGTCCGGAGTGGTAGGTCGCCCGTCCCAGCTCGGCGAAGACCTCGAGCTTGTCCTGGAAGTAGGTGTAGAAGCCCGCCCGCGAGATGCCGCAGGCGTCGGTGATGTCCGAGACGCTCGTTCCCGCGTACCCGTGGACGAGGAACAGGTCGCGCGCGGCGGCGACGATCTTGGAGCGGGTCTGGTGCGCCCGCCGTCCGAATCCGTCCGCGGGGATGATCGCCTCGCCCACGAGTGGTCAGCCGGTCCCCGCGCCCGGACCGGTCACTGCGCCGGTCACTGCGCCGGTCACTGCGCCGGTCACTGCGCCGGTCACTGCGCCGGTCACTGCGCCGCCTTGGCGGCCCGGGACGTCGACCGGGCCAGGAAGGCCCGCACGATGTCCTGGTGCTCAGTGGTGTCGAACGAGGTGAACTCCTCGATGAGGGCGTACTCGAGCACACCCGCGATGGCCCGCTTGACATGCATGTTGAGCGCACGCTTGGTGCTCTGGACGGCCTGCGGCGGCTGGGCGGCCAGCTTCTCGGCCACCGCGACGGCCTCGTCGAGGAGCGCCTCCGGCGCCACCACCCGGCTGGCGAGCCCCAGCTCGACGGCCCGCGCCGCGGGGATGCGCGCGCTGGTGAGCAGGTACTCCTTCGCCTGCAGCATCCCCATCATCAACGGCCAGGTCGGCGCCCCGCCGTCGGCGGCGGTCAACCCGACGCCGACGTGCGGATCGGCCATGAACGCGGACTCCGCGATCAGGACGATGTCGCTGGAGGTGGCCAGGTTGCAACCGAGACCGACCGCGGGCCCGTTCACCGCGGCGACCACGGGCAGCGGGAAGTCGGTCATCTCCTCGAGCAGTCGTCGCGCGCCGTCGAGCTCCTTGCGCCGGGCGGCGCGGTCCTCCCAGAGGTCGACGAAGTGGTCGAAGTCGCCGCCTGCGCTGAAGGCCTTCCCGGCTCCGGTCAGTACGACCGCACGCACCCCGGGGTCCGAGGCGAGGTGGCGCCACACGGCGATCAGCGAGTCGTGCAGGGCCTCGTTGGTGGCGTTGAGCGCCTCGGGCCGGTTGAGCGT
>Ga0070671_100000377_pt1 | contig 30681 bp, 32 predicted proteins | sample KBSS73metaG_FD_65341 | JGI IMG/M metagenome (GOLD analysis project Ga0070671, IMG submission 65341) | Switchgrass rhizosphere microbial communities from Kellogg Biological Station, Michigan, USA - KBS S7-3 metaG | ecosystem: Host-associated > Plants > Roots > Rhizosphere > Soil ...
CCGCAGCCGCGAAAGATCCGCCCGTACCACCCCTCCATGCTGTAGCCGGGAATGGTCAGTGCGCCGTCGTTGAGCGACTTGCTCTCGTCATACAACGCCGACAAGTCGAAATCGTTGACCGCACCCCGACCCTCGCAGCGCGGGCACATGCCACCGGTGATGGAAAAGCTTCGTCGCTCCTTCACCGTTTTGCCGCCCTTTTCCAGCGTGACGGCGCCCGCGCCGCTGATCGAGGCGACGTTGAACGAAAAGGCCTGAGGCGAACCGATGTGCGGCTTGCCCAGCCTGCTGAACAGGATGCGCAGCATCGCGTTCGCGTCGGTGGCCGTGCCGACGGTCGAGCGGGGATCGGTGCCCAGCCTGTCCTGGCCGACGATGATCGCTGTGGTCAGGCCGTCCAGGACGTCGACGTCGGGTCGCGCCAGCGTCGGCATGAAGCCCTGCACGAACGCGCTGTAGGTCTCGTTGATCAGCCGCTGCGACTCCGCGGCGATCGTGTCGAACACCAACGAGCTCTTGCCCGAACCCGAGACGCCGGTGAATACGGTCAGCCGGCGTTTCGGGATCTCGATGCTGACATCCTTGAGGTTGTTCTCGCGGGCGCCGTGCACCCGGATCACTTCATGACTGTCAGCGGCATGTAGCGCAGGCGAGCGGTTTGACTTCGTTCCCATGCGTCAGCGCAGCTCCTGGATTCGGACCATGTTTCCGGCGGGGTCACGCAGCGCGCAGTCACGGACGCCGTAAGGCTGCTCCGTCGGCTCCTGGACGACCTCCACATCGCCGGCCTGCACCCGCTCGAATGTCGCGTCGAGGTCCTTGGTGGCCAGGTTGAGTTGGCCGTACGTGCCCTTGGCCATCATCTCTGCGATGAGGCGGCGCTCGTCGTCGGTGAGGCCCGGCGTGGCGGCCGGGGGGTAGAGCACGACATTCGTGTCGGGCTGGTTGGGCGGGCCGACGGTGATCCAGCGCATCTTGTCTCCTCCGACGTCGAGGCGGACCTCGAAGCCGAGAACGTCGCGATAGAACGCCAGGGATTCTTCCGGATCGTCGTGCGGCAACATGCTGGAGTGAATGGTGATGTCCATGTGCCTCACGGTAGATGCAGCCGAGCGGCGGGCGCTTCTCGATTCCTGATCGGTCTGGTGACTTGTTTCTCCACGCATGACGGCATCCCGGCTCTCACGCCGGCGGTCTGTTCCCGATAAGCACTGGGCGGCATCCCGACCAACTCGGTGAACCGCGTGCTGAACGTGCCCAACGACGAACAGCCGACGGCGAAGCAGACCTCGGTGACGCTCATGTCGCTGCCTCGCAGCAGTGCCATCGCACGCTCGATGCGGCGCGTCATCAGATAGGAATACGGCGACTCCCCGTACGCGAGCTTGAACTGGCGCGACAGGTGGCCGGCCGACATGTTGACGCCGCGCGCCAGCGCCTCGACATCCAATGGCTGCGCGTACTCGCGGTCCATCCGATCGCGGACGCGGCGCAGCAGTTTGAGGTCGCGTAGCCGCTGCGCATCCGGGGTCACTCCCGGATCGTAACGTCGGGTGTCTACGTCCAGAATTCGTTCATGGGTTGCGCGTAACGGTCGTTGTCGGTCAGCGGCGGCAGTCCGAGTGAATCCTCGATGGTGCGCAGCAGGCTGTAGTGGTCATAGCGGTCATCGGCGACGAACGCACCGCCGCGCATGCCGCTCGCGACGGCGCCGGGCGACGGGATGACGACCGTGACGATGTGGTTGCCTTCGTTGCCGTTGCCCAGCGACAGGTTGTTGTAGTCCTCGTCGAATGTGATGAAGATGGCACTCTTCTGCGTGGGGTCGTTCCACGTATTCGAATCCGTGATGAGCGGTACCGTCTCCTTCAGGAACGCATCTCCTGCTGCGACGTTGTATTGGTGTCCGCCAAGGAATTTCGGCGTGAGCTGGCTCAGCGCCCACTGGATGACTCCAGTCAAGGTGGTGGTTGGACCTTCCATGTTCGTCGCGTCGTCCGCGGCGAACCAGGCGAAATTGGGAGCCAAAGTGGGATCGGCGAGATCGGTCGCCATCTCCGACAGGTCGAACAGGTGGCTGTTCACTCGGGCCGGGTCGTCGTAGATGTCGTGGAAAGCGAGGAACGGCAGCCGGTCGGTGGGGGTGCTGTAGCCGCCGCCACCCTCCATGTAACCGGCCCAGGTCTTGTGCGCCAACTCGATGTTGTCAGCCAGGTTCAGCGCGGGATCAAAGCAGTCCGCCGGACAGTTGTAGTTCAGCCCGAAGTCCGAACCACCAATGATCGGATAGTAATTCGGGTCGCTCGGGTGAGTCAGCGCGTAGTAGTTCGACGCCAATCCGTAGTTGTCGATGAGGCCGTTGAGGTACGGCGCATTCGGGCTACCGACGATGTCACTGAAGCCCTTGTTCTCCATGTAGACCATGAACACGTGATCCAGGGAGCCGACAGTCGAAGCCGGCCGGCTGAGGGGCGCCGGCGCCAGGCCTGCCGCACCGACTGTGAACGACAGGTTGTCGGCGTAGGCGTTGTTGTAGTTGCCGAGCACGGGGTTGCAGTCCTTCAGCGTCACCACGACACGGGCGGCGCGGGTGCCCACCGGGACGGTGCCTGCGGTATCGCGTTCGAGGAACCGGGTCAGGAAAAAACGATCGAGCACGCCTACCGGCCGGGTCCCGCCGGTGCCGATCGTGTCTCCGTTGGCATTCAGGAACTCGACGCGGACAGACGCGGCGGAGGGGTCAATGGTGAAGCCGCCGAGATCTCCGCTCAACGTGTAAGGCACTGCGCCACCGTCGATCTCGGCTGCCGCGGCACTGAGGTTCACGGTCTGGCTGAGCGTGGACGTGGCAACGGGTCCACCGCCGAAGAACTGGTCACCGCTATCGGGCGGCGCGCAAGCCGTACTGGGGAATCCGAGAAATGCCGGGAACGTCGGCCCGGGAGAGGACGTCGGCCACGGGAAGCGGCGCGGAGTGCCGTATTCGATGACCGTCGGCGTGCCGGTCACCGTCCAGCCCGGCACGGTCACCGAGCTGTATCCGGACAACGAAGGGTCACCGAGCTCAGCGCCCGGATTCACCAGCAAGTTCGGGCCTTCAACCGGTAGCACGGCGACGTGCTGGGCGGCTGCCGGCGAGAAGCCGAGCAGTGTCTGCTCGATCTCGCGACGGGCGAAGGCCAGCAGCGCCCACAGCGCCGGCTCGTGAACGGGCGCGACGGGACCAGCCGTCATCGATGGCCCCAGCCCGGCCCAACCCAGCAGAGACGAGAAGATGTTCGTTACGACGTTCAACGGCGCCAGCGGCCCGCTGAACGGTGCGGGATGCGCTTGTGGAATCGTCGCGATTGTGTTGGCTGTCACCGTGATTGGCGATGCCACCGTGGCTGGTGCGGCGAGACTCGAGGTGTGGACGTCGACGGTCGGCGCCGTACTGGCGAGCCGAAATGCGCTCGGTGACTGCACTGTCGAGACCGCTGCGACCGGATGTTCTTGCGGTAGAGACAGTGTCGAGGTTGCCGTTGTCGTGCTTCGCGCCGATGACTTGACCGCTTTGCGGGTGCCACCTTTGGCGGACGTTGGGGGCGTGATCGGGGCACCGTCGTCGCCGGCGGAAGTGCTGCTCGTGGCTGAAGCGGGCTCGCCGTCGACCGTTGTCTGCGTTTCAGGTGTCGGCGCCTTCTCCGACGACGTGGCGTCCGATTCCGTCGATGACGTCGCCTCGACCGGCTTCGTCTTGTCCGTAGCCGAGGTCGACGAAGAATCCGACGCACTCGAAGAGGCCGACGACGCAGCACTCGAGTCTGTTGGCTCCGCCAACGCCACTGCGGGCGTGGTGGCCACGGCCCAACCAACTCCCAGCGCGACAGCTAATGCGCCGACCCGGCCGACAAAGGTGACGTAGCCCATCACCGCTCCTTGCTCGATAGGGCAGTTCAGCGCCAAGAAATGTACGCCGTGGCCGGTCAACGAGGGGGCCGAACTGAGCAATCGGAGGGCCTGGCGGCCCATCCCCCGGCGAGATGCCGATAATCCACCGGCAAGCCGGCGAATATTGCTTCCATAGCTCGCGCACAGATGCTGTCCAGCGGAATTGTGGGGTGGCTCACTCGATCGATTCACCCACACGACATCGGTTCAAGATCACGTATGCTTCTGCGACCATGACGCAGCCGATCATCGAATATGGCGACCCGCGCCTAATCGCCGAGCAGTTGGACGAGTCCGGAGTGGTGTGTCTCGAGGATGCGGTTCCGCATGAATGGCTGACTCAAGCGCGCGCTGACGTTCAGGATCGGCTGCTGAATCACGGTGTCCACGACCACTTCATTCGCTCGCCTCGAGGCGAAGAGCACAGCGCCGCAGAGGCTTTCATCAATAGCTCTTCGGTCCTGTCACTGCTGACGGACATTGTGCGCGCCCGCTTCCCGGACGGACCGGCCGAGCTGGAGCTGACCGGTTCCGCCCTGCGCGTGATCGCCGGCCCGCGTGGCGAAGGCGACGCCTATTGGTTTCATTACGACGCCAGCGTGGTCACGATGGTCGTCCCGATATTTCTGCCGAATGCCGAACCGGGCAACTCCGGCGAATTAGTGGGCCTTTTTAACAAGCGCCCTTTCCGACGCCTTGTTCTCGCGAACATCATCGACAAAGCCGTCGGGCAAAGCCAGTTTTACCGCCGTCATATCTTGCGCCGTCTCGACGACAGCGGCTATCTGCACAGAGTGGATATGGAAGTCGGCAATCTTTACCTGTTCTGGGGCTATCGCAGCCTGCACGGCAACATGCCGTGCGAATCGGGGGCCCTGCGCGCCACTCTTTTACTGCATTTCGGCCGGCCCCACGGCTCGAGCGACGCATTGACGGCGGCCGTGCGGATCGGACAGTCGCTGCGCACCCTCGGACAGAAGCGTGCAGGCACGGAGGCGACGGTCGGCGCGTACTGACCACGGTGAAAGCCGTTGACCTCGCGTGATTTGCCGCTGTCTGGCACGTGAGCGTTAGCATCGAGACGTGACTGAGCGCGAAGCCCCGCCGGATTGGGGCTTCGATCACCCGCAGGACCCGTATGACGACGACGGGTGGTTCGGTGGTGGACACGTAGCCGAGCCCCCGTTTGTGGACGACGCCCCCACCCCACCGCACGGTGAACCCGCAGTCCCCGCCGTCGAAGAATCGTATGAAGCCCGGAGCGAGGTCGCCCCACCACCTCCGCCGCCAGTCCGACGAGCTTCCTCCTCGACGGTCAACACGTGGACAGTGAACGGTCAGCTGCGCGCGTCGGATACCAGCACCTTGACGTTCCGGGCTCCCCCGGAGCCGTGGTATCGCGCCAGACAGGCCAGGATCGCACTGATCATCGTCGCCGCCGCCGCAGTCGTGGCGCCGGTCGTCCTGCTCGCGTGGCCCGATAGTTCTTCGACGGCCCCCGGACCGTCGACCTCGGTCGCGCCTCAGCCATCAACGACTGCGCCTGCCCTCAGCAGTGCTGCACCCTCACCGATCAACCTTCCGCCGCCACCACCACCTCCGCCTCCCCCGCCACCACCACCGCCGGAGCAAACCAGTTCGGCCCCGTCCTACAACGAGCCGTACTGGAGGCCTTCCGCTCCGGAGCCAACCAAGGGGCCGGACGTCGATGTGACCCGCGCACCGATCAGCGTGGCGCCAACGCCGCGACAATCACCAGGGACCAACTCGGCCAATCCTGGCGACGGCCGAAAGGGCTTCCACTGTGGAGGTTGGTGCTGACCGCCGGTCGGCTATTCGTAGTTCAGACCCTTCAACGGCGTTGACTGGGTCGAAAAGTCGATCTGCGCAGCAGGATTGGCTACGGCGGTGACCATCCCCGAGCCGAAGGCGCCTTGGGAGTCGAAAAGCGTCGCGGTGCCGACCGAAATCCCATCGGACGTCCAGTGCGAATCCGCTTGGATGGCGATCCAGTCATCAACAGGCAGTCGCGAGAGCGCAGCGGTCAGGTCACCGTTGATATAGCCGATGCCCTGCGTGCCCAGGTTGGTCACCAGACTCGTCGCCTCGGCGATCATCACGGCGCGGACGAACGGAGAGTTCGCCTCCCCCGCAAGCACTTTGATGCCGTCGTTGAAGAACCGCTTCCGGGAGTCGTTCTGATGTGCCGCAGGCGAACGTGTCCACCCCGCTTCGTCGCTTCCGACAAAGGGAAGTACCGAATCGTCGGGTGACGGCGGTTCTACGAGCGAGATCGGCGCAGTCCACTCACGACCGGGTGGTGCGGTCGAGCGTCGGTACTGCACCAGCGTGGCCCGGGTCACGGTGCGGCCATCCTGCACGACATCGCATTCCGCGCTGCGCACCCGCCTTCCGTCGCGGACCACTCGCACTTCGATCGCCGTCGGCACATTGCGCGCCGCACGGAACAAGTCAGCGGTGAATCGCGTCGGCATGAAGTCCGGTGATCCGCAACGGTTCTCGAGCGCACGGGCGGCCAACCCGACAACGGCGGGCCCATTCAGCTGATCGTCGCCCCAATGACTCTGCGCGAACGGTGTGGGCACGTAGGCGCCGCCCTCGGCCAATGTGAAGTGCGCCGGTTCCGTCGACATCCGATCATCGTCGCATAGCGCCTGATCGGCTACGTGTTGCGCCCGCCGTTGACGCCCAGTATCTGCCCTGTGATGTAACCGGCCTCATCAGAGATCAGGAAAGCGCATGCGGCAGCGATGTCTTCGGGTTTGCCCATTCGGCGGACTGGCGTTGCGTCGATCGTCGCTTGGACATTGCCGAGCCTCCCGCGGGATTCCGCGTTGCGCAGCATCGGCGTATCGATGAAGCCCGGCGGCACGGCATTCACTGTGACGCCCACGGGTCCGTATTCCAGGGCCAGCGACTTGGTCAACCCGTTGACGGCCGACTTCGCCGCCACGTAGTGCGACATATACGCAGTGCCGGAATGCGTACTCGAGGACGAGATGTTGACGATGCGCCCCCAGCCCGCGTCGATCATGTCGGGCAGGACCGCCTGAATGCAGTGGAACACCCCATTGAGGTTGACGTCCACCACCTTGCGCCACTCATCGAACGTGATGTCGGTGAAGCGCTTGAAGCCGTCCAGGCCTGCCGCGTTGACCAAAATCGTGACCGGCCCGAGCTGCGCGCGGATCGCCGCCAGCGCCTGATCGACCTGGGAACGATCGGTCACGTCTGCCGTCTGCGCGAACTCCTCATCGGAGGCAGTCAGGTCGATCGTGGCCACGTGGTAGCCGTCGGCCCGCAGCCGTTCCGCTACCGCCCGGCCGATACCCGAGCCGCCTCCTGTCACGACAGCCGTCTTCATCGATGCCTCTTCCTTCCCGAAATCGCTTGGTTATCTTGGCAATTGATGTCAAGTGCGTCGTGGCGCCCGCAGGCCCAGCGTGCGACGGCCCGCATCGACCAGATGCTCTCGCAACGCCGCGTCGTCGAAAGTCCCCCATATCGGTCCCGCCGCGCCTGCCATTCCGGCGAATACCATGGCCGCCTTCACCTCGCCGGCGGGTCCCGGATCGACATCGGCCAGCAGGGCCAGCTGGCGCTTGATCAGATCGCCCCATTCGGCACGCTCGACGAGCACCGCTGCGACGCTCGGGTCGGCCGCAAGCACCGCGACCAGTCCTCTGTTGCGCACCGTCAGTGCCGCGTAGCCGCTCAACATGTGCTCGGCCCGTGAGTGCGCGGTACGCCTCGTCTCGGCAGATTCCACGATGGTCCTCAACTCGTCGAGAATCGGTTCCAGGACAGCGGCCAGCAGCTGCTCGCGTGTTCGAAAGTGGTGGTAGATAGCGGCTTTCGTGAATCCGAGTTCATCGGCGATCATCTGCAGCGACGTGCCCGCGAAGCTGTGTCGGGTGAACAGGTCGACGGCCACCTCGATCAGTCGCGTCCGGGTGTCGGTGGTCGCCAACGCCGCTGTCGCCATCGCCGCCTCCTCAGGTTCGGCTTTACGATCGTATGGTACTGTACCGTTCATTCGTAAAGCTAGTTCCTTTACGATCGACTAGGTTACCAGGAGCATTCCCCCGATGAGCGACATCGATTCGCAGGACTTCTTCAGGGACGACGCACTCGTCAGCGACCCGTATCCGTACCTGCACGGCTGAGATGCCGGCTGAAGAACGGGCCCGCTTCCTCGGTCGCGAAACTGGGCACCTGGCGATGCCCTCCCGGGAACGCACGCAACAGTTTCTGTGTCGAGGCGAAGGCGTCAAACAACGCGAGACCGTGTTCTCGGCCGATCTCCTCGTCATCCCACGGCAACAGGAACTCGATGGGCGCAGTGATCTGCCTCGCCGCCGCCGTCAGCGCGTCAGATTCGAACATCGCACCGAAAACCGCAGCGGCGATGCGTGGTTCGGTTGCCGCCAATGGAATTCCAATGGCGGTCGCCAGCGTCATGCCGCAGTAGCCAACCGCGGCGTCGGCCCCGATCTCGGGCAGAGCCAACAGGGCGTCGATGGTCGCGCGCCATTCCGGAACGGCGCGTTGAGCCAACGACGCATTGAAGTCGATCACGATCGGACCGATCGGTTCGCCCGCCGAACGAGCCTGCCGAAGCGCGGCGACCCACTGGTTGTCCGCGGCGTTTCGCGGTCGCTCACCATGTCCGGGGGCGTCGATCGCGGCCACATTGAACCCACCTGTGGTCACGCAATAGTGGGCGCGGGCCACGAGTCCCGGTGCCTTTTTGTGCAGGCCGCCGCCATGACCCATCAGGATCAGCGGCGCGCCGTCGGATGCCTCCGCGGGTGACCAGAGCACACCGGTGATGTCGCCGAGCGCGAAATCACGTTCGACGATGGCGTTCGACGAAGTCTGCGAGTTGAAATGCATAGGTAGTTGCCTTTCGGGATTGCCTTGTTGTCCAGGCGCTCCCGGCGACCACCTACCTCAGTCGCCTGACCGTGGAAAGACGAGGAGCACCCACTTCGGTACCGCGTTCATGGGTTCTCACCTCCTCGATCGACGTCACGGTGTCCGAGAGGCTACCGACCCGCCCACCTTGCCCGCCAACTCTTTTTCGCTCTACGCGGCGACTGTGAGTACGCCGTCGGCCTTGGCCTCGACCCGTGTTCCGAAAGTGCGGCTCATCTCTGCCACGCTGGCGTGCAACCACGCAGCGTCCTGCTCAGGCGCACGCTCGAGCCGCATCCTCCTCATTCGCACCGGCACCATGCGCAGGACACTGCCCGAATTGTCGATAGACGCGAAATGCAGCAGCCGCAACTCGTGGCGAAACGAGTCGTAGGTGGAGATGCCCTCGTAGTCGTCGATGGTGTCGCCGCACCCGTACATGATCAGCTTTCCGCGGTATATCTCGATCGGCCTCGGATGATGCGACGAATGGCCGTGCACTAGGTCGACGCCGGCGTCAATCAGCCTGTGCGCGAATCGGATCTGTGCGCTGTCGACGCCATATCCCCAATTCGAGCCCCAGTGCACCGACACCACTGCGACGTCCTCGGGGCCCGTCAAGGCTGTCACTCGATCAGCGATCATGTCGGCGCTGTGGTCGGTCATATCCGGCACGTACGCAACTCCAGGGCGGTGTGCCGTCGCTGCCCACCGCGGTGGAATACCGCTCGAACTCATACCGCACGACGCGATCACCATCCGGCCGACGACAGCCGGACACTGCGCACTCTTCGCATCCAGACCTGCACCGGCACTGCGTATTCCGGCACGGTCGAGCGTTGTAAGCGTGTCGGTCAGCCCCTGATACCCGAAGTCGAGGATGTGGTTGTTGGCTAGCGCACAGACGTCGGGCCGGATTGCCGTCAAACAGCCGATGTTGTCAGGATGCATCCGGTAATGCACCGCCTTGCCGCGGGCGAACTCACCGCCTGCGGTGATGCTCGTCTCCAGGTTGAGCAGTCGGACGTCGGGCGCGAACCGCTCGACGATCTCCAAAGCTTCGCCCCACGGCCATGAATAATCGATCGGCGCCGGGATCGGACCGTTCGTCTGCTCGGCAAGCGAAATATAGGTTCGCGCATCGGAAACCACGGATTCGCGCAGGGTCGGATCACCGGGGTGTGGCAACAGTTGATCGATCGCACGGCCGGTCATCACGTCGCCGGTGAGGAAGATGACCGTCACGACGACTCAGCGAGTGCCGGCCTGCGCGAGGTCGGCAACCGAGTTGATATTGGTCTCGTCGACGAACGACGGCCCCGTCAAAGTCGGCTGACCACCGCCGATCACGTTCTTGTTGGTGAAGTACAGCCAAAGCGAGTCGACCGCGAGATATCCCTGCAGGAACGGCTGTTGGTCGATGGCCCACTCGATCATGCCGTTCTTGATCGCGTCGACGACACCGGCGTTGGTGTCGAACGTCGCCACCCTGGCGTAGCTGTTCGCTTCGGCGACCGCCTCAACGGCGGCCAGCGCCATCGGGGCGCCGAGAGTGAGGATGCGGTCAATGCTGAAGTCCTGCCGCAGTTTTTCCATCACCGCGCGCTTGAGGGTCGCCTTGTCCACGCTGTCGACGTAGAGCTTCTGTGTCTTGCCCGCGAATCCGCTTGTCAGCCCGTCGCATCGGGCTTCGAGCCCCACATGCCCCGGCTCGTGAATCACACAGAGCGCGTTCTGTGCGCCTTCGTGGGTGAAGCGTTCGCCCGCCGCCCGGCCGGCGATCGTCTCGTCTTGCCCGAAGTACTCCATCACGCCCAGCGCTTTCCAGTCGGCGATGCCGGAGTTCACGACGACCAACGGAATGCCCGCGGCGATCGCGGCCTGCACCGCGGGCGTCATCACCACAGGATCGGCCAGGGTAACCGCGATGCCTGCCACCTTTGCGCTCACCGCCGCCCGCACCAGGTTGGCCTGGGCCGTCGCGTCGGGATCGTGCGAGTACTGAAGTTCGACGTTGTCCTTGGCCGCTGCCGCCTCGGCGCCCCGACGGACCAGGTCCCAGAACGTGTCGCCAGGCGCCTGATGGGTGATGAGCGCGACGGTCATGCGGGCTGAGGTGCCGTTGTGAGCACTAGAGGTGGGGGTTGTCGCGCCATGTTCGCCGCCGGAACAGGCGGCCACCGTAATCATCAGCACCGCGAGGATGTACGCAAATGACATTCGGGCCATTGATCCGCCCCTCCCACGCGAGCCGGTGCGAGCCCGCCGCGACAGCAGGTCGCTCCCCAATCGTCGCAGCTAATTCGGCCGGCGTGGCGGGATTACCGCGAGCGATTCAGCTGCCAGATGCGGGTGGACAGCAGCGTCGCGAACGCACACCACGCTGGATAGGCGGCGAGGACACCGGCCCGCGGACCACACGCCGCGACGGACCGTCGCGTGAGATCGGCACTGCTCGCAGTCAGCGCGGCCGCCGCCACGGCCGACGTCCCGAGTTGGCGACGCGTGAAGAACAGCCAGGTCCAACCGGCATTGAGCGCGAGGTTGACGGCCAGCAGCCCGGCATAGGTGCGGGCCTGCCTGCGATCCTCGGCGCCGAAGTGGTCCAACGTCGAGGCCGAAACGGCAGCGATGTCCGCGTAGAGCAAGGGCCACACGACAGGAAAGGCCTGTCGCGGCGGCTGGAAGCTCGGTTTCTTCAGCCGGGCGTACCACGCCGACTCCGCGGGTCGGCTTGCCAACCCGCCTACCAGTGCCGTGACGGACGTAGCTGCAGCGGTGCTGACCAGTGTCTTCAAGCGCATGCCGAAATTTACCCAGAAGTCGATGTCACGAATCGCGGCGCTACTTGCGTCTGGTGTGTATCAACCGCTGCGACGAAAGGTAGAACGATGACCGAGATCCTGATTCTGGGCGCCGGCTACACCGGGATGGCCGCCACCGCCGGGCTGGTGGGCCGCCTGAAGGGCCGCGACGACGTTCACATCACGATCGTCAACCCGCAGACCCGGTTCACCGAACGTCTGCGCCTCCACCAGACCGCCTCCGGCCAGACCTTGGCCGATCTGCAGATTCCCGATCAGCTCGAGGGCACCGGCGTCGACTTCGTCCAGGGCTGGGTGACGGGCATCGACGCCGACGCGCAGACCGTCCGCATCGATGACGCCTACCCGCTGCGTTACGACACGCTGATCTACGCGCTCGGCAGCGTCGCCGACACCGAGACGGTTCCCGGCGTTGACGAATTCGCCTACACCTTGAACAGCGCGCAGGACGCGACACTGCTCGCCGACCATCTGCACCGCCTCACCGACGGCACCGTCGTCGTGGCAGGCGGCGGGCTCACCGGCATCGAGTCCGCGGCGGAGATCGCCGAACAGCATCCAGAACTCGACGTCGTGCTGCTGAGCCGTCAGGTCCCCGGTTCGATGATGGGCGACAAGGCGCGGGCCCGACTGCACGCAGGCCTGGAGCGGCTTGGTGTGCAGGTGCGCGCCGGTGTCGACATCGTCAAGGTGATGTCCGACGGTGTGGCGCTGGACGACGGCGATGTCGTCACCGCGCAGGCGGTGCTGTGGACGACGGGCGTGCGGGTGTCGCCGATCGCTGCGGGCGCCGGTTTCGACGTCGACGACCGTGGCCGCATCGTCACCGACGAGGCGCTGCGTTCGGTGTCACATCCCAACGTCTACGCCGTCGGGGACGCCGCCGCGATCCAGCAGGGCTACGGCGTCATCCACGGCACCTGCCAGAGCGGCATCCCAACCGCGCTGCATGCGGCGGCATCGATCGCCCGCGAGCTGAAAGGCAAGCAGCCCAAGAGGTTCCGCTTCGGCTATGTCCATCAGCCGGTCAGCCTGGGCCGCAATGACGGCGTCATCCAGTTCACCCATGCCGACGACACTCCAGGGCGGTTCTACCTGGCCGGCCGGTTCGCCGTCGCGTACAAAGAGACGGTGAGCTCCAGCCCGTGGACCACATACCGCCTGCTCAAGGTGCTGCCCGCGCTGGGGGCGGCGACGTGGCGGCGCGGCGGCGGGAAGACTAGATGAACGCCGACCAGCAGACGTTCGCCGACCACAGGACCTTGTTGTTCTCGATCGCCTACCGGATCCTCGGCTCGGCCGCGGATGCCGAGGACGTCGTCCAGGACGCCTGGTTCAAGTGGTCGGCGGACGACCGGTCACAGGTCTCCGATCCGAAGGCCTACCTTGCGCGCATTGTGTCGAACTTGTCGATGGACCGGCTTCGCTCGACGCGTCATCAGCGTGAAACCTATGTGGGCCCATGGCTTCCCGAGCCGATCCTCACCCAGGCCGACGCGGCAGACGACGTCGCCACCGCCGAATCGGTGTCGATGGCGATGCTCGTGGTGTTGGAGACGCTCAGCCCATTGGAGCGCGCGGTGTTCGTGCTCAAGGAAGTATTCGCCTTCAGCTACGCCGAGATCGCTGACGCCGTCGAGCGGTCGGAATCCGCGGTGCGTCAGGCCGCCCATCGCGCCCGCGAACACGTGCAGGCACGCCGGCCTCGCTTTCAGGCCGACCGCGCCAAGAAACGCGAGGCCACCGAACGGTTCTTCGCCGCCATCACAGGCGGCGACATCAATGAACTGATGGAGTTGCTCGCGCCGGAGGTCACGCTGTGGACGGACGGCGGCGGCAAGGTGCGCCAGGCGATGCGACCGATCGTCGGTATCGACAACGTCGCACGGTGGATCGCCGGTGCAAGCGCACGCCCCTACGAGGGCGTCGAAATCACTGATATGGCAGCAGAAGTCATCGACATCAACGGCGGGCCCGGCATTCTGTTGACCGGTGCCGGCCGCGTCATCGCCACGCTGACCGTCGACTTGGACGCACACGGCCGCATCGTCACCGTGCACAACGTCGCCAACCCGGACAAGCTGCATGCGGTCGCCGACGGGGTGAAGCACATCTAACGTGGCGTCGTGACCGAATGGCAGGTACGCACCGGAAGCGCCGAGGATTTAGACCTTGTGGGGCCGCTGTGGGTGGCGGTTCATCATCAACACGCGCAGGTCATGCCGCAATTGGCGCCGTATGTCAGCGACGACGAGACCTGGCGCGTCAGGCGCGTGTTGTATGAGGATTTGCTCGCCAAGCCCGACACCCTGCTGCTGCTTGCGTTCTTCGGCGAAACGGTCGTCGGCTACGGCCTCGCCCACGTCATTGCGGTGGACGACAGCTGGATCGCGGACACCTGGGTCACCGGATCACGGATCGGTGAGATCGAATCCCTCAGTGTGCTACCGCAATACCGCGGCAACGGGTTGGGTTCGGTGTTCCTGGAGCGGCTCGAGCGGCACCTGCAGGCGATCGGCGTCGAGGACATCATCCTGGGTGCGCTGCCCGGCAACATGGATGCCATCCGCCTCTACGAACGACGCGGCTATCAGCCGACCTGGCTCTATCTGTCACGCTTCAAGGGCCGGAACTAACATGAGCCAGACGACGGCAGAGGGGGAATCGGTGACCGCTGAACTCAAGTACCTGGAATTGCACGGCGACCGCATCGCATACCGGGATGCAGGCAGCGGCGAGACCATCCTGCTGATCCACGGTATGGCGGGAAGTTCGGACACCTGGCGGGCGATGATCCCCGCACTGGCCAAGAAGTACCGCGTCGTGGCGCCCGACCTGCTCGGTCACGGCCGGTCGGACAAGCCGCGCGGTGACTACTCGCTTGGCGCATTCGCGGTGTGGCTGCGCGACCTGCTCGACGAACTGGGTGTCACGCGCGCGACGATCGTCGGTCAATCGCTCGGCGGCGGCGTCGCCATGCAGTTCGTGTATCAGCATCCGGACTACTGCCAGCGGCTGGTGCTCATCAGCAGTGGCGGTCTAGGCCCGGATGTCGGATGGACGCTTCGGCTGCTGTCGGCGCCGGGCGCCGAACTGATCATGCCGATCATCGCGCCGCCGCCGGTGCTGAAGGCCGGCAACAAGCTGCGCTCCTGGTTCAGTTCAGTCGGTGTCCAGTCCCCGCGCGGCGCCGAAATATGGAGCGCCTACTCCTCTTTCGCGGACTCACAGACGCGGCAGGCGTTCCTGCGAACGCTGCGGTCGGTGGTCGACTATCGCGGTCAGGCCGTGAGCGCGCTCAACCGGCTACACGTGGCCTCTGAGTTGCCCATCATGGCGATCTGGGGTGATAAAGACCAGATCATCCCGGTCTCACACGCTTACGCGGCCCATGAGGTCCGGCCGGAGAGTCGGCTCGAGGTCCTCGAGGGCGTCGGCCACTTTCCCCAAGTCGAGCGGCCCGCCGAAGTGGTCGACCTGCTCGACGACTTCATCACCTCGACAAGCGAGACCGCGAACGAACCACTCGATAGCAGCCGTACAACAGCGCAGCCACCGACAGATTGACGAAATACGCGATGTCGGCGCCGTGCCACGCCTTGGCGATCGGCCCCTCGAACAGGGGCGCGGTGTTCATGAACGGGATCGCCACGGCGTAGGCGAGCACGAACGCGATCACCGCGGCCACCGCATCGCGGCGGTCGGTCGATTCCGAAGCGGGGTCGACGGTGGCCCGTCCGCGTACCCGAAGCAACCAGTCGATCACGACCACGGCGACGAACCCCGGAATCCAATAGCTCACCAACAACAGCACGTTCTGGAAGCGGGTGGCGGTATCGGCGGCGTTCAGCCAGAGGATGAGCGGATAGGCCAGGGCTGCGACGATCACGGCCGACACCGGTCGCCGCACCCGCACCCCGATTGTCTGCAGCGCCAGCGAGCCGCTGTAGTCGTTCATCACGCCCGAACCGATCGACGCCAGCGCGATGATCAGCAGTGCCAGCCCGCCAAGCAGGCCGCCTCCCATCACCGTCCGAACACCCTCGGCCGTCTGCTCAGAAACCACGTTGCCCGCGGCGACGCCGATGCCCTGAATGAAGGTGTACGCCAACACGATTCCGGCGAAGGTGAACCCAAACACCCTCGCGCGCGACGAGTCGGCGGGCAGGTAGCGACTGAAGTCGGCGGCGTAGCTGGCCCATGACACGGCAAGGCTGAAGGCGATGGTCACCTCGAAGACGAACGCACCCGCCAGGTCTGCGCCGGCGACACTGGCGGGCGTGACGATCTGCTGCCCGGCAATGAGTTTCACTGCAAACACGACGAACGTGGTGAACAGCACGACGGTCAACACCGCCTGCATCCGGTGGATGACCTCGTAGCCGAAGAACCCGGCTACCGCCTGTACCCCGAGGACGATCAGCACCGCGAGCCAGAACGGCACGCCGAGCAGCAGCGACAGCGCCTGACCGCCGAACAGGCCGACGAGTGCGTCCCACGCGATCGTGCCGAGCCATTGCAGTACGGCGGGCAACACCACCCCGCCGCCGAACGCCATCCGTGAGTTCGGCAGCTGACCGGTGCCAGTGCGCGGGCCCCACGTCGAGAGGTATCCCACGACGAGTGAACCGAGAACGGTCCCGATCACCATCGCGAGCAGACCGAGCCAGAAGCCGAGCCCCAGCACGATCGCCAGCGCCCCGGTGAACACCCCGGTCATGTTGACCTGCGGCGCGAACCACACCGTGAACAGTCTGGCGGGCGACCCGTAGCGCTGGTCCGCCGGGATGGGCGCAATACCGTGCGTCTCGACGGACAGGTCCCCAGCGGCGGATGGTCGGTGGCCGGCGAACGTCGGCTCGGTCAAAGCACTGGAACTCATCCGTCCATTCGATCACGACCCCCGTCGCGCCGACGCACTACTGTCGCCTACATGCCAGATCAGCGATCGATATGGGGTGGCGGCGTGGCTGGCTTGGGCGGCGGCGCCTACGACTTCGCCGTCGAACACGAATGGCTTGCCAGGCCGGGCGGAGTGCTGCTGTGGGGCACGGACACCCGGATGCTCTACGGCAGCTTCCACACGATAAGCGAGCTGGCGGACGGTTCCGCGGTTCTCGACGTCCCGTGTGGCGGCGGGGTCGCGCTGCGCGGACTGCGACCCGACCAGAGCGTGCGCTACGTCGCCGCCGACATGTCCACCGAGATGCTCGCGCGTGCGCGCACCCGCGCCGCCGGGTTCGGACATGACGACGTCGAGTTCGTCGAAGCCGACATCACGCGAATGCCGTTCGATGACAACGAGTTCGACCTGTGCGTGTCGTTCAACGGTTTGCACTGCGTTGCCGATCCTGCCGCCGCAGTACGCGAAATCGCCCGCTGTGTGAAGCCGGGCGGTCGGCTGGTCGGAGACTCACTCGTACGCGGCGCTGGGTGGCGTCAGGATATGGGGCTCAATATCGGGCGACGGCTCGGAGTCTTCGGCGCCGGCGGCACGGTCGACGAACTGCGCAGTTGGCTCACCGACGCCGGCCTGAACGTCGACCGTATGGATCTGTCGGGGGCGATCGCACATTTCACCGCGACGGCCGCATGACCACGCCCCAAACTCACACCACTGACGGTCGGCCGCGGGCGCGCGGGCTCGGCATCGACCTGCAAGGACGACCGGGACCGCTCAACGCGATCACCGATGTCGCCGACGTCGAGGTCGGCGTGACGACGTTGATCGAAGGACCGTCGGTGCGCACCGGGGTCACCGCGATCCTCCCCCGCGGCCGCGACGGTGTCGGGCAGCCCTGCGCGGCGGGCTGGTATTCGCTCAACGGCAACGGCGAGATGACCGGCACAACATGGATTGACGAGGCCGGATCGTTCAATCTGCCTGTGGTGCTGTCGAATACGCATGCCGTCGGCGCCTGCCATACTGGCGTCGTCAGCTGGGTCAACCAAACCAACCCGCGACTCGCCAACCAATGGCTACTGCCTGTCTGCGCCGAGACGTGGGACGGGTACCTCAACGACATCAACGGCGGCCACGTCCGCCCCGAACACGTGGAGGCCGCACTCGACACAGCGGCGCCAGGCCCGGTGGCCGAGGGATCGGTCGGTGGCGGCACCGGGATGAACTGCTATGAGTTCAAGGGCGGCAACGGCACTGCGTCGCGACAAGTCAGCTACGGGCGGCGAACGTTCACCGTCGGAGCATTTGTGCAGGCGAACTTCGGCTCCCGGTTCGAATTGACCGTTGCCGGAAGGCATTTGGGCCGTGAGTTGCTCGACGACAATCCCCTGGCTGACGACTGGTTCGAGATCGACCTCGGCCTGAAGCCACCACCCGGTGCGGGGTCCGTCATCGCAATCGTTGCGACCGACGCGCCGCTGCTGCCCGGTCAGTGCAAGGCGCTGGCGCGGCGCGTTCCGCTGGGCCTTGCCCGCACCGGGACAGCGGGCAGTCACTTCTCCGGTGACATCTTCCTGGCGTTCTCCACCGCGGAGGTGCCCGGTCTGGCCAGTGCGTTCCCGGTCGGACCCGTGGGCTCACCCGGCCAGGACGAGTTCGGCACGCTCACGTTCGTACCGTGGGGCCGGATGGATGACCTCTACACCGCAGTGGTGCAGGCGATCGAGGAAGCGGTGCTCAACGCGCTGGTGGTCAACCAGGACATGGTGGGCCGCGACGGACACCGCTCGCCGGCCCTTCCCCATGCTCGGCTGAAAGCGCTCCTGGGCTAGCCGCCGGCCCGCCGAACGTTCCGTACCACTCGATATTTCGCAGATTTTTCGAGCGGTAAGGAACGTTCGCCGCGGAGTAAGCCGGTTATAAGCGCTCCTGGGCCTCAGTCCATAATCGGAAGAACTGCTAACGATCGGAGCCGGGCGTGGTCGAGACCGACGCGAAACGCACCGCCTTCGATCACCGACTCGGGCGGCCCCGGCTACTGGTAGCGGGCCTCAGCGTCGTCGTTCTCACCGTCGCGGTCCTGCAGACCGCGGTCGTTCCGGTGCTCGGCATCATCGCCCATCAACTGAACGCGTCGACCGTTGCGGTCAGCTGGGCCGTCACCGCGAACCTTCTCGCGGCGGCAGCGGCCACCCCGCTGATCGGCCGGCTCGCTGACCTTCACAGCAAGAAGCGGGTGCTGCTGACCGTGCTCGTCATCGTGCTTGCGGGCTCCGTGCTGGCGGCGACGACGACGTCGCTGGCGCTGCTGATCGTCGCCCGGGTATTGCAGGCCGCGTCATATGGGCTCTACCCGATCAGCATCGCGATCCTTCGTGAGGAGCTGCCCGAGGAGCGGATGGGCTCGGCGATGTCGGTGCTCTCCGGGACGCTGGGCTTCGGCGGCGGCACGGGCCTCGTGGTGGTCGGCCTGCTGATGAGCGGGCACGCCGGATATCACCGCGTGTTCTGGCTGACGACGGCGTTCACCGTCATCGTCATTGCGATCGCCGTGCTAGTCGTGCCCGCCCGGCAGCGCAGCTCGACAGGAACCATCGACTGGCTCGGCGCTGCAGGGCTGGCATTGGGTCTGTCAGTCGTGCTGCTCGCCATCACTCAGGGTCACTCGTGGGGCTGGACGTCGCCGGCCACGCTGGCGTGCGCGGTGTGCGGTGTCGTCGTCCTTGTCGCCTGGTGGTTCTGGGAGCGACGCGCCAAGCAACCGCTGGTGTCGACCGAGATGATGACCCGACGAGCGATCATGCTCACCAACCTTGCGACCGTTTTCGTCGGCATGGGGCTGTACTTCGCGTTCCTGGGGCTCACGCAATTCGTCCAAATCCCCCATGCCGCAGCGGGATACGGCTTTGGCGCCACGGTGCTCGAGGCCAGCGTCGTGTATCTGCTGCCGGGCGCGGTCACCGGCTTTCTGGTGGCCCTGGTCAGCGGCCGCTTCATCGACCGGTACGGCGCCCGGCCAGTCCTCATGACCGCGGCGCTGGCAGGCATCGCGGGCTTCCTGTTCATCGCGCTGGCCCATCACGCGCCGTGGCAGATCATCGCGGCCAGCATTCTGGCCAACGCGTACATCGCCCTCGGATACGGCGCGCTGCCCGCGCTCGTCGTCGCGGAGGTCGACGCCGGCGAGACAGGCGTCGCCACGAGCATGAACGCGATCGCCAGGACCGTCGGCAGCTCACTGGCCGCGGCGATGGTCGCGGTGCTGCTCGGCCGGACCACTCACGGCGTGCCGATGGAGAGCAGCTTCGTCGCGATCTTCGTCGGCGGTGCGGCAACCGCAACCCTGGCGATGGTGTTGATCGCGTTCTCGCGTCCGCGGCGCAGAGCTATCGAATCAGTTGAGGCGCGCTACGAATCTCGTGCCATGAACCACGAGTGGGGTTAACCGAGCGCGGCGAGATTCTCGACGGACTTGCGCACATCGGACTCCAGCACCTTAGCGACGAGTCGGCCGACCGGCGTGCTGAGCAGACCGCCGGATAGATCGGCGACGACTTGGAACGTCGACCCCGGCTTGTCGTCGCGCACGCAGAGCGTCAGCGCGATGCGGATACCGGGCCTGCCCCGGCCCACAATCTCGATCAACTTCGGTTCGTCGTACCGCGTGACGTGCCAGTGCACGGTGTTGCGGAAACCCTTGACTTTGATGCACGACGATACGCAGGTACCTACCTCGATCTGCGAAGGAACCTCGCTGCGCCAGCCCGCGAAGATGGTGAGCCATTCATCGAAGCGACTCAAATCGGACGCCAAGGCCCATGCCTTTTCCGGAATCACATCCGACGACACCGAGACATCAACCTTTGCCATCTCACAGCACTACCCGAAGACGCGGGCCGGGTAAACGGCGTCGTCGGTTTCCACTGATCGCGGCCGCGCGGGCTGGGAGACTGGGGGCAACCGTCCCAGCCGACGTCCAGCCTCCTGTCAGTAGCCAGGCGGTGGCGGACGACGCCCGATTCAGCGGATTTTCTCAGTCTCAGGCGCCGATGACGAAGGATTCCATTGTAAAAATGTAAATTCGTTGCGGAATCGCTTGCGCAGGACCGCCCGATCCGCGAAGGTTTACCCACGGCTTCACAGCTGTGTCTTGAGGAGGATTCGCCCTGACCGGCATACACACCACACCCGTCGAGCAAGCGGCGGGATCTGACGGGTCCACCCGCGCCAAGGGCGGCCCAGTCATCGAGATTGACCATGTCACCAAGCGCTTCGGCGATTACGTCGCGGTCGCGGAGGCCGACTTCTCTATCGCATCGGGTGAGTTCTTCTCGATGCTGGGCCCCTCGGGCTGCGGGAAGACGACGACGCTGCGGATGATCGCCGGGTTCGAGACGCCCACCGAGGGTGCCATCCGGCTGGAAGGCGCCGACGTATCGCGCGTGCCGCCGCACAAGCGCAACGTCAACACGGTGTTCCAGCACTACGCGCTGTTCCCCCACATGACGGTGTGGGACAACGTCGCCTACGGACCGCGCAGTAAGAAGAAGGACAAAGGTGAGGTTCGCAAGCGGGTCGACGAGCTGCTGGAGATCGTGCGGCTGACCGACTTCGCCCAGCGCAAGCCCGCACAGCTCTCCGGTGGCCAGCAGCAGCGCGTCGCGCTGGCGAGGGCGTTGGTGAACTACCCCAGCGCGCTGCTGCTCGACGAACCGCTGGGCGCCCTTGACCTCAAACTGCGCCAGGTCATGCAGTTCGAGCTCAAGCGCATCCAGCGCGAGGTCGGGATCACGTTCATCTACGTGACCCACGACCAAGAGGAAGCGCTGACGATGAGCGACCGGATCGCAGTGATGAACGCCGGCAACGTCGATCAGATCGGCACCCCCACCGAGATCTATGACCGCCCCTCGACGGTATTCGTCGCCAGCTTCATCGGACAGGCCAACCTGTGGGCCGGCAAGCAAACCGGCCGCACCAACCGCGACTTCGTCGAGATCGAGGTGCTCGGCACGACATTGAAGGCCCGCCCCGGCGACACCACCATCGAACCGGGTGGGCAGGCGACGTTGATGGTTCGTCCCGAACGGGTGCGGGTTTCGATGGATCCACCCACCGGTGATGTCGCCACTGTGCGTGCGACGGTGACCGACCTGACGTTCCAGGGTCCGGTGGTGCGACTGTCGCTGACGGCGCCAGATGAGTCGACGATCCTCGCGCACATCGGCGCCGAACAAGATCTGCCGATGCTGCGGCCCGGCGACGAGGTACACGTCTGCTGGGCCCCCGACGCATCGCTGGTGTTGCCGGCCGCCGACATCCCCACCACCGAGGATCTCGAGGAGATGCTCGACGACTCATAAGCCTTGGCTGTAGTCCATCCCCCCTTCCCTTCATCGAAAGGCACAGTCGCCATGCCCCCCAACGAGTTTGACCGCCAGCTTCTCAATCGCCTTGTCGCCAACCGGACTTCACGCCGACGCTTCATCGGCGGCGGCGCCGCGGCCGCCGCCGCGCTGGCCATGGGCGGCTCGTTCCTGGCCGCGTGTAGCTCGGACAATAAGTCCGCCACCGGCGGCACCACGTCGACACAAGAAGGTCCCGCCAGCGGCACGTTGCGGATCTCGAACTGGCCGTTGTACATGGCCGACGGCTTCGTCGCCGACTTCCAAAAGGCCACCGGCATCACAGTGGACTACAAGGAAGACCTCAACGACAACGAGCAGTGGTTCGCGAAGGTGAAGGAGCCATTGTCGCGCAAGCAGGACATCGGCGCGGATCTGGCGGTGCCGACGACGTTCATGGCCGTGCGCCTGCACGGCCTCGGCTGGCTCAACGACCTCGGCGATATCCCGAACAAGAAGAACATTCGCCAAGACCTTCTCGAGGCGAGCGTGGATCCCGGCCGCAAGTTCAGTGCGCCATACATGTCGGGCATGGTCGGGCTGGCCTACAACAAGGCTGCCACCAAACGCGACATCACCAAGATCGACGACCTGTGGGATCCCGCATTCAAGGGCCGGGTCAGCCTGTTCTCCGACGCCCAGGACGGCCTCGGCATGATCATGATGTCGCAGGGCAACTCGATCGAGAACTCGAGCATGGAGACCGTCCAAAAGGCGATCGACTTGGTCAAGGAGCAGAAGGAGAAAGGCCAGATCCGCCGGTTCACCGGCAACGACTACGCCGACGACCTGGCATCCGGCAATGTCGCTATCGCCCAAGCGTATTCGGGCGACGTGGTCCAGCTGCAGGCCGACAATCCCGACCTCCACTTCGTCGTTCCGGAGTCGGGCGGGACCACGTTCGTCGACACGATGGTGATTCCGTACACCACGCAGAACCAGAAGGCTGCCGAGGCCTGGATCAACTACGTCTACGACCGGCCGAACTACGCCAAGCTGATCGCTCACACCCAGTACGTGCCCGTGCTGTCGGACATGACCGATGAGCTGAACAAGATCGATCCGAAGCTGGCATCCAATCCGCTGATCAACCCGTCGAAGGAGACGCTGGCCAAGCTCAAGGGCTGGCCCGCACTCACCGACGAGCAGACCAAGCAGTACAACGACGCCTACGCCGCGGTCACCGGCGGCTGATCGATGGCAGGTGCAGCAACCAGCAATAGACAGCGGAGCAAGATCGCCCCGTACTTGATGATCCTGCCCGCGCTGGTGTATCTCGGGATCTTCTTCGTGGTCCCGTTCTATTCGCTGGCGCGCACGTCGCTGTCGTCATCGGGCGGCTCGGTGTATCTGCCGACGCTGGATTTCAACTGGGACTTCGCGAACTATTTCGAGGCTTTCAGCCACTACCAGGATCAGATCATCCGGTCTTTCGTGTATGCAACCACCGCGACCTTGTTGTGTCTGCTGCTGGCGTTTCCGCTGGCGTACGTGATCGCGTTCAAGGCGGGCCGCTACAAGAACCTGATCCTGGGATTGGTGATTCTGCCGTTCTTCGTGACGTTCCTGATCCGTACCATCGCGTGGAAAACCATTCTGGCCGACGACGGTTGGGTGGTCGGCGCGCTCGGCTCAATCGGCTTGCTGCCGAGCGAGGGCAGATTGCTGTCGACGAGTTGGGCGGTGATCGGCGGCCTGACCTACAACTGGATCATCTTCATGATCCTGCCGCTGTACGTCAGCCTGGAGAAGATCGACCCGCGGCTGATCGAGGCGTCCAAAGACCTGTACTCGACGAACCGGCGCAGTTTCACCAAAGTGATCCTGCCGTTGGCCATGCCCGGTGTATTGGCGGGCAGCCTGTTGGTGTTCATCCCCGCATCGGGCGACTTCATCAACGCCGACTATCTCGGCAGCACCCAAACCACCATGATTGGCAACGTCATTCAGAAACAGTTCCTCGTCGTCAAGGACTACCCTGCCGCTGCCGCGCTCAGCATGGTTTTGATGTTGATCATCCTGGTCGGCGTGCTGCTCTACACCAGGGCGCTCGGCACGGAGGATCTGGTATGACGACCCAGGCAATGGCCGAAGTCGGCACTGCAGAGCCGAAAAAGGTCAAGGGCACCCCGAGATGGGGCGATGTGATCCTGCGCATCCTCGCGGGCCTGGTGCTGCTCTATCTGTTCCTGCCGATCTTCGTGATCGTGCTGTTCTCGTTCAACGACCCGAAAGGCAAGTTCAACTACTCGTGGCAGGGCTTCACGCTCAAGAACTGGGCGGACCCGTTCAAGTACCCGCCACTCACCGATGCGTTGAAGCTGAGCCTGAATGTGGCAGCGGTGTCGACTCTGGTCGCCATCGTGCTCGGCTCACTGGTGGCGGTCGCTCTTGTGCGCCAACGCTTCCGCGGCCAAACCGCGGTCGACACCTTCTTGGTGATCCCTCTGACCGCCCCCGAGGTCGTGATGGGCGCGGCGCTGCTGACCCTGTTCCTGGACTTCGGTTGGGAAGCCGGATATACCACCATCGTCATCTCCCACATCGCGTTCGAGATCAGCTTCATCGCGATGACCGTTCGAGCCAGAATGCGCGGGTTCGACTGGACACTCGAGGACGCGTCCATGGACCTCGGCGCGAGCCCGACCCGCACCTTCTTCAAAGTGACTCTGCCGCTGATCGTCCCGGGCATCGTGGCCGCGGGCATGTTGTCGTTCGCGCTGTCGCTCGACGACTTCATCATCACCTACTTCGTCAGCGGCTCGACGGTGACCTACCCGCTCTACGTCAACGCCGCCGTCAAGGCCGCGGTGCCACCGCAGATCAACGTGCTAGCGACCGCGATCCTCGCCATCAGCCTGCTCTTGCTGGCGGTGGGAACGCTCTACCGACGCAAGCGAATCGAGGGTTGACCCTCACACGTCGTATCGGTGGAGGTCGAACGGTACCTGCGGCGGGTTGATTCGCCCCACCCCCAGGAACACCCTATCCGACGGCAGCGGGTCATCGTTGGCGGTGAGTGCTGCGACGGTGAGCTCCTGGGCGCATTCTGTTGTGAAGTCGACGCCGTCGATGTAGCCGCGGTTCGCGAAGACAAAAGTCAGTGTGCGTCCGTCGGGCGACAGGTCCGCGCGGTCGTAACCCTCCAGCCGCACCGGGCTGAGATGCATCGGGGTCGGGCTGCTGATGGTCCCGGCGAAGTCGTCGCGACCGGCACCGCGATGCGTGACCCGCAGATGGAAGCCGGTGTCGTCATGCCAAAGGTAGTCACCGGTCCGATCGGTGGCGTCGAAAAAGATCGGCGCACCCTGTACCCGTGCTCCCCATGCCCCACATTCGCCGGGGTAGGCGGCGGCGACGGGCGGCGCGATACCAGGCGTGACGTAGAGCGCGATTACTGCGACGGCAATGCCAGCGGCGCGGCCGGTCACTGCTCGACCTTCGAATAACGCTGCGCGAGAACGTATATTGCGACCAGCACCGTGGCAGACTCGGCGAGGACCGCGACCACGCCAAGGGGTTCAAACCAGTTGCCGACGTCGTCGGCCAGGCCTGGAAATCTGACCGCTCTGGTCGCAATATAGGCGACCAACGCCAAACCACAAGTGATGGCGGCGACGGCATACAGTGCGGTGGTGTCCCAGGCCGGGGCCGCGATCGCGATGAGCAGGCACGCGACGATCAGCACGATGAATTCCACCCCGATATAGGGCACCTCGTGCAAGTGTTCGCTCAACACGGGCAGGTGGGCGGCTGCGCTGATCACCGATAGCCCGGCAAGCGGCCATCGCAGCGAGGACCGTAAAGGCGCCCAAAGGAATTCGTCGGTCACATGTCCTCCATGTGCAATGCGAACGCGTGCGCCAGGTCGTTGTCGGGGACGAAGAACACATGCATCATCAACGCCTGGCCGAGAAGCTTGTCGTGATAGTGCCAACGCATGATCGGGCCGCCGGGATCCGGGGGCGCCTGCGGATAGACCTCGTTGGCCGTGAACATCACGCCGACGACCTTCCAGGCATTGTGGCCCTGGTACTCGTACATCAGCACCTCGGGTGCGGACGGATCGAGCACCTTGCCATCGTGGAGGTTGGCCTTGTTGGCGACGTGCACCATCGGCATCCGTGTCGGCTTCTGCCCCGCGTCAACCGCCTGGATAAGCGCCGCGAGCCGGGGCTGCATCTGTTCAGCGTGCGCGATGCCGGCGTCGAGATCGAAACCAGCCGCCTTGGCGGCCGCGATGTCCGAATAGGCTGCGGTCGCAGACTCGCTGCGCGACAACAGATCCGCCGCCGCTGCCTGCTGCTCGGGGCTTGCGGACGCGACGTCGGGCAGATTGGGCAGCGTTGAGAATGCCTGACCGTATTGCTGCGCCCACGCTTTATGCGCCGGATCGGACTTACCCATCGGGGCGATCGCGGTGTGGTCGTGGTTGCCCGTCATCGACTGCATTTGTGTGACGTCGCCGGCGATCTGATGCATATCTCCCCCACTTGCCGTGGCGGACATGCCGATTCCCACTCCGGCAGCGACGAGCAACGTCGCTGCGGTGCCGATGACGGCGAATCGGGCGCCCCGGCCCAGGGTTCGCGGCGGCGGAGGCGTGACGGGAAACGAGGTTGTCGGGTTGTCGTCCTGGTACGGGTCCATGGCCTCGACCATCGGCGCTGTACCTGAAGAAGACCTGAAGTCGCGGGCCGGTGCGGCAGATCCTCAGTCGATCTTCAGGTTCGGTCGGGAAGCCAGAGGACGAAGACCGCGCCACCACTACCCGGGGACGGCGATTCGCAGGTGACATCGCCACCGTGTGCCTGCGCGATACCACGGGCGATGCTCAACCCCAGGCCGGCGCCTGGGCTAGTTCGATCCCGAGCGGTGTCGAGTCGGACCAGGCGGTCGAAGATCCGCTCACGGTCGGCGACGGGTACGCCTGGTCCCCCGTCGTGCACGGCGACACACACCCCGCCCGACCGCCGAAAAAGGACGACCCGAACCGTTCCCCCGGCTGGAGTGACGGCGCAGGCGTTGTTCAGCAGATTCGCGACAATCTGGCCAATCCGTGCCGCATCCACGGTCGTCGTGGTCGGTGGACCGTCGGAGAACAACGACAGCTCCGGATGCAGCAACTGGGCTCGCTCGACTTGTTCGGTGACGATCTTCTGGATGTCGGCGGTGTCGTAGTGCAGGCTCAGGCCGCTGTCGATGCGAGCCATGTCCAACAGGTCGTCGATCAGACGACCGGCGTGGCGCGATTCGCGGCCGAGTACAAGCAACAGCCTCTGCCGAGTCTCGGGATCGGCGTCGGCGGGTTGCTGCAGCACCGCCTCCGCTGCCGCCCCGATCCCTGCGATCGGGGTGCGCAATTCGTGTGCTGCGTCGGCGACAAACCTGTGCATGCTGTCCCTTGCCGCCAACGCACGCCGTTCGGCGCCTTCGAGCGCATCTAGCATGTCGTCGAAAGCCGTTGCAGTACGGCCGAGTTCGGTGTCTGCTGGGGCCGCCCATAGGCGTTCACCGCGTTGTCCGCGCGCGATACCGCGAGCCAACCGCGTCATGGCGTCCAGCGGAGCCAGTGCGAACTTGGCCACCAACGGCACGATGACAGCGACGGCAACAATCGCCCCTGCCGCCACGATGAGCAGGACTCCCATGACGCGGGCGCGGGCCCCGGCGAGGAGCCGGCCGTCGGTTTCGAGAGTCAGCTGCGAACCGTTCAGCGGGGCACGTGGAGCTGACAGCTGGATGGTGACTTTCCTTGCCGTCTGCTCAATCTGCGCGCGGGCCGGCTGACCCAGGACACGGCCGTCGGGCAGCACCAATCTCGCGCGCACCGAACGCGTCTCGAGCCGATCTATCAACTCCTGCGGGGGCGTGTCGTGGGCGGCGAGTTCGCGGGCATATTGTGCCTGTTCCTTCAGCAGAGCGGTGACGGACCTGTTGACGATGATCGAGAAGGCCCCATTGACGACGAGGATCAGCGCAACGAGGACAACGACGAACACTGCGATGACCGCGACGGTCACCCGCCGGCGCAGCGACACCGTGCCGAGACCAGAAGCGTGTCGGGCCGTCACGAGGCACCGTCTCGCAACACATAGCCCATGCCTCGAACGGTGTGCAGCAGGCGGGGGCCGTGCTCCTCGAGTTTGCGTCGCAGCGCGCTGATGAAGACTTCGACGAGATTCGGGTCGTAAGCGTCGAAACCCCATACAGCCGAAAGGATTTGCGTCTTGTTGAGGACCGATCCGCGGTGCTCGGCGAAATAGCACAGCAGCTTGAATTCGGTCGCCGTCAGGCCGATGGACGCCTGACCGCGTCGCACCGTGACAGCGGCAGGGTCGATCACAAGATCACCGACGGTAAGGGCGGTGGGAATGCGCCCCATCCGTCGCAGCAGGGCATTCACCCGTGCAACGAGCTCGGCGAGGACAAACGGCTTGATGACATAATCGTCGGCACCCGTTGTCAATCCGCGCAGCCGGTCGTCGACACCGTCGCGCGCGGTGAGCATGATGACCCCTGCCCTGGTTCGCGATCGAACCGTTTCCAGCAAGGCGAAGCCGTCACGGCCCGGCAGCATCACGTCGAGAATCACAACGTCGGGCCGGAACTCGTCAAGGTCCTGTTCCAGGTGTGCGCCGTCGGGGCGCGTCAGGACTTCATGGCCGTCGGTGGCCAGTCCAGACTCCACCGCGATCCTGATCGCTTCCGCGTCCTCGATCAGCAGGACCCTTGTCATGCCCAGAGGCTAGTGCCTAACTGTCGAGCGTCACCGCGACCTTGACACGGCCGTTCTCGTCCCGGCTGGCGATCGCGTGGCCCGTGCGGTCCTGGCCGTCGAGCTTGAGCAGCGTGATCGGGGCGCCTTCACCGAGGAAGTTGCGCCACCACGTCTTGTTGTCCGGCGACATCACATTGATGACGATGCCGCCATCGCCCGAGCGCCGGTAGCCGACCGGCGTCTGAATCGTCTTGCCCGAACGGCGTCCGACGTAGCGGATGTTGATCAGGCCGCGACGCACGACCGGTCCCACGACCGGCGCGTCGATCAAAGAGACGAACAGCTTGTTGACGATTCCGGCCATGGGCGAATCGAAGATTCCAGATGCCATGAGGCCCAGCCTATGTCAGCCGACCTCGGCGGGCACCGGCTGCGTGCGGGCACCGGTGCGCGCTGCACCGATGCCTGCGGCTACCACGAAGCAGATGCCGACGGTGCCCGCCGGGCCGGGGATCTGGTGCAACACGATGAGTCCGACGATCATCGCGAACGCGGGCTCGAGAGCCATCAACGTGCCGAACGCGGCGGTGGTCAGCCGCCTCAACGCCATCAGCTCCAATGCGAACGGCACCACCGGCAGCAGGATCGCCAGCCCGATGCCGATGAGAAGGATCTCCGGTGTGATCCGGGGCAGCACTGCGGGGCCGACGACGATGGTCGCGACCAGCCCGGCGACGGGCATCGAGACAGCAAGCGCGTTGATACCGGAGACCTCATCGCCGGCGCGCTGGGTGAGCAGGATGTAGCCCGCCCAGCAGGCGGCCGCGCCGAGTGCGAACACGACACCGATCGGGTCGACGGTGCCGGTCCACGGCTCGGTCAGCAGGACGACACCGACGGCCGCGAGGCCAGGCCACACAAAGCGGTGGCTGCCTTTGCCGTGTGCCACCGCGACGCCGAGTGGGCCGAGGAATTCCAGCGCGCTGGCCGTACCCAGTGGGATGCGATCGACCGCCGCCATGAAGAGCAGCGTGACGGCCGCGGTCACCACGCCGAGCAGCACGCACACGCGGAAGGTGGCCCAGGTGAACGACGCGAACCGCGGCCGGACGATGACGAGCATCAACACGCCGGCCCACGCCAGTCGCAGCCACGCCGCACCCTCGACGCCGATGCGGTCGATCAGCGTCACGGCGATCGCGAGGCCGACCTGGACGCACAGCATCGACCCCATTGCCATCAGGGCGCCGGTGCGGGCTTGAGTCGCGGCCATTCCTGCATTGAACGGGACGGCGACCGTTCACGTCCACTTGATTTTTCTGGACATACCGTTCACAAATCATGAACAATCTCTGGATGGACACCCGCCGCTTGCAGCTGCTGTTGTCGCTGTCCCGCCTGGGTTCGATGCGGGCGGTCGCCGAGACACACCACCTCACGACGTCGAGCGTGTCGCAACAGATCGCCGCTCTGGCGAAGGAGACAGGAGCGCAACTGATCGAGCCGGAGGGCCGTCGGGTGCGGCTCACGCCTGCGGGCCAGCGATTGGCGGATCACGCGGTGACAATCCTGGCCGCCGTCGACAGCGCACGGCTGGACCTCGACCCCGACGCCGAACCGGTGGGCACCGTACGCGTGGGTGGTTTTGCGACAGGGATTCGGGTTTCGTTGTTGCCGATCGTGCGCGAGATGGCAGCGACCCATCCCCATGTCGAGGTCTCGATCAATGAATACGAGCCCGTCGAGGCCTTCGAGCTACTCGTCGACGACGACCTCGATCTGGCCATCACCTATGACTACAACCTTGCACCGGCCTCCCCCGACCCTGTGCTCGAAACGCTGCCGCTGTGGTCCACCCCGTGGGGTTTGGGTGTGCAAAGTGCCACCCCAACAAGCGAACTCGCCGATCTCAGCGAGTACGCCGAGGCCACCTGGATTGTCAACTCACGCAACACCGCC
>Ga0070671_100000378_pt1 | contig 30628 bp, 21 predicted proteins | sample KBSS73metaG_FD_65341 | JGI IMG/M metagenome (GOLD analysis project Ga0070671, IMG submission 65341) | Switchgrass rhizosphere microbial communities from Kellogg Biological Station, Michigan, USA - KBS S7-3 metaG | ecosystem: Host-associated > Plants > Roots > Rhizosphere > Soil ...
TCGGATGATTTAACGACGGATAAGAAGCGCGTTATGCCTCATTCAAAATTCAGCGACGCGTAATCGAGTTTCAGAATCACCGCATCCGCGCTTGCATTGGATAGTTCGCTCATCGAGTCCCTCCAATGAAGGCGCACTCAGTCAGAGCCATCCTATTGACTCGTCGCCATATCGGTTTTTCTCAAACATCGGCATGTCGTCCCTCGCTCCCTCCGTCACATCAGCTACAATCGCCTCAGCCTCGAAGTACCACCAATGCGAAAGTGGCGAAATTGGCAGACGCACCAGACTTAGGATCTGGCGGGGTAACCCGTGGGGGTTCAAGTCCCCCCTTTCGCACCAATATTTAGGGCCGATCGAAAGATCGGCCTTTTTCAGTTGTGCCCACTCCCCGTACTTGGAAGCCTAGTCCCGGGGGGGCACGCAGAGCGCGAGAGTCCGCACCTCGTGTCCGACGGAAAGCCCGTTAGATTGCGCCCGCTTGTAGGCGGAGATAACTGGGTGTTCGTGATTTACGAGATTGATGCAACATCCAATCATGCTCCGTTCTTCCTGAGATCTCCGATCTCGTCATCAGAGCCGCGTGGACTGTTGGCCATGGGCACCGTCGGCCGCGATCTGCCTAATGATTTCGGAAAACCCTAAACGCTGTCCTAATGGGAAGGTACGGCGGCGGTCGGAGATCGCGCACCAAAGACAAAACCCAGACTACTGCGGCTCGAGATCCGGCGGCTCAGGCAAGAAGGAGTGCTTAAGTATTGGCACTCGCTGAATCTTGATCTGTATTCAGTGAGGCTTAAGGTTTGCTCCGTAGTTTGGATTTATGGTCCATCGGTTTTGTGCTACTTCTCAAACGGCCCTTCTACTTGCAGCTTTTTTGCTCGGAGGCTGGACGTGCGGCGTTGCGCAACAGGTGCAGGCGAGCACCCCACGCCACCTCACATTAAGTGAGGCCATCACACAGGCGCAGGCTAATGAGCCGATCTTTGCGTCGGCCCTTGCCGCGCAGAAATCGGCACGCATCGACGGGTACCTTGCGAAAGCCACGCTTCTGCCGTCCGTTACCTATCACAACCAGATGCTCTATACACAGCCCAACGGCCAGACGAATCAGGGGGGCCAGGTTGGGACGCAGGCATCTCCCATCTTTATCGCGAACAACGCAGTCCATGAATACTCCAGCCAGGCCATCGTCAACGAGACCGTCGGATTGAAGCAGTTCGCGGACGCGCAAGTGGCGTCGGCCAAGGTCGCACGCGCGACCGCCGAGTTGGAGATCGCGCGCCGTGGCCTGGTGTCCGCTGTAGTTAGTCTCTACTACACGGTATCGACGACCCAGGATAAGGCAAGGATTCAGAGCGAAGCCTTCGCGGAAGCACGGAGTTTCACTGCACTCACACAGAAGCGCGAGGCCGCGCGCGAGGTAGCACACGCGGATGTCGTCAAAGCACAGCTTCAAATGCAGCAGAAGCAACGCGACGTTGCTGATGCGAATATCGCCGCAGATAAGGCTCGCCTTGAGCTGGGCGTGTTGCTCTTTCCTGATCCCCGTAGCGCATACACCACAGACCCACCTGCTGCCCCTCCGGTGCTTCCAACGCGCGAGGAGGTCAATCAACTGGCATCGAAAAATAATCCTGAGATTCGCAGTGCTCTCGCCGCTGTAAACGCAGCCAATGCGGGAGTGAAGTCTGCGAAGGCCGCTTATCTCCCTGATCTTGGGCTCAACTTCACCTACGGCATCGACGCACCGCAGTTCGCAAAACACGGGCCGGATGGAGTACCGAACCTCGGCTACTCGATCAGTGGAACCGTGGATATTCCCGTGTGGGATTGGCTTTCGACGCAGAAGCGGATCAAGCAGAGCGAGATTCAACGTGATGTTGCGACGGTAAACCTCACCGCGACTCAGCGACGGTTAATTGCCACCCTCGAAGAAAGCTACGCCGAAGCGGCAACAGCACGAGACCAGCTCGACCTGCTCGATCAAAGCGTTCACACAGCAGACGAGAGCTTGAAACTCACCAAGCTACGCTATGCAGCCGGCGAATCGACAGCTTTGGAGGTCGTGGATGCTCAGAACTCCTATCTCGCAGCACAGACAGCAGAGGCCGATGGCGTCGTTCGATTTGAGACCGCACTTGCGGCACTCCAGGTTCTCACAGGAAACCTCTAAACCATGATCAGCGCATCTGCACCCAGCGTAGTCGTTCGTCGCAATACTGTCCTCGCACTCACGCTGCTTGGCACGACTGTCTTCCATGGCTGCAAGAAATCCCCGGACGATACACCGCAGTCGGTCGTCAGCGTGGAAGCAGAACATCCCGAACGCGGAAATATCTCTGAGCACATCATGTCGGATGCAACGCTCTCGCCGCTTGCACAGGCAGCCATTTCGCCAAAGATCACCGCGCCTGTCCGCATCTTTTACGTTCAGCGTGGCTCCAAGGTGGAGGCAGGGCAGCTCCTTGCTGTACTTGAAAACCGGGACCTCTCCGCGCAAGCTCTAGACAACAAAGGCCAGTACTCCGCAGCACAAGCCACCTACAACATGCAGACCAAGGCGCAGGTTCCGGAAGACTACGCCAAAGCTGAACTTGATGTAGCCCAGGCAAAAGCCCAACTGCGCTTGCAAGGCGAAATTGTGGCGCAGCGGCAGAAACTCTTTGAGCAAGGCGCGATCGCAGGACGTGACTACGACACGGCGGTAGCTGCATTGGCGCAGGTGCAGGCTACTTACGACATAGCACGGAATCATCTGGATTCGCTGAAGAGTGTAAGCAAAGAAGCCTCCATGCAGCTCGCACAGGGCCAACTCTCGTCGGCAAAGGGCAAGTATGAAGCTGCCGAGGCTCAGGTCTCTTATTCCGAGATTCGCAGCCCCATCTCAGGCGTGGTTACGGACCGGCCGTTGTTTCCCGGCGAAACGGCGAGTACCGGAACGCCGCTCGTGACAATAATGGACACCTCTTCGTTGCTCGCAAAGGTGCATCTCTCGCAGATCGTCGCCCAGCAGCTCAGTCTCGGCGATGATGCTTCGGCGTCCATTCCCGGTGTTGATGAACCTGTACCAGGAAAAGTGACACTGATCAGTCCGGCTCTCGATCCCGGCAGCACCACGGTCGAGGTCTGGTTGAAGGTGGACAACAAGGCCGGGAAGTACAAAGCAGGCACTCCGGTTCGTGTTTCCATCGTCGGCAGAACCATTCCCAATGCAGTCAAGATTCCGCTGGAGGCTGTGCTTACGGCAGAGGATGGCAGCAAGTCTGTGATGGTCGTGAATGATGGTGGCACGGCGCATAAGGTTGTCGTGCAACTCGGGATCAACGACGGTGAGGATGTGCAGGTTACCCAAGGTCTGAATGGTTCAGAGCTGGTTATCACCAAGGGTGCTTACGGTCTGAGCGATGGGACCAAGGTGACAGTCGGCAAACCGGGTGCAGGGGGAGAGGACAAGTAATGGAGCAGCCCTTGATTCCGCACTCGAAGCCCTACTGGCTTGTTCGCTTTCGAGGTCCGATCTTTTTCTTCCTGATCGTGCTGTCCCTTGCTGGCATCTACACCGCGCAAAAGGTTCCTATCTCCGTCTTTCCAGAGACGAACTTTCCCCGCGTTGTCATCGGCGTTGATAACGGCGTGATGCCCATGGACCAGATGCAGGTCACGGTGACCAAGCCCATCGAAGATGCTGTGAACTCGGTGCCGGGCCTGACGACTGTACGCTCCACAACAAGCCGTGGCTCAGCAGAAGTAAGCCTCTTCTTCGACTGGAACGTCGATATGTTCCATACACTGCAGCTCGTCGACGCCGCGTTGGGCAAGGCGCGTCAGACGCTTCCTGCTACGGCAACGATCACCACCAATAGGCTAACCTTCGCGACGTTTCCCATCCTCGGCTACAGCCTGACCTCGGACCGCCTTTCCCAGACCCAACTCTGGGAGCTTGCGACTTATCAATTGAAGCCGCCGATCAACCGGGTGGAAGGAGTCAGCACTGTAACCATTCAGGGTGGTAAGGTGCCCGAATTTCATATAGTGCCGAACATGGCGCGGATGCAGACCGCGGGTGTGACCATTCTCGATCTGGTCAACTCGGTGCAGGCGTCAAACATCATCGATTCGCCGGGGCTCTACGAATCAAATCATCAACTCGTGCTTGGCCTCGTCGGCGCGCAAGCGCACGATGCAGCTGAGCTAGGCCGCCTCGTGGTCAAGACTGCCGCGAGCGGTACGGTGGTTCGAGTCTCCGACGTCGCGGCCGTGCAGCCAGGCGTAATGCCGGTCTACACGGCCGTCACGGCAGAAGGAAAGCCGGCGATCCTCGTCAACATCACGCGGCAACCGGCCAGCAACACCGTTGCAGTTGCTGATGCAGTGGCGGCACAGGTAGAGCAGCTAAAAAAAAATCTCCCTCCCGGCGTTGATCTAAAGCCCTACTACGATCAATCAGAGCTGGTACGCGAGAGCATCCGCAGTGTTCGGGACGCCATCCTGATCGGTTTGGGTCTTGCCTGCGTAATCCTGTTCCTCTTCCTTGGTGACTGGACTTCGTCGCTGGTTGCCGGACTTGTTATCCCTGTGACGGTTGCCTTGACGGTGCTGGTGCTGTGGACGATGGGGGAGAGCTTCAATCTGATGACACTTGGTGGTCTTGCCGCCGCCATTGGTCTTGTTATAGACGACGCCATTGTTGTCGTCGAGAACATAGTTCTCCATCGCGATCATGGCGAGTCCCGTGCTGATGCCGCACGTCTTGCCTTGAAAGAGATTGCTACGCCGCTGGTGGGGTCAACAATCACGCCCGTTGTCGTCTTCCTGCCACTCATTTCAGTGACGGGGGTTACCGGCAGCTTTTTCCGCGCTCTGGCGATCACCATGACGGTCGCCCTGCTCATCTCTCTGCTGCTCGCCGTCACCTGGACACCTGCCCTCAGTCTCGTTTTTCTGCGGGAGCGCAAAGCTATCCAAACCTCCCATGAAGAGCAGGGCCGCGTCATGATGAAGATTCTTTCCTGGCATGAACGCGGGCTCTCGTGGGCACTCTTCCGTCCCATTCTCCTGCTTGGTTTGTGCGGGCTGTTGGTCGTGGGCACCTACCTTGGATACCGCTCGCTCGGTTCAGACCTGTTACCTGAGATGGATGAAGGCGGGTTTGTTGTCGATTACATCATGCCCGCAGGCAGTTCGCTAACCGAAACCAATCGCGTGCTGGAGCACGTTGATCGCATCCTGCATTCCATCCCGGAAATAGAAAGCACCTCTCGCCGCACTGGACTTCAGATGGGCCTTGCCGCCGTGACCGAAGCCAACACTGGTGACATGACAGTGAAGCTCAGGAGCAAGCGGAGCCGTGGCATTGATGAAGTCATAGCGGACGCACGTGCTGAGATCACCAAGACAGAGCCGCAACTCGAGGTTGAGTTCATACAGGTTCTTCAGGACATGATTAACGACCTGTCGAATGCGCCGGAACCTATTCAAATCAAGCTTTTCGCCAGCGATCCCGCGCTGTTGTCCGACATCGCGCCTCGCGTGGGCGATGCTATCAGCAAGATTCCCGGTGTAGTCAGCGTGGAGAATGGAATCGAGAACACCATCAGCGGTCCTGCGACGAACTTCCAGGTCGATCCTACGGTCGCCGGACGCATGGGTTTCACCCCACAAGAAGTTGCAGAAGATGCTACCTCGATTTTGGATGGTGTAACAACGACAGATCCGGTGATTGCAAACGGCCGTCCGTACACAGTGCGGGTGCGATTGGGGGACGAGACCCGCCAGTCACTCGACACCATCGAGAACACCGTCTTCAATAGCGCGACCGGCAAGCTGGCGACACTAGGTTCGCTGGCCCAGGTGACACAGCTTCCTCCGCAGAACGAGATCCGGCGCGAGAATCTACAACGCATGGTTGTTGTCACTGCACAGCTGCAAGGTTCTGACCTTGGTACAGCCATCGTGAAGGTACAGCGCACGGTGAACGCAATGCACCTGCCGCCTACGGTTCACGTCGTCTATGGCGGAAGCTATCAGGAACAACAGAAGTCATTCAGTGAGTTGCTACAGGTGCTTTTGATCTCACTGTCGCTTGTGTTTGGGGTCCTGTTGGTGGAGTTCCGCAACTTCTCTGCTCCCATCGCCATCCTCACGTCATCCATTCTCTCGGTCGGGGGAGTGGTTTTCGCGCTACTCGTCACCGGAATTACTTTCAATGTGGCCTCGTTCATGGGAGTGATTATGGTGATCGGCATTGTGGCGAAGAACGGCATTCTGCTGCTGGATGCCGACGAGCGATTTCGCCGAGAAGGGGCTTCAGCCAAGGACGCTATGCTGCACGCCGCACAACGCCGCCTTCGGCCCATTGTGATGACAGCGATGGCAGCCATCTGCGGGATGCTCCCACTGGCCTTCGCGCTCGGCGCTGGCTCTCAGATGTTGCAACCGCTTGCCATTGCGGTCATCGGCGGGCTGGTGATCTCGATGGTAGTCAGTCTGATCGTCACGCCGGTGATCTACTACCTGCTCACTTCAAGGCGACATGATCCTCTGAGAGAAGAAGTCACAGCTTCCTAAGCAATAAGAAAAAGGGCCCGCACAATGCGGGCCTCTCCTATGGCAATCTGCTTAGCGCGAGACAACCAGAACCTCAAAGCTCCCAGGAATTGCCACAGGCCGCGGATGCGGTGTCGAGGCAGTGGGGGGCGGAGCCGGTCCAAACATCGCCGACGAGAGAAAGACCCGGCCAGTAGCAGCGTCGTACGCCATCGTCCTGGCACCCTTCACGGTTGTCACCGTCTGAACGGTGGGGAACCCCGCCTTGCTCGCGTCGATAATTGAAAGCGTACCCTGGCCATTCGATGAGAACGCCAATTGGTTCTTCGCATCGTATGCTGCGGCATCCGGCGAATCTCCGATTGACGCGAGTCCAATCACCTTGCCCGCCCCAAAGTCAGATATAGCCATCTTGTTGCCGTCGCATACCGAGAAGAGACGATGCTGTGTGTGGTCGATAGCCATACCGGACGGCGCCTCGCACCCCGTCAACTCCCAGCTAGTGAGGACCTTCTTTGTCTTGGCATCGAGCTTCACAATGATATTTTTATCCTCGATGTTGACGAAGACATTTCCCTTACCATCGACCTGCGGAAATTCGGGCTTACCTGGCAGCGGTATTGTCGCAACAATCTGATTAGCTGCAGCCTCCATGACGGAGACATTCTTGCTACGGCCGTTGAAGGCCCACACAGTTCCAGTCACAGGCTCAAAGGTAATCCCGTCCGGATTGGTGCCAGCCGGCACGGTCGCTTTGGCCGTGAGTGAGCTGCGATCAAACACCACAATCGCATTGCCGGCTCCGTCGCTGATGTAACCCGTCTTGCCATCCGGATTGAGTGCTATACCGTGGGTGCCCTTCAGGCCGGTGATAGCGCCCACAGGTCTGCCGCTCGTGGTGTCAAGAACCTCGACCCGGGAGCCGTGGGTCACGTACAGGCGATGAGCAGCATCATCGCTCAGCAGATAGTCCCAGCCACCCTCGCCACCGATCTTCCAGTGATCGGTCACATGATAGCTTTGCGTCTGAGATGCAACCGCGAAGGACAGCAGGCAGAGTCCTGCTCCCCGATTGAAAGAACGCATTGCAACACTCCCTAGTGAAGGTCTCGGTCGGTACCGACCTGGCAACTAGGAGTGTTGTCCTTCCGCCTTAAACAGAGCTTAAGTTTCCGACTGGTTTGTAAAAAAGATCGGAAGTTGAATCTGTACTATCGCGCCACCTTCGGGATGATTGGCAATGCTGATAGAGCCTCCGCTACGGTCGCAGATCGCTTTGCAAATGGACAATCCTAGTCCAGTGGCACCAGTCTTGCGGCTGCGGGAGGCATCGCCGCGATAGAAGGCGTCGAACAAAAAAGGGCGGTCTTCTTCGGAAATCCCATTCCCATGATCCCTAAATTGTAGGACTACCGATTTTTTTTCGGATAACGTCGTGACTTCGACTACCCCCATCGACGGTGAATGCTGAAAAGCGTTCACCAGGACGTTGGAACATAGCAATAGCGCATCTTCCTGACTTAGTAAAACCGCTGGTCCAGGCCGCAGATTCTCGGCAACGACATGGATTTGCTTGATCTCCGCATAAGGCCGACTCTGGGCGATAGTCTCTTCGATAACCGCAGCGAGATCGCAGGATTGTTTCTCGCCTCGTGCGGCCTGTTCGAGCCGTGCCAGCGTCAGCATTTTTTGTACGGTAGTCTCTAATCGCTCAATATCATCCAATCCAAGGGCAAGTCCTCGTTCATACTCCTCCACTGTTCTCTGTCGCATGCTCAGCAGTTGCACGGAAGACTTAACAATTGCGAGATCGGTCTTCAGCTCGTGCGCGGCACCGCTCGTAAACCGTCGCTGCTGTTCGATAGACCGCTGCAAGCGAGCGACTGTCTTCTCGATCGCTGACGCCAGCGGACGTAGTTCTACGAACCGCTTGCTACTGGCCGGCGCTTGGAAGGTCCACTGTTCCGCATCGACGTTCTCGGCCTCGTGCGCCAGTTCGCGGATGGGAAAAAGGTAGCGTCGGACCAGCAACGACATCAGGAATGCAGTAATTCCCATAAGCACGAATGTAGCGAAGGCGAAGAAGCGGATTGCCTCGAAGATCGCATGCCAGGTCCTACCCTCGGGAACGCCGTAAAGCACTGTGATCTGATGACTGACCGCGCGGGGGCTGCCCGGATCAATCAATCGCTCTCCTTTCAGAACATAGAAGCGGAATGGATGGTCGCCGACCAATATCTTGGTTACTGTATCGGGAACGATAGGAATGGAAGGAATAGTGCCGCGCTGCCCAAGCACCTGCCCATTATCAGCAGTCACGCTGTAGATCGCCCGCGAAGGAAGGCTCATGCCTCGGAGGTCCAGCCGAATGCTTCCGTCCGCGCTGTCTGCCTCTTGCACAGCTCCAAGCAGGGCATTCGATGTGGCTCGAAGATTCGCGTCGAATGTCTCAAATCGAACTCGACGTTCATGGTTTGTGACCGTGGCAATCAACACAAAAGCCGCAAGAACCTCCAAGAGAAGGACCGAAAGAATAAGCCGTCTGGTGATGGATGCGCTTGCGGTCATGGCCTAGTCTCAATCCGAATCCGATAACCGCGGTACCGTAGTGTCTCAATGACCGGTTCCATGCCAGGACTCGTCAGCTTACGGCGAAGGTTGGAGATATGCACTTCAATCACGTTGGAATGATGCTCCCAATCGTAGTCGTACAAATGTTCCAACAGCTCTTTCTTGGACACAATTGCCCTCGGCCGGTGTGCCAGATACTCCAGAATGCGGTATTCAGTAGGAGAAAGGTCGATGACATCGCCCTCTCGCGTAACGGTCTGTCGCACCGTGTCAATCGCTAGCTCTCCGACCCGCATTTGAGGAGAAGAAGTTCCTTTAGACCGGCGTATTAGCGCCTTCACCCGCGCGATGAGTTCTCCAAGATTGAACGGCTTCGCAAGGTAGTCGTCCGCCCCACAGTTCAGCAACTCAATGATCGTCGTTTTCCCTTCCTGCGCAGTGAGGATGAGGACGGGAGTGTGTAGCCCTTTCTGGCGTAGAGACCGCAGTACGGCCTTACCATCGCGGCCGGGCAACATCAGATCGAGCACAATGAGATCGAAAAGATCTTGTTCCGCGTACTCTGATCCTTCCAAACCATCTGCGGCGTGATCCACGGCAAAACCTGCCTCACGTAGACCTGTTACGATATTGGCCGCGAGTCGCATTTCATCTTCGACAATAAGCACTCGCATAACTCCTATTTTCCGCTCCTCACCTTAAACATCGCTGAAATTTAGAAACGGGACATCTCAAGCTGGCTATACAGGTGAGACAGGAGAACAATTCCTGTGCCTAAGTGCGGTTTGTTCCCGCTTATACTGAGGAAGAATTGAATCCAACACCGCGTCGAAATACAAATGAATACCAAATTAGCAAATCCCGCTAAACTATTGATTCCAGATCCGCCGCGAACTTAGGATCAGGAATGGTAACCGTGGGATCCAAGTCCCCTTTCGCACCAACAACCGTCTTGAAAGCGACATCATGAGTCAGCCCAAGCCTACCGCCGAGCCGAAACTCAATCTCTCCAATACCTCCGACTATCGCGATGGCTACGCTAACAGCGTCCAGGTGCGCATGTCCGTCTGGGACTTCCTTCTCGTCTTCGGCACCATGAGCCAGGACACCCCCGACGAACTCAGCGTCAAGAACTTTCAGGGCATCTATCTCAGCCCCCAGCAGGCCAAAGCTCTCGTCAACGTACTGTCCCACAACCTTGCACAGTACGAGCAGACATTCGGCCCCATCGCTCTCGACCAGCAACTCCCTCAGCCCGGCGGTCCCGTCCACTAAAACCAAACGCGTGCGACCCTCAGCCATCCGCAACCGTCGCGCCCCTGCCGACATCCCGCTCGGGATGCTCTATCCGCTGTTCTTCGCCGCAGTCTATCTCTCTCACATCACACTCCTTCGTCTGCCTTACTTTTGGGACGAGGCCGGCTACTACATCCCTGCCGCGTGGGACTTCTTCCGCACCGGGTCTCTGATCCCGCAGACCACCCTCACCAACGCTCACCCGCCGCTGCCCTCCATTCTCCTCGCGTCGTGGTGGCACCTCTCCGGCTTCGTCGTCAGTGGGACGCGCACGCTCGTCGTCATGGTCACGGCAGCTGCGCTCCTCGCCGTCTTCCGGCTGGCACGCACTCTGCTCAACACCCCCGCGGCCACCGCCACCGTCGTACTCACCGCGCTCTATCCCATCTGGTTTGCACAAAGCACGCTGGCCCACGCCGATATCTTCGCCGCGGCATTTACGCTTTGGAGCCTCGCCCTCTACTTCGATCCTCACGGCGAAAACCAGATCCTCGCCTCCGGCCTCTTCTCCTTCGCCGCCCTCTCGAAAGAAACCGCAATTGTCACGCCGCTCGCGCTCGCCTGCTTCGAAGCATTCCTCCTCTTCCGCACGCGCACCAACTCAACGCAACGACGTGCGCACGCCCTTTGGATCGCCTCGCTCCTCTCGTCTCTCATTCCCCTCGTCGCCTGGTACTCCTACCACCGCCACATGACGGGCTTCATCTTCGGCAACCCGGAGTATCTGCGTTACAACGCGACCGCCAACCTCGACGCGCATCGCATCGCGCTCTCGCTCTGGCACCGCCTGCTACACATGTTCACCCACATGAACATGTACGTCCCGGTCGCATGCGCCATCGCCGCGGGCTTCATCCCCGTCCGTAGCGAACCCACCCCACGCCTTCTCAGGCGCACGCTCGCTGGGATCGCAGTCGTTCTCTTCGCCAACTGGATCGCGTTCTCCGTCCTCGGCGGCGCGCTTCTAACGCGATACCTGCTTCCCATGTATCCGCTGATTCTGTTGCTCTGCGTCGCGACGTGGCAGCAGCATCTACGGAAATGGTGGCTTCTCGCCATGCTCAGTGCAGCAGCCTTCCTTGCCGGCATCTGGATCAACCCGCCCTACGCCTTCGCTCCCGAGGACAACCTCACCTACCGCGACATGATCGTCCTCCATCAGGAGGCGGTCTCGGTAATCGAGCATCGCTACCCGCAGGCCACCGTCCTCACAGCATGGCCAGCCTCTGCCGAACTTACACGCCCCGAGCTCGGCTACCTCCGCCGTCCTGTAAAGGTCGTTTCTCTCCAAAACTTCGCTATCGACCAGATGCAGAAGGCCGCACAGGATCCCGGGGCCTACGACACCGCGCTTATCTTCTCCACAAAATGGGAGCCACCCGCCAATACCCTCAACCTCGGTCGCGCCAATCAGAAGTCCGATACAAAGTACTTCGACTTCCACCACGACCTCTCCCCCACAGAAGCTGCTGCGCTCCTCCATGGAGACATCGTCTGGCAGGCGCGCCGCAAGGGCGAGTGGGCTGCAGTCCTCCACTTCCCGCGCGTAGTCAGCGCGTCGCTCACTCCACTTTCACACCCTAAATAAGGTCTTACTTCGCTCCAGGCGCAGTGAGAATCTGCGTCAGCGCCTTCCCATCCGAACCGGGCAAAGAAACATTCAGCAGTCGCGCAATCGTCGCCGCCACATCGACGTTATCGAACTCCGCAATCTCGCCCTTTTTCGCGATACCGGCACCCGACGCAATAAAGATCGCCTTCATCAACGGCTCGGTGTTCGGATAACCATGGGCCCCGATCTCTTTCGTTTCCGTCACCGCCTCCTCAGTCTTGCCACCTGAAAACGCATAGCCGTTCTCTGCGTACACCAACAAATCTGGTCCCTGATCCGTCTGCTCAGGAGTAGGCCACCCTTCCTTCGCCGCCTCCGCGGGAAGTAACGCTGCGCGTACCCCGGGCTTGCCCCCAAACACATTCTTCAAAGCCGCGCGCGACTCCGCAGTCGCGCCCTTCTGGTACACCAGGGCAAACCCTCCTTCGGGAATGCACGACGTCGGCAGGCTGAATCCAGCCTTATTTAGCATCACATCGCAGTGGATCTGCTTGTGCACGCTCTGTTGTCCATGGTCCGAGACGACAATAAACGTCGTGTTCGCAAGATCGCCCGCATCCCGAACCGCATCAACGATCTCCTTCACCCGATCATCCAGGAAAGCAATCGCGTCCCGACCAGAATCATTCCCAAACCCCGTCTGGTGCTCGATCCCGTCCAGCGCCAACAGGTGAAACAGCACCAGGTCCGGATGATGCTTCTTGATAATGTCCGCCGCAGCCAGCGTATACACGCGGTCGCGCCACGCCTGCGAAGGCTTCCCGAAGTGCGCCAGATCATCCGCGTGCAACACTCCCTGCTCCATTAGATCCTGTTCAATCGGACCCTTCGCATCCCCGTACTCCGTGAATCTCCACGTGATTCCGTCCGCCTTCTCAATCGCGACCCAGTCCACCTCTGCTGTCGTCAGTCCCGCCCTGTGAGCGGAGTCGTATACCGTCGGCACGGCAACCAGCCGATCCTTCGGCGTATGCGCTTCAATCTTTGGCGACGTGTTCGTCCGCTGATTCACGATCAGGCCATTTGCAATCACATGATGCTTGCTCGCGTTCACTCCCGTCACCATCGATGAGTGATTCGGCCACGTTACTGTCGGATTGATCGGTCGCATCGCCGTCGCATATGCGCCCTCCCGCATCATCCGTTGCAGCGTCGGCGCCGGAAGATACGGATCACGCAAACTCTCCGCAGCAAACGCATCCAGGCTGATGACCACCACCTTATGGCGTTGCGCTGCCTGCTGTGCAGCTCCTTGCACCGCCACCGCCAACACGGCCGCTACCAAATGAATTCCGCGCACCATCAACACGCACTCTCCTGCCTCATAGTCTGCTCGCGAAAGGTTATCAGCCCATCAACCGGACTGCATCGTACAGATGTCCGCCCTCTGCTCAATGCAAGCTCTATACTCAACCTGTGCAACGGCTCCTTCCACTCCGCATCAATCTCCGCATCTCCCTCGCCGCCCTTCTGTTCGGTACGGCAATCGCTGCCCGTGCCCTTCCCGTGCAGAATCCGGACCCTTCCGCCCCTGCAGGCCGAGTCGTCCTCGTGCTCCCCTTCGACAATCGCTCCGGCCAGCCCGACCTCGCCTGGATCGGTGAGTCCTTCCCTGACACCCTCAATCAACGGCTCAATTCCGCTGGCTTCCTCACGATCTCACGCGACGACCGTCAGTACGCGCTGGATCATCTCGGCTTCCCATCCGACTTCCGCCCCACTCGCGCCACAACCATCCGCATCGCCCAAACCCTCGACGCCAACTACGTCGTCATCGGCAGCTATAACGTTGCCAATGGTCGCATCTCTGTCCAGACGCAAATTCTTGAGGTAAACAATCTCCGCATGTCCTCTCCAATTGAGGACTCCAGCGAGCTTCCGCGCCTCTTCGATGTTCAGAACGCTCTCGCATGGAAGGTCGCCCGCCAGGTCGATCCGCATTTCAACATCGCCCAGCAGACCTTCCTCGCGGCTCCCGGCCAGGTCAAACTCAGCGCCTTTGAAAACTACATCCGCGGCATCACAGCCTCCACGCCCCAGGAACGCGTCAAGCGTCTCCAACTCGCCGTCCAGGAGGCTCCCGCCTACACCGCCGCCCTCCTCGCACTGGGCAAAACCCAATACGCCCAGAGAGACTACGACCACGCAGCCTCGACACTCGGACGCATACCCCCAACCGACCGACGCGCACTTGAAGCCAACTTCTATCTGGGGCTCTCACGCTTTAACTCCGGCCGCTACGCCGAGGCCGAAAAGGCCTTCGCTTTCGTCGCCAGCCGCCTCCCTCTGCCCGAGGTGGTCAACAATCAGGCCGTCGCCTCCAGCCGACAGGGTCACAACGCCACGGCTCTCTTCCAGCGCGCTGTCGCCGCCGACCCCAACGACCCCGACTATCACTACAACCTCGCTGTCTCCTTCTTCCGTCACAACGACGTCACGGGATCTCTGCGCGAGATCGATCAAACCCTCAAACTTCGGCCTAACGATCCGGAGGCCCCCGAACTAAAAGCGCTCATCGCCTATGGCCGCCCTGTCAGTCCAGCGACTCCAACACAGCCCTCCGCGTCTGCTTCTGTACCGGTCAACGCTGCGCTTCCAAAACTACAGACACCTGCAAAGCCAGTCTCTGAGTTCGAGCCCCTCGAGCGCATCCGCCGCACCTACTCCGAGGCCTCCTTCCGTCAGGCCGCCTTTCAGCTCGACCAGATGCGTGCCGCCCGCATGGCCACGCTCCCACCCGCCGAGCAGGCAACGCAATACGCCCAGCTCGGCCGCGATTACCTCGCGCAGGGCCTCATCCCTGAGGCTGAGCAGGAGTTTCAGTCCGCGCTCGCCGCCAACCCCAACTCCGCCGAAGCCCGGGCCGGTCTCGCCCAGGTCCGCGAGCAGAGCGGCGACCCCGCCGCCGCCCGCACCGAGGCACAGGCCTCCATCAAGCTCAGCCCCAACGCATTGGCCTATCTCGTCCTCGCCCGCCTTGAACTCAACGACAATCAGGCTGGCGCATCCGCCGCTGACGTAGGCCGCGCCCTCAAGCTCGAACCCAATAACACCGCCGCCCTCGGAATGAAGCAGGCCCTCGCCGTCCGCGGCCAATCCCTCCCATGAAACTCATATCCATTCGCCGCTACGTGTCGTCCCTCGGGAATAGCAACACCGGAAATTTGCCCTCCCGACCGAAGCGCGAAGCGCGAAGTGGAAGGATCTGCTGCTCTACCGCCGCCATCCTTACCCTCTTTCTTCTTTTCACCCTCCACGCAGTAGCCCAACCGGCCCCTGTCCTCAAACTCAGCATCCACGACACCATCCAGCCCATCTCCGCCGGTTACCTTGAGCGTGGCCTCGCCGAGGCCTCCCGTCGCGGAGCCTCAGCCGTACTCATCTCTCTAGGCACGCCCGGCGGCCTCCTCGACTCCACGCGCTCTATGGTCCAGGCCATCGAGCGCTCGCCCGTCCCCGTCATCATCTATATATCTCCCGCAGGGAGCCGCGCCGGCTCAGCCGGCTTCTTCCTTCTAGAAGCAGCAGACGTCGCTGCCATGGCACCCGGAACCAACGCCGGCGCAGCCCATCCGATCATTGAAGGCCGTGAACTCGATCCCGTCCTCAAGCAAAAGATCGAAAACGACGCCACCGCCTTCCTCCGCTCCTACACCGCACGCCGCGGACGTAACCAACAGGCCGCCGAAGACGCCGTCCGCAACTCGAAGTCCTACAGCGACGACGAGGCTCTCAAGCTCAACCTCATCGACCTCACCGCTTCCGACGACGCTGGCCTCCTCCGAGCCCTCGAAGGCCGGCAAATCCATCGCTTCGACGGCTCGACACAAACACTTCATCTAGTTGGTGCGCCCATCATCCACCTCGAACCATCCCTGCGCGAACGGTTGCTTGGCCGCCTCGCTAACCCCGACCTCGCCGTAGTCGTCTTCGTCCTCGGCGCTCTGCTCATCTACCTTGAGTTCAACGTCCCCGGAACCATCGTGCCCGGCTCTCTCGGAACTCTCCTCGTTATTCTCGCTCTCTTCGGTCTCAATCTGCTTCCCATACACCACACCGCGGTCTTCCTCCTTGTGGCTGCCCTCGCCCTCATCGTCCTCGAGGCCAAGTTCCCCAGCCACGGAGCCCTCGCCCTCGGCGGAACGCTGGCCCTGATCTTCGGTCTGGCGACGCTCGTCGATGGCCCCATCGCCGAGCAACGCGTCCACACCTCCACAGCCGTAGCCACCGGCCTCGGCTTCGGAATCATCTCCTTCGGCCTGGCCTGGATCGCACTTCGCGCCCGTCGCAATAAAGTACTCACCGGACCCCAGGCCATGATCGGTGCAGCAGCCATCGTCCGCACACCGCTCGCGCCAACAGGACAGGTCGAGATTCGCGGAGAAATATGGCAGGCCCGCCTCACCGCCCCGGTTTCCTCCTGCCCGAGTCCGGGTGACACCGTTCACGTCCGCGCTGTCGAAGACCTCGTCCTGGTCGTCGAACCCTGAGTTACACTTCGTCCGTTCCTGCGGCCGCGAAACACACCCTCGCCAATCCAGAGTAGACTGGAAGAGCATACTTTTGCCCCCAAGGGAGTTCGTTGCTGATGTCGATTGTGTCTCGCCCGCTGCATGCCTGGAGCCTCGTTCTTTGCCTATTCGCAACCACCGCAGTCCGGGTTGCACACGCGCAGGCCACCAGCGGTAACACCGAACTCAATAAGCATCTCGCCCGGATCGACTTCGCCGCTAGCGGCATCGGCTCCTTTACCAAGGCCGTCTCCGGAAAAAACTACCTCGGCACCACTCTCACCCAGGATGGCAGCAACACCTTCGGCGCACTCGTCACCCTCCGCTACACCAAGTCCCCTTATATGGGTCTCGAGTTCAACTACACCTACGCACGCTATACCCAGAACTTCTCCCAATACATCGTCGGCGGAGCCCAGACCAACGCCAGTGAATACTCCTTCGGCTACGTTGCCCATCCTCCGCATGAGATCTTCACTACCAAGCCGTTCATCGCCGGCGGTGCTGGCACCACTGCCTTCCGTCCGACGCCCGGCGGCGGACAGGGTCTCAAAGCCCAAGCCCGCATGACCTACTACTACGCCGTTGGCGTCGAAAAGGACCTCACCGAACACTTCGGCGTTCGCGCGCAGCTTCGCCAGACTTTCTTCAAAGCCCCTGACTTTGGCCAGAACTACCTCACCATCCAGCAGCAGACCTGGACGTGGGAGCCCGGCTTCGGCTTTACAGCTCACTTCTAAGGGCGGCATCACCATCCCGTCTCAGCCCGTTCGTTCAACACAGTGCCAGTTGCAAAGCTCATCCTCGAGATTCACATCGCGCACGCTTATTCGCTCAAGGACCGCAGGCAAGTGGTTCGCTCCCTTAAGGACCGTCTACGTCACGCCTTCAACCTCGCCATCGCCGAAATGGACTCTGCTGAAGTTTGGAATCGCGCCACCCTCGGAATTGCAGTCATTTCAAGCTCCTCCAGCTATCTCTCCGGCCAACTCCGGGAGATCGATCAGGCCGCCCATCGTATCGCACAGACCCTTGGGGCTGAAATTACTGATTCTTGGGCAGAAATCCTACCCGATGAGACCTGAAATCCACCGCGATGCACCTGTTTTCCACTGTGTAAAATTAGGATGAATTCGTAGGGGTTTGATATCCTCTACCGTTTACTGACTGGAACACTATGCCAGAACAACGAGCCCGAGCGCACCATCGAAACCGCGTCGCCAACACCTTCTCTGAAGAGATCGGCGCCATGCTCGAAGGCGAGCTCTCCGATCCTCGCATCGCGCCTAGCTACGTTACCGATGTAGTTCTCGCCCCCGGAGGCAAGTCAGCCCGCATTTATGTCGCAGTCCACGGCAGCGAAGAGGAAGAGCAGTCAACCCTCCTCGGCCTTATGACCGCCCGCGCCTATATTCGCTCCCAGTTGCGCGAGCGCATGGGAGTCCGTCACGTTCCCGACCTCACCTTCGCCATCGACCGCTCTGAAAAGATGACAGGTCGCATGGAAGAGCTGCTTGGCCGCATGCGCAAGCGCGAAAAGAAGCGGCCTGTGGATACTGCCTCGCCCCAGCCCTCTGAGGCGATCCTCAAATCATGACTGCCGAACCCGCAATCACCGCGCTGGTTGAGGCCTTTCGCTCCCACCGCCGCCTTCTCGTCACCTCACACGCACGGCCAGACGGAGACGCCATCGGCTCCGTACTCGCTCTCGCCGAGATTCTCGACCAGGTGGGCTGCGAAGCAATCGTCGTCCTCGCCGACGAGACTCCCCTTATCTATCGCACACTACCTGGGCTCGATCGAATCCATTTCGTCGCCGACGCTCGTCAGATCGAACCCGATCTCTCTGTCCCCGCTATCCTCCTCGAATGCGACGGCATTCCCCGCACAGGTCTCCTCGGTCTGGACGGCCGCTGCCTCATCAACATCGACCACCATGCCAGCGGACGTGAGTTCGGCATGCTCAATTGGATCGATGAGGACGCCTGCGCCGTCGCCGCCATGATCTACCGCATCGCCCTCGCCGCCGGCGTCGACATCACCCCGTCGATGGCGACCTGCCTCTACACCGCTATCCTCTCCGACACTGGCTCCTTCACCTACTCCAGCACCAACGCTGAGACCTTCGCGCTCGCGCATGATCTCGCCGCGCGCGGCGCCAACCCGAGCCAGATCGCCCGCGATGTCTATTTCTCCAATCCTGAGAGCAAAATCCGGCTCCTCGGAACCGCGCTCTCGAACCTCCAAACTGAAGGTCCGCTCGCTTGGAGCTGGGTCACCACTAATGACATGGACCGCGCAGGCGCCGGAGCCGAGGACTGCGAGGGAGTCGTCAACTACCTCATAAGCATCGCTGGCGTTGAATCCGCGGTCTTCTTCCGCGAACTTCCTTCCACCGATCAATACCGCCTCAGTATTCGCAGCAAGGGCAAAGTCAATGTCGCGCAGATCGCCGAAAACTTCGGCGGTGGCGGCCATCGCAGCGCCAGCGGATGCACCCTCGACGGGCCGCTCGACGAAGCCACGGAGCGAATCCTGAGTCAACTCCGAACGGAACTCTGTTAGCCTTGTCTCGCTCCTCGTCCGAAATTTCCGAAATGACTGATCTTCAACAATCCGCCGGAACCGGTGCGAGGAACGAACGCGCATCGTCCGGCCTGCTCAGTCGGCTCTGGAACCATCCCGACGCCGTTGCGCCCCGTGAACTCGCTCTGCTTGTCTTAGTCAGCGGCTTTCTCTTGCTCTATGGCCTGGTGCCCGCCTTCGGAGGCGATCAGCTTGGCCTCGTTGGAGCTGACGAGCCTCGTTATGCGCAGATCGCCCGCGAGATGCTGGCGGCTCATTCCGATGCCTGCCACGCCGTCAATGCCAAGGTAGTCCCTCGCAGCCTTAGGGTCTCTGACCTTCGTGCCTCCTACCACTGCCTCGCCGGCGGAACCGTAACCCCTATCCTCTACGGCCAGCCCTGGCTTGAAAAACCTGCCCTCTATTACTGGCGAGCCATGGGCTTCTTCAAGGAGTTCGGCGTCTCCGACTGGTCCGCACGCCTGCCCTCTTCCTCCGGCGCCTTCGCCCTCATCATCCTTATCTTCCTGCACATGCGCCGCTTCCGTCCCGGAGGCCACCTTGACGCCGCGCTCATCACTGCCTCCTGTGTCGCCATCGTCAGCTTCGCCCGCGGAGCCTCTACCGACATGCAGTTGGCCGCGCCCTTCTGCATCGGAATGCTCGGCTGGTATGCCTGGTACGAGACTGGCAAAAAGTTCTGGCTCTTCGACCTCTACTTCTTCGGAGCCGCCGCGACCCTCGCGAAGGGACCCGTCGCACCCTTCCTTGCCCTCGCCATCATCCTCCTCTTCGCCGGCCTCCGCCGCGAATGGTCGCTCCTCCGCCGCACCATCTGGCTGCCCGGAGTCGCGCTCTATCTCGCTATGGTGCTTCCTTGGTTCATCGCAGTCCAGCGCCACAACCCCACCTTCTTCCGAGTCTTCTTCAAAGAGCACAATCTCGAGCGCTTCGCCACCAACCGCTACCAACACCATCAACCCTTCTGGTACTACTTCGCCGTCCTGATTATCGGTCTAATGCCCTGGGCTGTCATCGCCGTTCGCGCCCTCATCGACTCCATCGAAGTCTCCATCGCCGAGTGGAAGGTTCGACACAACCCCCAGCGCTACCTCGGCCACACCCGCGCCGGGGACGCCTTCCCCGAATTCCTCGTCCTTTGGGCGCTCTTTCCCATGGTCTTCTTCTCCTTCTCCGGCTCCAAACTGCCCGGCTATATCCTTCCCTCCATTCCCCCTCTCACCATCCTCACGGCCGACTATCTCAACCGCATCCGCCGCCGTGGCCTTCCTCCTTGGCTTCTGTGGGGACACGCCGCCATGTGCGCCATCATGGTCTTCGTTCTCACGCTCGCTCCCCAGCACATGAAGTACGAGACGCTGGTTCCCTCTGCGACATGGCTCATCTCCGCTGCCGCTGCAGCCGTCGCCTTCGCCGCTCTGGTCTTCTTCATTGTCCGCCGCTGGGGAGTCGCGCAGATCTCAAACGCAACCCTGCTTCCCGTGATCGCCACTCTCATCTTCCTCCTCGGATTCCACGGCAAAGACCTCGACATCAACTACTCTGCCCGCCCTCTCGCCGAAGAGATGGAGCGTGAGGCCCCGGACGTCAAAGTGGTCGCCGTCGAATCGATCAAGCGCGACATGGACTACGGCCTCGCCTTCTACCGCAATTCGCCTCTGATTCACTACAGCAAGGACGGAGTCCCCAGCGAAGAGCACCTCCTGGTCATCCGCACCGCCGACTCCGCCGAACTTGAGCACTACCTCACCGGACGCGTCTATCGCTCGCTCTTCCTCTATGACTCTCAGGGACTTGAGGTCTATCGCGTAGCCGCGCGGCCCTGACCATAATGAGTCCGCAACGCAATTACCTCTCGTAATCCCTAAAATTTAGGTACTCTCTACGGAAGCCTTGCGCCACGCTTGAGCGTAAGTACAGTTTGAGATGACCGTCGCGACCCAACTCGAGTTGCTCGACCTGCGCCACTTCTCCGCCCGTCAGCTTCGCCCGCTGCTCGAAGCCGAGGCGCGGATATGGGAGCAGCGGCTCCGTTGGAACTACGAAAGCTCCACGGAACTCCTCCTGCAATACCTCGACTCGCGTATCCTTCCCGGCTTCGTCGCCCTCGATCGAGGAAAGGTCACCGGCTACACCTTCTGTGTCTATGAAGGCCACAAGGCAGTCGTCGGGGACGCCTTCGCTCTCGCAGGTGATCCTGACCAGAGCCTGAATGTCACCGAAACCCTGTTGCACCGCCTCATCGAACTGCTGCTCAACTCTCCCAACATCGGACGCATCGAATCTCAGCTTCTTCTGCACAACGCCGGGTCGATCGACCGTAGCTTTCTCGACGCCGGCTTTGAGCCCCATCCCCGGCTGTTCATGGAGTACGACCTTCTCGCATCGGCGCAAACCTTCGACAGTCTCCACCCCGCCGGCGACATCGAGCTGATTCCGTGGTCGTCGATCTATTACCAGGTCGCCGCGGAGCTCATCCACTCGTCATACGCCGGCCACATCGATGCCAAGATCAACGATCAGTACTGTTCGCTTCACGGTTCGCTCCGGTTTCTCCACAACATCGTCCGCTTCCCCGGGTGCGGAGTCTTCGAAGCCGAGCAATCCTGGCTGTTGCGCGACCTCGGTACCGGCTGCGTGGTGGGGATGGTCCTCTGCTCCCGTGTAGCCTCAGATGTCACCCACATCACTCAGCTCTGCGTTGCACCATCGCATCGCGGCCGCGGCCTCGGCCAGGTCCTTCTCGGCCATGTGATGCGCAGCCTCGCACGAATCCGAACGGCAGCTATCACCCTCACCGTGACCGAGGCCAACCGCCCGGCTGTGGCGCTATACCAAAACACGGGCTTCCACATCCGCCACCGCTTCGACGCCATGGTCCTCGAACGCGACTCGCAGTGGTACAGCACCGAATAGCGCTTCGTGGGCGTCATTCCGAGTTGAGCGAAGAATTCCAGAATTTGCCTGTGCACCCAATTCTTGTCAAGCCCCCAAAACCGAGTAACACTCTCAAAATAAATGGCATATAAGTTGCCGCTTAATTACCGTCGTCGCTATGCTCTAAAAAGAGTGAGAAAGCCCCGACGCAACCATCAGTCGGGGCTTTAGCTTTTCGGAAGACAAACCATAATCGCATCAATAGTTTGATACTTAAGTGATCTGGAGTAGGGGTTTTGCTGCGTTGAAATCATATAACCGCCACAAAATACATTACTTGCAACAACAGGATAGGGAGGGGTCCCTCCTACCTTACTCAACGTGATAGTTCGGCGCCTCGCGGGTGATGATCACGTCATGCACATGGCTTTCACGTAGGCCAGCGCCTGAGATCCGGATGAACTTAGCGTTCTCCTGCAGCTCCTGAATCGTAGCGCAACCGAGATAGCCCATACCCGACCGTAGGCCTCCGACAAGCTGGTAGACCATCCCCTCCAGCGGCCCACGGTGAGGCACTCGGCCCTCGATCCCCTCTGGGACGAACTTAGCCAGGCGGTTGGAAGACCCGTTCTCCCGAGCCGTCAGATTCGGCCGCTCGGTGGATGCGTCTGCAATATCATCCTTGCCCTGGAAGTACCGCTCGCCCGACCCCTGCGCCATCGCGCTCAAAGAGCCCATGCCGCGATAGGCCTTGAAGCTGCGGCCCTGGTAAAGAATCGTCTCCCCCGGCGACTCATCCACGCCCGCAAATAACGAGCCCATCATCACCACAGACGCGCCCGCGGCGATGGCCTTGGTGATATCGCCCGAATACTTGATTCCGCCGTCAGCGATGATCGAAATGTTGTTCTCGCGCCCCGCGCGATGGGCCTCAGAGATAGCTGTGATCTGCGGCATTCCCGCTCCGGTCACCATGCGCGTCGTGCAGATCGAGCCCGGCCCGATGCCCACCTTTACCGCATCGGCCCCCGCCTTGATCAGCGCCAGCGCGCCCTCGTAGGTGGCGACGTTGCCTGCAAGAACATCCATCTCAGGAAAACGGTGCTTGGTCTCTCTGACGGCCTCCAGCACGCGCGACGAGTGTCCGTGTGCTGAGTCTATGGCAAGCGCGTCAACGCGGTTCTTAATCAGCTCAGCCGCCCGCTCCAGAAAGTCGCCTGTCGCGCCGATAGCCCCGGCCACACGCAAGCGGCCCTGCGAGTCCTTGGAAGCATTCGGATATTTCAGCTTCTTCTGGATGTCCTTGACCGTAATCAGGCCCTTCAACTCATATTCGTCGTTCACGACCAGCAGCTTCTCCACTCGATGCTTATGCAGGATCAACTCCGCCTGCTCAAGCGTTGTTCCTACCGGAACTGTGATGAGATTCTCCTTGGTCATCACGTCGGAGATTGGAATATCCGTACGGGAGACGAATCGAAGATCGCGGTTGGTCAGGATTCCAACCAGCTTCTTGTTCTTCGTGACCGGAACTCCGGAGATCTTGTAGCGCCGCATCACCTCAAGCGCCGCCGAAATCGGATACTCAGGCTCGATCGTCACCGGATCGACGATCATGCCGGACTCTGAACGTTTCACCTTGTCGATCTCGCCCGCCTGTTGCTCGATCGTCAGGTTGCGATGGACGACCCCCAGGCCTCCCTGCTGTGCCATGGCAATCGCAAGGCGCGACTCTGTGACGGTATCCATCGCCGCCGACATAAGCGGTGTATTCAGCACAATCCGCCGCGTCAGCTGAGTTTGGGTACTGACCTGTGTTGGAACGACCTCGCTGTAAGCAGGTACAAGAAGAACGTCGTCGAAGGTAAGGGCTTCGGGGATCGGAAGATTAATCATTCGTTTTTGAAGTCCGCGGGGTGGGCCAGAGGTAAGGCGATTGCCGTTGGAGATTTAATATTCAATTGTAGGGGAGCGTAGAGGATGCGGCAACCAACCTGCGTTGCTGCTCGATAAAGATTTGTGCTTCAGGTCTTTATCTCACTCAGCGACTCCCTCAAGCACGGTCTCGCTGACCGGCTCCTTGCCAAATTCACCCTCCCACTTCGCAACCACAACAGATGCGAGACAGTTGCCCACAACATTCACCGTTGTGCGAGCCATGTCGTTGAGAGCATCGATACCCAGCAGAACGAAGATGGGCTCGGTAGGAAGCCCGAAGGTGCTCGCGGTCGCGAGAAGAACAACCAGTGTGGCACGCGGAACGCCGGCAACTCCTTTGCTTGTCAGCATAAGCGTCAGCATCATCACGATCTGTTGCCCGAGGGAAAGGTGGATTCCACCCGCCTGTGCAACGAAGATGCTTGCCGCCGCAAGGTACAGTGTCGATCCATCCAGGTTGAAGCTGTAGCCTGCGGGAATGACGAAGGCAACTATGCGTCGCGGCACGCCGAGAGCTTCCATGGCTTCCATCGCTCGCGGCAGCGCGGCCTCGCTGGCTGCGGTAGCGAAGGCGATGGTAGCTGGCTCAGCAACAGCCCCGAGAAAGCGCCGGACAGGGACGCGGAAGAGCAGCGCAGCCGGAAGAAGGACCAGAAGGCCAAAGGCCAGCAGCGCACCGTAGACCGTCAGCAAGAGCTTCCCAAGATTTACCAGCACGCCGGGTCCCACATGGCCGACCGTATACGCCATAGCAGCGCCAACGCCGATGGGCGCGAAGTACATGACAATGTTGGTGAATTTGAACATCGTCTCGCTGAGGCTCTCGCAGAGGTGGAGCACAGGAGCGCGCTTCTCCGGGCTCAGCAATGCGAGCGCAAGACCAAAGAAGACAGCGAAGACGGCGACCTGAAGAATCTGCCCATCGGCCACGGATTTGGCGATGTTTTCCGGAAAGACGTGTAGGAGAAAGTCTTGCCAGTGCGTCTGCGGCGGAGCCTCCGGATGGGCGACAGCCGCGCTCGCAACATTGGTTGCCGGCACGGACAGTCCGACACCGGCGCGACTGATGTTTATGGCCGCCAGTCCCACAATAAGAGCAAGTGTCGTAACTATCTCGAAATAAATCAGGCTCTTGATGCCGATTCGGCCGACACCCTTCAGGTCACCGTGACCCGCGATTCCTGTCACTAGGGTTGCGAGGATGAGCGGAGCGACAATCACCTTGATTAGTCGCAGGAAGATATCGCTGAAGACGCGGAGGGAGACGGCAAGCTGAGGGGTGTCGACTCCTAATTCCACGCCAGCGACCATCGCGACGAAGATCCACGGAGTAATTGTGCGACGGCGCAAGGCAAAAAAGGCAAGCGCGCCTATACCGAGCCAGCGAAACACGATACCGGCCAACGGCACTACGTGGAGCGCAGCAACCAGGATGCCTGCGGCGAGAAGTAGCACTGCGGAGAAGATCAGGATGCGTTCAGACCTGTGGGGATTCACTTCGCGAAAGCATATCAGCCGGAAGGCGCCAACAAGTACTTTTGACTCGTTTCCACAGGCGTTCTCAGGCCGGTTTTGCTGTATAAAGAGCTTTCACCGAAGAGGTGGCGTTTCGATCGGGACCATGCTCCGTCTAATGCAAGAGGGCAAAATCTCCCGCCGGGACGTGGGAGCCAGCGTTAGCTCGCCCTTGTTGTCGAAGCGCTTTTACCTGAGGTCTGTACATGCTGAAACGACGTGGCTCAATATTGCTGCGCTCCTTGCCTGCGGCCTTCCTGCTGCTGGTGACCTGCCGAATGAAATCCCAGGCGACTCCTGGCCCCGTCTCGTTGGATGGTCTGACGCAGAAGCCGGTTGTCGTAAGCCCGCTCACCCAACCGACCCTCTCCCCGGGCGTGATTCTCCTCATGGAGTTGGAGGGACGATTCGCGCAGGCGGTCGCCGCGGAAGGTGGAAAAGCCTTCGCCGAGTGGTTTGCCGACGACGCCATCACGCTGAACAACGGTCAGCCCGCGACTATGGGCCGCGCGGCTATTGCGGAACAGGCCCATTGGGACCCGAAGGAATATCAGCTCACGTGGGTCCCTCAAGGAGCGCAGATGGGTCCGTCGAACGACATGGGATTCACGTGGGGGCACTATGAAGGCCACTCAAAAGACAAAAACGGACAGCCGGTCGTCATCACTGGCCGTTACATGACTGTGTGGAAAAAGGTGGCAGATGGGAGCTGGAAAGTGGCTCTGGATGCAAGCGCAAACGAACCCCCCCAGACGGGCGAATGCTGTGTACTTCCAAAGCCTTAGCAGTAAGTTGCTACACCAAAAGTAGCAGTGCGGAACCCATCCCTATCTCCTAGGATTTCAGAAGCAAGATGAATGCTCTTCTAGTCAAAGACGAAGCGCTCCGTAGTCAGGCTCTCGAGCAGTACGAGGTGCTGAATACCGCGGCAGACCCCGTCCTTGACGACATCGTCCGGCTGGCAGCCCAACTCTGCGATACCCCGATCGCATTTATCTGCCTCGTCGGGCCGGACAGGCTTTGGCTTAAGTCCCGGGTTGGGCTCGATGCGTCGGAGCTCGCGGTTGGCTGTCTTCCCTGCGAAACAACAATTCAGGGAGACACCATGTACGAAGTTCCGGACGCGCGACTGGACCAGGACTTCGCACCCGATGGAATCCTGCTTGATAGCCGATCCTATCGTTTCTACGCGGGCGCTCCGCTCTCGACACCAGCAGGCGTCAACATCGGCACACTGGCGGTTGTTGACCGCCATCCGCGGCGCCTGACCGACGCTCAATCGAACGCCCTGAGCATACTGAGCCGCCAGGTCATCACTCGCTTGGAGTTAAACGGCCGCATACGACAGATGGATCGCGCTGCCCGTTCGCAGCGCAGGATCGAGTCTGCCCTCACGGTAGAGCGCAACTTCGTCTCCGCAGTCCTCGACACCATCGGCGCGCTTGTAGCCGTCTTCGACACCGCAGGCCGCATCGTGCGATTCAATCGCGCATGTGAGATGGCTTCCGGCTATGACTTCGCCACCCTGGTAGGCCGGTACACCTGGGACAGGCTCATTCCCCGGCACGAGATCCCGGAGGCCATCGAAACCTTCGAGCGCCTGCGCAATGGCGCTTTTCCTGCCGCCTTTGAGAATGAGTGGCTGAACCGAGATGGCAGCCTAAGGAGAATCGCGTGGTCGGCGACCGCGCTGCGCGACGCACAGGGACAAGTCGCATTCATAATCGCCACAGGAATTGACGTGACGACTCAGCGGGCCGCTGAGTCAACCTTGCGAGAGAGCGAATCGAGATACAGGCAACTGGTCGAAGGCTCGCTGGGCATGGTGTTTACACACGACATGAAGGGCAAGCTTTTGTCGGTGAACGCACACGGCGCAGAGTCCGTCGGGCGCACGGTCGAGGAGATGGTCGGCAGCCCGTTGATGAAGTTCGTCCAGGCCGAACGTCGCGCGACGATCGACGACTACCTGAAGACAATCGCAGATACGGGCGAGGCGCAAGGAATGCTGCATCTGGCGCACACCGACGGCGAAGTCCGCGTCATCGCCTACCGCAACAAGCTGATCGCAACGCCGGGACGCACGCCTTACGTCCTTGGCTTCGGCGTCGATATCACGGAGCAAGTGCGGGCCGAAGGCCGCCTGCGCACGCTGACACGGCAATCGGACTCGATCCTGGAGTCCGTCGGCGACGGCATCTTCTGCATCGACCTGGAAGGCCAGGTGACCGTTGTAAACGCTGCGGCGGCGCAGATGCTGGGCTACAAGCAGGATGAGATGCTGGGCCGCGTGATGCACAATCTGATCCATCACACGAAGCCCGACGGGGCCTCCTATCCATCCGAGGAGTCGCCAATCCGTAAGAGCCTATCGAACTTCGGCACGGCACGTGTGGTCGACGAGGTCTTCTGGCGCAAAGATGGCACAAGCTTCCCAGTAGAATATGTCGCGCGACCACTGATCGATACGTATTCAGGCGAAGGTGGCGAAGCAAGAGCTGTCGGAGTCGTCGTAGCGTTCACTGATACCACGGAACGAAGAGCGTTGGACCGGATGAAGGACGAGTTCATCTCCACCGTTTCGCATGAGCTGCGGACGCCACTGACCTCACTGCGCGGAGCGCTGGGTCTGTTGGCCGGCGGAGCTCTGGATTCGCGTCCGGAGAAATCGAGCCAGATGCTCGAAATCGCCATTAACAACACGGACCGGTTGGTGCGGCTGGTGAACGACATTCTCGATCTGGAACGCATCTCGAGCGGCAAGAGCGAGCTGCACTCGACGACGGTCGGTGCGGAGGAACTCCTGAGGAAGGCCGTCAGCGCACAGCAGGCTCGCACTCCAAAGCCGAGCGCACGGATCTTCTTCGCGGCCAATGGCGTAACCGTCTGGGCTGACCCGGAGCGAATTCTGCAAGCGCTCAACAACCTGCTCTCGAACGCGATCAAGTTCTCGCCGCAAGGCGCAGAGATTCACCTTTCGGCACGCAACCTCGACGATCAAGAGGCGTTGTTCGAAGTTCGTGATCAGGGTCGCGGTATTCCGGAAGAGAAGCTGGAGCACATCTTCGACCGCTTCCAGCAAGGCGACGCTTCGGACACACGAACGCTGGGCGGCACGGGCTTGGGCCTGGCGATCTGCCGCAGCATCATCAACCAACACGGTGGACGCATCTGGGCGACGAGCACAACCGGTCATGGCACGACATTCCACTTCACGCTGCCGACAAAGCCGCGCACTAACCTTCGCTGAAGGCCTCCGCGTGAGCAGGCCTTCAGCGGTTCCTGCACTTACTCGTCGTTCTCGCGGAGCTTGGCGATGACGCCGAAGTCCTCAAGGGTCGTCGTGTCACCCTTTACGTCGCCCGTGGTTGCGAGCTCACGCAGAAGACGGCGCATAATCTTGCCGCTGCGGGTCTTGGGCAACGCTTCTGTGAATCGAACGTCGTCGGGGCGGGCCAACGCTCCGATCTCCTTCGCCACCCACTGACGAATCTCCTGCTTCAATTCATCAGATACAGCGTGCCCATGCTCAAGGGTCACAAAAGCGCAGATCGCTTGTCCCTTGAGGTCATCAGGACGACCGACAACCGCGGCCTCTGCCACCTTGGGATGCGCGACAAGAGCCGACTCAACCTCCATAGTGCCGAGGCGATGTCCGCTGACGTTCAGCACATCGTCTACACGTCCCATTAGCCAGTAGTAACCATCCGAGTCACGCCGAGCGCCGTCGCCGGTAAAGTAGCTGCCAGGAATCTCGACCCAGTAAGCCTGCTCATATCGCTCAGGATTGCCATATACCGTGCGAGCCATTGAGGGCCATGCTGTGCGAAAGACCAGAAGGCCGCCCTTGCCGTCGGGAACGGGTTCGCCCTCCTTTGTCACCACCTCAGGCACAATCCCGAAGAAGGGGCGCGTGGCTGAACCGGGTTTAGTCGCGACAGCACCCGGGATGGGGGCAATCATGATGGAGCCCGTCTCGGTCTGCCAGTAAGTGTCGACGATTGGACAGCGCTCTTTGCCCACCTCGCGGTGAAACCACATCCATGCCTCGGGATTAATAGGTTCCCCGACCGTACCGAGAAGGCGAAGAGACTCCAGCGAGTGCTTGCGGACCCATTCAGTCCCCCACTTGGTGAAAGCGCGGATCGCGGTGGGAGCGGTGTAGAAGATGGTGACCTTATGGGCGTCGATGATCTTCCAAAAGCGATCATTCTCAGGCCAGTTAGGTGCGCCCTCATACATCATCACCGTCGCGCCGTTTTGGAGCGGGCCGTAGACAACATAGCTGTGACCCGTTACCCACCCCACATCAGCAGTGCACCAGTAGACGTCGTCGTCGTGAAGGTCGAAGACATACTTCGTTGTTAGATAAGTCTGGACCGAGTAACCGCCTGTGGTGTGAAGCAGCCCTTTGGGCTTGCCTGTGGTACCGGATGTGTAAAGGAGATAGAGCGGGTCCTCTGCGTCCATCCACTCGGCAGGACACTCCTTCTCGGCGGCAAGCATGGACTCGTCCCACCAGATATCGCGGCCTTCTTTCATTGCCACGGGGGTTCCGCTGCGGCGGTAGACAACGACGTTCTTGACGGAAGGGCACTGCGTGAGCGCCTCGTCGACGATCTTCTTTAGATGGATTTCGTGACCGCGACGGAACGAACTATCTTGTGTGATCACCGCAACGCAGGAGGAATCGTTCACGCGATCGACGATAGCGTGCGCTGCGAAACCTCCGAAGATGACCGAGTGGACCGCGCCGATACGAGCACAGGCAAGCAGAGCAATTGCGAGTTCCGGGCACATGCCCATATAGATCGCCACGCGATCGCCTTTTTTGATTCCGAGGCCTTTGAGGACATTGGCAAAGCGCTGCACTTCGGCATACAGATCTCCGTAAGTTAGCTTGCGGACTTCGCCAGGCTCACCCTCCCAGAGCAGAGCCACCTTGTCGCGACGAGCGCCCTTGGCATGGCGATCAACGCAATTGTGCGAGATATTCAGCTTGCCGCCCGTGAACCACTTTGCGCCAAAGCCTGATCCATTGACACCGGGCTCAAATACACGCGTCCACGGAGCAAACCATTCGAGTTCGGAGGCTGCCTCGCCCCAGAACTCTTCCGGCTGTTCGACGCTGCGGCGATACATCTGTTCGTACTGCTCGAGACTGGAGATAAGA
>Ga0070671_100000384_pt1 | contig 30428 bp, 22 predicted proteins | sample KBSS73metaG_FD_65341 | JGI IMG/M metagenome (GOLD analysis project Ga0070671, IMG submission 65341) | Switchgrass rhizosphere microbial communities from Kellogg Biological Station, Michigan, USA - KBS S7-3 metaG | ecosystem: Host-associated > Plants > Roots > Rhizosphere > Soil ...
GCAAGCGAAAGCCTCGGAAGCAGGGAGCGCGCCCTGGAGGCGAAGCCTGCGCGCGACCGTGAGCGGAGGCGCTCCCTGGCCCCCTCGCCCCGGCGGGCGGGTGCGCCGCGCGATAGACACAAGACGCTCCGTGGCCGGCGAGGGGCGACGACCTCAGAATTTCTTCAGGAACGCCGCCACGCTCTCCTGCTGGGCCTTGCGCGCGGCGATGCACAGGTCGATCTGCTCGAGCGTCTCCTCGAGGACGCGATCCCCGCCGAAGGCGTCGGCGGCGCGCGGGCGGAACGTGGACTCGACCTCGGCGCGGTGCGCCTCGTCGCAGTAGTCCGATCCGATGCGGATCAGCCGGGCCGAGGAGCGCTCGGGCAGCTTCGCCACGAGCGCGTCGTAGTTCTTCTTGACGAAGTCGAACCGCATGTCCACGAGGTCGGCGTCCCCGCCCCAGAAGCCGCGCAGCTCGCGCATGTCGAAGTCGTTCCCGAGAAGCAGGTTCAAGCGCTTCTGCACGATCGCGGGATCGCGGAAGCCGCCGAGCGCCACCAGAAGGGTGCCGCGCCGCGTGCGGTCCTTTTCCTTCTTCGCGAGATCGAGCAGGCGGTCGAACCAGGCTTGATCCCCGTGGCGCGCGGAGAGCGACAGCACGGTGCTGACCATGTCGGGCCGGACGGCCTTCTTGTCCTTGAGCCACTTCTCGGCGAGCACGCGCGCCTGCTTCTGGATGTCCTTGTCCTCGCCCGCGCCGCCGACGAGACCCATCAGCTCGGGGCGCAGGAGGCTCGTCTCCTCCCCCTCGCCGGGCAGGGGCTCCCATCCGAGCCTGCGCGCGCGGTCGCCGTACGTCGCACGGACGAACCGCTCGTAGTTGGGGCGCAGCTCCGGAGGGACGAGGTGCGCGCGGAAGCCGAGGACGAAGCTCGACGTGATGCGCACCGTGTGGCGGCTGGCGTCGGTCATGACCTTGGGGACGAGCGCGAGGACGTCCCCCGCGGGGACCGCCCCCGCGTCGACGAGCGCCGAGAGATCGTCGAAGGCGCCGACCCTCTCGGCGGTGGAGAGGATCTCCGCCTTGTCGTCGAACAGGCGGCGGGCGTTCCCTGCGACGGTGAGCGAGGAGCTCGACGGATCCTCTTCGAGGCGGGGCCGGTAGTAGCCGCGCTCCCCGTCGTTGGGGAGGATCCAGTCCGGACACACGGTGGCGCCGTCCAGCTCCACGTCCGCCGTCGGGGTCTCGAGCAGCAGGCACTGGCGGCTGCCCTGGGGAGAGCCCCCCTTGCCTCCGCCGTAGCGCAGGCACACGGGGATCTTCCAGATCTCCGACGTGGCGCCCTTCGATCCGGCCGGAAGGTAGCGCTGCTGGCTCAGCTTCAGGTGGGGAGAGCCGCCCCCGCAGGTGACGCGGAACGACACGAGAGGCAGGCCTCCCTGATCGAGGAAGGTCCGGAACGGAGTGGCGACGTCGCGCTTCGCCTCCGCCGAGATCGCCGCGAGGAAGTCCTCGGCGGTCGCGGTCTTGTGGGCGTGCTCGGTCACGTGCCGCCGGACGCCCTTCTTGAACGTCTCCGATCCGACCCACAGCTCGAACATGTCGATCACCGAGGAGCCCTTGGCGTAGGTGATCGAATCGAACGCGTTCTCGATGTCCGCCTCGGTCTCGATCGGCTGCCGGATCCGCCGCGCGGTGATGTAGCTGTCCTCGCCCATCGCGCGGGCGCGGGCGCGCGCCCGCTGCACCTCGATGTCCTCCTCGGGACGCCACTGCTCGATGACCTTGTTCTCCATCCAGTCGGCGAACGCCTCGTTGAGCCAGGTGTCGTCCCACCAGTCGGTCGTCACCAGATCCCCGAACCACATGTGGGCGTATTCGTGCGCGGCGATGGACGCGAAGGTCCTCTGGCGCGACAGGGTCTCCTCCTCGGGCTTCGTCAGGATGAGTCCGCGCGAGAAGGTGATGCATCCCGCGTTCTCCATCCCGCCCAGGAAGATCGGGAGCGCGATGAGGTCCAGCTTCTCGTAGGGATAGGCCATGCCGAAGTAGCTCTCGAGGATCTTGATGAAGTCGGGCGTCGTCTCGAGCGTGTACTTCGCGCGGTCGGCCTGCCCCTTCGTCGTCACCACGCGGAAGGGGACCTTCTTCGATCCGAGCGGCGGGCCCTGCGCGTAATCGAAGGGTCCGACGCAGAAGGCCAGGAGGTAGCTGGGAAGCGGCTTGGTCTCCGCGAAACGGACCGTTCTGGTCGCGCCTTCGACCGTCTCCTCCTCGACCGGAGTGTTCGAGACCGCCGTCATCCCCTTGGGGATCTTCAGGGTGAACTGCCACGGGACCTTGTAGTGGGGCTCGTCGAAGCAGGGGAACGCGCGGCGCGCATCGATCGACTCGAACTGGCTGTAGAGGTACCACTCGTCCGCTTCCTTCTGGCGGAAGAGCCCGGAGATCTCCTTGGTGGAGATCGCCCCCGAGTACTCGATGCGCAGGATGAAGCGGCCAGGACTGAGGGGCGGATCGAAGGCGAAGCTCGCGAAGCCCTCTCCGCCGAGGCTCATGCGGATTTTGGGCATCGCGCTCTGCGGGCGATCGTCTCCGCGCCCGCCCACGACGGTGACGCTCGAGATCGCGAGATCCTTCGCGTTGATCCAGAGAAGTGGCAGGACCTTCTCGGCCTCGATCTGGAGGCTCGCGGTTCCGGTGAAGGTCTCCTTGCCGGGATCGAGCGACATCGTGATGTCGTAGTGGACGGGGTGCGCGCCCGCAGGCAGGCGCAGGGTGGGGGGCGCCGGCGCCGCGGGGTCGGCCACGGCCGCAGACCCCGAGGTTGCGGGGGCGGCGGCGGATGCGGCGGCCGCTGCGGGGGCCGCTGCGATAGCCGCGGGGGCGGAGGCCGGCGTCTCGGCGGCGTGCGCGCCGCCGGCGACGAGCGCCGGAACGGTCAGGAAGGCGGCGAGTGCGGCCGCACCGATCCGGACGGAGCGAGGCATCATCTTCATGAAGGTCTCCCTGACGGACGAGGAGCGGAGCTTACCCGATCCGGGGCGGGAGGGGTACGGGATATCATCACGCGGGGGATCCCGCCGCATGAGATGGAAGTGGACACTCGCCGTTGACGCCATCGTGCTGACCCTGGCCCTCCCGCCGCTCATGGCGTCGAGCGCGGCACCCGCTTCTGCTGGCGCGGCATCGGCCGCCCCGGGCGCGGCGCCGGCGGCCCCGAGTCCCGCCCCGGCGGCCCCGAGTCCGGCGCCTGCAGCTCCGAGTCCGGCGCCTGCGCCCGCCTCTGCACCCGCGGTAAACGCGCCGGTCCCGGCCCAGCAGCGCCCAGCGCAGCTCGCCGCCCTGGCCACATACGGCAAGGCCGGGATCGTGCGGTTCGTCGTATCGCGCGGGGAGCTCGCCGGAAAGGCCGACGACCGAGTCGTGGTCCGCATCCAGAACGAAGGAGAAGAGCCCGTCGTCATCCGCGCGGGGGACGCGTGCGCCGCGTTGCTCCCGGACGGTACGAAGGTGCCGCTCAAGCGCCTCCCCGAGCCCGATGAAAAAGTGGTTCCGGCGGAGATCGTGGTGGAGCCGCTTCACGCGGAGGAGATCGCGCTCGCGCCGGCCGCCGTCGCGAAGGGAAGGATCGCCTCGCTCGACATCGACCTGAAGGAGCTCGGCCGGACCGTGAGCGTGAAGGACGCCTACGATCCGCCGTCCCCCATCCTGACGGCGCCTCCGGCGGCGCCGGGACGCGCACCGGCCCCCGTTTCGGCATCGGGCCCGGTAGCCGCGGATCCCCTGGGCTGGGAGGAGGCCACCGCCGCCATCGTCGTGGGCGCCGATGGAAACGTCGCGGCGGTGACCGTCCTTCCCGACGAGCGCGGACAGGCTGTCCGCCCCGCGGTCGCCGAAGGGATCCTCGCCGCGGCCCGCACGTGGACGTTCGAGCCGGCGCGGCGCAACGGCGCCGCCGAGAGGAGCGTCGTCGTGCGGACGTTCCGGTTCGGCGCGCGCAAGGTCGTCCGCCGGGTCTTCACGACGCCGGCCGCCGATCTCGAGCCGCGCCTCGCGCGCTATCTGCACGACGGATACCCGTGGGTCGTGGACGTCGCCCAGGCGCACGGCTTCGCCGTCGCCGCGCGCCCCTGGAAGAAGAAGGGGATCCGCGGCGCCGACGCGTGGCTGGTGAGGCTCGGCGAGGCGTCCCCCGGGAAGACATGGGTCGCCGTCACCTCGATGACGCTCCTCGTGCGCGAGAGCCCGCACGGATCGAGCTGCGAATGCTACTGGCGCGCGGCGCAGGAGAACGGCTCGCGCGCCTTCATGGACCTGGTCGCCGCGAAGCTCGACCTCACCGCGGTCGAGTCGCGCGAGCTCGCGCCGCAGGACGGCGCCCTGATCCCGAGCGGAGCGCTCGAGCCGGACGGGCTGGGACGCTGGCGCCGCGCGGCGGTGCGCCGGCTCTTCGAGTCTTCGTTCTCGACGATCCTCGGCAAGTACAAGAAGAAGGTCGCCTTCTCCGGCGTTCTCTCGAAGGTCGAGCCCAATCAGCCTCCCCCCGCCGCCGCGGAGTTCCTGCCGGGGACCGGCGCGGGAACGGGAACGGGAGCGGGCGGTGCGGTTGCTGCCGGTGCGGCGACGGCCGGCGCAGGGGCGGGCGGCACCGGTGCGGGCTCTGCGGCCGATCCGGTCCGCGTCGAGGGGGACGTCGTCCCACCCGTCCTGACGCACCGTGTGAGCCCCACCTATTCGCCGGAGGCGAAGTCCGAGCGCGTCCAGGGGAGGGTGCTCCTCGAGGTGACGATCGATACCGCCGGGAACGTCACCGACCTCGAGATCCAGCGCGGAATCGCGGGGCTGAACGTGAGCTCCGTGGACGCCGCCTGCTGCTGGAAGTTCAAGCCCGCGACGCGAAACGGCCAGCCCGTGTCCGTGTACTATCAGGTCTATCTGGACTACGGCTTGAGGTGAGGGACGGCGCGGCGGCGCCTTGGCGCCGGTCGGAAGCGAGGGCGACATGGGGAACAGGGGACGATCGGCGGCATTCCGAAGCGCGTGGGCGCCCTGGGCGCTTTTCTTGGGCCTCGGGCTCGGGTGCTTGGGGGGAGCAGCTTTCGCCGGCGATGCGACCGGGAACGCGACCGCGCTCACGGGGACGCTCGATCATGGAAAGAGCGGCCGCATTCGCCTCATCGTCGATCGCCCGCGCCTGACCGGCGCAGACCCCCGCCTGCACCTCGAGATGGTGAACGAGGGAGACGAAGACTTCACGGCTCAGTACAAGGACACCTGGATCGTCGGCATGAAGGACGGCCGGAAGATCCTGTTCGCCCCGCGCACCGAGGTTCCGGAGTTCCATCCCGATGGCAAAACGAAGGGCAAGGGGGACGAGCCGTTCCGCCACGCCGTCGTCAAGCCCTACGAGTCGCTGCGTCTGATGCTCGCGCCGCCCTCGCCCATGGAGGGGGAGGTCGCGTCGATCGAGTGGCGCAGCCGTGAGCTCGAGGCGTCCCTTCTCGCCGTGGACACCTACAAGCGGGCCGAGCGGCGGCTCATCACGCCGATAGTCCTCCCCGCCGACTTCAAGGCTTCGTCCGAGAGCTTCTCTCTGGATCTCGCGCTCATGATCGATCCCGCGGGGAAGGCCCACATCATGGAGCCATCCACCGGCTCCGGCTCCGCTTCGGGGCGCAGGGAGCTCTTGGCTCTCGTCAAGACGACGATCGCCGGATGGACCTTCGATCCCGCGGTCCGCAAGGGCGCGCCGGAGCCGTCGCTGCTTCTCTTCGACGTCTGGTACACGAACCACCGGGTCTTGCGTCGCTCTTTCGGGGTGCCGGAGGGTGCCCTCGCCCCGAGCCTCGCGGCCCAGCTCCGGGCGACCTTTCCGCTGTTCATCGAGATCCCGGCCCTTCACGGTTTCGCGGTCGCGGGGCCGCTGCCGGAGGGCGTGAGCGGGACCATCGGCGCTCGGGCCTGGTTCATCCGCACGGGCGAGGCCTCGGAGACGGAATCGTGGATAGCCGTCTCTTCACGCACGATCACGGCGCGCGATCCGGAGAACGGGATGAAGTGCGGCTGCGACTTCATCACCGACCAGGAGGATGCGTCGGTGAGGCTGATGGATGCGATCACCACGCGGATGGGCCTGCCGTACTTCGAAACGGCGATGCTGATGCCGATCGAAGGACTGATTCCCAGCGGTTTTCCCGAGGCGATCGAGACCAGCACCTGGGATCACGACGCCGTACACAGGCTGCTGCACGCGGCGCTGGTGGGCGCGGACGAGATCCGGAAGAGCGCCGGGCATCCGGAAGAAAAGGCGGGCAGGCCGGCCCAGCCCCCTCCGTCCCCGGAAGACCTTCCCGCCGCCGCGGACTTCCCCTTCCGGAAGGATGCTGTCGGGATGTTGTCCCTCCCTATGGAGGAGGACGTGACGGCTCCGGTTCTTCTCTCGAAGGTCACGCCCGAATATCCGGAAACGGCGCGAAGGGCGCGGAGCGAGGGGAACGTCATCCTCCAGGCCAGGGTCGACGAAGAAGGCCATGTGAGGGACCTTTCGATCCTCCGGGGCATCCCCGGCCTCAACCTGTCGTCGATCGACGCCGTCGCATGCTGGAACTACAAGCCGGCGACCCGGGGCGGCAGGCCCATGCCCGTCTCCATCACCGTCGTCGTAACGTACCGCCTCAAATGACGGACGCCTGAGGCGGAAGCCTCGAGGAGTGACCGAACCATGCTCAAGGGAATCCTGATCGTTTTCGCCGCGCTGCTCGTGGCCGCCGTCGTGGCCGTCGTCGTCATGATGGGCCCGCGCAACATCATCGGGATGCTGCGCTACGACCAGCGCAAGGAGGGGCCGCTCCATGTCGGGGAGAAGGCTCCCGACATCGCCCTGGTCGCGCTCGACGGCGTGAGCCCCGTCCATCTCGCGGATCACCTGGGGGACAAGCCGCTCGTCATCATCTTCGGCAGCTACACCTGACCCCCCTTCCGCCGCTCGGTCGAGCGGGTGGAGAAGATGTTCGCGCAGTACGGGGACCGGGCCCGGTTCCTGACCATCTACGTCAAGGAGGCGCACCCTCAGGACGAGTGGCAGATGACCAGCAACGAGAAGGAAGGGGTCTGCTACATGCAGCCGAAGACCATGGCCCAGCGGGTGGCGATCGCGAACGACTTCGTGAAGCGGTTCGGCTACAAGATCCCGATGGCCGTGGATCCGATGGAAAACCCCGCGAACGAGGTCTACGCCGGCTGGCCCGAGCGGTTCTACATCGTGGAGACCGACGGCTCGATCGTCTACAAGGGCAAGCCCGGCCCCTTCGGCTATCACCCGGAGGAGGTCGAGGCATGGCTCAAGAAGCGCTTCGCGGCGTGACATCCGGCGCCGCGACGAAAAACGAAAAAATTCCGGGGAGCGCTGTCGATCCGGCGGCCGGCCGTTCGTCTGGATGACGGAGGCCGCACCGGCCTCGATCCGGGACGATGAGACGCCCGGCCCAAGGAGACGACGATGCAATACCTACTGTTGATCTACGGACGCGAAGCGGACTTCGACGGACTGAGCCAGGCCGAGCAGGGGAAAGTCTTCGGGGAGTACATGGCTTTCACCGAGTCCATCCAGAAGAGCGGGAACTACGTCGGCGGTGAGGCTCTCCATCCCGTCGCCACGGCGACGACCGTGCGCGTGAAGGACGGCAAGAAGGTCACCACCGACGGTCCATTCGCCGAGACCCGCGAGCAGCTCGGCGGATTCTATCTGGTGAACGCGAAGGACCTCGACGAGGCGACGGACATCGCCGCGCGCATCCCCGGCGCGAGCCACGGCTGCATCGAGGTGCGCCCCACGGTGGACTTCAGCCAGACCTAGCGGGTCCCACGCTCCCTTCGGCCCGGTCCGGTGCCGCCCGGTAGGATATTCTGTCCGCCGGGCGGCGCATGGATCTCGAACGCATCTACAAGGAAGAATCGGGGCGCGTTCTCGCGACCGTGATCGGCCTGGTCGGCGACTTCGACCTCGCCGAGGACGCGGTCCAGGAGGCGTTCGCGTCCGCCCTCGAGAGGTGGCCGTCCGAGGGGACGCCGCAGAGCCCGCGCGCGTGGCTCGTCACGACGGCGCGAAACCGCGCCTTCGACCGGCTGCGCCGCCGCGCGCGCGTAGAGAAGCCGGGCGGGGATCCGGAGAGCCTCGCATCGGGGCAGGAGCCCTCCGTGCCGTTCGAGGAGCCGGCGGGTCCGGAGCTCGACGACCGGCTCCGCCTCATCTTCACCTGCTGTCACCCGGCGCTCGCCACCGACGCGCAGGTCGCGCTCACGCTGCGGACCCTCGGCGGGCTCTCCACCGAAGAGATCGCGCGCGCGTTCCTGGTGCCCGTCGCGACCATGGCGCAGCGCCTCGTGCGCGCGAAGCGGAAGATACGGGACGCCAGGATCCCGTACCGCGTCCCCGAGGAGCGCGACCTGCGCGAGCGCCTCGACGCGGTGCTTCTCGCCGTCTACCTGGTCTTCACCGAAGGCTACGCCGCGACCTTCGGCGAGGCGATGGTCCGCCGCGAGCTGTGCGCGGAGGCGATCCGGCTGGGGCGGCTCCTCGTCGAGCTGATGCCGCGGCGCGCGGAGCCGGCCGGACTTCTCGCGCTGATGCTCCTGCACGATTCGCGGCGCGACGCGCGCGTCGGCGCGGACGGGGCCCTCGTGCCGCTGGAGGAGCAGGACCGCGCCCTCTGGGACCGGGACGAGATCCGCGAGGGCGCCGCGCTCGTGGAGGCGTCGCTGCGCGCGGGAGGCCCCGGAGTCTATCCGCTGCAGGCGGCGATCGCCGCGCTCCACGCGCAGGCGGTGCGCGCCGAGGATACCGACTGGACGCAGATCGCGCTCCTCTACGACGTCCTGCTCGGAGTGCATCCCTCGCCGGTGATCGAGCTGAACCGGGCGGCGGCGGTCGCGATGGCGCGCGGACCCGAGGAAGGTCTGCGCCTGCTCGATGCGATCGCGGCGCGCGGCGAGCTTCCGGAATATCACCTGTTCCCCGCGGCCCGCGCGGACCTGTTGCGCCGCCTGGCGCGGTGGGAGGAGTCCGCGGCGGCGTACGCGCGCGCGCTGGCACTGGCGGAGAACGAGGCCGAGCGCCGCTACCTCACGCGGCGGCTCGCGCAGGTCCGCCGCGCCGCGCGGGTCGGTGGATCGTGACGGCACCGGACGATCGCAGCGGCGGACCCGGAGACGAGGGCGGCGGCGGCGGCGGCGTCGCGGGCGAGGCCGGGGATCTCGTCGACGTCCTGCGGACGACGGATCTCACGCTCCTCGCGGTCGTGAAGACCGCGCTCGAGGGCGCGGACATTCCCTTCTCGGTCCAGGGAGAGGAAGGTCTGCACCAGATCCCGGTCGGCCCCTTCGGGTTCGGGTTCTTCCGGCGCGTCCTGGGAGCGGTCATCCGCGTGCCGCGGGAGCGCGCCGAGGAGGCGAAGGCCTACCTCGCGAGCTTCGACACCGACCCTCCCGATCTCGAAGGGGAGTGGGAGGCGGACGGAGAAACGACGGAGCGCTAGGACGCCCGCTCGAGGAGCGCGCGCACGCGCGCAAGGCCCGAGGCCACCTCGGCGGGCGAGACGGCGCCGACCGACAGGCGCATCCAGCCGGTCTCCTCGTTCAGGCCGAACGCCTGGAACGGCACGACCGCGAAGCCGGCCTCCTCCAGGAGCAGGCGGCGGATCTCTTCGTTCGTGCGGATCGCCACGGCGCCCACGCGCTTGCCGACGAGGTCGAACTTCACCGTGAGATAGATCGCGCCCTGAGGCGTGAAGGAGGAGACGGGAAGTCCGGCCGCGCGCATCGACTCGAATCCCTCGTACAGGAGATCGAGGCGCTGGCGCAGGCCGCGGATCATCTCTTCGTGATAGGCGGTGATCGCGGGGGTGTTGCCGAGGAACTCGGCCGTCGCGACCTGCTCGGGCCGGGGCGCCCACGCGCCGACGTGGCCCAGGATGTCCCGCATCGGACCGATGACGTGCGGCGGGCCGACCGCCCAGCCGACGCGCAGGCCGGTCGCGGCAAACGCCTTCGAGATGCCGTCCACGAAGATCGTCCACGCCGCGGACTCGGGTACGAGCTCGGGCGGCGTGTGGTGCGCGGCGTCCCCGAAGGTGAGCATCCAGTAGACCTGGTCCCACATCGCGAAGACGGGGCGCTCGCCCTTCTCCGCACGGCGGCGGTTCTCGTCGACGAGGAGCTGCGCGATCGCGCGCACCTGCTCGCGCGAGAAGACGGTCCCCGTGGGATTGAGCGGTGAGTTGATGCAGACGAGGCGCACGCCGGCGAGGTGCGGGCGCATCGCCTCCGCCGTGGGGAGAAAGTTCGTATCGGGGCCGACGACGATCTCGATCTTCTCCGCGCCGGAGAGGAACGCGTAGTGGTTGTTGTTCCAGGAGGGGACCGCGTAGAGAACCTTCTCGCCGGGATCGACGAGCGCGGTGTAGGTCGCGTAGATGAGCGGACGCGAGCCCCCCGCGATGAGCACCGACTCGATCGGATAGGAGAGCCCGAGCTCGCGCTCGTAGAAGGACTGCACCGCCTTGCGCAGGTCCAGGACGCCGTCGCTGGGGGGGTAGTTCGTCTGTCCGGCGGCCAGGGCCGCGTCCACGGCCTCCTCGAGCGCGGGCGGGATCCGGAACTCCGTCGAGGAGAAATCGCCGACCGTGAGATTGCAGATCTTCTTGCCCGAGCGCTGCAGCGCGCGGATCTCGGCGGCGATCTTGAGGATCTCCGAGCCCACGAGACCGTGCGCGATGCCGGAGAGATGGCGGCGGCGAAGCGAGGGATCCGCCCCGAGGTCAGGGAAATACTGTCCGGCTTCGATGAGGGGGCGCACGCTCGTCATAGAACCGCAACGTTAACCCGCCCCGCGAGCCTTCCGCAAGGGCGGGGAGCAGGGCGGACGGGACTTTTCGCCGTTCTCTGGTCTAGACCAAAGAGGAGCGGGAAGTCGACGCGATTCCGCGTCCCCGTGACGGTCGTATGCGAGAATGCGCCTCTTCTCTCCCGGAGGTCCCCTTGGCTCAGCCCCCCGTCGCCCGAAAGATCCCCAAGACCGAGGTCGTGCACGGCGCGGCGCGCGTCGACGACTACTTCTGGCTCCGCGACAAGACGGACCCCGAGGTCGCCGCGTACCTGAACGCCGAGAACGCCTGGGCGGACGAGGTCATGAAGGGGACCGAGGGGCTGCAGGAGCGGCTCTACAAGGAGATGCTCGGGCACATCAAGGAGACGGATCTGTCCGTGCCCTACCGCTTCGGCGGATGGTGGTACTACACGCGCACCGAGCAGGGAAAGCAATACCCGATCTTCTGCCGCAGGAAGGAATCGCTCGACGCTCCCGAGAGCGTGATGCTGGATCTCAACGAGCTCGGCAAGGGGCTGGCGTTCATCGCGATCGGGACCTTCCGCATCAGCGACGACGGAAACCGGCTCGCCTACTCGCTCGACACGACCGGCTTTCGCCAGTACACGCTGCAGGTGAAGGATCTGACGACGGGGGAAGTCCTGCCGGACCGGATCGAGAAGACGGGATCGGTGGCGTGGGCCTCTGACGGCCGGACGCTCTTCTACACCGTCGAGGACGCCGCCAAGAGGCACTACCGCGTCTACCGCCACCGGCTCGGCGAAGCGGCGGACGACCTGATCTACGAGGAGGCGGACGAGCGCTTCTCGGTGTCCGTGGCGCGCTCCCGCAGCCGCGCATGGCTCTTCCTCGAGGTGGCGAGCCACACCGCGAGCGAGGTGCGCTTCCTCTCCGCGGACCGGCCCGACGGCGCGTGGACGCTCATCGCCGCGCGCGAGGACGAGCACGAGTACGACCTCGCGCACCACGGCGAGCGCTTCTACATCCGCACGAACTCGGGCGGAAGGAACTTCCGGCTCGTCTCGGCCCCCATCGCCGATCCGCGTCGCGAGAACTGGACCGAGGTCGTCGCGCACCGCGACGGCGTGATGCTGGAGGGGATGGACTTCTTCTCCGGCCATTCGGTCCTGACCGAGCGCGAGGCGGGGCTGGTGCGCCTGCGGGTGACGGAGATGGCGAGCGGCGCCGTCCATCGCATCGAGTTCCCCGAGCCCGCCTACGGCGCGGGCCCGGCCGAGAACGCCGAGTTCGACACGGGCGTCTTCCGCTTCGGCTACGAGTCGATGGTGACCCCCTACTCCGTGTTCGACTACGACATGACGACGCGCGAGCGGCGCCTGCTCAAGCAGATCGAGGTCCCCGGCTACGACGCGTCGCTCTACGTCACCGAAAGGGCCTTTGCGAAGGCGCCCGACGGCGTGCTCGTGCCGATGTCGCTCGTCGCGCGCAAGGACCGCACGCGCGACGGATCGGGCCCCGCCCATCTCATCGGGTACGGCTCGTACGGGTATCCCTATCCCATCGGATTCTCGTCGAACCGCCTGAGCCTCCTCGACCGGGGCTTCCTGGTGGCGATCGCGCACATCCGCGGCGGCGGCGAGATGGGCAAGGCCTGGCACGACGACGGCAAGATGATGAAGAAACGGAACACCTTCACCGACTTCATCGCCGCGGCGGAGTTCCTGATCGCGCGCAAGGACACCTCGAGTGACCGGCTCGTCGTGGAGGGAGGGAGCGCGGGCGGGCTGCTCATGGGCGCGATCGTGAACATGCGGCCCGAGCTCTTCCGCGCCGTGGTGACGAAGGTCCCCTTCGTGGACGTGGTCAACACGATGCTGGACGAATCGCTCCCGCTCACGGTCGGCGAGTTCGAGGAGTGGGGGAATCCCAAGAAGAAGGACGAATACAACTACATCAGCTCGTACTGCCCCTACAGCAACCTCGCCGCGCGCGAGCGCCCCGCGCTCCTCGTGAAGACCTCGTTCAACGACAGCCAGGTCATGTACTGGGAGCCCGCGAAGTACGTCGCGAAGATGCGGGCGCTCGGCGGGTTCACGCGCACGCTCGTCCTGAAGACCAACATGGCGGCGGGGCACGGCGGCGCGTCGGGGCGCTACGATCACCTGCGCGAGATCGCGTTCGACTACGCGTTCATCCTGCGCGAGCTGGGGATCGAAACGGCGTAACGGAACCCTTCGACGAGCTCAGGGCGAGACCTCGCAGCCGCGCGCGCCGCGCGGCCGCTCGATCGCGGGAGCGATCAGTTGACGGCGTAGGGTCCGGCGAGCGAGAAGGGCGCGATCCGGACGTCGAAGGCCTCGCCGGTGCTGGAGACCATCTGGTAGGTCCCCTCCATCGTCCCGAACGACGTCTTGAGCGGGCATCCCGAGGTGTACTCGAAGAACTCGCCCGGAGCGAGCAGCGGCTGCTCGCCGACCACGCCCTCTCCCTTGTAGACCTCCACGTCGCCGTTGGCGTCGGTGACGATCCAGTGGCGGCCGATGAGCCGGGCCGGGTGGTCCCCCTCGTTCGCGATCCGGACCTGGTAGACGAAGAGCCACTGCGACTCTTCGGGCTGCGACCTCTCGGGCAGATAGCGGGCCTGCACCTGGACCCGGATCCCACGCGTGACGGCTTCGGAGCTGAAGGACACGAACACGTTCCTTTCCAAAGGCGCGATTCTACACGGCTCCGCCGGATCCGCCGCCTCGGGTCTGCCGGCCCCCGCGGCGGCGGGAAAACCGCAGGGTGTCGGGGGAGGGTCCGATTTTCGTTGCAAGGGGGCCCGTCCAGGGGTAGCTTCAGAATAGCAGCAGGCATCTGGAGGTGCCTCCATGCGTCCGCTCCCGATCGCCGTGACCCTCGCCGGCGCCCTACTCGCGACCGCCGTCCCCTGTTTCGCCCGGATGGCGATCCCCGACGTCCAGCGCGCCTCCGGATACTGCAAGAGCGCCGAGCGCGCGATGCGGGCGGGCAACCTCAAGAAGGCGCGCGAGTCGCTCGACAAGGCGCTCGTCATCATGCCGAACTTCCCAGGGGCGCACATGGGACTGGGGCACGTCGCCCTCATGGAGAAGCGCTTCGCGGATGCGCTGCACGAGTACGAGGAAGCGCGCAAGGATTACGCGCAGGTCCAGAACGCGATGTTCAATCTGAAGGTGCGCGACTACGCCGACGCGCAGTACGAGATCGTCGCGCTCCAGGACGAGATCCGCAATCAGGCCAAGCTCGCGCCCAACGTGTTCCGCCAGAGCAAGCTCGAAAACGCGGTCCTGCGCCTCGAGCGGATGGACACCCCGACGCGCCAGCCCGTCGAGGAGCCGCCCGGACAGATCGACTTCTACATCGGCAACGCGCTCTACCATCTCGGCCGTCGCGACGAGGCGGTCGCCGCGTGGGAGGAGTGCCTGCGCAAGGACCACGAGATCACGCCCGCCTATCAGAACCTCGCGGTCGGCTACTGGGAGCAGGGGCGCTACGCGGACGCGCGCCGGACCCTCGCCGAGGCCGAGAGGCGGGGCCTGCGCACGAGCCCGGACCTCAAGGCCGATCTGGAGCGGAGCGCCGCCGAGAGCGCGCTCCCGCTGAGCCGCTGACGCTCGTTCCCTTTCCCCTCCCCAGCAGCACGTCGATCGTCCCGCCATCCCCGTCCGGGGCGACGACGTCGAGCGCCCCGTCCCCGTTCAGGTCGGCGAGCGCGAGCCTCCAGACGCCCCGTCCCGCTGTGTAGGGGGAGCCGGGCGCGGGAGCGAAGCGCCCGTGTCCGTCGCCGAGCAGGGCGCGGATCCCGCCGGGCGCGGCGATCGCCAGATCCGCGCGGCCGTCTCCGTCGAGATCCCCCGCCGCCAGTTCCCACCCGCGCCTTCCCGCGTCGAACGGGGATCCGGGAGCCGGTCGAAAGCCGCCGCGCCCGTCGCCCAGAAGGACGCTGACCAGCGAGGTGTCGTCGTGAGTGACCGCCAGATCGAGATCATGGTCGCCGTCGAAATCTCCGAGCGCGAGATGGTAGGGGCGCGCGGTCACCCGGATCGGCGAGCCCGGCGCGGCGCGGAAGCCCTCCTTCGATCCGAGCAGCACGCTCAGGGTCCCGTCGTTGATGTCGGGAGTGACGAGATCGAGACGGTGGTCTCCGTCGAGGTCGCCCAGGGCCATGGGATAAGGGCTCCGGCCGACGCGGAAGGGGGAGCCCGGAAGGGCCGCGAACCGGCCCTTCCCGTCGCCGCGCAGGACGGTCACGCTCCCGTCGTTCGCGTTCGACGTGAGGATGTCGAGCCGGCGGTCGCCGTCGACGTCGGCGAGAGCGAGGCCGTGGTTGTGCGGCCTTCCCGAAGCGAGCGCGGCGAAGGGCGATCCGGGCGCGGTGCGAAAACCGCCCAGGCCGTCCCCGCGAAGCACCACGACCTCGTGGCTGTCGTGGGAGGCGAGCGCGAGGTCGACGGTTCCGTCCCCGTCCACATCGCCCGCCGCCACAAGTGAGGGCGACGCTCCCGCCGCGGCGCGCGTGGACGTCGCGGGGGCCCGCATGAAGCCTCCCGCGCCGTCGCCGAGATGGACCTCGACGCCGGCGGCCGCGGCCACGACCAGGTCCGGCCTGCGATCGCCGTTGACGTCGAGGACGGCCACGTCGGCGGGGGACGACCCGCACCGCACGGGGGATCCGGGCGCAGGCCGCAGAAGCGGAACCGTCCCCGGCTTCGTCTCGGCGCCAGCCGCGGCCACGGGGGCGCCCGGGGCGCCCGGTGTGCCCGGGGTGTCCGGCGTGCCCGCGCCAGCCCCGGGCAGGGAAACGAGGAGCGTCGCGTGAAGGAGCGTGGTTCGAAGAAGGTTGAATTTCATGGTCTGTGCCCTCTCGTGGAACAGGACGCCCCTCGGGCTCCGCCCGTTAACGGAGCGCGCGTCCACGGCTCGGGCGGGAAGATGACGCCGGTCGCCGGAGCGGCTAGGCTGGTGCCCGTCGCTCGCGGGGATCGCGGGGGCGCGCTCGACGGAGGCGGCCGTGGAGTACACGACGCTCGGCGCGACGGGGCTGACCGTCTCGCGCATCGCCCTCGGCTGCGGGGGCTTCGGAGGGATCGGCTCCACGCCGCGGTTCTTCGGCGCAGGGGAATCCGAGACCGAGGCCCGCGCGCTCATGGACGCAGCGTGGGAGATGGGGATCACGCTCTTCGACACGGCCGACGCCTACGGCGGAGGGCGCAGCGAGGAGGCGATCGGACGCTGGCTGCGCGATCGGGGATCCGAGGTCCGCTCGCGGATCGTGCTCGAGACGAAGGTCTTCCACTCGGTCGTGGGGGATCCGTCCGACCGCGGCCTCGCCCCGGCGCGCGTGCGGCGGCAGATCGAGGGGAGCCTCTCGCGCCTCGGCGTCGATCACGTCGATCTCTATCTCATCCACGAGCCGGATCCACGCACGCCCGTCGGCGAGACGCTCGCGGCGCTCGACGATCTCGTGCGCGCGGGAATGGTCCGCGCGATCGGAGCCTGCAACGTCGACGCCGCGTTCCTGGAGAGCGCGCGGAACGCGGGCGGGGGACAGGGCGCGCCGCGCTTCCAGAGCATCCAGAACGCGTACTCGCTCCTCGACCGCGCCGCGGAGGCGGAGGTCCTTCCGTTCTGCGCGCGCGAGGGACTCGGCTTCACGCCGTTCAGCCCTCTCGCCGGAGGATGGCTCGCGGGGCGCTATCGCCGCGGGACGCCCCCGCCCGACGGCTCGCGCATGACCCTGCGGCCGGAGGGCGGCCGGCGGTACCAGAACGAGCGCACCTTCGAGGCGCTCGACCGGCTCGAGGCGGCCGCGCGCGCGCGGGGCGTGGACACGGCGACGCTCGCGATCGCCTGGCTTCTCGGCGAGCCGCGCGTGTCGTCCCTGATCGTCGGACCCCGCAGGCCCGAGCATCTCGAGCCCGCGCGCCGCGCGCTGGATCTGAAGCTCGGCGCGAACGAGCGCGCGGAGCTGTCGGCGCTCTTCGAGGACTGACGAAGCCGACGCGGCATGGAGGGCCGCGATGTCCTCGCCCGGCTCAGCGGGCCGGGGAGCTCTTCGGGATCGTGAAGACGACGATGCGGCCGTCCCCTCCCGCGCCTCCCCGAACCACGATCTCGCTGCGTCCGTCGCCGTCGAAATCGATGAAGCGCGGCGCGCCTTCCCGCGTGAAGGTCGAGAGTGCGCCGGTCTCGCCGTCCTCGTCGGCGTCCTCGTCCATGTCTTCTTCGGATCCTTGCGGCATGTTGACGTGGACGGCTCCCTCCGCCACGAGCGGGAGCGTGAAGCGCGCCGCGGGCTCGACCAGATCGTCGCCCTTCTTCGAGCGCGCCGACCCGGCATGGATCTCTAGGTTGCCCTTCTGGAAGAGGACGAGGTCGGTGAGACCGTCGCCGTCGAGGTCGCGGCTGAAGTCGATGAACGAGCGGTTGCCTTCCGGAACCTCGAAGGCCGTCGTGCGCGCCGAGCGCGAGAAGGTGCCGTCCCCGGCCTGCAGGTAGGCGTCGATCTCGACGTGCCCCTTGGAGAGTCCCTTCCAGTAGGGAAGCACGAGGTCCTCGCGTCCGTCGCCGTCGGCGTCGAGCATGCGGGGAGTGGTCGACTGCCAGAGGTTCATCTTCGTTTCGAGGGCGAGGAGGGGCGTCTGGCCGCGGTGGGTCCGGTCCTCCGCGAGCGTGAACACGCGCAGCCACTTCTCGGCGAAGATCCCGAGCTTGACGGCCGAGCGCGTCGTGACCACGAGCGCGGGCTTGCCTCCGATCCACACGTAGCGGCTCTCCATGAGAGCCTCGGGCCCCGGCAGGCGGGACCAGCACTCGGTCGGCGGCGTGTCCGGCGGCTGGCCGGGATCCACCAGCAGCGTGCGCAGCCGGTCGGAACCGAAGGGCTCGGGCCCGATCGCGAAGAGGCGGCGTCCGCCCGGGCCCGGGGGAAGAGGTCGCACGACGGGGCTCGTCAGCACGAACGTCCGCGCGCTCTTGGACACCGTGACCGGCATCGGGAGGTCGACGAGGCGGCGCCAGGAGCCCTCCGCGCCCGGGCCGTACGCGCGCAGGGAGCCGACGATCCCCGTCCACAGGCGCCGGTCGTCGACGCACTCGGGCGCGCAGAGCGCGCGCGCGTTGTTCGAGTCCGGATCGAGGTCGGGGTCGGTGATGAGCGGCTCGAGCGGCCCGTCGGGGCGCCCCTCGGAGTCGCTCCGTGCGATCCAGATCCCTCCCGGCCGCCAGAACGCGATGTCCTCGATGCCGTCGCCGTCACGGTCGATCGCGTCGATGGCGCGCACATCGCCCGGGATGTCGCGACGGACGATCTCGGCGCGGCCCTGACCCGACGGATCCACCCAGGCGAGCCACCGCGTCCCGCTCGCATCTTCGAATCCGGATCCCCGCACCATTTCCTGGACGCTCACGCCTCCGCCGCCTCCGCCGAGACTGACGCTGACGCTCGTGCCTTCCGGCGCCGGGGGCGCGGGCTTCGCCTCCGCCGCGGCGTCCGGGGCCGCCGGCGGCGCCGGCGGATCGATCAGGAGAATGATCCGGCGCCCTCCGGCGCCCGACGCGGGAAAGGCCTCGTCGAGGATGCGTCCCTGGACCGTCGCCGCCACGCGCCGCGCTCCCCCGGCGGTGTCGATGACCACGGAAGCGGGCGGTCCCGCGTGGGCCGCCGCGTGGGAGCCGGGGGACTTCGCCGACGCCGAGGCCGGGGCGGCTTTCTTCTTCTTCGCGGCGCGCGCGTCGACCCCGGCGCCGAAGGCGATGGCGACGAGGACGGCCGCCGCCGCGAGGGAGGAGCGGGTGAGGCGCCGGCGGCTCATCGCGCGCCTCCGCTCAGATAGAGGTCGAGCCGCACGGGGCTCGAGACGTCGGGATCGGGAGAATCCTTGATCTCGATGGGACGGATCAAGGCGATGTCGGCGCGGCCGTCCCCGTCGTAGTCCCCGATGCGCACGAGGCTGACGTCGCCGGGCTCCTCTTCGAAGGGAACCGTGAGGTCCGCCTTCGGCGCGTAGCGGCATCCCGCCTGGCCCCGGTGGATGGTCACTTCCTTGCCGCGCCCCAGATGGACGAAGTCGGACCGGCCGTCGCCGTCGAAGTCCCCGGCGAACTCCGCGAGGCTTCCCAGCTTGAGGTTGTTGAGGTCCATCCGCAGGGTCTCGGAGAGATCGAGACCGGTGACGGGAGCGAAGACGCCGTCGGAACCCTGGTGCCAGACGTGGAAGTTGAGCCCGATGCTGATCCGCTTCGTGGCCATGATCCGGACGAGCTGGAACATGGAGAAGTCGAGCGTGACCGTCACGAGGTCCTTGCGGTGATCGCCGTCGAGGTCGAGGAACTCCTCGGCCTGCACCTCGCCCTCGTCGATCGAGAAGCCGAATCCCAAAACGCGCAGCTTCTGGTAGGGCTGGGGCTGGATCACGAAGTTCTTGTCGGCGTGGTAGAAGCGGTACTCGAACTCCGGCTCCTTGACCTGCTTGAGCCCGCTCTTGCCGTTGTCGACCTCGGCGACGAAGACCGCCTCCGCGAGACCGTCCCCCGTGAGGTCCCCGAAGTACTTGAATCCCGCCTCGTCCTGGTCGATGTCCGCGTCCTTGTCGTCTTCCTTCTTCTTGCTCTTCCCGTCGTTCGCCGCGACCGCCGTCTTGGAGGCTTCGACGAAGGCGTCGATGGCGACGCGCTGCGGAGCGCCGAAGCGCCCGCCCCCTTCTCCGCGCAGGACCTCGACCGCGTCCTTCCCCTGCCGGTCCTTGTCCGGGTGGAGGAAGAGGAGGTCGGGCTTGCCGTCCCCGTCGAGATCGTCGATGGTGGGACGCGGATAGAGGCGCCTCGGATGGACACCGCTCTTCCGCACGTCCCCCGGGAAGGCGATGCGCGACGCCGCGCTCGTCGGGAGATCGCCGCCCGCCGCCATGTAGACGGCGAGGCCGTCGCGCGCCGGCAGGAGCAGGTCCAGGGTCCCGTCCCCGTCGAGGTCCCGCACCATGTCGAGGCGCGGGATGAGGCTCTTGCTCCCCGCGAGGACGGGCTTGTCCGAGATCCAGGGGACCAGGGTGAGAAAAGAGCCGCTGGCCGCGGGCGCGCTGCTCGAGCCGCCGCTGACCACGCCGCCCTTGTTCTCCTTCGCCTCCGGACGCGGGGCGGCGCCCTCGCCCCCGGCGCCCGGCTCCGGAGTGTCCATGATCAGGCTCAGGCTGCTCACACCGTCGTCCGTCAGGACGGCGATCGGCAGACCGGGCGGGCCGGCCTCGAGCGAGATCACCGAGGGAGGCAGCGCGAGCGGCTCGCCCGTCAGCGTGTAGGCGCCGTTCTCTCCCTGCCGGTACGCGCGCACTTCGCGCTTGTCGAAGAGCGCGGGGACGACCTCCGAGATCTGCATCATCCCCTCGATCCGGTCGTTCCCGATCTCGCCCCACTGCGTGCGCGCGACGACGACGGCGAGGTCCTGCCGGCCGTCCCCGTCGAGGTCGGCGTGGAGGATGTCCGCGGGCGGGCCCGGCAGGTCGAGCGCGACGTGGCGCAGAGCGAGCGGCTTGGGGCCCGCGAAGGAGAAGGGTCCGGGAACCGCGAGGGCCAGCAGGCACACGAAGGCGAGCCCACGGATGCGCGCGCGGCGCGGCCTCGGGACGGACGGTCCGTACCGCTCGGACGCCCGCGCGAGGCGGAAGGGAACGAGGCTCTTCATCGGGAATCCCACACTCGCCGGCGGCGGATGACCCGCACGTCCCCACGAACGGAACTGCGCCGCGCGACACTCCATCAACGGTCCCGTTCCGGGATTGTTACACGCCGCCCGGAAATCCCCGCTTGACCCTCCCCCGCGGGGCGGATATGGTCTCGGTTTCACGCCGCGCACAGGGCCGCAAGGACCGGGGAACAGGAGAGGGAATCATGGCTGCACGCCATCCGATCAACGTGGACGACATCTGGGCGCTTCCGCGGGTGGGACCGCCGGTCCCGTCCGCCGACGGCGCCTTCGCCATCGTTCCTGTCCGGACCTTCTCGATGGAGACGAACGAGGGGACGACGCGTCTCTGGCGCGTTCCCGCCGACGGCGGCGAGCCCCGGGTGCTGACGACTGCCGAGGCGTCGAGCGGGCAGCCCTCGCTCAGCCCGGACGGGAAGCGGCTCGCGTTCGTGCGCAAGCCGGGTGGACCCAAGGGGGACGGCAAGGCGAAGCCCGGCCCCCGGTTCCCCGAGGTCCCCCAGCTCTACGTCATGCCCGTGGACGGCGGCGAGCCCGAGCGGCTCACCGATCTGCCGCTGGGGGCGATGGACCCGCGCTGGTTCTCCGACGGCAAGCGCGTCGCCTTCCTCGTCACGCTCTTCAAGGACGGGCTCACGGTCGAGAAGACGGCGGAGATCGCGAAGGCGCGCGAGGAGGAGCCGGTCAAGGCCGTCGTCACCGAGGACCGCGTCTACCGCTACTGGGACCACTGGCTCACGGACGGCAAGATCCACCACATCTTCGCCATCGACGCCGACACGCGCGCGATGAGCGACCTCACGCCGGCCTCGACGCGCTGGCTGCCCCTCGACGAGCCCTCGGACAACTTCCGCGTCGCGCCGGACGGGAAGGAAGTCGCGTACAGCGCCGTCCGGTCGGATCCGCCGCACGATCCGATCCTCTACGGGGTCTTCACGGCGCCGGTCCCCGAGGCGCTCGGCGCACCGGCCGATGCGGCCGCGCCCGCGCCCTCCAAGTGCATCACCGCCGATCACTCCGGACATTCCTACCGCCCCGTCTATTCCCCCGACGGACGCTGGCTGCTCTACGGCCTTCAGAAGGAGATCGACTTCTACGCGGACCGGACCCGGCTCGTGGGGCTCGACCGCGCCAGCGGCAAGCACACGATCCTGACGGAGTCCTGGGACGGCAGCGCGTCGGGATGGGTCTTCTCCGCCGACTCGAAGACGGCCTTCCTCGAGGCCGAGGCCGAGGGGCGCACGGCCTTCTTCTCGCTGGACATCGCCGCGGCGCTCTCCGCGTCGGCGACGGCCAAGCCGAAGGAGCTCGTCCGCGGAGGGACCTTCACGCCGCCCCAGCCGGGCGGATCGCGCCTCTTCACGACCCGCGAGTCCCTGAAGGAGCCCCCCGAGGTCTACACCTGCGCGGCGGACGGAACGGACCTTCGGCGCCTCACGCGATTCACCAGCGCGATCATGGAGACGATCGAGCTCGGACAGGTCCAGGAGATCCACTTCGAAGGCGCGGAGGGGCGCCAGGTCCAGATGTATCTCACGGAGCCCCCCGGCGGCGTGACGCCCGGCGGCCCGCTTCCGCTCGTCCAGGTGATCCACGGAGGCCCGCACGCGGCGTCGGGCGATGTGTGGCACTGGCGGTGGAACGTCCAGGCCTTCGCGGCGCCGGGCTACCGCGTCGCGACCGTCAACTTCCACGGCTCGACGGGTTGGGGCCAGGACTTCGCCGCCTCGATCCTCGGACGGTGGGGCGACCAGCCCTACAAGGACATCATGGCCGCGACGGACCTGCTCGTCGCGCGCGGTCTGGCCGATCCCTCGCGCATGGCGGCGGCGGGAGGGTCCTACGGCGGCTATCTCGCGGCGTGGATCGCGTCGCAGACCGACCGCTTCTCCTGCATCGTGAACCACGCGGGCGTGAGCGATCTGGCGACGCAGTGGGCCTCGGACGTCACCCAGGGCCGGCGCCGCGCCATGGGCGGGTCCCCGTGGGAGGACATCGAGGCGATGGACCGGTACAACCCGATGCGCCACGCGTCGGGGTTCGTGTCGCCGATGCTGATCCTCCACGGGGAGAAGGACTACCGCGTCCCCTTCGATCAGGCGCTCGAGATCTACAACGTCCACAAGGCCAAGCACGTCCCCGCGCGGCTCGTCGCCTATCCCGACGAGAACCACTGGATCCTCAAGCCGCGCAACAGCAAGCACTGGTTCGGGGAAGTGATGGGCTGGCTGGCGCGCTACATCGGCAAGGACGCGAAGTAGGTCGAGAGCGGCCGAGCCGGCCGGGGTTCCGGGCGCGATCGCGCCGGGAGCGCGCCCCTAGCGCGGCGCGTCGTTGGTGAAGGGCTTCTGCCAGCCGCGATCGGGGTTGTTCTTGTAGTCGTCGAGATCGTGGAAGCGGAAGTAGCGCCCTCCGGTCGAATGGATGTAGTCCCATCCGAGACCGTTGAGGCAGCAGGCGTCGAGGCTCGTCCCGTACAGCCGGAAGTGCGCGCGGCTGTAGCCCACGGACACCGTGTACATGCCGGCCTTCACGGGGCCGCTCCCGAGGATGTAGGGATGCAGGTGCTCGCCGCACAGGCGCAGGGCGTAAGCGCGCGCGCCGGGGAAGCTCGGACCTCCCTCGCGCCACTTCGGAACGTAGACGTCTCCCGCGGCCGAGTCGTGGAGGATCCAGCCCTCGTGCCCTTTCACGAAGTGGTCGATGAAGAAGTTCTCGCCATGCGTCATGCACCAGATCCGCTCGCAGTGGTTGTAGCGCGCGCCCGGTCCCGAGGCGGGAAGACCGCCGCGCGCGCTCACCTGGTAGGGAGGCTTCTGCTCCGCGGCGGACACGTCCGGATGCGACTCCGGCGCGGGGGCGGGGACGGGCGCGGGCCTCGTCTTGGGCGCGAGGTCGGTGTCTTCCTTGGCGCTGCCGCAGCCAAAAAGCGCGAGCGCGGCGGCGGCGAGGGCCGCCCCCACGACGAGGCGCGCGCGCCTTGCGCCGCGAGAAGGCTCCCCCCCTGAGATCAGGTACACCACCCTGTCAACGTCGGTCCTGAGCGGCCCGGATGCACGGGGCGGGATCCGTTCCCCGGCACCCGCGGCGAGTGCCGTCGAGGCGAGGCGCGCGGTGCGCTCGGTCATCGTTCTTCCTCGCGGCGGGGACGCGTCTTGGAGGCGGTGCATCAAGGAACGGGCAACGGATACGGCTACGGGGCTACGCGCGACGGGACGGGAGCCATCGTACCGCGATCGGGCGGGGGCGGGCCCGGGAAGAATGACCGATCCCGGATCGACCCGCTCCGGCCGCCGCATCCCCCTCGCCCGCGCCTGATGGCCTTTGACGCCCGTGCCCGCGTGCCCGAGGGCGGCACAAATCGGCCAGAGCGGCTGCGCGCCCTCTCATTCGCGCAAACAAATCCATCCACGGGCCTCACGCGCGCAGTACGATGAAGCAACCCTTGTGGCAGAGGGGCCATGACGCATCCGGGGAGAGTCGCCGGCGCGCGGAGCCCGCAATGGCTTCCGCTCGTGACGGCCATCGCGATCGCTGCCGTGTCGATGCCGGCTCGGGCCGGAGCGGGAGAGACCGCGTCCGCCGCGCCCCTGGCCGCATCCGCGTCCGGATCCGCGCCTGACGGCGCGGCCGCTTCGAGCGCCGCCGCCTCGAGCGAGGCGCAGGGCGATGCGGCGCTCGCGCCGCTGCTCCGCGAGCTGGCGCGCGATCCCAACGATGCGGACGCGAACTACCGCCTGGGTCTCGCGCTGCGCCATCTCCGGAGACGTCCCGAGTCGGTCGCCTACTTCGAGCGCGCCGTCGAGATCGGCCCCGCCACGCGCGGACGCCTGCTCGATCTGGGGGTCGCCTATGCGGACGTCTCCCGCTTCGCCGATGCCGAGGCGTCCTACCGGCGTCTTCTCGCGGAGGCTCCCGGCGACGCCGACGCGCTGCTCGATCTGGGGAATCTCTCGCTACGGCGCGGCGCGTTCGACGCCGCGATCGCGCTGTACCGGCAGGCGCTCGCTTCGAATCCCCGCCACCTCCACGCCTGGTATCACCTCGGACACACCCTGAAGTTCGTCGGACGCCAGGCGGAGGCGCGCGATGCGTACCTGCGCGTCCTCGACCTCACGCCCGCGAGCGAGCGCGAGCAGGCGGCCCGCGTCGATGCGCTCTATCAGATCGGCTCGATGGACCTCGCGCGCGGGAAGGCCGCGAGCGCCGAGGCGTTCTTCGCCGAGGTCACGAAGGTCTCTCCCGCGCACCGCGGCGCGCACTGGGGACGCGCGCAGGCGCTCATGCGCCTGGGGCGCGGCGACGAAGCGAAGGAGGAGATCGACGCGCACGCGCGCCTTCTGGCGGAGCGCGCCCCGACGGGGCCTTCCGCGAGCGAGCCATGAAGCTCGGGCGCACCGCGTTCCTCGGGATCAGCGCCGCGCTCGGCCTCACACTCGCATCGCCCTCGCCCGCCTCCGCTCCGGAGGCCGCCGGCCCCGGCGCCGGTGCGGGCGCTGCCGCGGGCCCTGCTGCGGCGGCGGCGCCCGTCGCGCCGGGCGGGGCTGCGCACGCGGCGCCGCACGTGGCCGGCGTCGAGCCGGATGCGTCCGCGGCATCCGCGGAGGCGAGCCCTCCGCGCCTCGTCGATGCGACGGCGGGGTCTGGCATCGTCTTCAAGAACCGCTGCGGCGCTCAGGCGAAGCAGAAGCTCTGGCTGACGGAGACCATGGGCGCGGGCGCGGCCTGGCTCGACTACGACCTGGACGGCACGCTCGATCTCTACCTCGTCAACGGATCGTCCTACGACCGCGCGCCCGGGGCGGGCGAGCCGAACCGCCTCTTTCGCGGTGACGGCGCCGGTCGCTTCACCGACGTCACGGGCAGGGCGCGCGTGGGGGACCGCGGCTGGGGCTACGGGGTCGCGGTCGGCGACATCGACAACGACGGCGACCCCGACGTCTATGTCACGAACCTCGGCGCCAACGTCCTCTACCGGAACAACGGCGACGGGACCTTCACCGACATCACCGCGCGCGCGGGAGTCGGCCGCGCGTCCTGGAGCACCTCGGCGGCCTTCTTCGACATGGACGGGGACGGCGATCTCGACCTGTACGTCGCCGCGTACGTCGAGCTCGACCGCGCCAAGGTGCCCGCGCGCGGCTCGAAGGAGGCCGCCGCGCGGATCACCTGCAACCTGCGCGGGATCCCGGTCTACTGCGGCCCGCTGGGTCTCACTCCCGCCCAGGACACGCTCTACCGCAACAACGGGGACGGGACCTTCAGCGACGCAACGCGCGCCGCAGGTGTCTGGCTCGACCCGCCTCTTTTCGGTCTCGGCGTGGTCACGCTCGACTACGACGACGACGGCGATCAGGACGTCTACGTCGCCAACGACAGCTGCCCCAACCTTCTCTGGCGCAATCGCGGGGACGGGACCTTCGAGGAGGTGGGAATGGAGTCCCTCTCCGCCCTGAGCGCCGAGGGGATGGCGCAGGCGGGCATGGGCGTGGACGCGGGGGACTACGACGGCGACGGCCGGCTCGATCTCGTCGTGACCAACTTCTCGAGCGATCTCAACACCATCCATCACAACGAGGGCGGTCGCTACTTCAGCGACGAGTCCCTGGCTCTCGGAATGGACGCGACCTACATGAACCTCTCCTGGGGCGTGGGCTTCGAGGACTTCGACGAGGACGGGGACGAGGACCTGTTCATCGCCAACGGCCACGTGTATCCCCAGGTGGACGACTACGACATCGGCACCCGCTACCGGCAGGCGAACGATCTGTTCGAGAACGTGGGATCGCGTTTCAAACGCGCGCCGGCGAAGGAGGGTCTGGCGCCGCAGCGGTCCTTCCGCGGGACCGCCTTCGGCGACTACGACTCGGACGGCGACGTGGACGTTCTCGTGACGGCGCTCGACGATCCGGTGCTGCTCCTGCGCAACGAGACGCACCGCCGCGGGCACTTCCTGGAGATCCGGCTGGAGGGCGCCGCGCGCCCGGCGGGCGCGACCCCCACGCCCGGTGAGACACCGCAAGCGGGCCCTGCTCCCGGAGCGGTAGGGGCATGGCCCGCGTTCCGGCCTTCGAACCGCGACGGGGTCGGCGCGCGCGTGACGATCACGGCCGGCGGGCGGCGGATCGTACGCGAGCGCAAGGGCGGGGGCTCGTATCTGTCGGCCTCGGATCCCCGCCTGCACTTCGGGCTCGGTGAGGCCGCGGTCGCGGACCTCGTGGAGGTCCGCTGGCCGTCCGGACTGACGGAGCTCTGGCGGGACGTGCCCGCGGACCGGCTCCTCGTCCTGCGCGAGGGCGCCGGCGCGCGCGCCGGGCCCTCTTCATCCGGCCGCTGAGCGCGGGCGTATCCTTGGCAAAGCGCGGGCGCGCGCCCGGCGATATCCTGTGGGAAGCGGGTGGGCAGGTCCTCGATCCAGCACCATATTGGTGATCTGCAACGCGCGAGGCGGCCCTGGGCCGGCTCGCGGCACATCCCGCGGTAGCGGGGGGAAGACTCCCGAAAGGAGCGTTCATGGAGCCGAGAGGAGCAAGGCCCGCCGAGGTCCCGGACCGAGGCGAGCTCGACCTGGTGGAGCGGCTGAGCACGGCGGTGGGGATCGCCCTCAAGGGGAAGCCTGAGACGATCCGGCTGGGGCTCACGGCGCTCCTGGCGCGCGGACACCTGCTCGTGGAGGACGTGCCCGGGGTCGGAAAGACGACGCTCGCGGCCGCGCTCGCCCGCGCCGTCGGCGGGCGCTTCGTGCGGGTCCAGTTCACCTCCGACATGCTCCCTTCGGACCTCATCGGCGTTTCCGTCTTCGACCCGCAGGCCCGGCGGTTCGAGTTCCGCCCCGGACCCATCTTCGCGAACGTCGTCCTCGCGGACGAGATCAACCGCACGACCCCGAAGACGCAGTCGGCGCTGCTCGAGGCCATGAGCGAGCGCCGCGTGTCCGCCGACGGGGTGACGCGCTCGCTTCCGGATCCCTTCTTCGTCGTCGCGACGCAGAACCCGGTCGAGCACCACGGGACCTTCCCGCTGCCGGACTCTCAGCTCGACCGGTTCCTGCTCCGGATCGACATCGGGTATCCCTCGCCCGCGGACGAGCGCGCGATCCTCGCGTCGGACCGCGCGACCCGCGACGTCGACGAGGTCCCCGCCGTGACCGAGCCCGAGGGGCTCGCGCTCCTCCAGCAGGCGGTCGAGCGGGTCCGCGCGTCCGAGCCCATGCTCGACTACGTGGTCGCTCTCGCGCACGCGACGCGGCGCGCGCCCGGCGTCTCGATCGGCGTCTCGCCGCGCGGATCGCTCGCGCTCCTGCGTGCGTCGCGAGCGACGGCGCTCATCGCCGGACGCGACTACATCGTCCCCGACGACGTGAAGGAGATCGCGGCCCCCGCGCTCGCGCACCGCCTCGTGATGGAAGGCGCCGAGGACGGAGCCGATCCCGAAGCGGCCCGTGAGGTCATCCGGGAAGTGCTCGAGACGGTCCCCGTTCCGCGATGAGCGCAGCCGCGCCCGAGGCTCCGCGCCGCGCCGTCCCCCCGGGGCGCGCCACGCACGCCGCCCCGCGCGCGGCGACGCCTCCGGCGCCGTCCGTACGGACGCAGGCCCGCGAAGAGTCGGGCGCGGACGAAGCGCGCCGCTCCGGTCCCGCGAACGTCCCCGTCACCATCTCGCGTTTTCCGCGCTCGACGCCGCTCGGACGCCGCGCGGGTCTTCTCGGCATCGGGCTGCTCTTCGCGGGACTCAACACCGGCAACAACCTCTTCTATCTCGTCTTCACGGTGATGGCCGCGAGCGAGCTCGTCGGCTTCCTCGTGGCGGGACGCGCGCTGCGCCATCTCAGGGCCGAAGTGACGATTCCCCGCAGGGGGCGCGCGGGCTCGCCGACGCGCATCACCGTGCGGCTGACGAACTCGAGCCGCTGGCTTCCGGTCCCCGCGCTGCTCTGGAAGATGAAGTCGGCCGGCGGAGGCGAGGCGGAAGTCACGACGCCCGCGCTCGCACCCGGCGCGACGGGATCCGGTACGGCGCGGCTCGTGCCCGAACGGCGCGGGTGGCTGGCGTTCGAGGCCGCCGAGGCGCGCACGGAGTTCCCGCTCGGGCTCGCGCGGCGCATCGTGCGCCTGGGCCCGATCCCCGCGGAAACGCTCGTGACGCCCGCGCTCGACCCCGCGCGCCAGGCCAGCGCCGGCAAGCGCCGCGGTGACGTGCGCCGCCTCGCGCATCCGACGGGATCGGGGGAGGAGCCCATCGACGCCCGCGAATACGTGCCCGGCGACGATGCGCGCCGCATCGATTGGAAGGCGTCCGCGCGGACGGAAAGGCTCATGTGGCGCGACCGGCGCGGAGATCCACCCCTGGCGATCCGCGTCAGGCTCGATCGCTCGGGCGGCGCCGGACCCGCCTTCGAGCACCGCGTCTCCCGCGCGGCGGGGACGGCCGTCGGCGCTCTGGCGATGGGACGCCCGGTCGGATTCGAGAGCGACGATCTCGAGCTGCTCCCGCGATCGGGGCCGGCGCAGAGGCGCAAGATCCTCGATTACCTGGCCCTCGTCGGGCCCCTCGGTGAGGGCCGCTGATGGCCGCCGCGGCGCCGCTCACCGTGCCCGCCCTCTCCGGAAGCGTTCTGGCGGGGAGCGGCTGGCGCGCGCACGAAAAGGCGGCGCTCGTCGCGGCGGGGATCGGAGCCCTGGCGGCGTTCGCCGCCGGGGCGCTCGACCCGGTCGCCTTCATGCTGGGTTCGCTTGCGCTGCTGGCAGCCTGGGGCCGCGGCCGGGGGTGGGCGCTCGCGCGCGCCCTCGAGCGCCCGCGCTTCTTCACGATCGTGAGCGCCGTGTACCTGCCCCTGTTCTTCCTCGACCTGTTCCTCTCGGGAGGGCCGGTCGGGGCGCTCGACCGGCTCGTCGTCTTCCTCCTGATCGCCGAGGTCCTGTCGGGCAATCCGCGCCAGACGCATCGTCCCATCCTCCTCGGGCTCCTCCTGCTCGTCTCCACCGCCGCGGAGACGACCGACATCTGGTTCGCCGTTCCCATGGCCGCGTTCGTTCTCGCATCGATCGCAGCGCAGCTGCGCACCACCCTGATCGAGCACCAGCCGGCGGGGGAGGCCGCCCCCCCGGCGGTGCGGCTGGGACCGCTCGTGAGCGTCACCGCCGGATCGCTTGTGCTGGGGACGCTCATCTTCTTCTCGATCCCCCGCATCGGCGCGGGCTGGGGCCGTCAGCTCGCGACGCAGAAAGGCCCGTCCGAGACCAACCTCGAAACGGGGCTCGCGGACTCGGTGAGCCTCGGCACTGTCGGCAAGGTGAAGGTCCGGCGGAGGATCGCGTTCAAGGCGACGTTGTCGGGGAATACGCCCGTCGAGGCGGAGTCGATCTACTGGCGCGCGCGCCCCTTTTCCCGCTGGACGGGCCAAGGCTGGGTCGAGGACAAGGCCGAGCAAGGCGTCGTCATGGCGCTTCCCGTCGGACGCGCCGTGCGGCTGCCCGGAGAGCCGCCGTCGGAGACGCCCGGCCTCGAGGCGGAGATCGAGATGCGCCTGGACAAGGCGCCCGCCATCATCGCGCCAGGCCGGGCGACGTGGATCCGGACCCCCGTGAACACGCAGCTCGTGGCCTCACCGGACGGCGCCCTCACCCATCCGGCCGGACGCGTCCCCAGGCGCTATTCGGTGGCGGTGCGCTCGCTGCGCCCGCCCACGGTCGCCTCGCACTCCGTGTCCTCCGGGGGAGGGGAGGAGACGCCCGACGCGCAGGACAGGGAAGCGATCGCCACACGGAATCTCGTGCGCGAATATCCCGGCGCCGGCGAGGACGCGGGGACGACCCTTCCCGCCGTCTACCTCGAAACGGGGCCACAGCCGCCCGAAGTGCTGGAATGGGCCCGCA
>Ga0070671_100000391_pt1 | contig 30148 bp, 26 predicted proteins | sample KBSS73metaG_FD_65341 | JGI IMG/M metagenome (GOLD analysis project Ga0070671, IMG submission 65341) | Switchgrass rhizosphere microbial communities from Kellogg Biological Station, Michigan, USA - KBS S7-3 metaG | ecosystem: Host-associated > Plants > Roots > Rhizosphere > Soil ...
CGTCGGGTTCGGGGCGCTCGCCTGGCCCCGGCTGTTCGGCACCCCGGCCCCGCCCGAGCTGCACCCCTTCGTCCCGCTCGACGGCGTGCACAGCGCCCCGTCCACGCCGGGCGACGTGGTCTTCCACATCCGCGCCGGCCGCCTGGACCTGTGCTTCGAGCTGGCCACCCGGATCCTGGACACGCTGCGCGGGGCGCTGCGACCCGAGGTCGAGGTGCAGGGCTTCCGCTTCTTCGACAACCGCGACCTGCTCGGCTTCGTCGACGGCACCGAGAACCCCACGGGCCCCTCCCGGGCCGCGGCGGCGCTGGTCCCGGACGGCGAGCACGCGGGCGGGAGCTACCTCGTCGTCCAGAAGTACCTCCACGACCTCGACGCCTGGAACTCGCTGTCCATCGCCGCCCAGGAGCGGATCATCGGCCGGGACAAGCTCGCCAACGTCGAGCTGGACGAGGACGCGCTGCCGACCTCCGCGCACCGCCTGCTGACGACGATCACCGACCCGGACGGCACCGAGCGCAAGATCCTGCGGGACAACATGCCCTTCGGCAGCCCGGCCGCCGGGGAGTTCGGGACCCTCTTCCTCGGCTACGCGGCGACCCCGACGGTGCTGGAGGCGATGCTGCGCAACATGTTCCTCGGCGACCCACCCGGCAACTACGACCGCATCCTCGACTTCTCGACCGCGGTCACGGGCGGGCTGTTCTTCGCCCCCTCCGTCCCGCTGCTCGACGAGCTCGCCGCCACCCCGCCCGCCGTCGAGGGCGGTCTGAGCATCGGCTCGCTGAAGGGCGGGCCGTCTACTGGCCCTGGCGGATCACCGACTTGATCGCGGTCCGGTCGCGGCTCGGGGCGGTGAGCTCCGCCGCGGTGCCTACGGTGGGCCCGGGCGACGGAGGGAGCAGGCGTGTTGCGCAGGGTCGAGGACTTCTGTACCCGCTACGGACTGGCGGTGCCCGTGCTGGAGGCGCCGATGGCAGGCGCCTGCCCGCCCGAGCTCGCCGTCGCCGTGGCCGAGGCGGGTGGGATGGGCGCGAACGGCGTGGTGCTGGACCAGCCGGAGGCGATCGAGGCGTGGGTCGCCCGGTTCCGGGCGAGCACGTCGGGAGCCCTGCAGCTCAACATCTGGGTCCCGGACGCGCCGGTGGAGGCTCCCGAGCGGGTCGCTGCGGCGGAGGCGTTCCTGGGCCGGTTCGGTACCCCGGGCGCCGCCGCGGGCCCCGGACCTGTGTTCGCCGAGCAGCTCGAGGCGGTGCTCGCCGCCGCTCCCACCGCCGTCTCCACGATCATGGGCCTGCTCGAGCCCGACGACGTCCGCCGCCTGCACGAGCGCGGGATCGCCTGGTTCGCCACGGCCACCACCCTCGACGAGGCGCTGGCCGCCCAGGAGGCGGGCGCCGACGCCGTCGTCGCGCAGGGGATGGAGGCGGGCGGGCACCGGGGGACGTTCGATCCCGCCGCGGCCGAGGCGACGACCGTCGGACTGATCGCGCTGGTCCCGCGGCTCGCCGACCACCTGCGGGTGCCCGTGATCGCCGCGGGCGGGATCGCCGACGGCCGCGGGGTCGCGGCGGCGCTGGCCCTCGGCGCGTCGGCGGTGCAGGTCGGTACGGCGTTCCTCCGCACGCCGGAGGCCGCGGTCGCGCCCGGCTGGGCGGCCGCGCTGGCGGACCTGCCGCCGGAGGGGACCGTCGCCACGCGCGCCTACTCCGGCAGGCTCGGCCGTGCGGTGGCCACGCCGTACGTCACCGCCTGGCAGGAGCCGGACGCGCCCGCCCCGGCCCCCTACCCCGCGCAGCGGGCGCTGGTCGGCCGGTGGCGCCGGGGCGCGACCGAGGGCCTGGACATGGCCAACCATTGGGCCGGGCAGTCGGCGGCGCTGGCCCGCGCCGAGCCTGCGGGCGAGGTCGTCGCGCGGATCTGGGCGCAGGCCCGCGAGCTGCTCGCCTGAGGAGGGGGCCGTGGCGGGTGCGGCGGGAGGGTTCGCGCAGACCGGCGTCCCTCCCCCACACTTCCGGCATGCGCACTCAGGTCGCCATCGTCGGCGCGGGCCCCGCCGGACTCCTGCTGTCTCACCTGCTCGACCGCGCCGGCGTGGAGTCCGTGATCGTCGAGACCCGGTCGCGGGAGTACGTGGAGGCCCGGATCCGCGCGGGGATCCTGGAGCAGTCCACCGTGGACCTGCTGCGGGAGAGCGGGCTCGGCGATCGGCTCGACCGCGAGGGCGACGTCCACCGTGGCATCTACCTGCAGTGGCCGGGCGAGCGGCACCACCTGGACTTCGCCGAGCTGGTCGGCCGCAGCGTGACCGTCTACGGCCAGACCGAGGTGACCAAGGACCTCGGACGCGCGCGCGACGCCGCGGGCCAGCGGATCGAGTACGAGGTGTCCGACACCGCCGTCCACGACCTGGAGAGCGACGCACCCTTCGTCACGTTCACCCGGGGCGGCGAGACCGTGCGGCTCGACGCGGACGTCGTCGTGGGCTGCGACGGCTCCTTCGGCCCCTCCCGCACCGCGGTCCCGACGCCGCAGACCTGGGAGCGCGTCTACCCGTACTCCTGGCTGGGGATCCTGGCCGACGTCGCGCCGTCGACCGACGAGCTGATCTACGCCTGGCACCCGGACGGCTTCGCGTTGCACTCCATGCGGTCCGCGTCGGTGTCGCGGCTGTACCTGCAGGTCCCCAACGGCACCGACGTCGCGGACTGGTCCGACGACCGCATCTGGGCGGCCCTCGCCGAACGATTCGCCCTCGACGGCTGGACCCTCGACACCGGCCCGATCACCGAGAAGTCGGTGCTGCCCATGCGGTCCTTCGTGCAGCAGCCGATGCGCCACGGGCGGCTGTTCCTCGCAGGCGACGCCGCCCACATCGTGCCGCCCACCGGCGCGAAGGGCCTCAACCTGGCCGTCGCCGACGTCGCCCTGCTCGCCCCGGCGCTCGCGGCGCTGGTGCGGGACAAGGACTCCACCCTCGCCGACACCTACTCCGACGACGCCCTGCGCCGCGTCTGGCGCTGCACCCACTTCTCCTGGTGGATGACCACCATGCTCCACACCTCCGCCGACCCCTTCGACGCCCAGCTCCAGCTCTCCCAGCTCCGCTGGGTCGCCTCCAGCGAGGCGGGGGCGCGGGGGCTGGCGGAGAACTACGCGGGCCTGCCCATCGGGTTCTAGGGAGGCACGGGAGCCGCCGGCCCTCCCCGATGACGTCGCGGCCCACGCCCCGGCCACGGTCGAGCCCGGCGGCGCGCGCCCGGCCCCCAGTGGGTCAGGGTTGGTCGGGGTGGGGGTCGGAGAGGGTTCGGGCCGCTCGTTGCAGCTCCACCACCCGAGGGTCGCCTGCGTCTCGCGGCATCCGGCTGACGGTGCCGATCAGGGCGAGGGTGGCGACGAGGGACCCGTCGACTCCGTGGATGGGCGCCGCGATGCCGCGCAGCCCGTCCCCCGACGCGTCGCTGATCGCGATCCCGGAGCGTCTGATCTGCTCCCGCAGGCCGAGGAGGGTGGCGCGGACCGGGTCCTCGATGCCCTCCAGCGCGCGTTCGATGGCCCGCTTGTCGGTGAGGTGCGCGAGGTACATCTGGCCCTGGGCCGTGACGATCGGCAGCGTCGAGCCCACCGCCACGGAGATCCGGATGAACCGGCTCTGCTCGTCGTGCACCCGTGCGACCAGCGGGCCCCGGCCGCCCCAGACCGACAGCACGGAGGTCTCGCCGACGGCCTCCGAGAGGATCTGCATGACCGGATCTGCGCGGTCCAACAGCGGCAGCCGGTCCAGCGCGAGCAGTCCCACCCGCGACAGCGTCGGGCCCAGCGAGTAGCCCTGGCCGACGGCGTGGGTGAGCAGGCCGTGCTTCACCATCGCGGTGAGGTAGCGGTAGGTGGTCGAGCGGTTGAGGCCGAGCCGGGCGGTGGCCGACGCCAGGTCGACGCGGGACGTCTCGTGGTCGAACAGCTCCAGCACCCGCGTGACCCGGGCCAGGACCTGCAGGTCCCGCCCCTCCCCCGCGCCTCGCCGCGCCTCGGTGTCCTCACCCGCCACCCCGACAGCATCTACGACGCCGCTCGGCGCCCGAAGTCCAGGTCCACCGGAGCGGGACGGTTCTTCTCGTCGACGGCGGCGAGCAGCCCCCGCGCCTCCTCCGGGCCGTCCGCGCACGCCACCGGCGACCACCGCCCGACGAAGCGCGACCGCCTGCATCGCAGAGGCGTCGGACAGGCCCGCGTCGGTCACCACGAAGACTCGGTCGCAGCCGAGGGAGGCGACCAGCTCCGGCAGCCGCGCGACGGTCCCTGGCCCGAACTCGGTGCGACCCGTCGCCACCACGGTGGAGCCCACTACGGGAGCCGCAGCCGATCCAGGCTGATGTCGGTGATCCTCATCGCCCGGGAGGGTACGACGACTGCCGCGGACGACGGACCCTCGGCAGGACCGCTTGCCGCAGAGCGCTCGCGCACCCGGCCCAACCCGCCCGAATCACCGAACCCGCGGCGCGGCGGGCCCGAACCCCCTGTGGCGGGCCGGGAGGCCCTCCCACCGAACGGCGTCGAGCGGGGCCGGACGGTGGCCGGGCCCGTTCCGTTACGGCGGGGGGCCGAGAGCGGGCCGGGAAAGCGGCGCCCGGCCCCGAGGGCACCGGGGTCGGGCGGCCGCTGCCTGCTCGCTCAGGGCAGCAGCTGCCGCCTCCGCGCGGTGACGACCGCCTCGAGCCGGTTGGTGGCGTGCAGCTTGGCCAACAGGTTCTTGACGTGGCCCTTGACCGTGTAGAGCCCGATGCCGAGGGCCTCCGCGACGGCGCGGTCGCTCATCCCGGCCGCGACCAGGGTGAGGACGTCCCGTTCGCGGCGGGTGAGGTCGACCTCGCCTGCGCCGTCCGGGTTCAGCCTGCGCAGCAGGTCGGTGACGACCAGCTCCTGCTCGAGGGCGCGGGCCTCGCGGGCCACGACGTCGAGCACCCGGTCCAGGTTCTCCTGCGGTGCCCGCTGCGAGGCGTACAGCACCGCGACCGGGCGACGCCCGACGATCACCGGCACCGCCGCGAACGCCCGGAGCCGCTCGGCGCGGATGATCGCGTCGTATCGGTGGGTGATCAGCGGGGTGTCGACGTAGTCCCGCACCGCCAACGGCCGCTGCTGCGCCACGACCCGCCCGCCCAGCCCGTGGCCGGCCTCCAGCCGAGCGCCGCGCAGCGGCCCGACCACCGGGCCGTCGAAGTGGGCCAGGAGCACCCCGGTCTCCTCGACCCGGCCGCCGAAGGCGAGCGAGCTGCCGGTCTCCCGGCGGACCCGGCCCAGTGCCCGCTCGATGCTCTCCGCCGCAGAGGGGACCCCCCTCGTCGGAGGGTGTTCACCGGCGTCGTGCACGAGCACAGTGTGGCTGCGCACGCACCGACGCTCAAGGAGGAGTCCGTTGCCGGGTATCCACGACACCCTGGCCGGTTGGCTGGCCGAGTACGACGCGGCGGATGCCGACGCCGCCCGCCTGCTCTGCGACCGGCACGATCCTCAGGCCGTCGCGTTCCGGTTCGTGAACCCGGACCTGACCACGCGGACGATGACCTACGGCGAGCTCGCCGACCGCTCGCGGCGCCTCGCCACCGCGCTGGCCGAGCGCGGGGTCGAGCGTGCGGACCGGGTGCCGGTGCTGATGGGCAAGCGACCCGAGCTCGTCGTCACGCTGCTCGCCATCTGGCGGCTGGGCGCGGTGCACGTGCCGCTGTTCACCGCGTTCGCCACCGGCGCCATCCGGCTGCGGGTCGAGGGCTCGGCCGCACGGCTCGTCGTCACGGAGCCGGACCAGCGGGCCAAGCTGGACCCGATCGACGGCATCGAGGTCCTCGAGACCGGCCCGGACTTCGACGCGCTGATGGCCGACAGCGCCCCGCTCGCCGAGAGCGAGGCCGTCGGGGGCGGCGGCGCGCTCCTGCAGCTCTACACGAGCGGTACGACCGGCAAGCCCAAGGGCGTGGTCGTCCCGGTGCGCGCCCTGGCCGCGTTCCATTGCTACCTGCACTACGGCCTGGACGTGCAGGCCGACGACGTCTTCTGGAACGCCGCCGACCCCGGCTGGGCCTACGGGCTGTACTACGGGATCGTCGCGCCGCTGGTCGCCGGGCGGCCGAACCTGCTGTTCGGCGGGGGGTTCACGCCCGAGTCGACCGCCGAGGTGATGCGGACCCAGGGCGTGACCAACTTCGCCGGGGCGCCCACCATGTACCGGGCGCTGAGCAAGAGCGGCGCGCTCTCCGGCGTCACGCTGCGGCGGGCGTCGTCGGCCGGGGAGCCGCTCACCCCGGACGTCGTGACGTGGGGCGAGCAGACCCTCGGCATCCCGATCCGCGACCACTACGGCCAGACCGAGCTGGGCATGGTGATCGGCAACCACTGGCACGCCGACGTGGTGGGGCCGATCAAGGACGGGTCGATGGGCAGGCCGCTGCCCGGGTTCGCCGCAGGCGTCGTGGACGGGCAGATCGCGATCGACACCCCGGCCAGCCCGCTGCTGTGGTTCGCCGGGTACCACGAGGCCCCGGACAAGTCCGCGGAGCGGTTCACCGAGGACACCCGCTGGTACCTCACCGGCGACACCGGCCGGGTCGACGAGGACGGCTACTACTTCTTCACCGCCCGGGACGACGACGTCATCCTGGCCGCCGGGTACCGGATCGGCCCGTTCGACGTCGAGAGCGTCCTGATCACGCACCCGCAGGTCACCGACGTGGCCGTGGTCGGACGGCCGGACCCGGAGGGCATCCGCGGGGAGGTCGTGGAGGCCTTCGTCGTGACGTCCGCGGAGCCCGCCGAGCAGGACGCGCTCGCCCGCGCGCTGCAGGACCTGGTACGCGACACCTACTCCCGGCACGCCTACCCGCGGACCGTCCACTTCGTCGACGCCCTACCCAAGACCCCGAGCGGAAAGATCCAGCGCTACCTGCTGCGTCAGCGGTAGGGAGACGGGCGCAACGGTCACAGGTGCCGAGATGCGCAGCCACCCCCGCCGCGGCGACGGCGGCATGGGTGGATCGCACCATGATCGTTCCGAGCGCGACCCGACAGCACCGCCGAGAGCCGTACCGTCCCACTCGCCTGACACCCGCAGTGCAGGCCCGCGCCCCCGACCCACCCGCCATGATCACTCCGAGCGTGACAGGACAGCACCGACAACTGCCGTCGTGTCCCACTCGCATGGATCAAACGCACGTGATCGTTCCGAGCGCGACGCGACGGCGCGGGTGACGACCGTCCCGTCCCGTTCGGAACGATCACGGCGTCAGCGGGGACCGGCGGCGCCCGTGGTGATCGCGCCGATGCCGAACTCGAAGGCCTCGTCGGCGTCGGAGGTGTCCTCGGCGAGCACTCCGAGCCGGACGAGCTCGGCGTGGTTCTGCTCCTCGGCCACGAACCCGAGGACGTAGTGGACCAGGGCCCGCGCCGCCCAGGTCGCCTCCCGCGGGGCGAGGCCACCGAAGAGCGCGGGCAGGGTCGCCAGGGTGGTCAGCGCGTCCGGTCGGAAGGCGTGCACGAACGAGACGACCTCGGCCCCGTCCCGCGCCCCGAGCAACGCGGAGCGCAGGTCACGGGCCGCCCGGCGGGGGTCGTCGGTCGGGCCGGGGGCCCCGGCGAGGATCCGGCTCGCGATCTCCGCGAGCAGCTCCTGCTTGCTGGGCACGTGGTAGTAGAGCGCGCCGGGCTGCACGCCGAGGTGCTGCGCGACGCGGCGCATCGAGAGCCCGCCCAGCCCCTGCTCCTGCAGCACCGAGTACGCCCCGGCGACGACCTGCTCCCTGCTCAGTGTCACCCGCCCAGTCTCGCGGTCTTGCCCGACGGGCGGGTCGGCGGCTACCGTTTGAACGGTGTTCAAACCGTTCGAGGACCTCGCCGACCGACAGCTCGCGGGAGGCACGCTCGACCGTGCCGACGCCCGGATGATCCTGGAGGCGCCCGACGCCGACGTGCTCGCCCTCGTCGCCGCGGCAGGCAGGCTGCGCCGCGCCCACTTCGGCGACCGGGTCAAGGTGAACTACCTGGTCAACCTCAAGTCCGGACTGTGCCCGGAGGACTGCGGCTACTGCTCGCAGCGGCTGGGCTCGACCGCGGAGATCCTGAAGTACTCCTGGCTGAAGGACGACGAGGCGGTGCGTCAGGCCACCGCCGGGATCCGGGGTGGAGCGTCCCGGGTCTGCCTCGTGGCGAGCGGGCGCGGGCCCAGCAACCGGGACGTCGACACGGTCGCCTCGGTGGTCGGCGCGCTCAAGGACGCCCATCCCGAGGTCGAGGTCTGCGCCTGCCTGGGGCTGCTCAAGGAGGGCCAGGCGGAGCGGCTGCGCGCGGCCGGGGTCGACGCCTACAACCACAACCTCAACACGGCCGAGTCGCGCTACGCCGACATCTGCACGACCCACGACTACGCCGACCGCGTCGACACGGTCGAGAAGGCGAAGTCCGCCGGTCTGTCGCCGTGCTCCGGACTGATCGTCGGGATGGGCGAGACCGACGACGAGCTCATCGACGCGATCTTCGCGCTGCGCGATCTCGCCAGCGACTCGATCCCGGTCAACTTCCTGATGCCGTTCGACGGGACCCCGCTCGCGGACACCTGGGAGCTCAGCCCGCTCCGCGCCCTGCGGATCCTCGCGTTGGCCCGGTTCGCCTGCCCCGCGACCGAGGTCCGGATGGCCGGTGGTCGTGAGATGCACCTGCGGTCGCTGCAGCCGCTGGCGCTGCACCTGGCCAACTCGTTGTTCCTCGGCGACTACCTGACCAGCGAGGGCCAGGCGGCGCGGGCCGATCTGGAGATGATCGCGGACGCCGGTTTCCAGATCCTCGGAGCCGATGCCGAGCAGGGCCGCGGATCGGTCGCCCTGCGACAGCGCGGCGCCGGGACCACCGCGGCACCGAACGCATGACCACGCTGGTCGACCGGGACCGCGGCCTGCTCTGGCACCCCTACGCCGCACTCGACGGTCCCGCGCCCTACGCCGTCACCGCCGCCGCGGGCACCCGGCTGGCGATCGAGGCGCCCGACGGCACCCGGTTCGACGCCGTCGACGCCATGAGCTCGTGGTGGTGCGCGATCCACGGCTACCGCCACCCCGCGCTCGACGCCGCGGCCCACGCCCAGGTGGACCGGTTCAGCCACGTGATGTTCGGCGGGCTGACGCACGAGCCCGCCGTGCGGCTGGCCGAACAGCTCGTCGACCTGGCACCGGACCCGCTGCGGCACGTGTTCCTCGCGGACTCGGGATCGGTGTCGGTGGAGGTCGCGCTGAAGCTCGCGGTGCAGTACCAGGCCGCGACCGGGCGACCAGGGCGACGGCAGTTCGTCGCGCTGCGTGGCGGCTACCACGGGGACACCACCGGGGCGATGGGAGTGTGCGACCCGGAGGACGGGATGCATTCCCTGTTCCCCGGGCTGGTCGCCGAGCAGGTGTTCCTCCCCCGCCCGCCCGCCATCGAGTCCGAGGTGGACGGATGGGTGGCGGTGGCCGAGGAGACCATCGCGCGGTGGGCGGACGCGGTCGCGGCGATCGTGGTCGAGCCGGTGCTGCAGGGGGCGGGCGGGATGCACGCCTACCGACCGGAGTGCCTCGCCGCGCTGCGGCGGATCGCCGACGAGCACGACCTCCTGCTCGTCGCGGACGAGATCGCGACCGGCTTCGGCCGCACCGGCCCCCTGTTCGCGGTGGGATGGGCCGGGGTCGAGCCGGACGTCCTGTGCGTCGGCAAGGCGCTGACCGGCGGCTACCTGACGCTGGCGGCGGTGCTGTGCAGCGGGCGGGTCGCCGAGGCGGTGACCCGGTCCCCGCAGCGGGCGCTGCTGCACGGCCCCACGTTCATGGCCAATCCGCTGGCCTGCGCCGTCGCGTCGGCGTCGCTGGAGCTGCTGCCGACCTCGCGCGAGCGGGTCCCGGCGATCGAGACCGAGCTGACCGCGGCGCTGAAGCCGGCCGCGGACCTGGCGTCGGTGCGCGAGGTGCGGGTGCTCGGCGCGGTCGGGGTGGTCCAGCTGACCGGGCCGGTGGACGTGCCCGCGGTGACCCGGGCGGCGCTGGAGCGCGGGGTGTGGGTGCGCCCCTTCCGCGACCTCGTCTACACGATGCCGCCGTTCGTCAGCGGGCCTGCGGAGACCGCCGCGATCGGGTCCGCGATCGTCGGGGCGATCGGAGAGGTGCATGGCTGAGCCGAGCACCCAGGTCCGTGCCGCGGTCCGTGCTCAAGTCCGTGCTGAAGCCGGTACCGGGGTCCGTGCCGAGGACCGTGCCGAAGCCGGTGCCGGCATCCGTGCCGAGGCCGGTGCCGAGGTCCGTGCGGCGGGGCGGACGGGGATGGACGCGTGGCTGCTCGCCGCCGCGGACCGGCGGGCCGCGGCGGACCTCGTCCGGGCGACCGACGTCCGACGGTCGCGCCCCCAGCTGGTCGACCTGGCCTCCAACGACTACCTGGGCCTCGGCCGCGACCCGCGGCTCCGGGAGGCGGCGGCCGCGGCGCTGGCCGAGCACGGCGCCGGGGCCCGGGCCTCGCGGGTGGTGACCGGCACGAGCCCCGCCCACGTCGAGCTCGAACGGGAGCTGGCGCTGCTCACCGGCCAGCCCGCGGCGCTGGCGTTCTCCAGCGGGTACACCGCGAACCTCGGGCTGCTCACCGCCCTCGGCGACCCGGACACCCTGCTCGTGTCCGACGCCCACGTGCACGCCTCGCTGGTCGACGGCGCCCGGCTCTCGCGCTCCCCCGTCGCGATCTGCCCGCACGCCGACCTCCCGGCCCTCGCCCGGCTGCTGCGCGAGCGCCGCGAGTCCCGGGCGGTGGTGGTCGTGGAGTCGATCTACTCGGTGCTCGGCGACGCCGCCGACCTGGCGGGGATCGCCGCCCTGTGCGCCGAGTCCGACGCGCTGCTCGTCGTCGACGAGGCCCACGGCGTCGGGGTGGCGGGCGCGGGCCGCGGTGCCGTGCACGCGGCGGGGCTCGCCGGCGCGCCGCACGTGGCCGTGACCGCGACGCTGTCCAAGGCGCTCGGCGCCCAGGGCGGCGCGGTCCTCGGGTCCACGCTGCTGCGCGAGCACCTGGTGAACACCGCCCGGACCTTCGTGTTCGACACCGGCCTGGCGCCCGCGGCCGCCGCCGCGGCGGCCGAGGCCTGCCGGATCGTCACCGCCGAGCCCGAGCGGGTCGCCGCGCTCCACGCGGCCGCGGCGCGCATCGCCGAGGCCGCGGGCGTCGACCACGCGCCGGGGGCGGTGCAGTCGATCCTCGTCGGTTCGCCGGTCGCGGCAGCGCAGGTGGCGGCCCGCCTGCTCACCGAGGGGATCGCCGTCGGCTGCTTCCGCCCGCCGAGCGTGCCGGACGGGATCTCCCGGCTGCGGCTCACCGCCCGCGCGGGCCTGGACCTGGACCGGGCGGTCGAGGCGGCGGCCAGGGCCGCCGAGTACAGCGCCGAGTTCAGGACCGAGCACGGCGCCGAGCACAGGACCGAGCACAGGACCGAGCATGGCGCCTTGTGCAGGCCCCAGCACGGCGCCGAGCACAGTCCCGGGCACAGTCCCGAGCACAGTGCCGAGCACAGTCCCGAGCACAGCGCCGACGCTGGGCATCCGCAGGGTGGCGGCGGGGCCGCGCTCACAGCGACCGGCACCACCCCACGACGGCGCACGGCATGACCGTGCTCGTGGTGACCGGCACCGACACCGGGGTGGGCAAGACGATCACGACCGCCGCCCTGGCCGTCGCGCTCGGCGGCACGGTGGCCGTCTACAAGCCGACGCAGGCCGGGACCGAGGACGGGGAGGGCGACGTCGACGTCGTCCGCAGGCTCACCGGAGCCCCCGGCAGCGAGGGCATCCGGCTGGCGGACCCGATGGCGCCGGTCGCGGCCGCGCGCCGGGCCGGGGTCGCGCTGCCCGACCTCGCCCGGCACGAGGGAGCCGTCGTGGCGCTCGCCCGCGCGCACGACCACGTGCTCGTCGAGGGCGCCGGTGGCCTGCTCGTCGAGCTCGACGACGACGGGCGCACCCTCGCCGACCTCGCGGCGCTGCTGGCCGCACCGGTCGTCGTGGTCTGCCGCAGCGGGCTGGGCACCCTCAACCACACGGCCCTCACCGTCGAGGCGCTGACCCGGCGCGGCCTGCCCGTCGCCGGGATCGTGCTCGGCTCCTGGCCCGCCGAGCCCACGGCCGTCGAGCGGGGAAACCGTGCCCACCTGGAGCGGTACGGCCTGCTCGGCGCGATCCCCGAGCACGCAGGCCGACTCGCTCCCGCCGAGTTCCGTCTGCGGGCACCGACCTGGCTGCCGACGATACGGTCTGCGGTGCTTCCACCACGAACCGATACGCGGAGTGCATACTCCGCTGGGTGAACGTGGAGGACCTCGAGTGGTTCGTCGCCCTGGCCGAGGACCCGAACATGACCCGCGTGGCCGAAGCGCTGCACACCACGCAGCCCACGCTGTCGCGCAGCCTGGGGCGGCTCGAGCAGGAGGTCGGCGCCCCGCTGTTCGACCGGGTCCACCGGCGGCTGCGGCTCAACCCGTCCGGTGAGGTGCTGCTCCGGCACGCCCGGCGCAGCCTGCTCGAGCTGCGGGCCGCCACCGAGCACATCCGCGCGCTGCGCGACCCCGACCGCGGGACCGTGCGGCTGGGCTTCCTGCACTCCGTCGCGACCTGGCTCGCCCCGGAGCTGATCCGCGGCTTCCGGGCCCGTGCGCCGCAGGTCCAGTTCGTGCTGACCCAGGCCGCGGGCTACGAGCTGACCTCGCTGGTGAGCGAGGGCAAGGTCGACCTGGCCGTCACCGGCCCCCGCCCGGACGCCGCGGGCCTGGGCTGGCACGAGATCCACCGCGAGGAGCTGTGCCTGGTCGTGCCGCGCGACCACCGGCTGGCCGACCGCGACCGGGTGGGGATCGCGGAGGCGGTCGGCGAGCCGTTCATCATGCTGGGCGCGAGCTTCGGGCTACGCAGGCTGACCGACGACCTGCTCGCCCAGGTGGGCGCCGACCCCGCCGTGGCCTTCGAGAGCGCGGAGATCGCGACGATGGAGAGCCTGGCCGCGGCGGGGCTCGGCGTCACCGTCGTGCCCCGTCCGCGCCCGCACCGGGCCGACCCCAACGCCGCCTACATCCGCCTGTCCGACGACGCCGCCCACCGCGTCCTCGGGCTCGTCTGGCCGGAGGGCGGCCCCGAGTCCCCGGTGGTGCGCCGCTTCCGCGACTTCGTCGTGGCGCAGGAGTGGGCGGCTCTCTAGTTCAACGGCCGGCCTTCGCCGCGCGCACCGCCTCATCGTGGAAGCCCCGGGCGATCGGCTCGAGAGCTTCGAAGGCGCCGGGCGGGGTGCCCGGCAGGGCGCGGCCCGCGTCCCTGACCCGGCCGAGGATCGCCTCCGCGGCGGTGTCGGCCTCGGCGGTCAGCCGGGGCAGGTCGACGCCGGTGAGCACGCCGTCCCGCTTCACCACGCGCCCGTCGACGAGCACGGTGCGGACGTCCGCGGCCGTGGTCTGGAAGACCAGCGTGGCGTAGGCGTCGATCCGCGGGTGCTGCTCGACCGCCCCGCCGCCGACGAGCTGTAGGTCGGCCCGCTTACCCGGGGTCAGCGAGCCGATCCGGTGGCCCAGCCCCAGGGCGTCGGCGGCGTTGACGGTGGACCAGGCCAGCGCCTCCCGCGCGGTGGTGGTGACCGCCTCGGGCATGGCGTTCGCGAGGTTGACCGCCTCGGTCTCCTCCCAGCGCGTGAGCCCGAGCCCGAAGCGCAGCTCGTGCCACAGGTCGCCGGAGTTGAGCGAGATGACGTCCGCGGACAGCGTCGGGGCGAGCCCGTGACGGCGGCAGCGCCCGAACGCCGGGCGGCCCATCCCCATGTTGAGCTCGGTCTCCACGGAGATCGACACCTTGCCGCCGCTGCGGGCCAGGGCCTCCCACTCGGCGTCGCCGAGGGTGTTGCAGTGCACGTGGACCATGTCCGGGCCGAGCAGGCCCAGGGCGTCGAGCTCGGTGATCCCGCCGGTCAGCACGCTGCCCCAGACGCAGCCGGTGTGGTTGACGATCAGCGCCCGGCGCTCGCGGGCGGCGGCCAGCTCCGCGACCGTGCGGTCCCAGGGCAGCCCGAACAGCTCCGACAGGGAGACGCCGAGGGTGAGCAGGCCGTCGTCGGACGGGAAGTAGGTGTCGGCGATCCGGTGGTAGTCGGCGAGGCGGGCGGAGTGCTCGCCGAACCGGGTGGCCTCGGGCGAGTTCTCGAAGAAGCCGTAGCAGAAGGCCGCGCGGACGTGCGCGTCCTGCAGGCCGACGACGGCGGCGTCGCTGTGGTCGGGGGTGTTGTTGCAGTGCGAGAAGTCGAGCAGGGTCGTCACGCCGGCGTTGAGCGCGTCGAGGGCTCCGAGCCGGTTGCCGAGCCGGACGTCGTCGGCGGTGTAGGCGGGCGAGATCGCGAGCCGGATGCCGAAGTAGTAGTCCCCCAGCGTCCAGTCCCCACAGATCCCGCGGACCAGCGACTGCCAGGTGTGCCGGTGGGTGTCGACGAGCCCGGGCAGCACGAGGTGCCCGGTCGCGTCGACCACCTCGGCGTCGGTCACCGGCAGCGACGGGGCGACGGCGGCGATCACGCCGTCCTCGATCAGGACGTCGCCTGCGGGGAGGTCGCCGAGGGCGGGATCCATCGTCAGGACGTGTCCGCCGCGGACCAGGGTGCGTGTCATGCGGCCCAGCGTGACGACGCGGGCGGGCGGGAACATGTGCCGAAGTGGTTGCGATCGCGGGGCCCGCGCGTCGTACCATCGCGCGGGACACGAGGTGGTGGGGACATGGACGTCCGATCGCTCCGGTACGCGGTCACGCTCGCCGACACCCTCCACTTCGGACGGGCGGCGGAGGCCCATTACATCGCGGCGCAGCCCTTCGGCCGCCGCATCCAGGCCCTCGAACGCGAGCTGGGCACGCCGCTGTTCGAGCGGACCAGCAGGCGGGTCGCCCTCACCCCCGCCGGGGAGCGCTTCCTGCCCCGCGCACAGCGGCTCCTGGCCGAGCTCGACGCGCTGATGGTCGAGGTCGACGGGTCCGTCCACGAACCCGGCGTCCTGCGCGTGGGAGTCCTGGGCTTCGGGCTGGCCGACCTCTGGCCGAGCGTGCGGGACCTGCTCGCGGTGCGGTGTCCCGGCCTCGCGCTGGCCCCCGTCGAGCTGGAGTGGGCGAACCAGTACGACGCCGTGCGCAGCGGCGAGGTGGACGTCGCGCTCGTGCACGACCTCGGCGACGCGGACGGCCTCACCCTGGACCCGACGCTGGAGATGGACCGCGTCGCCGTCGTGCCTGCGGAGTCCGAGCTCGCCGAGGCGGACCGGCTGACCCTCGCCGATCTCGCGGGCCGCCGGACCGTCTCGCCGGTCGGCGGCCCGCCCGGGCTGGACGACTGGGGCGACACCTCCGGCAGGCGCGGCGGCATCGGGGTCCGCTCGCCGTCGGGCGTCGCGGCGGCCGTCGTCACGAGCGGCTGGCCCGGCCTGCACGCCGAGCCCGCACAGCGCTTCTTCCCGCACCCCGGGGTCCGGTACGTCCCGATGGAGGGCGCACGGGCGCGGGTCTCGGTCGCGACCCGCCCCGGGGACCGTCGCGAGCCGGTGGCGGTGTTCCGGGCGGCCGCCCGGGCGGCGGCCGATCACAACCGATCCGGACCATGATCGACGGGCCGTCCGGGGCCAGGATGGAGCCGTCCGACCCGCGCGTCCCGACCGACTGGGCCGCGCGACAGCGATGACCGACGACGACCCACGACGGGAGCGCGATGCGCTGGAGCAGCTACAGCGACGCCGAGGGACGGGAACGGGCCGCGGTCTGGCGGGAGGACCGGCTGCATCCCGCGGACGGCGCGCTCGTCGACCTGCTGGGGGACCTGCGTGGCGCGGCGGCCCGGGCGCTCACGGGGCCGGGCCTCGACCCGGCCGCGGTGACGCTGCTGCCGCCCATCCCGCGGCCGCCGTCCGTCCGGGACTTCATGGCCTTCGAGGAGCACGTCGTCACGGCGAGCGCCGCGATCGGGCTCGAGGTCGACCCGCTCTGGTACGCCCAGCCCGTCTTCTACTTCACCAACCCCGCAGCACTGCGCGGCGCGCACGACCCGGTCGCGGTCTCCCCCGGCAGCGCGGCGTTCGACTACGAGCTCGAGGTGGCCGCGGTGATCGGGCGCGAGGGCGCCGACCTGACCCCCGAGGAGGCCGTCGAGCACATCGCGGGGTACACGCTGTTCTGCGACTGGAGCGCCCGTGACCTGCAGGGCGAGGAGATGAAGCTGAACCTCGGGCCTGCCAAGGGCAAGGACTCGGCGTCGAGCTGCGGGCCGTGGATGCTCACGCCGGACGAGCTGCCCGCCGCCGCCGCGATGACGGCCTCGGTGAACGGCACGCCCTACAGCGCGGGCCGCCTCGACGCCCTGTACTGGAGCTTCGGCGAGATGATCGCCTACGCCTCGCGCGGCACCCGGGTGGTGCCGGGCGACCTGATCGGCAGCGGGACGGTCGGGACCGGCTGCATCCTCGAGCTGTCCCGGGTGCACGGCGCGGCCGCGTACCCGTACCTCGTGCCCGGCGACCGCGTCCGGCTGGAGGTCGACGGGCTCGGGGCGATCGATGCACCGGTCGTCGAGGGCGCAGCGGTCCGTCCACTGCGGAAGGGGATCGCATGAGCGCGCACACGCACGACATCACCGTCCCCGGCCCCCCGAGGCTGGAGGAGGTCTCCGACGGCATCCACGCCTACGTCCAGCCCGACGGCACCTGGTGGATCAACAACACCGGGTTCGCGGTGGGTCCGCAGGGTGTGGTCGCGGTGGACTCCTGCTCCACCGAGCGCCGCACCCGGGCCTTCGTCGACGCCATCCGCTCGGTGACCGCCGCACCCGTCCGGACGCTGGTCAACACCCACCACCACGGCGACCACACCTGGGGCAACGCGTTGTTCGACACCGCGACGATCGTCGCGCACGAGCGCGCCCGGGAGGAGATGGTCGCCTTCGGGCCGCCCCGGGAGCTGCCGTTCTGGGAGAACCCCGAGTGGGGGTCGCTGCCGCTGGACCCGCCGTTCCTCACCTTCACCGAGGGCGTCACGCTGCACGTGGGTGACCTGCGGGCCGAGGTCCGGCACGTCGGGACGCCCGCGCACACGACCAACGACTCGCTGGTGTGGTTCCCCGAGCGGTCCACCCTGTTCGCAGGCGACCTGATCTTCAACGGGGGCACCCCGTTCCTGCTGATGGGCTCGGTGGCAGGCGCGGTCGACGTCCTGGAGAACGTGGTCGCCCCGCTCGGCGCGACCACCACGGTCCCCGGCCACGGGCCCGTGTTCCACGACCGCGCCCCGCTCGACGCCACCCTGGACTACCTGCGGTTCGTCCTCGACCTGGCCGCCCGCGGCCGCGCGGCGGGCGTCGCCCCGCTGCAGGCCGCGCAGGACACCGACCTCGGCCGCTTCACCGACTGGCCGGACGCCGAGCGGATCGTCGGCAACCTGCACCGCGCCTACGCCGAGCTCGACGGGCTCCCCCGCGGCGGCCCGATCGACGTCATGGCGGCGCTGGGCGACATGGTCACCTACAACGGCGGCAAGCCCCTGACCTGCCTCGCCTGAGCCGCTCCGGAGGAGACCCCCGAGACGGCAAGCCCGTCACGGGGACCGGCGGACGACGAGGAGCGCGACGTCGTCGTCCGCCGGGCTGTCGCCGACCATGGCGGCCATGACGCGGGCACAGAGCCCGTCGGCGGAGTGGTCGGCCGCGGAGAGCACCGTGCGGAGCCGCTCGAGGCCGACGTCCGGGGAGAGCCCGCGGCGCTCGACCAGCCCGTCGGTGTAGGCGCAGAGCACGTCCCCCGGGCCGACGGTCGCGGACGACGTCGGCCGCTCCCGCCCCGCACCGACCACGCCCACCGGGACGCCGGGCGGCAGGTCCGCGAACTCGGCGGGCCCGCGGTACCGGGCGACGACCGGCGGCGGGTGCCCGGCCGACGCCATCCGGATCCGGCCGTCGTCGGGGTCCAGCACTCCACACCACACGGTGGCCAGCTGCCGCGGGTGGAACGTCCGCATGTGGCGGTCCAGCCGGGTCAGCAGCTCCGCCGGGTCCTCGACCTCGAGAGCATGGGCGCGCAGCGCCGTGCGGACCTGGATCATCGTCTGGGCCGCGACGAGGCCGCGGCCCATGACGTCGCCGACCACCGCGAGCAAGGCACCCGAGGGCAGCAGCACCGTGTCGTGCCAGTCGCCGCCGACGATGCCGCGGCGGTCCCCGGCGACGTACCGCGAGGCCAGCTCGAAGCCGTCGAGCTCGACGGGACGCTCCGGCAGGAAGGACCGCTGCAGCATCGCCGCGGTCTCCCGCTCGGCCTTCATCAGCTCGGCGTGGATGGCGAGCGCGGCCCGGTCCGCCATCAGCTGCAGGTACTCCTCGTCCCCCGCGGTGAAGCGGCGGGGCGCCAGGCTGCCGACGTGCAGGACGCCGAGGAGCTCTCCGTCGACCAGCAGCGGCGCGCCGAGCAGGGACTGGATGCCCGCCTGCCACAGCAGCGGGTTCAGCACCGTCTCCGGGTCGACCCGGTCCACCGAGACCGGCCTGCGCTCGGCGGCCACCCGCCCCGCGAACCCCCGGCCGACGGGGACCTGCACGCCCTGCTGCACCTCCCCGGCGATCCCGCGTGCCGCGGCCGCCACGAGCATCTGCGCCGAGGCGTCGACGAGCAGGATGGCGGCGGTGTCCGCCCTGAGCAGGTCCTGGGCCTGCTGCACGATCTCGGTGAGGAGGGCGTCGACCGTCTGCGACGCCAGACCCGCGGTCGCGACCGAGGCCCGGCCCGCAGGCCGGTCGGCCGGCGCGACGTGGGCCGTCACGATCCGACCCCCGGTCGCAGGCCGCGGAGGCACGACTCGGGCCCGAGCACGTCAACGACAGCCTCTCAGCAGAGGAGATAGGTGGAAGGGCTGGGAGCTCAACCGGTCCGCGCTGCGGATGTTCTCACCCCCGCTGCGAGAACACCAGGGCCGGGTCAGCCCTGGACCCCTGTCGTCCGTCACAGCATCGCACGGCCGCCTCGCCGTCCCAGGAGGCAGAGCGAGACGGCGAGACAGCCGACCGCGGCGGTGAGCAGGCCGGTCGAGACGACGTGGCCTCCCGTTCGGTCGGACACCTCGCCGAGCACGAGTGGAAGTGTCCCGTTCGTCGCGTAGCCTGCGAGATGGATCCACGACAGAGCACGGGACAGTCGGGCGCCTTCCATCGTCGCCTGGAGCATTCCGTTGACGATCAGCTGCGAGTACCCAGACCCGATCCCGGCCGCGAGCCCGGCGACGGCGAGCAGGGCCGCTGACCCGAGCGCCATCGCCGCTGTGGCGAGGACGCAGCTGCCCACGTTCAGTGTCAAAGCGACGCCACGCCGGTACCGATCGGCGGTCCGCGCGGCGAGGAGCTGCCCGACCAGACCGCCGCCGAACAGGGCGCCCGCCAGCCGACCTACCACCGCGCTGTCGCCGTTTCCCGACACGACGGCGAAGAGCACCGCACCCATGGCGAAGAAGAAGCCGATGGGCGCAGCCCCGCACACGGACTGGACAGCTGCCGTCGCCACCAGGCGGACGGGGAACGGAGGTCCGGTCGGGTCCGTTCCGCCCCGGCGTGGGCGCAGCCTGCCCGCTCCTGTGAAGCGCGTCATGCCGAGACCGATCAGGACGAGGACGGTCGCGACGACGTAGACGGCTCGATCGGGCGGGTACGACAGACTCCCGAGCAAGCCGGACCCGATGGCGCCGATGCCGCCGCCGAGCGAACATGCCGCCGTCACGACGGACACCGCGAACGCGGCATTCGGTCCGGTCCCCAGGGACAGGGCAGCCGACACCCCGACCGCCGAGCTGACCCCGGTGGTGATCCCCGAGAGGAACCTGCCCAGCGCGGTGGCCGTCGCGTCGGCTGAGAACGCCATCAGGAGACTCGCCAGAACGCCGACACCGAGCCCCACGACGAGCACCCGCCTGGTGCCCAGGCTGTGCGCGAGTCTCGGCGACAGGAACAACGAGACCACGACTCCGACGATGTAGCTGACCCAGATCAGTGAGACGCCGACCGCATCCAGCTCGAGCCGACTCTGCCAGCTCGGCGGGAGCGAGAAGGACGCGAGCCCTTGGTAGTAGCCGACGAAGGGAACGACACTCGCGGCGACGATCCTCGCTCTCGCCCGGGCACGGCGCTCCTCCACGTCACCTACCTCCACTCCGCAACCCGGTCGCTCGAGTGGTCGTGCCCGTTCGAGTCGCCTCGGGTGCGACTCAACGACCTCGGTGTTGCACTCCGAGCGCACCCCGGTGACGACCGCGTTGCGCGACTTCGAGGCACCTCCGACCGCAGGCCGACCGGCCGGGGGATCGACCGGTGATCCGATCCGGCCGGTGGTCGACCGAGGGGGCGGGCGCGGGGAGCAGGCCCGCCCCGACCACCGCGCCGCTACCGGTAGGTGATCGGCAGGACGTGCCGGATCGTGGTCCCTTCGAAGACCACCCCACCGGCGATCACGGCGTCGATCTCCTGCGGCGCCAGGCCCGCCTCCGCCAACACCTGGCGGCTGTGCTCGCCTGCGCCCGGCGGCGTCATCGGACCCCGTCGCTGTGTCCGGCTGAAGCCTGCGTACCGACCGGTCATCATGAACGGATGTCCGTCGTCGGATCGGCGGATGTGGAAGGCCTCCGCCTCGAGCAGCCGGGGATCGCGCAGCACCTCGCTGACCCGACGGGCCCTGGTGGACGGGACCCGGGCCTCGGCGAGGAGCTCGAGCGCCTCCTCCACCGAGGTCCGAGCCACCGTGTCACGAAGCGCGGACGCGTCATCGGCGGGGCCGAGGAGCCCCACTGCGCGCAGTCGCTCCTCGGCCCCGACGTCCGCGGCGGGGACGTCGACGTAGAGCCAGCCGTCCTTGGCCTCCAGGTAGGACTGCAGGGGACGCAGACCGCGCAGGTCGGGCTGCCCGACGGGCGCAGGCTCGCGACCGGCGAACCGGACCATGTCCTCCATCTGCAACAGCACCGAGGTGCCTGCGAGCGAGTCCCACGTGCGCTGCCCCTCCCCCGTGACCTGCCTGTGGTGCAGGGCGAGGACACAGGTGAGAGCGCTCAGTGCCGCCGTGGCGACGTCGTTGATCGCGATCGTGTTCGAGACCGGGATGCCGTCCCCGCCCCAGGACGACATCATTCCGCTCTCGGCCTGGATGACCATGTCGACCCCGGGCCGGGCGGACATGGGGCCACCCTCGCCGTAGGCCGACAGGCTCATCGTGATGATGTCGGGCCGGTGCGCGACGAGGCTCTCGTAGTCGAAGCCGAGCTTCTCGGCCACCCCCGGTCGCATGGCGTCCATGACCACGTCGCAGGTGGCGGCGAGCCGGTGCAGCGCCGACCGCCCCTCGGGCGCGGAGAGGTCGATCGCGATGCTGCGCATGCCCCGGTTGAACGTGTAGCCGGACACCCGGAACGGGTCCCCGCTGTACGGCTCGACCTTGATGACGTCCGCACCGAGCTCGCTGAGCAGCAGCCCGGCGTAGGGCGAGGCCACGAACGTGCCCATGTTGACGAATCGGAACCCGGTCAGCGGGCCGGGCACGAAGCGGGGCGGGCGCTCCGGGTCGACGGGCGCCTTGGGGGGCCAGGGCGCCATCCCGTTGTGCTCGCCGGGCTGTGGCGCGTGCCGACACACCTCACCCGGCGACCGGGTGAGCACGATCGGCACCCCGGGCATCTGCACCGGTCCGCGAACCGGGTCCTGGACCTCGACCCGCATGCCGATCGCCGCGATCTGCTCGCTGTCGAACCACTCCTCCCGCGAGCTGACGGGGCCGCACGGGATGCCGAGACCCGTGATGAGCTCGAGGAGCTCGGCGCGGGGCCGCGCCGCGAACGCCGCACTGATCAGCGCGTTGCACCAGCCGAGGTTGTCCGGCAGCGACATCCGCGCGGTCACCCCGTCGATCCGCGGATCCTCGAGTACCTCAGTCAGCCCCAGTGCCCGCAGCAGGGTGGACTCGAACTTGGGTCCCAGGGCACCCACCGAGATCCAGGCGCCGTCGGCGCAGACGAAGTGCCGGTAGGTCGGATGGCGACCGGCCGGGCCGACCGTCGTCGATGCGTCGGGCAGTGTGGGGTCCATGCTCAGCGCGTTGACCGTCGCCTCGAGCACCGCCTGGACCCCGGAGACCGTGACCGTCTGTCCGCGCCCGGAGACCGTGCGCTCCACCAGCGCCGAGACGGCGCAGGTCGCGGCCCAGATCCCGTGGATGTAGAGCAGGTGGGGTGACATCGACTCGATCGGGCCGCCCGCCGTCGACGCCTGACGCGTCGCCTGCCCGCCCGCCGCGGCCAGCAGGCCGTGCGACTCACCACCTTCCCAGGGCTTGTGGTCCGGGAGGTACGCGGGCAGCGAGACGACGACCAGCTCCTCGTTCTCGCGAGCGGACCGGGCCACGTCGACCCCCCAGTCCTCCAGCCGGACATCGTCGCCGAGGATGCAGACGTCGGCCCCCCGCACCGCCATGGCGAGCCACTGCACGTCGTCCGTCCGCTGCGGGTCGACCAGGACGCTGCGCTTGTTCCGGTTCCACACCGCGTAGCCAGGGCGACCGAGCGCCGGGTCCGGCTCCGGAGAGTCGATCTTCACCACGTCGGCGCCGAAGTCACCGAGGAGCATGCCCACCACCGGGCCCGCCACACCGTTGCTCAGGTCGAGGACCCGCAGTCCCGCGAGCGCGCTCACCGGAGCCCCATGCGACCGCGGTCGAGCACGACGTCGCCCGCGCCGTCCAGGGTCCGGAACACCGCTCCGTCGTCGGTCCGCCAGATCTGGACCGTCAACCGCGCGCCGAGCGGGACCGTCTTGCTGAAGCGGGCGTACATCGAGCCGAAGGAGCCGGGATCGGACTTCGCCACCTCGTGCAGGAGCGCGCGCCCCGTGAACCCGTAGGTGCACATTCCGTGCAGGATGGGCGCGTCGAAGCCGGCCCTCCGTGCGAAGACCGGGTCGCTGTGGAGCGGGTTCCGGTCACCGGTGAGCCGGTAGAGCAGTGCCTGCTCGGGGAGCGTCTCGTACTCCACTGTGGAGTCGGGCCCCCGGTCCGGCAGGGTCCAGCCGTCCTTCGGGCCCCGGTCGCCGCCGAAGCCGCCCTCGCCCCGCACGAACAGCCCGGACCCCAGCCTCGCCACCGGCGCCCCCGTCTCCCGGTCGACGACCTCGGTGGAGGTGGAGACCAGCGCACCGGAACCCTTGTCCCAGATGCCCTCGATCCCGGTGACCGAGGTGACCTCGCCCGTGGTGGGCAGCTCGCCGTGGAGCTCGAAGCCCATCTCGGCGTGCAGCATCCGGGTCATGTCGATCGAGAATCCGTCCGGGAGGCGCCCGCCCGCCGCGACGCAGATGAAGGACGGGAGCACTCGCTGCGGCATCTGCGAGTTCTCCGTGGTGAACTCGAGTTCCCGCGACGGGTCACCGCGCCCGGCACCGACCGCGATCGCGTACAGCAACGCGTCCTTCGACTCCCACGAGCGATCGGACGGGGTGCCCGTCCGACCGACGTAGCTCACGTCGATGGCCATTCCGCACTCCTTCGTGAGGGACCCGTGCACCACGCCGGTGCGGTGCACGCGTCGACCAGGACCTCCATCACTCGCCTACTTCTGCAGCTGGACCATGAACGGCGACGGGGCGAGACCGTCGGCGAGCGGTCGGAACGCGTTCTCGAACTTCGACGCGAGCTCGGCCGGCTCCCATCGCGACTCACCGTCGATGGCGGCGATCTGTTCCGGCATGTTGTACAGGCCGATGTGGTAGCCCGAGCTCGAGATCGTCCGACCGGACAGCCAGTCCGTCTCCTCGGAGCCGATGTAGGCGGCGACCACCGCGATGTTGTCCGGCGAGCGGCGCAGCTCCTCCGCGGCGTCCACCTCTCGGGGCTTGATCCGCTTGTCGTCCGGGATCGTCGCCGTCAGTCGGGTCGCGGCGCCGGGAGCGATCGCATTGGCGGTCACGCCGTAGCGGGCCAGCCCGTTCGAGAGCGAATGGGTGAGCCCGACGACCCCCATCTTCGCCGCGGCGTAGTTGGGCTGGCCGGGCGAACCGTGCAGCCCGGAGTCGGAGGTGAAGTTGATGATCCGGTAGTGCCCGTCGGGGTTGCGCTGGGCCCGCCAGTACGCCGACGCCGGCCGGATCGTCGAGTAGTGCCCGCGCAGGTGGACACGGATGACCGCGTCCCAGTCGGCGGGCTCGAGGTTGAAGATCATGCGGTCGCGGAGGATGCCCGCGACGTTGACGAGCACGTCGAGCTTGCCGAACGTCTCCACGGCCGCGGAGACGAGCCGCTCGCCCGTCTCGACCTCGGCGATGTCTCCACCGTCCGCGACGGCGACCGTGGTACCCGCCGCCTCGTTGAGCTCCGCTGCGATGTCCTGCGCCGGACCGCTGTCCGCTCCCGTCCCGTCGCCTGCCGACCCGAGGTCGTTGACCACGACCTTCGCGCCCTCCTGCACATAGCGCCGGGCGATCGACGCACCGATCCCGCGACCGGCACCGGTGATGATGGCCACGCGGCCGTCCAGTACTCCCACACCCACTCCTTTGTGTCACCTGTGTCAGCTGTGTTGTGTCAGCTGTGTCAGCGCGCCCCGCTCCACTGAATCAGTCTCTGTATACACAGGAAGCATGATCCGTACAAGCATTCGGCCGTCGGCTCGACGGCCAGGATCGAAGTTCGTGCCGACGGCCTGCGTGATCCGCTGCTGCGCGGCCACGGTCGGTCCCTTCGCACTCAGCCCCGCTGTCCGCGCCATGTATACGCTATGCTCGCGACGCCCCGCACCGGCGCCGCATGGGGCGGTCGCCGGGGGGCGCCCCGAGGAGGCGAGATGAGCTCCGGCCCGGTTCCGAGCCCGACACCTGAGACCGCACCGTTCTGGGAGAGCACCCGCGCCCACGCCATGCGGCTCCCGTTCTGCACCGCGTGCGGCCGCGCGCACTTCTACCCCCGCAGCCAGTGCCCGTTCTGCCACGCTCCCGATCTCGAGTGGCGCGAGGTGTCCGGCCGGGCGACCCTCGCGTCCTATGTCATCGACCGCCGCCCTGCGCCGGTGTTCGAGACCGAGTCGCAGATCGTCGCGCTGGTGGACCTCGACGAGGGTCCACGGATGATGACGACCATCGTCGAGGTGGAGCACGACCCCGCCGCGCTCCACCTCGGCATGCCGCTCACGGTGCGCTACACCGAGCGCGGCGACCAGGTCCTCCCTCTCTTCGGGCCGTCGGGAGTCGACGCATGAGCAGCATGCACGGGGGCGCCGTGGCGATCGTCGGCGCCTCGGAGACCGAGCGGGTCGGAACGATCCCCGATCGTTCCGTCCTCCAGCTCCACACCGAGTCGGCCATCCGCGCCGTCGCCGATGCGGGACTCACCCTGGACGACATCGACGGCATCGCCAACGACGGGATGCCGCCGCACGACGTGTCGCACTACCTCGGGATCCGCCCCAGGTGGGTCGACGGCACCTCCGTCGGCGGCGGCAGCTTCATGCTGCACGTGCGCCACGCCGCTGCGGCGATCGCGGCCGGCGCTGCCGACGTCGTCCTCATCACCCACGGCGAGTCCGGTCGGTCCGGGGTCGGCACCAAGCCGTGGTCGCGCGACCCCGCGTCACTGGGCGGGCAGTTCGAGCAGCCGTTCGGTGCGCTGGCGCCGTACTCGACGTTCACGACCCCCGTCCTGGCCTTCCTCGAGAGCCGCGGCATGGGCCGCAGGGACCTCGCCGAGGTCGTCGCCGCCCAGCGTGAGTGGTCGAAGGGCAACCCGCGGGCCGCCCGCAACACGGCCATCTCCGCCGACGAGGTGCTCGCGGCCCGCGAGATCGCCTACCCCTTCACGCGTTACATGTGCTGCGTGGTGACCGACGGCGGGGGCGCGCTGGTGCTCACGAGCGCCGAGCGCGCCCGTGACCTGCCCAGCGCGGCCCGCACCGTCCATCTCCTCGGCTCCGGTGAGGCGGCCGAGACGCCGCTGGTGTCCCAGATGGACGACCTCACCTCGTTCGGCGCGTTCCGGGCCGCGGGCACCGAGGCCCTGCGCACCGCGGGCATCACCCACGACGACGTCGACCACCTGATGTTCTACGACGCCTTCGCCCACCTGCCGCTGTACATGCTCGAGGACGTCGGCTTCGTGGGACGCGGCGAGTCCGGCGACTTCATCGCCGACGGCCACACCCGGCCCGGTGGCAGGCTCCCGCTCAACACCAACGGCGGCGGGCTGTCGTACACGCACACCGGCAAGTACGGCATGTTCGCCATCCAGGAGGCCGTGCGGCAGCTACGCGGCGAGGCGTTCCGCCAAGCCCCGGACGTGGAGATCAGCTTCGTCCTGGGGGTCGGGATGTTCTTCGGCACCGCGGGTTCTCTGGTGCTCACCAACCGACGCTGACTGAACCGACGCTGACTGCTCGGCCCCGCAGGCTCGTGGAGTGGCGCACGGGGATCCGTGGTCACCTGAGGCGAGGCCCCGCCCCGGACCCCCTCGCCGTCTAATGAAGGAAACGTGGAGCGGCGGCCAGCAACAGTGCGAGCCCCCGCTCCACGTCGGGCTCCGGGTCCTCCACCCAGCGCTCGATCGCGGCCATGCCGCCGCCGGCGACGTAGGCGGCCAGGAACTCGATGGCTGCGTCGTCGTCGGGCGAGATGCCCTGAGGCAGGCGCTCGGGATGGCGGCGGAGGTGTTCCTCGTTGATCATCCGAAACGGCGGGAACAGGGTCTTGCGCAGGGCGGCCATCAGCTCGCCTCGGATCGGCCCGCCGTACACCGCCATCCATCTCGAGATGTGCTCGAGCGCCAGCCGCGGACGCATCTCCGGATCCGCGTCCGGAAGGCCGGCGTCGAGCGCGTCGTACTGCGTGAGCAGCTCGTCGCCCAGCGCCTCGGCCAGCAGTTGCACGGGCGTCGACGCGTTGCGGTGGAAGTCCTCGCGGTTCACGCCCGCCTCGCCGACGATGGAACCGACCGTGAGCTCACGGTCAGGGTGCTCCGCGGCGAGCCTGAGGGCGGCGGCGCGAAGCCGCTCCACGGTCCCGTGGTCCGTCATGCGAGGAGGATACGGTGGCCGGACGGGACGGCACACCCGACCGCGACCCGCCCGAGTCCGCCGCCGTCGCCCGGGGTCGGACCACGTCGAACTATGATGCCGTGCGTGCGGGCCAGCGATATCGCGTACGAGCAGCTCCGCGCGGAGATCATCGACTGGGTCCTCAAGCCGGGTGCGCCACTCAGCGAGATCGACACCGCGGAGCGCATCGGCGTGTCGCGTACGCCCGTTCGGGAGGCACTCGCCCGGCTGACCGCTGAAGGACTGGTGTCCAGCATCGGGCGGACCGCGCGTGTCGCCCCGCTCTCCCGGGACCACGTCGTCCAGCTCTACGAGGTCCGCGAGGCCCTGGAGACCTACGCGGCCCGGCTCGCCGCACGCAGGCGCGAACCTGCGCGGTTCGAATCCCTTCTCCAGGAGTTCCGGCCCGCCACCGACAGCCACGCACCGGATGCGGAGCATTCCGCGCGGTTCGCGGGTGCGCTCGAGGCGGAGATCGACGTCGCTGCGGCCAACCACTACCTCACCGGCCAACTCGACCACCTGCGCGGGCAGCTCGCGCGAGTCCGCAACCACGCGCACGCGTCCGCCCTCCGACTCCGGCGTGCGTTCGACGAACAGATCCTGATCGCCGAGGCCGTCCTCGCAGGTGACGAGACCCTCGCCGTGCATGCGACGGCGATCCACCTTCACAACAGCCTGGCCGCCGCTCTCCGCATCCTCCCGGAGCTCGACACGAGCCCTGTCGGGACAACGCCGTCCTGAGGGCCCCGGGGTCGACACAAGACCCCCTCTCGGTATACAGCGCCTCCACGTTCGCCTCGTCGACCCGCAGGGTTTCCCTGTTTCGTGCCCTGCTCCGGGTGCTTCCTCAAGGGAGACGAGTTCTCATGTATACAGAAGGCCCCTGACGCGGTAGCCTCGAGGGACGAACGACCGGCACCGTTCACCAGGGACGCCGGTCCTGGGCTAGGAGGGATCATGCGGATCATCGTCGACCGCGGGCGGTGCACCGGCATCGGCATCTGCGAGTCTGTGGATCCGGACCGTTTCGAAGTCGCAGCCGACGGCTCCCTCGTCCTGACCAGCGACGAGTACGGCGAGGACGAGCGCGAGATCGTGGAGGAGGCGGTCCGTTCGTGCCCGGCGGCCGCGCTCAAGCTCGAGTCGGTGTCGTGACGAGCAGGCTCGTCGTGGTCGGGGCGTCGTTGGCAGGCCTCCGCGCAGTGCAGGCGGCGCGGCGTGCGGGACACGAGGGTCCGATCATCTTGATCGGGTCCGAGGAGCATCTCCCCTACGACCGGCCGCCGTTGTCGAAGGCGTATCTCGGCGCGACCGGCACGCCCGACCACTTCGTCACCGAACAGGATCTGGCCGCACTCGAGGTGGACCTCCGCCTGGGCTGCACGGCCGAGTCGCTGGACCCCGGTCGCAAGGTGGTCGTCGCGGCGGGGGTGGACATCGCTTACGACAGCCTGGTGGTGGCCACCGGGGCGTCGCCCCGATCGGCGCCCGGTATCCCGGACCTGGACGGAATCGTCACGCTCCGCACGCTGGACGACGCGAACGACATCCGGCGGCGGCTCCGGGCCGGTATCGAGGTCGTGGTGGTCGGCGCCGGGTTCATCGGGTCCGAGATCGCGTCCTCGGTCGCCGGTCGCGGCATCGGGGTCACCCTCCTCGACGCCGCACCCGTGCCGTTGGTCCGTGCCGTCGGCGAGACCGTCGGAGCAGCCCTCGCACGTCTGCACGGGCGCAATGGGGTGAGGCTGATCCAAGGGGCGCGGATCGTCGAGGTCGGCAGCGGACGGGGGCGGGTCACCGGGGTCATGCTGGCGACCGGCGAGTGGATCCCGGCGGACCTCGTCGTGGTCGGCGTGGGTGCGGCACCGGCCACGGCCTGGTTGGGCGGGTCCGGCGTCGGCCTGCATCCGGCCGATGGTGGTCTCCTCTGCGACGAGTACCTCGAGACCTCCGTCGCCGACGTCTACGGAGCCGGCGACGTCACGCATTGGCCGAACGCGACCTTCGATGTGACCATGCGACTCGAGAACTGGACGAACGCCGCCGACCAGGGCGGCCGCGCGGGTGCCAATGCGGTGGTCTCCCGCCAGGCGCGGACCGCCTACTCGACCGTCCCCTATTTCTGGAGCGACTGGTACGGCAGCCGGATCCAGTTCGTGGGGTACGCCGCGGCAGACGATGTCGACTTCGTCGAAGGGGGCCCGGACGAGGGTCGTTTCGTCGCCTTCTACACCAGCGGTGAGCGGCTGGTGGGCGTGGCGACGCTGAACCAGCCTCGCAAGATCATGAAGTTCCGCAGGCTGATCCGCGACCGTGCGACGGTGACCGACGCGAAGGCGCTGCTCGCCTCGCTCGCCCGTCCGGCGGCCGGCCTCAGGGCCGGAGCATGACTCCCTGACGTCGACCGGGAGAAGCGCAGGAGAGCCCCGCACCCTGCCTGGCGCACGAGCGAACCGGTGGGCGTACAGCCGCGTCGCGACCGAAGCGGGCGTACGACTCGGAGACGCCCGGCGCAGCCGGGCGAGTCCCAGGCCCGCGCAGGATCTGAAGGGACCGTCGTTGAAGCTGCCGTCCGAGGTCTGGGCGCTGTCGCTGATCTCGTTTCTGTCCGCCGCCGGAATGGGCTTGGTCGCGCCCGTACTTCCCGCGCTGGCCGAGGAGTTCGGCGTGGGTATCGCCGCGATGAGCGTCGCGGTCAGTGGATTCGCGGCCGCGCGTCTCGTGACCACGCTGGCACTCACCCGAGCATTGAGACGGCTCCGGCTCCGCCCGGTGCTGGCGGCGGGTCTCGGGTTCCAGGCGGTCACGACCGTCATCTCGGGCCTCGCCACCGACTACACATGGTTCATCGTGTTCCGCAGCCTGAGTGGGATCGGCAGCGCGGCCTTCACGATCTCCGCGACGGCCCTCCTCGTCGCGCTCGCTCCGGCCGACCGTCGAGGGCGGGCGATGAGCCTCTACGGCAGTGCGTCCGGGATGGGCATCATGGGCGGTCCCGCGATCGA
>Ga0070671_100000392_pt1 | contig 30146 bp, 16 predicted proteins | sample KBSS73metaG_FD_65341 | JGI IMG/M metagenome (GOLD analysis project Ga0070671, IMG submission 65341) | Switchgrass rhizosphere microbial communities from Kellogg Biological Station, Michigan, USA - KBS S7-3 metaG | ecosystem: Host-associated > Plants > Roots > Rhizosphere > Soil ...
GTACCCAGACGGATCTTCGGACCCTGCAGGTCCGCGAGGATCCCGACGACCCGCCCCGCCTCGTGCGCCGCGGTGCGGACCATGTCGTACACACGCTCGTGGTCCTCGCGGGAGCCGTGGCTGAAGTTCAGCCGTGCGACGTCCATCCCGGCGTCGACCAGGGCACGGACCCCGTCCGGCGTCGCGGTGGCAGGTCCGATGGTGCAGACGATCCTCGTGCGACGACCAGGCATGGTCCTCCTCCGTATTAAGTCTCTGGAAGACCTAAGTGTTGCACGTGGGAGGTGTATCTGACAGGGGTCCGAGCTGCGGCATCGCCGATACTCGCCCGCCGCGACACGTGGTCACCTGGCCTTGAGTCGACTCCGGTTGGCCCCCAGAACCTCGTCGGACAGGTCCGGAGCGACGTCGACGATGGCACGGGAGACGAGCAGGGCGCCGACCATCTGGCTGAACAGTGCCACCGCCTGCTTCCTGGCCTCGGCAGGAGTGACCTCGGTACCGGACTCGCGACCGTCCTCGATCACCATGGCCGCGATGGTGTCGAAGTAGTCGTCCAGGCCCCGGCGGTACTCGGCTTGAGCGGCGGCGCCGTGGCGGCCGGCGTCGGAGACGAGGGCGGCCGACGGACACCCGGCCTCGGGGTGGTCGCGATGCTCGGCGTCGACGTAGTGATCGATCATGTCGTGCAGGGCCGCGCGAGCCGAGCGCGGATGCGCCGAGCGGATGGCGTCGAGCGTCGCCAGCGAGTCGGTGAAGCCCCGGCGCAGGACCTCGACGGCGAGGTCGCCCTTGGAGGCGAAGTGGTTGTAGAAGCCGCCATGGGTCATGCCCGCCGACTTCATCAGCGCTTCGATGCCCATGCCGTCGATGCCGCGCAGCCGGAATCCCGCGCCGGCCGCGGCCAGGATCCTCTCGCGGTTGAGCCGCTTCTGCTCGCGTGTGACGCGGGGCATGTCGACCACCTGTACGGACGAGGACTCTCCTGGACGCGGTCGGAGTCTAGCCCGTCCGATGATGGTCACCATCAAACGGGGCGACCCCGAGGATGTCCGACTTGACGGCGGTGGTCGACGACCGTATTAATGTCATCGATCATTAAAACTGGGAGTCGGCGTGCGGACCTGACACTCCCATCACGAGAAGGACCATCCGACATGACGCTGAATCTGCTCGACGGCGAGGTCGTCCCCAGCTCCGATCCGACGACCCGCGAGCAGGTCGCCCGCTACGAGCGCACCGACGGTCGAGAGGGCGCGACGCTGCAGGGCGCTCCCGTCGTCATCCTGACCACGCGCGGAGCGCGTTCGGGGAAGCTGCGCAAGGTCGCCCTGATGCGCATCGAGCGCGGCGGCGTCTACGCCGTCGGCGCCGCCGCGGGCGGCCAGGCCCGCAACCCGAGCTGGTTCCACAACCTGGTGGCCGACCCGACGGTGCAGCTGCAGGACGGCCCCCACCGATCGCTGATGACCGCCCGCATCGCCGACGGTCCCGAGCGAGAGGACTGGCTCGCCTACGTCGACGAGCTCTACCCGTTCTTCAGCGACCTGCGCGAGCGCGCCGCCGAGACCGGCGACCGCGAGGTACCGCTGGTTCTGCTCGAACCCGCCACGACCTGACCGTCCTCCCGGCGAAGAGGTGGTAGGTGACGTCGGGATGGGCGAGCAGGTTCGCGTGCCGGTCGGTCGCCGCACCTCCGGCGCCGCTGCACAGGTGGGATCGGGTCGGACGCCGCGCCGCGCTCACTGCACGGCGATGACCGTCGGGGCATGCTCGGGCGACGAGATGTTCAGGCGACGAGCTCGCCGCCGTCGACGACGATGTCGGCACCGTAGACGAAGCTGCTCCGCGGTGAGGCGAGGAAGGTCACCGCGGCAGCGAGCTCGTCAGGGTCGGCGAGGCGCTGGGCCGGGAGCCCGGCGGCGATCGCGGCCTTCATCTCCCGGGCGTCCTCGCCGAGGATGTCGAACATCGGGGTGTCGGTGGGACCGGGGGAGATCGCGTTGACCCGGATGCCGCGTCCGCGGAGCTCGTTCGTCCACGTGCGCGCGTAGGCCCGGACCGCGGCCTTCGACGCGCCGTACGCGCCCAGGCCCGCCATGCCGTTGGTCGCCGCCGTGGAGCTGGTGAGGATCACCGACGCGCCGTCGTTGAGCAGGGGCAAGGCCTTCTGGACGGTCAGCACGACCCCCTTGACGTTCGTGGCGAAGACCCGGTCGTGCGCCTCCTCGGTGAGCTCCTCCAGTGTGGCGAGGTGGTTCACGCCGGCGTTCGCGAACAGCACGTCGAGACCCAGCCCGCGCTCGCGCACCCGCTCGTAGAGCCGGTCCACGTCGGCGGCGATGCTCACGTCGCCCGGGACCGCCGTGGCATGAGCGTCGCCGCCGATGGCGGCGACGGCCTTCTCCAGCTTCTCCGGGCGCCGCCCGGTGACGAACACGTGGGCGCCCTCGGCGGCGAAGCTCCGCGCCGCGGCCAGTCCGATCCCGGTGCTGCCGCCGGTCACGACGGCCGTCCTGCCCTCGAGAAGTCCCATGACCCGACCTTTCTGTAGCGATCACTGCGGAACTCGACCGTAGCACGTTTCGCATCGATCACTGCAGAAGTCGGGCTCAGGCGAGGGGCCACTGGCGCAGCACGGCGTCCGCGATCGCCTGGAGGTCCTCGCGGGCGACGCCGCTCGCGGCCTGCACGGCCAGGCCGTAGCCCACGGTGGTGACCAGGCGCGCGAGCAGCCCGGGATCGGCGCCCGCCGGGAGGTCGCCTTCCGTGACGGCGCGGTCGAACCGCTCGTGCAGGAGCGTGTAGCCGTCGTCTCGCCAGGTGATCAGCAGATCGCGGGCCCCTCGACTGCCCTCGCCCGTGGCGAGGGCGCCCTGGACGCCGAGGCATCCGTGCGGATCGCCGTCCGCGGTGGTCGTCGAGATGGTGCCGGTGAGGACCGCTGCGGCGACCTCGAGGGCGGTCGGTTCGTCCAGCGCTCGGCGCAGATAGGCGCTCTGCCTCTCGGTGTAGCGGGTGAGCACCTTGGCGAACAGCTCCTCCTTGTTGCCGAAGGCCGCGTACATGCTGGTGGTGGAGATGCCCATCGCGCGGGTCAGGGTTGCCAGGCTCGCCCCCTCGTAGCCCTGCTCCCAGAAGACGCGCAAGGCGCGTTCGAGGGCCGCATCGGCGTCGAAGGCGCGCGGGCGCCCGGTCCTGCGCGGTTGCTCGGTCTCCACCGCTGCAGGCTACGCCTTCTGCAGCGATCGATGCGGAAGGTGCTCGTCGTGCATCGATCACGTCGACGATCGGAGAGGGTGCTCAGGGCCCGCTCCTGCGCCGCCGAGGTCACCAACGGGCCCATGTCGCAGCAGCGCGTCCCGTCACCCGTGCGCAGGGCGACGGCACGGTCCTTGATCCTCGCGACCAGCTCGTCGGCGATGTCGCCCACCGCGACCAGCGCCGGGATCGCCATGCACCGCTCGCCCGCCGAGCCGAACCCGGCGTCGACCGCCTGGTCGGCGGCGCGGTCGAGGTCGGCGTCGGGCAGTACCACCATGTGGTTCTTGGCCCCGCCCAACGCCTGCACGCGCTTGCCGTGCTCGGCGGTGATGATCGCGGCCAGCTCGCCCGCGCGCTCGTCGAGCAGCTGACGGAAGGTGAACAGGATGCGGGTCCGCTTGGCCGGCGAGGTGTCCCGCCAAGCCGGGAACGCCACGTCGGCGGCGTCGACCAGAGTGTGACGCAGGATCTGCTCCATCTCGTCGAACTCGGCCTGGCCGCAGATCAGCGGCGGCGCCACCTGCACGACGACGTCGCGCGGTCGTCCGGGCGGCAGTGGCGGCGGGCGGCGCCGTGAGCCCGGCATTCGGAACCACCCTCACTTGTCATCGGTACGCGGTGGAGCTAATCTCCACATCGGCAACCACCAGACGGTTGGTAGATAGCTCGACCGCTGCCGGCCACCTCACGCACCCATCTGCGCCGACCTCACCCAGCTGTGGGTCTCCGGTGACCCTGCACGGGCCGGTCTCGCCGTGGCGCATCCCGACGACGACGTCAAGGAGGACGGACGCATGTCTGATCCGCGCTTCGAACCTGGGTCCGCTCAGGGAGTGCCCGCCGCCGACGGGCATACCGCCGCGATCGACATCGACGCGCGCATCGACGCGATGCCACGCGTCGGGCTCAGTGCTCTCGGTGGCACCGGTCTTCTCCTGTGTTACTTCTTCTCGAACTACGACATCACCGTCCTCGCTCTCGTCGTGCCCGCGTTGCTCCGCGAGCTGCAGGTGAGCGTGCTGGATCTCACTCATCCGGTGGTCTGGAACCTCGTCGGCTACTGCGTCGGCGCCTACGCCTTCGGGCGCGTGGCGGACAGGTTCGGTCGGCGGCGCGGCCTCGTGCTGACGATCTTGGTGCTCGGGCTCGGCGGCGGACTCAGCGCGCTGTCCTGGGACCTCGCGTCGTTCACGTTCTTCCGCTTCCTCGCCGGATGCGGCATGGGTTCGGTGCTCGCCCTGTGCTCGACCTACATCGGCGAGATCGCACCCAAGAACAAGCGCGGTGCGTACCTGGTGAAGCTCTACACCGTCCAGGCGGTGCTGCTGATCGCTGTCGGCTTCGCGTCGCTCCCCATCCTCGCGAGCTCGCCCACGTACGGCTGGCGCATCCTGCTCGCCTTCGGAGGCCTCGCCCTGCTCGCCTTGTTCATGATCAACGGTCGCGGTCTGCACGAGTCGCCGCGGTGGCTCCACGCCGCTGGTCGGACGCGCGAGGCGGAGCGCCTCCTGCTGGCGATGGAGCGGCGCGTGCGTTCGACGCCGGGAGTGCAGGCCGCGGCGGCGCGGCAGGACGGCGTCGAGGTTCCGGACGTGGCGCCTGCCGATCCCGGGACCGAGGCGCGGGCGGACCAGGCGATGCCCACGCTGGCGCTGTTCCGGCCGCCTTACCTGCGGCGTATGTCGATCATCCTTGGGTTCTGGTTCATCTACTACATCGCCGTGTACGGCTTCCTCAGCTACACCCCACTCCTGCTGGAGAGCCTCGGTGCCAGCCCGTCGGGCGCGCTCTTCGTCACCGTGCTCGGTCGGCTCGTCACCATCATCGTTCCGCTCCTCATGATGGCTCTCATCGAGCGCATCGAGCGCCGCACCCTGATCGTGATCGGCACTCTCATCATGGCGGCGGGCCTGCTCGTCCTGCTCGTGCCGCTCGGTCAGGTCGCGGTGAGTGCCGGCGTACTGCTGATCAACTTCGGGATCAACTTCGTGGTGATGCCCGCCTTCATCTACACGGCGGAGATCTTCCCGACCCGCGCCCGGGGCACCGCCTCCGCGATCGGTGACGGTCTGGGCCACCTCGGCGGCGCGGTCGCCCCCCTCGTCGTGCTCCCGGTACTGGTGGGGTTCGGTGGCGCAGCGGCCGTCTGGGTGCTCACCGGCCTGACCTTGCTCTCCGGATTGATCGTCACCTTCGGTGTGCGGACGCGCAACCGATCGCTCACCGAGATCGCATCGTGAGCCCGAAGGACTACGAGGGATGTGCCCTCCCCGGGTCCCGGGCGATCCGTTGCACCGGCTGGAGAACGTGATCGTGGGGATGTCGAGTGGGAGCCGGCGGTTCAGGGTGGGGTTGCCCCCCGACGACCGCACCGGACAGACTCGGGGTATGGAGTTGGCGCAGCTGCGTTGTTTCCTTGCCGTCGCGGAGGAGCTGCACTTCGGCCGAGCCGCCGCACGCCTCCATCTGACGCCGTCACCGGTGAGCCGAGCGGTGAAGGACCTCGAACGGGATATCGGCACCGGTCTGTTCGTCCGCCACTACCACCAGGTCGAGCTCACGCCGGCCGGGAGGCATCTCGCGAACCGGGTGGCCGCATTGCTGCCCGAGATCGATCGCCTCGGGCCCGACACCCTCGCCGTCGCCAGGCGGCACCTCGAGGTGCGGGTGGGCGGAGCGCACCTCGCCCCGTCCGAGGTACTCGACGACGTGCTGGCGTGTGCGGGGAGGACCTTCCCCGAGGTTCGGGTGAACGTCGTGGTCGGACAGTCGACCGAGCTCCTGGCGGACCTCCGCCACGGCACGCTCGACGTCGCCGTCGTGCATGTGCCGATCGACGATCCGGATCTCGACGTGCTGGAGATGGCCTCCTACACCGTCGACATCGCCATGCGACACGACGACGACCTAGCCGAACGGCAGGAGATCGGCGTGTCCGAGCTGGCCGACCGGACGGTCGTGCTCGTCAGCGACTCGGTGCAACCGGTCGTGATGAGGTGGATGAAGGACTGGATGACCGCCGCCGGGATCACCAGACTCGTCCACCAGCCCGACGCCGACCTGGTCAAGCTCGTCGAGCACGTGCGGAGGACCGGATCGGTCACCCTGACCGGGTCCCAGGCGTCGGGCGCGGGCAGGCGGCTCTTCGAGGGCCCCGACTTCGCCCTGGTGCCCCTGGCGAACGGGCCGGTCGTCAAGGTCGGGGCGGCCTGGCTGCGCAGACGGGCGGAGGAACCCGTCGTCGCGCGCCTGCTGGCGGCGCTCCGCGCTCACCACGAGGAGTCGGGCGCGGTGGTCGCACCGGCGTAGGCTCGACCCTGTTGACTGGTCGTGCGTCGGGCGTCTCCGACGTCCTGAAGCGGACTCGTCACCTCGACCTGCCCGCCGACCGGGTCCGGACCGGTCGGCCGACGGCGGCTCCGGGGCAGCGGGATCGGGTCAGGCCCGGTCGAGCCGATCCCAGAACTCGGTCAGGGCACGGGCCGCGGGTCGGGGGTTCTCGACCGGCCACCAGTGGCCGACGCCGGCGAGCTCGGCGATCTCCGCCCCGGCGGCTCGCGCCGCGGTGCGGTGCTGGTCGACGTCGCCGCTGGCGGCGGAGACGTCCTCCATCGCGATCAGGGCGAGCCCCGGACGCCGAGCAGCGGCGGAGAGGCCGCGACCGGCCTCCGCCATCACGGGCTGGGCCGCAGAGCGCAGCAGGGTCAGCACGGCCGCGCCCATCCCGTCGTCCATGCCGGCGGCCACGCGCACGGCCGTCGGCCCGGTCATCCCGATCCCCTCGACGACAGCGAGGCGGTCCTGCAGGGAGCCGCCGAACACCTGCTTCACCGACTCCTCGCCCGCGCCCTCCTGCTGCCACACCTGGGCCCGCTCGTGCCAGACGTAGTCCGGTGCGAAGACGCCGAGCGCGTCGGAGGCCCAGCTGCGGATCAGGTCCGGGCGCGTCATCGCGATCTGCGCGACGTGGAGGCCGCCCCAGTCGTGACCGACGAGGTCGACGGGCGTGGCGAACTGTTCGAGCCGGGCGGTCAGCCAGTCCCGGTAGCCGTCGACGGTCGCCGAGAAGTCCGCCGGGGCGGGGACGCCGAAACCCGGCGGGGACAGCGTGACGGCGTCGACCCGGCCGAGCTCGGCGAGCAGCGGACCCCACACGGCAGCGTTCTCGGGGTTGCCGTGGACCAGGACGAGGGGGGTGGGGGTGGACATCGGAGCTCCCGACTCTAACTTGCGTGTAAACATGCAAGTAAGTGTAGCGGAGTCGAGCCCCGTGGCAAGCCCCGTGACGAACGGGCGAGAGGTCAGGCGCCGAACGCGGCGCGTACCGTCCGCACGGCCTCGCGGAGGACGCCGGACACGTCGTCGACCGGGGGAGTGGCGATGAGCTGCAGGCTCGTGCCGCGCAGAAGCGCCATGACGACGGCCCCGGCCGCGTCGGGGTCCGTGTCGGACCGGACGGAGCCGTCGGCACGCCCGCGCCGGATGACGTCGGCCAGGAACCGGCGGAAGCCCTCGTCGCGCTCGGCGAACAGCGGGGCGACGACCGGGTCCGCCGCGACGGCCTCCATCCACAGCTGGAGGAAGGCACGGGTGGTGGGCGCCCGTCGGGCCACGGCCTGCAGATAGGTCTCGACGATCGCGAGGAGGTGGCCGAGGCCGTCGTCGGCCGACTCGGGCAGGCCGAGGCGCTGGGCCCGGTCCAGGACCGCCTCGATCAGCCGTTCACGGCTGCCGAACTGGTGGTAGACGATCCCGCGGCTGTAGCCCGCCGCCTCGCCCACCTGGGCCAGCGTGACCGACCGCGATCCCGTGGCGGCGATGAGGGCGGTCGCGGCCTCCAGGACGCGTCGCTCGGTCTCCGCGCGTCGTTGTTCCTGGGTTCGTCTCGGGGGAGTCTCGCTCACCTGTCGCAGTCTGCCGGTCGGCTCGGAGGGTCCGGACCAGGGTGACGCGTACGGCTCCGCCCGTGGACGGAGGGCGGGTGTTCCCGACGTCACCGATCGGGTGGCCCGGGGTGCGTGCCACGACATTTCTGTACTACCGTACAGATTGTGGATGGCCGCCGTTCCCGCAGCGCACGGACCCGTGCGGTGCTGCTCGATGCCGCGGTGGAGATCATCTGCACCGAGGGGGTCGCCGCCGTCACCCAGCGGGCGGTGGCCGCCAGAGCGGGCACCTCGTTGGCCTCGACGACCTACCACTTCCCGAAGGCCGACGACCTCCTGGTCGCGGCCTTCGAGCAGACGAGCAGTCGCACACTCGACGACATCCGCCTGCTGGGCGCGGAGGTGACCGCCGGTCGTACGTCGCTCCTCGACGCGGCCATGCAGCTCGTCGGTCGGGCTCCCTACGGCACGCGCCTGCCTGCGGACGGCGTCATCCAGCTGACGCTGAGCGCGGCCCACAACCCCCGGCTGCGGCCGATCGCCGACGCGTTCGTCGACCGGTTCTCCGCGACGCTCGCGCCGCTCGTGGGGGGCCCGGCGGAGGCTCGCACCCTCGTCCGCGCGCTGTCCGGGCTGATCCTGCACGAGATGGCCCGCGGCGCCGCGGAACCCACGGAGACGATGCGGCACGACGTCGCACGGCTCTTCCACGCCTTCGGTATCTCCGACCACGACACTCAGGAGTGAGGATGTCCACCACAACCGCCACCACCACCGCGTGGCCCACGGGACGGTCCGGCCACGGCGCCGTGCTCGCCCAGTTCGGCGGCGGCCGCGCCGACCTGATGCGGTGGGCCCTGACCACCGGCGACCCGCTCGCCGACGCCGTGGTCACCGAGATGCACGAGCTCGGCATGCAGGCCACCCGACCGCTCCTGGCCCAGGGCATCCGCGACGGCCTGGACTCCCTCGACGACCCGCCGCCCGCGCTCGTCGCGCTGCTGCGTCAGACGGAGACGCCGCCGGCCTATGTGGACGACCACCTGCTCGACGAGCTCTCCCGGCCGTACTTCAGCATGCCGACGCCGGTCCACATCCTCTCGCTCAGCGCAGGCGCGCTGGTCCGGGTCTACGAGTCGCCCTCGATCGCGAAGGTGCTCTCCACCACCGGGCGGCTCGTGGACCGCGCCGAGCGCCGCCTCACCGAGACCGGGACCTGGGTCACCCAGGCGATGCTGCCGGGCAACCTGCGCCGCGGGAAGCCCGGATACGTCGCGACCCTCGATGTCCGGATGCTGCACGCGCACATGCGCAAGCTGGCGCTCGACCGTGGGTACGACAGCTCGCTGGACGGCGTTCCCATCAACCAGGTCGACCTGGCGCGGACCTGGATGGACTTCACGCTGACCGCCTTCACGGCCGAGGAGCTGCTCGGCTTCGGTCTGACCGGGCGCGAGCTCGACGGCCTCTACCGCTACTGGTGGTACGTCGCCCACCTCCTCGGCATCGACGCGCGGCTGGTCGAGGGCATCACCGGGAACGAGGGTGCCCGTCGGGTCGACGGCCTGCTGCAGGCGGTGACGGGACCGGTGTCCGACGACTCCGCGCGGCTCGCCGACGCGACCCTGGACTCGATCGCCTCGCTCCTGCAGGGCTTTCTCCGGCTCCCACCGCGGCTCACCCGGCCTGCGCTGGACGCGCTCACCCGACGTATCCACGGTGTCCCGATGAGCCAGGACCTGCGGATCGACCCGGCGCCCGTCGCCGACGCCCTGCTCACCCCGGCGGTCGCGGGGTTCCGCACCGCCCGGGCGGCGCGCCGGAGGTCGCCCGAGAGGTGGGAGGCGGCGATCGACGCGAACATCGCAGGCGAGCGCGGGCGGACGTCCGCTCCCGGTGAGGCCACCGCCTACGAGCGCGGCGCCACCGGCTCGGACGACTGAGCTCGCCGAAGGGATCAGGCCGGGCCCGCGCCTCACACGAGCGCGGCGCGGCGGCGAGCCGTCGCCTGCCTGGATCGCCTGCAGTGCACTGTGGACGGCGCACTCCGGGCTCAGCTGCACCGACTCGGGGAACGCTCGGAGGTTCGACACAAGCGCTTGACTTAGGTAAGCCTACTGATACTGTCCGAATTCGTGTTGATGTCGTCGAGGACGGTTGTTGCCGCGCTGATCGCGTCGGCAGTGTTGGCTCTAACGGGGTGTGGCGGCGGAGGTGCCGGTCAGAGCGAGGCGAGTCCTCCACCCGCCGACGCGGCGTACCCGGTCACGATCGGCCACATCTACGGATCCACCGTCGTGCCGGCGGAGCCACATCGGGTGGTGACGGTCGGCTCCACCGACCACGACACCGTCCTGGCACTCGGGGTGACACCGGTCGCCGTGAGCGCGTGGCGGGGAGCTGCCTTCCATCCGTGGAACGAGGGGAGCGTCGGCTCCGCACGCCCGGTCGAGCTGTCGGACCAGTCGACTGCCATCAACGTCGAGGAGGTCGCAGCGCAGAGGCCGGACCTCATCATCGCCATCTGGTCGTCCATCACGCAGGCGGAGTACGACCAGCTGTCGAGGATTGCTCCGGTGGTCGCGCCGGACTCGGCTTACCCGGTGTTCGGCGCTCCTTGGCAGGCGACCACCCGGACGGTGGGCAAGGCCCTCGGGAAGTCGGCCGAGGCGGAGAAGCTGATCACGGACACGGAAGGAGCGATCGCGACAGCCAAAGCGGCCAACCCGACCCTGGCGGGCAAGAAGGTGCTGATCGCGGCGGACTTCGGGGCGGGCGAGCTGTATCCGACACCGCCGACCGACGTCCGCTACGGCGCCCTGACCGGCTTGGGCATGGACTCCACCGTGCCAGGTCTGGCGGACGTGTCGACGCTCAGCTTCGAGGAGTCCGGCAAGCTCAACGCCGCGGACGTCCTCGTCTGGATCACGATCCCGGGGGCGACGGTCCAGCAGAACCCGGCCTACCTGGCCCAGCCCGTCCACACGAACGGTCGTGACGTGTTCACCGACGCCGACCAGGGTCTCGCCCTGACCTACTCGACCGTGCTGAGCATCCCTTACACGCTCCAGAAGCTCGTCCCCCAGCTGACCCTGGCCGCCGACGGGGACCCGGCCACTCCGGTCGCCGCAGCCTGATCCGTCCCGACGGTGGGTGGGCCGAGGTCCACCGAGGCCCACCCACCGTCCTTCGTCATGCCCGACCTCTGTCCAGTTCCGTGCCTTCGGGAGCAGCATGCCGCTGTTCACGGAAGGAGTGTTTCTTGACCTCGGATGTCGACCTCATGGACGCCGCAGCGGTGATCGAGGGTGAACAAGTCCGGATCGTGGATATCACCAACGGCGCCGGGCTGGTCACCGACGCGATCGTCGGTGAGCGCGGCAGTGGCGACGAGCTTCGGCAGGTGGTCGCGGAGCCGATCGATGAGGACCCTGGGACCGTTGATCCCGAGGAGTGGACCCGGTTGCCCCAGGAGCACCGGGAGGCGTGGAGCGTCGCCGCGCAGATCGAGATCGAGGGATCGGACTCGGATCCTCGACCAGGAGTTCGACCTCGCCCTCCTGCAGCACGCACCCGCCTCCACCTCCACCTCGACGTCGACATGATCGCCGAGGATGAACGGCTCGCCGCGGTCGCCGCGGACGTGTCTGCGATGTCCGACGCCGACGGTGCGACCGAGCCGGCGACGGGCGGCGCGTCGTGACGGTGGCAGCTGGGGCCGGCTGGCCCGAGGAGTTCGTGGCGCGCTACGTCGCCGCCGGTGTCTGGGGCGAGCGGACCCTCGGCGGGCTGCCGCGGGAGTGGGCCGAGCGCGCGCCGCGAGACCTCGCGCTCGTGTGTGACGGGGACCGGATCGACTACGGCGAGCTGGACCGCCGGGTCGACGCGATGGCCGAGGGGCTGCTCCGCACGGGCATCGGCGCGGGCGACGCCGTCGTGCTGCACCTCCCCAACAGCGTGGAGTTCGTGGTGATGCTCTTCGCGCTCACCCGGATCGGCGCGCTTCCGGTCCTCGTGCTGCCGGGGCACCGCAGGTCGGAGGTGTCCCACGTGGCCGCGGTGAGCGGGGCGGTCGCCTACGTGATCCCGGACCGTTACGAGGGCTTCGACTACCGGGCGCTCGCCACCGAGGTACGAGCAGACCTGCCACGCCTGCGGGAGGTGTTCGTCGTCGGGGAGCCCGGCGACCATCGCGACCTCTCCGAGGTGCCGGTGTGGGGCGCGGACCCGGTCCCCGACGCGGCGCGGGCCGCGGATACGGCCCTGCTGCTGATGTCCGGCGGGACCACCGGCAGGCCGAAGCTGGTTCCTCGGACGCACCGCGACTACGTGTACAACGCCGAGGCGACGGCCGAGGTGTGTGGTCTGACGTCGGCGGACGTCACGTTGTCGGTGCTGCCGATCGGGCACAACCTGCCACTGGCCTGTCCGGGGGTGCTCGGCACGCTCGCTGTCGGGGGCACCGTCGTGCTCGCGCGCTCGGGCTCGCCGGAGACCGCCTTCGCCCTGATCGAGCGGGAGGCCGTGACGTTCGCGGCCGTCGTCCCGCCGCTGGCGCGGCTCTGGGTGGAGGTCGCGGCCGAAGTCGGCGCGCCGCGCGGGCTGCGGTCGCTCATGGTCGGGGGCGCGCGCTGTGACCGCGCGCTCGCCGAGTCGATCGGCCGCGCGCTGGGCTGCAGGCTGATCCAGTCCTTCGGAATGGCCGAGGGACTGCTGACCCACACCCGCCCGGAGGACGGGACGGAGCTCGTCGTCGGGTCGCAGGGGCGCCCCCTGTCCCGGTTCGACGAGCTGCGGGTGCTCGGTCCGACCGGCAGGCCGGTCCCCGCGGGCGAGGTCGGGGAGCTGTGGACCCGTGGGCCGTACACGATCCGCGGGTACCACCGGGCGCCCGAGTACAACGCGCTCGCCTTCGACGCCGAGGGCTTCTTCCGCACCGGCGACCTGGTGCGCGTCCTCCCGACCGGGCACCTCGTCGTCGAGGGGCGGGTCAAGGAGGTCGTCAACCGGGGCGGGGAGAACGTCTCGGAGACGGAGCTGGAGGAGCACCTGCTCGAGCACCCGGACGTCGCGCGCGCCGCCGTCTTCGGTGGCCCGGACGCCGACCTCGGCGAGGTCGTGTGCGCCGCGGTGGTCCTCGCGGACGGGGTCGAGAAGCCGCTCCGCCTGAAGGACGTCGCCGCGTACCTGCGCTCCCGCGGGCTCGCCCGGTTCAAACACCCCGACCGCCTGTATCTCGTGGACGACCTGCCGCTCACCGCCGTCGGGAAGGTCGACAAGAAGGCACTCGCGCACACCGTGACGCCCACGTGAGGAACGCATGAGCACCGGCACCGACGCACGCAGGGAACTGTTGGCCCGACGACTCGCCGCGGCAGGTCTGGCCCGGACCACCGCCGCTCCGCGGGTGCGCGAGCGCCACGGGCGCACGGACTTCCCGCTGTCGGCGGCGCAACACCGGGCCTGGCTCCGTCAGCAGATCCGACCCGACAGTGCGGCCGACAACCTGGGCATCGAGATCGGGTTCGAGGGCGAGGTCGCCGAGGACGAGCTGGCCGCGGCGTTCCGGGCGGTGGTGGGTGCCCATGAGGTGCTGCGCACGACCTACCACGAGGGCCCGGACGGGCCGGTCCAGCGGGTCCACCCGGACCTCGGCTGGGACGTGGAGCGGGCCGACCTGCGCGGAGGCCCGGGGGAGGGCTCGGACCCGGCGGCGGCGCTGCTCGCCCGGCCCTTCGACCTGAGCGTCGAGGGGCCGTTGCGGGTGATGCTGGTCAAGGAGTCCGACACACGGCTGACCGCGGTCGTCGTGGTGCACCACATCGCCTGGGACGGGCCGAGCTTCGCGGTTCTCTGTCGCGAGCTCGAGGAGCACCTCGGGGGGACGCCCCCGTCGCCCCGACCGGTTCAGGTCGCCGACCTCGCGCTCGAGCAGGAGCCGCCGCGGGATGCGGACCTGGAGTTCTGGCGGTCTCGGCTGGGCGAGCCCGCGGAGCCGCTGTTCTCGGGCCTGGCTCCGCAGGAACGGGGCGCGGACCCCGAGGCCGGGCAGCGGGTGGACCGGCGGATGCCCCGCCGCACGGCGGAGGCCGTGCGGGCGGCGGCCCGTGACCTCGACACCACGCCGTACCAGGTCGTCCTCTCGGCGTACAGCGCGCTGCTGGCGCGGATCGGCACCACCGACGACGTCGCCGTCGGCACGGTCGTCCTCGACCGCGAGGACGTGGCAGGCCTGGTCGGGAACTTCACCAACCTGGTGGTCCTGCGCACCGCGGTGCGTCCCGACGACACGTTCCGCGGGCTGGTGGCGAGGACGGCGGCCCGGTCCGCCGAGGCGCGCGAGCACGCCCGGTACCCCTTCGCGCGGCTCGTGGAGGAGCTGGGTCCGGAGCGCGACGGTAGGGGTGGTGTCCTCTTCGACGCGGTGCTGGACTTCCTCGACCAGAACCTCGACGGCCCGGCCCTGCCCGGGTGCCGCACCTGGTCGCGGCGGCTGGTGAACCCCACGGCCCAGCAGCCACTCGTCGTCGAGGTGTTCCTGACCGGGGACGGCCTCGTGGCCGAGGCGACGTTCTCGACCGCCCGGCTGTCGTCGGACGTGGTGTCCGGGCTGCTCGCCGACCTCGAGGCGCTGCTGCTCGCCGCCGCACACGATCCGGAGCGGACCGTCGCGGGGCTGCTCGCCGACCTCGCCGAGCCGCTGTCGGCGCCGCCTGCCCGCGCCGCCGTCCCGCCTGTCGCCGAGGCGCTGCGGGAACGGTTCGCCCGTCGCGGCCGGGCCCCGGCGCTGGTGGCCGGAGACGAGGTCGTCTCGTACGCCGGGCTGGGGGAGCGGGTGGCCGCACTCGCGGCGCGGCTGCGGGCCGCGGGCGTCGGCCCGGAGGACCCGGTGGTGGTCGGGCTGCCGCGCTCGGTGGACCTCGTGGTGGCTCTGCTGGCTGTGCTCGACGCCGGTGCCGTCCTGGTGCCCGTCGACACGGCGTACCCGGCGGACCGGATCCGGGCGATGCTGAAGGACTCGGCGGCGGCGTGCGTCCTCGCCACACCGGAGATCACGGCGAGCTGTCCGGGGGCGGTCGCCCTGGAGGTGACGGGCCCCGCCCCCGTGGTCTCCCCGCCCGTGGTCTCCCCGCTGCCGTCGAACGCGGCGTTCCTCCTGTTCACCTCGGGATCGACGGGCCGCCCCAAGGGGGTCCTGGGCACGTACGCCGGGTTGGCCAACCGGCTGGCCTGGGCGGACGAGCAGTGGCCGGTGCAGCCGGGCGACACCCGGCTCGCCAAGAGCTCGGTCAGCTTCGTCGACGGGCTCACCGAACTGCTCGCCGCCCTGCTGGGCGGGGCGCGGGTGGTCCTGGCGGACGACCGCCAAGCCGTGGACGTGGCGGCGCTCGGGGCGCTCCTGACCGAGCACCGAGTCGCGCAGCTGACGGTCGTGCCGTCGGTCCTCGACGCACTCGCCGAGGTCCGGGACGCGGACTGGACCGGGCTGCGGCGGTGGGTCAGCTCGGGGGAGCCACTCGGTGTGACGACGGTGGCCAGGGCCGCCGCGCTCGCCCCCGGCTCGGTCCTGGTGAACTCCTACGGGTCGTCGGAGGTGGTGGGAGACGTCCTCGCAGGCGAGGTCGCCCCCACGGACGACGAGGTGGCGGTCGGCCGCGCGGTGCCCGGCGCCGAGATCCTGCTCCTCGACCGGTTCCTGCAGCCGGTGCCCGTCGGGCATGTCGGCGAGCTGTACGTCGGGGGCGTGCAGGTCGGTCGCGGGTACGTGGGCCGCGCGGCCGAGACGGCGAGCCGGTTCGTCGCGGACCCCCGTGGGGGCGGGAGCCGGCTGTACCGCACGGGTGACCTCGCCCGTCGCCGCTCGGACGGGCGCACGGTCGTCCTCGGCCGGGCGGACGCGCAGGTCAAGATCCGGGGCGTGCGGGTGGAGCCCGCCGAGGTGGAGGCCGTCCTCGCCGGCCATCCCGATGTCGCCCGCGCCGTCGTGGCGGCCCGAGGTGCGGATGGCGGGACCCGGCTCCTCGGGTACCTGGTGGCCGCCGAGGGGTGTGAGGTCGACACCGACGGGGTGCACCGGTGGCTCCGCGAGCGGCTGCCCACCCAGCTGGTGCCGGCGCGGCTGATCCTCCTGGACCGGCTGCCGACCACCCCGAGCGGCAAGCTCGACCGCCGGGCCCTCCCCGCCCCGCCGGAGCGGCCGACCGCGGCGGTGTCCGGGGGCCGGGAGGGCAGGCTCTGCATGCTGTTCGAGTCGGTCCTCGGGACACCGGTCGGTCCGCACGAGGACTTCTTCGCCGTCGGCGGGCATTCCCTGTCCGCGCTGCGGCTGGTCAACCGGATCCGGGAGGACCTCGGGACGACGCTCACGGTGGCGGACGTCTTCGCGGCGCCGACCCCGGCCGCACTCACCCGACTGCTCGACGACAGACCCGCCGACGCCGCCGCGTTCGCACCGCCACCCCTACGGGCGCGACCAGGCGACGCGCCGATCCTGTCACCGGGACAGCTGCAGATGTGGGCACTCGGCCAGGTCGACGGCGAGTCGAGCGGATACGTCGTGCCGCGGGTCTGGGAGGTCGACGGCCCGCTCGACCCGGCGGCACTGGATGCGGCGCTCGCCGACGTCCTGGGACGGCACGAGGTCCTGCGGACCACCTACCCCGAGACGGACGGCGCTCCGGTCCCCCTGCTCCACCCGGCGGGACCCGGGCTACTCGTGGTGCAGCGGCTCGCAGACCCGGCGGAGGTGGCCGCGACGATCCGCCGCCCGTTCGACCTCGCGACCGAGCTGCCGGTGCGGTGCGGCGTGCTGAGCGCGGCGGCCGACCGGCACGTCGTCGTGCTCGCGGTGCACCACATCGCCGTGGACGAGTGGTCCTACCGGCTGCTGCTCGCCGAGCTCTCCGCCGCCTACGCGGCCCGGCGGTCGGGTCGGGCACCCGACCTCGGACCGGTCCCGCTGCAGTTCGCCGACTTCGCCGCCTGGCAGGCGGAGGTGCTGGACGGCCCGGGTGGGGGAGCCGAGGCGGAACGCCAGCTGCAGTTCTGGGCCGACACCCTGGTCGGGGCCGCGCCCGAGACCACCTTTCCGCCGGACCGCGGTGAGGGGCCCGCGGGCGGTGCGGAGATCGCCTGCGATCTCTCACCGGAGCTCACCGCCCGGCTCGACGCGACCGCCGAGGCGCACGGGGTCAGTCTGTTCATGCTGCTCCACGCCGCCCTCGCGGTGGTGCTGAGCAGGCACGGAGCCGGCGACGAGCCGGTCATCGGGTCCCCGATGTCCCTGCGGCGAGACACCGCGGCGGAGGACATCGTCGGGTACCTGCTCACCACGTTGCCGTTGCGCGTGGACCTCGCGGGCGACCCGACGGTCGCCGAGCTGCTGGCCCGGGTCCGGCACGCCGACCTCGCCGCGTTCGCGCACTCCGACGTGCCGTTCGCGCGGATCGTCGAGCGGGTCCGGCCGGACCGCTCGCACCGCAACCCGCTGTTCCAGGTCGAGCTGGTCGTCCTCCCGAACGACATCGCGCGCAGCGAGCTCGAGCTCTCGGGCGCGGTGGTCCGTCCCACCTGGACGGGCAACGGCGCCGCCAAGTTCGACGTCACCTTCCAGTACTTCCGCAGCACGGGCCCGGACGGACGCACGGAGCTGCGCGGGTCGGTGGAGTACGCCACGGACCGCTACTCCGCGGAGCTGGTCCGAGAGATCGCCGCCCGACTGCGCAGGCTGCTCGAGCAGTTCGCGGACCGCCCCACGGCCCGCATCGGCGAGCTGCGGCTGCTCAGCTCGGGGGACGAGCTGCGGCTGTTGGACCGTCGGATGCCGCTGCCGGTGCGTGCGGACCGTCCGGCCGACCTGGCCGAGGTGTTCGCCCGCGCGGTCGCGGCCCGACCGGAGGAGACAGCGCTGGTCGCAGGCGACGTCCGGCTGACCTACGGCGAGCTGGCGGAGCGCGTCCGGCGGGTCGCGGGGGCGCTGGTGGCCCATGGAGTGGCGCCCGGCGACCGCGTCGCGATCGCCGTCCCCCGATCCGCGGACATGGTCGCCGCGGTACTGGGCGTGACCTGGGCCGGCGCCACCTACGTGCCGCTCGACGTCGCCTCGCCCGCCCGCAGGCTGAACCTGATCCTGGACGATGCCGCGCCGCGCGTCCTGCTGACCACCCGGGACACGGCGGGGACGCTCCCGGAGCAGTCGCGGGGGACGTCGGTCCTGCTGCTTGACGGGTCCGCCGAGGACTCGGACCTGCCGCCCCGGCGCGGCGCCGGACCCGCGTACGTCATCTACACCTCGGGTTCGACGGGCGTCCCCAAGGGCGTGGAGGTCTCCCACGCCGCCGTCCTCGACATGATCGACGCGGTGGGCGCGCGGATGGAGCTCGGGGCCTCGGACGTGTGGACGTTGTTCCACTCCGTGGCGTTCGACTTCTCGGTCTTCGAGATGTGGGGCGCCTTCGGGAACGCGGCGCGCCTCGTGGTCGTCGACGAGGACACCGCCCGCTCCCCGGACGCGCTCTGGCGGTTGATCGTCACCGAGGGGGTGTCGGTCCTGAGCCAGACCCCCTCGTCCTTCCAGCAGGTGGCTACCGCCGAACCGGAGGGCGATGCCGCGGGTTCGCTGCGCTACGTCGTCTTCGGCGGGGAGGCGCTCGACTCGCGCCTGCTCGGGCCCTGGTTCGCCCGGCACGGGTCGGGCTCGCCACACATGGTCAACATGTACGGGATCACCGAGACGACGGTCCATGTGACGTTCCGGGAGATCCTCCAGTCCGACACCGGATCGGCGACCAGCCCGGTCGGCCCGCCGCTGCCCGGCCTGGGCGTTCTGGTGCTCGACGACGCACTGCGGCTCAGCCCGCCGGGGGTGGTCGGGGAGGTCTACGTCACTGGGGGTCAGCTCGCCCAGGGCTATCTCGGCAAGGCGAGCCTGACGGCGACCCGGTTCGTCGCCAACCCCTTCGGCACCGGCGGGGCGCGCATGTACCGCTCCGGGGACCGGGCCCGCTGGACGGTCGGGGGCGAGCTGGAGTTCGCGGGTCGGGCCGACGAGCAGGTGAAGGTCCGCGGGTACCGGATCGAGCCCGGTGAGATCACCGCCGCGCTCCTGCGGCAGCCCGAGGTCGGCCAGGCTGTCGTGGTGCTGCGGGGCCAGGCCGCCGAGCACCCCCGGCTCGTCGGCTACGTCGTGGCGGCGGACCCGTCCGGCGACCGACCGGACGGCGACACGATCAGGGAGCGGTTGCGCGAGTCGGTGCCGGACTACATGGTCCCTGCCGCGGTCGTGGTGGTGGACCGGATCCCGTTGACGCTCAACGGGAAGCTCGATGCCGCGGCGCTCCCCGAGCCGGACTTCGCCGGCGCGTCGACGGGCCGGACCGAACCGGTGACCCCGGCCGAGCGGGACATCCAGGCCGCCTACCTCGAGCTGCTCGGCCTGCCCCGGGCCCCGGGCCTGGACGAGGACTTCTTCATGCTCGGCGGGGACAGCATCCTGGCGATCCGCCTGGTCGCGCGGCTGCGGGAGAGCGGGCTGCGGCTCGACACCCGAGACGTCTTCAGCGACCGGACCATCGCGGCGCTGGCGTCGAGGGTCACGGTGGCCACGGCCCCGGCGCGGGCCCGGACCGTGCGGCCGGTCCCGCTGTGGCACTGGCTGGTCGACCGGGCCCCCGACCCGCGGCGCGGCTGGAGCGCGCGGACGGTCGAGGTCCCCGCCGGGCGTTCGGGGGCCTCGTTGGCCGCCGCGGTGTCGTCGACCGTCGACCGGCACGAGGCCCTGCGCACGGTCCTGCCGCCCGACGGCGCACCGACTGTGCGGCCGATCGACGCCGGTGACGCCCCGGAGGAGACGGCGGCGGGCGAGATCGACGCGGTCGTGGCCCGCACCGCCGCGCGCCTCGACGCCGCGACCGGCCGGATGCTGGCGGTGACCCTGTGCCGGACGGGAACCGAGACCGACCAGCTGGTGGTCGCGGCCCATGAGACGGCGGTCGACACCCGGTCGTGGGAGGTGCTGCTCGCCGAGCTCGAGGCGGGCTGGACCGGCGGCGGTCTCGACCCGGTGGGCGTACCGCTGGCCGAGCACACCGAGGCGCTCGCGGCGCGGGCGACCAGTCGTCGCCACCTGCCGGAGTTCCGCCGGTGGAGCGCCGTGCTGGCCTCGCCGGACGCGCTGGCGACGCTCGACCCCGGCGCGGACGGCGGACCGGCCGCGGTCCAGACCATCGGCCTCCCACCGGTCGAGGGGTCGGACGCGCTGCTCGCGGTGGTGCTGGCGGGGCTCGCCGTGGCCATCCGCGACCTCGGGGCCGGTGGCCTGCTCGCGGACGTCGAGCGGTCAGTGCGCACGGACCCCGCCCTCGCGGGCACCGTGGGCAGGCTGACCGCGGTGTCGCCCGTGTCGCTGGCAGGCACCGGGGAGCCCGCGGCCGTCCTGGCCGCGGCGCGCGAGGAGCTCGCCGCGGCACCCGACTCGGGTCTGGGCTTCGGGCTGCTGCGCTACCTGCATCCGCAGGTCGGCCCCCGGCTCGCGCGGCTGCCCCGTCCCAGTGTGCTGGTCCGGTTCGATCCAGCCAGCTCACCCGCACCCGTGGCGGGCTACCCGCTCGTGGTGTCGGTCAGGCCTCAGTCGGATGTCCGGTTCGAGGGCACCGGGCCGATCACCGCCACCGTGCTGGACCGGCTCGTGACCACCTGGAACCACCTCGCCACGGCCCTCGAGGCCGACCGGAACGGAGCACTCTCGTGACCAGCGACCTGTCCCGGTCCGACGTCGGTGACCTGCCGGTGACGGACCTGCCACTGCTGCCCGCGGTCGCGGCACTGGCCGAGCGGCTGGCTGCCGCGGAGGCCGGGGGCGCGGACCCGGTCGCCGCCGAGGTCGGGGCGGTGCGGGCGCTGACGCTCCACGCGCCCGGGCGGATCGACCTGGACCGGCTGCACCGAGCGGTGGACGCGGTGCTGGCCGCCCGGCCCGGTCTGGCCGCCCGCCGAACCGAGTACGCCCCCGGGCTCTGGTCCCTCGGCGTCGGGGGAGAGACCCCGTCGGCCGCCGAGATCGTGGACGTGCAGGACCCGGCCTCCGCCCCGAGCGACGCGGAGGCGGCGGCCCGCGCCGCGGCGAACCTCGACCCGGGGCGCGGCCTGCTGCTGCGGCTGCTGCTGCAGCGCGGCGATGCCGCGGACCGGCTCGTGGTCCTGGTCCACGAGACCGCGTCCGACGACGAGGGCCTGGTCGTGCTCGCGGAGGATCTCGCGGCGGGGTGCGCGGGCGCAGGCTCTCCGGCCCCCGCCGCGGACGTCCTCGACCTCGTCTCCGCCCAGCGGCAGGCGGCCGCACCGGACGCCGGAGACGTCGAGCACTGGCACCGCCTGTTCGACGGTCTGGACGGGCCCGGCCCGCCCACGGCCGCGGAACCCGCGGCTCTGGTGCGGCGGTTCCCGCAGCCCGGCGGGAGGCCACACCACCTCACCGCCCGAGTGCTGGGTGCGCTCGCGCAGCTCCTCGGTCGGGCGGGCGTCGAGCGGGACGTGCTGGTCACGGTGGACACCGGCCGTCGGGCGGCGGAGCTGGACGCCCGGTTCGCCCGTACCGTCGGCCCGCTGACGGACGCGGTCCCGGTGCGGCTCTCCCCGTCTGGAGCAGGCCTGGCCGAGCAGCTCGCCGAGCCCGAATGGAGCCGGACGGCGCGGCTGGCCGCGCAGCGGCACACGGACGCCGCGGTCGCCGCTGAGCTCGGTGAGCCTGCGGAGCCGTGGGCGGTCGTCGAGCTGCACGCCGCCCCGGACCCCGTGCTGCCGCCCGGCTGGTCGCTGGGGCGACCCACCGTGGCGGTCCGTAGGCCGGTCGGGTCGCTCGTGGTCCAGGTGGTCGAGCCCGGCCCGGGAGCGGAGGCCGAGCTGCGGCTCTCCCACACCGGTGGCGACCAGGCGCTCCTCGAGGAGCTGGCGGACCTGCTGGCAGGCGGCGAGCCCGCCGACCGGGTGGACCACGCGCTCGCGGACCTCACGGCGGAGGATCTCGGCGCCGTCGTCGGCAGCCGCCGGGTCGCTGCGGTCTGGCCGCTCTCGCCCCTGCAGGCGGGCATGTACCTGCAGAGCGTCATGGACGAGCAGCGGGATGTCTACTACTCCCAGACCGTCCTGCGCATGTCCGAGCGTCTCGACCGCGAGCGGCTCGAGGAGGCGTGGCGGGTGCTGCTGCGTCGCCACCCCGCCATGCGGGTCGGGTTCTCGGGTGAGCCCGCCGGCGGGCCCGTGCAGTTCCTTCCCGACCACGTCGACGTGCCGGTGGCCGAGGCCGACCTGCGGGCCGATGCGGATCCCGAGGCCGCGCTGCAGCGGCTGCTCGCCGCGGACCGCGACGTCCGGTTCGACCTGAGCACGCCGCCGCTGATCCGGGCCACCGTGGTCCGGCTCCCGGCGGGGGACGCGCTGGTGCTGACCTACCACCTCCTGCTGTGGGACGGCTGGTCGCGCGACATCCTCTTCCCGGACCTCTTCCGGATCTACCGGGGCACCCCGTTCGACGGCCCACCCCCACCCGGGCCGGAGCGCCACCTGTCCTGGCTGGCCGGGCAGGACCGCGTGGCCGCGCTCGCGGGCTGGCGAGAGTACCTGCAGGGCGTCGAACCGACCCTGCTGGCGCCGAGCACCCGAGGCCGTGAGCTGGTCGTCGCGCAGACCCTGGAGCTCCGGCTGTCCGAGTCCCTCTCGGCGGAGCTCGGGCGCAGTGCGCGGCGCTTGGGTGCCACACCCAACTCGCTGTTCAGCGCGGCGCTCGCGCTGACCCTGGGCTACCGGGCCGGGCGGGCGGGTGTCACCTTCGGGACGACGGTGTCCGGGCGCCCGTCGGCTGTGCCCGGATCCGGGGAGACCGTCGGGGTCTTCCTCAACACCGTCCCGGTCAGAGTCGAGCTGCGGCCCGACGAGACCGTCGCCGGCCTGGTTCGCAGGCTCCACGCGGACCGCGCCGAGCGCGAGGATCTCGACCACGTGGGCCTCGGGGAGATCCAGCAGGAGCTCGGCGGGCGTGAGCTCTTCGACAGCCTGTACTCGCTCCAGAACACGATCAGCGAGGCGGGGTTCGTCGAGTACGCGCAGGAGCACGGCATCGAGTCGATGGACTACCTCGACCACACGCACTTCCCGCTGACGTGGGTCGTGACACCGGGGCGGTCGATCAAGATCAAGCTGGAGTACCGGCCCGACCTCGTGCCGAAGGAGCGGGCGGACGAGCTGCTCGCCGGGTACGCACGGCTCCTCGAGCAGCTCGTCGCGCATCCGGAGACCCCGGTCGGTGCCCTCGACGCGCTACCCGCGGCGGCCCGCACGGCCTTGACCGAGACGGGGGCGGGACGCTCCCACACCATCCCGGACGCGACGATCGCGGAGCTGTTGGGCGAGCGGGCCCGGCTGTGTCCGGACCGCACCGCGGTGGTGTCCGGGTCGGAGCGGCTGAGCTTCGCCGAGCTGGACGCCAGGGTCTCGCGGCTGGCGCGGATGCTGCGGGCGCAGGGTGCGGGCCCGGAGGTCGTCGTGGCGCTCGCGCTGCCCCGGTCCGTGGAGATGGTGGTGGCCCTGTTCGCCGTGCTGCGGGCCGGGGCGGCGTATGTCCCGCTGGAGCTCGAGCACCCGACCGAGCGGCTGCTCGGCATCGTCGCGGACGCGGGGGCGGGCCTGCTCGTCACCGACCGGACGGCTGCGGAGCGCTTCGCGGGGACCGCGGCGGACCACGTGCTCGTGGACGACCCCGGTGTGGCGGGTCTGTCGGGGGAGCCGCTGTCCGCGGTCGAGCTCGGGGACTTCGCGCCGGGGACCGCGGGGCGGCTGGAGCGTCCGGCGTACGTGATCTACACGTCGGGTTCGACGGGTCGGCCGAAGGGTGTGGTGACGCCCTACCGCGGTTTGACGAACATGCTGCTCAACCACCGCGCGGAGATCTTCGCGCCGTCGGTGGAGCTGGCCGGGGACCGGGTGCTGCGGATCGCGCACACCGTGTCCTTCGCCTTCGACATGTCGTGGGAGGAGCTGTTGTGGCTGGTGGAGGGCCACGAGGTGCACGTGTGCGACGAGCAGCTCCGCCAGGACGCGGAGTCGCTGGTCGCGTACTGCGACGCGCAGCGGATCGACTGCGTCAACGTGACCCCGACCTACGCCCACCACCTGTTCGAGGCCGGGCTCCTCGACGCGGGGCCAGGTCGGCACCGGCCGGTACTGGTGCTCCTGGGCGGCGAGGCGGTGCCCGAGTCCATCTGGGCGCGGCTCCGGGCCACCGACGGGACGTGGGGCTACAACCTCTACGGCCCCACCGAGTACACGATCAACACCCTCGGAGCGAGTACGCGCGACAGCGCGACCAGCACCGTCGGCACGGCGATCACGAACACGACCGGACACGTGCTGGACAGCTGGCTGCGGCCGGTGCCCGACGGCGTGCCGGGGGAGCTGTACGTCTCCGGCGTCGGCCTCGCACGGGGCTATCTGGGCCGAGCCGGGCTGACCGCGGCGGCGTTCGTGGCGGACCCCATGGCACGGGGTGGGCGGATGTACCGCACCGGCGACCTGGTCCGTCGCCGTCCGGACGGCAACCTGGACTTCCTGGGACGGGCGGACGACCAGGTGAAGATCCGTGGGTACCGGGTCGAGCTGGGCGAGGTCGAGCACGCCGTCGCCGGGGTCGCCGGGGTGGTCACCGCCGCGGTGGTGACGAAGGAGCACCCGGAGGTCCCCGGCAGGCGCCGCCTGGCCTGCTACGTCGTGGGCGGACCGGGGCCCGCCGCCGTCCGGGATGCGGTCGGGCGCCTCCTGCCGGGATACATGGTGCCCACCCTCTGGGCCGCCGTCGACGCACTCCCCCTCACGGTCAACGGCAAGCTCGACACCGCCGCCCTGCCCGAGCCCACCCCGCTGGCAGCGGCCGCCGCGCGGCCCCCGCGAACCGAGGCGCAGCGCCTGCTCTGCACGGTGATCGCCGAGGTGCTGGGGACGGACACGGTCGCGGTCGACGACGACTTCTTCGCCCTCGGCGGCGACAGCCTCTCCGCGTTGTCGGTGGCCAACCGCGCCCGGAAGGCGGGACTGCGGATCCGTCCGCGGCACGTCTTCGACGCCCGGACCCCGGAGCGCCTCGCCGAGATCGTGAGCCCGAACGAGGCGGATCGGCCCAGGCTGCGGCGCGGACAGGGCCCCGGCACCGGCGTGCTCTCGGCTGGGCAGCGCCAGATGCTCGCACTGCACGGGATCGACGGGGCGAGCGCGGCCTACAACCTCCCGTCGGTCCTGCGTCTGCGGGGCCCGCTCGATGCCGCGGCGCTGACCTCGGCCTGGATCGACATCACCCGGCGGCACGAGGTGCTCCGCACCGTCTACCCCGCGGCGGACGACGGCCGCGACACCGTGGCCGTCGTCCTGCCGCAGGACCCGTCCCCTCGCTGGATCGTCTCGACCGCGGTCCGCGCCGACGAGCTCGACGCCCGGATCGAGGACGAGGTCACCCGCCCCTTCGACCTCGCGGTCGAGCCGCCGATCAGGGTGGCGCTGCTGGCACTCGGCCCTGACGAGCACGTCCTCGTCGTCACGATTCACCACATCGCCGTGGACGAGTGGTCCTGGCGGACGCTGCTCGGGGAGCTGGAGCAGAGCTACGCCGCCCGCCGCCGCGGTGTCCCCGCCGCCCTGCCGACACCGCAGGTTCAGTACACGGACTTCACCGCCTGGCAGGCCGAGTGCCTGGCCGAGGGAACGGCCACCTCCGCCGCGGCTCAGCTCGGCTACTGGAGAGACGCTCTCACCGGGGCCCCGACCCTCTCGACCTTGCCGCCGGTCCGGCGCAGGCCGCCGTCGCCCTCGGGGCGGGGCGCGACGACCCCGCTGGAGATCGGCCCGGACCTGACCGCCGCGCTGCACGGGCTGGCCCGCGGGCACGACGTCACCATGTTCATGCTCCTCCACGCCGCGGTCACCGTGCTGCTCGCCCGCCACGGCGAGTCCACCGACGTGGTCGTCGGCAGCCCGGTCTCGCTCCGGCTCGATCCGGCGTTGGAGGACTCCGTCGGCTACTTCCTCAACACCGTCGCACTCCGCGTCGACGCCCGTCCGGACCGGTCCGTCGCGGAGCTGCTGGCCGCGGTGCGGGCAGTGGACCTCGAGGCCTACGACCGGCCGGACCTCCCGTTCGCCGACGTCGTCGCGGCGGTCGCACCGGAGCGGACGCCCGGTGTCACCCCGCTCTTCCAGGTGATGCTCGTCTGCCTCTCCGGCGACGCGGACTTCGCGGCCCCCGTGCTCGACGGCGTCGAGGTGGAGGTCGACGGGGGCGGCACGGGCACCGCCAAGTTCGACGCCTCCTTCACCTTCCGCGACTCGCCGGACGAGCTGACCGGCTACCTGGAGTACTCGACGGACCTGTACGACGAGGAGACGGCGCAGCTCTTCGCCGCTCGACTCGTCACGGTGCTGCGTGCCTTCGCCGCGGCACCCACCGAGCCCGTGGGCGCGATCGACGTGCGGTCCGCGGCCGACCGAGAGCGCGAGCAGGCGAGGACCACCGCGTCCGAGCTCGCGGTGCCGGACGCGACGATCGCGGAGCTGCTGGGCGAGCGGGCCGCGACCTGTCCCGACCGGACGGCGGTGGTGTGCGGCGCGGAGAGCCTGACCTTCGCGGAGCTCGACGCCCGGGTCTCGCGGATGGCACGGCTGCTCCGCTCCCGGGGGGCAGGCCCGGAGGTCGTGGTGGGGATCGGGCTGCCGCGGTCGGCGGCCACGGTGGTGGCGCTGTTCGCGGTGCTCAGGGCGGGCGCGTCCTATCTGCCGTTGGAGCTGGAGCATCCGACGGAGCGTCTGGTCGACCTGGTCGGGGACGCGGGAGCGACGCTGCTGGTGACCGACGAGGACTCGAGCGCGCGCTTCGCGGGGGTCGAGGCCGACCTCGTACTCGTCGACGATCCCGCGCAGGCGGAGCTGTCGGGCGAACCACTGTCCCCGGATGAGCTCGGAGACTTCGCACCCGGTGTGGCGGGCCGCCTGGACCGCCCCGCCTACGTGATCTACACATCGGGTTCGACGGGGCGGCCGAAGGGCGTGGTCACGCCGTACCGAGGCCTGACCAACATGCTCGCCAACCACCGCACGCAGATCTTCGCGCCGACGGTCGAACTGGCGGGGGACCGGGTGCTGCGGATCGCGCACACCGTGTCCTTCGCCTTCGACATGTCGTGGGAGGAGCTGTTGTGGCTGGTGGAGGGCCATGAGGTGCACGTGTGTGACGAGAGGTTGCGGCAGGACGCCGAGGAGCTCGTCGCCTACTGCGACGCGCAGCGGATCGACTGCGTCAACGTGACCCCGACCTACGCCCACCATCTGTTCGAGGCCGGGCTGCTCGAGGACGGCCCCGGCCGCCACCGCCCACCGCTGGTGCTGCTCGGCGGTGAGGCGGTGCCGGAGAGCATCTGGGGCCGGCTGTGCGACACCGAGGGGACCTGGGGCTACAACCTGTACGGCCCCACCGAGTACACGATCAACACGCTCGGCGGGAGCACGCGCGACAGCGCCACCAGCACGGTCGGGTCGGCGATCGCCAACACGCGCGCCCACGTCGTCGACCCGTGGCTGCGGCCGGTACCCGACGGCGTGCCGGGGGAGCTGTACGTGTCCGGCGTGGGGTTGGCCCGGGGCTACCTCGGACAGCCCGGTCTGACGGCCGCGTCGTTCGTGGCGGACCCGTTCGAGCCGGGCGGGCGGATGTACCGGACCGGGGACATCGTGCGCAGGCGGCCGGACGGCAACCTGGACTTCCTGGGTCGGGCGGACGACCAGGTGAAGATCCGGGGCTACCGGGTCGAGCTCGGCGAGGTGGAGCGGGCGCTGGCCGCCGTCCCCGGCGTCGTCACCGCGGCGGTGGTGACCCGAGAGCACCCCGAGGTCCCCGGACAGCGCCGGCTCGCGACGTACCTGGTCGGAGACGTCTCGCCGGACGAGGTGCGGACGGCGGTCGCGCGCCGCCTGCCCCGGTACATGGTGCCCACCCTCTGGGCCGCGGTCGACGAGCTGCCCCGCACGGTCAACGGGAAGCTCGACGTCGCCGCGCTGCCCGAACCCACCCCGCCGGCCGCGGCCGAGGCCAGGGCCCCCCGTACCGAGGCCGAACGGATGCTGTGCCGCCTGGTCGCCGAGGTCCTCGGCGTCGACACCGTCGGCCCCGACGAGGACTTCTTCGACCTCGGCGGAGACAGCCTCAGCGCGCTCGCGCTGGTCGCCGAGGCCCGCGCGGCCGGCCTCGCGCTCCGCGCGCGCGACGTCCTGGAGGAGCCGGTGATCGCCCACCTCGCGGGCAGGCTCGGTGCGGCCGAGGCACGTTCCGAGGTCGACCCTGGCGAGGGGAGCGTCGCCCTCACCCCGGACATGCACCGCCTCGCCGCGCGCGGCGGACCGATCACCGGAATGCACCAGGCACAGCTGGTGCGCACCCCGCCCGGCACCACGGTCGCGGCCGTCCACGACCTCTCGGCGGCCCTCCTCGCCGCCCACCCGATGCTGAGGGCAGAGCTCGTCCGCGACGTGGCTGGTGGCTGGAGCCACCTCCACGTGCCCCCGGTGCTCGACACCGCGCCGCCGGTCGATCACCTGGTCGTCCTCGATGCGGACTGGACCGGCCCCCTGCGGGAAGCGGCCACCGCCGCCCGTGCCCGGCTGGACGCCGGCCCCGGAGGGATGTTCCGGCTGATCTGGCTGGATCGGGGGCCGCAGCGGGACGGCCGCCTGCTGGTCCTCGTCCACCAGCTCGTGGTGGACGGCCCCTCCTGGCGGATTCTGCTGGCGGACATCGCCGCGTTCGGGGCGGGCTCGCCGAGAACCACCCCACGCGGACAGTCGTACCGGGCCTGGTCGCGCCGTCGGGGCGCGGATCACGTCGCCACCGGCGAGGCGCCGGTCGACCTGCTTCCGGTCCTCCGCCCACGGAGCCCCGAGGACGTGGTGGGGACCGTTCGCCGGCACGAGGAACGCGGAGCACCGGACAGCGGGACCGCGGTCCTCCAGCGGCTGCCCGCGGCGCTCGGTGTGCGGGTCGACGCCGTCCTCGTGGCCGCGCTCTACCAGGCGTTGGGCGAGCCGGGTCGGGAACACACGTTCCTCGTCGACGTGGTCGGGCACGGGCGAGGCACGGACGGCCTGGCGGATACGGTCGGCTGGTTCGCCACGACGACCACCCTGCGGTCGACGACGGTCGCCGACGACGCCGTCGAGCGGATCCGGGAGATCGACCAGGCACTGCGTGCCGGAGGGGCGGCGCGTCCGGGCGCGGAGGTCGAGTTCGGTTACCTCGGCAGGCTTGCCACGCCCGAGGTCGGAGACTGGCGGGCTGACCCGGAGACGAGCGCCGTGGCGGTGGGCTGGGCACCGGAGATCCGGGCGGGCCACGCACTCACCGTCCACGCCGCCGGGATCGCCGTGGGCGGGGGCACCGCGCTGTCCGGGACCTTCAGCCGGCCCGCGGGCGTTCTCGGCGACACCGCCGTACGCCGGATCGCCCGGCGCTGGATCCACACGTGCGAGGCCTGGGCGTCCACGTTCCTCGCGGAGGAGTCGGTATGACGGAGACACTGTCCAGGTCGGCCGCGGTACGCCCGCTGGGCCCGGATCGGTGGCGGGAGGCCTACGACCTGTTCATGGCGGCCCTCCACGTCCCGCCGACCAGCGACGAACGGTGGGAGGCAGTGCGCGGGCTCTACCTCCCCGAGCGCGCGTACGGCGCGTTCGAGGAGTCCGAGCTCGTCGGGACGATCATGTCCGCCCCCCTGGAGATCACCCTCCCCGGCGGCGCCACCGCGCAGGCGGCGGGCATCAGCGTCGCGGGCGTCCGCAACGGTTCCACCCGGCGTGGGCACCTCGACCGGCTGGTGCGCAGGCAGATCCTCGACCTGGCCGCGCACGGGGAGGTCTTCGCCGCGTTGCGGCCGTCGGCCGCCGGGCTGTGGCACCGCTGGGGCGTGGGCCCGG